>Ga0265293_10006863_pt1 | contig 17895 bp, 9 predicted proteins | sample Munlanlewell138R_FD_192505 | JGI IMG/M metagenome (GOLD analysis project Ga0265293, IMG submission 192505) | Leachate microbial communities from a municipal landfill in Southern Ontario, Canada - Leachate well 138R | ecosystem: Engineered > Solid waste > Landfill > Unclassified | place: Canada...
ATAAGACCGTTGAACATTCCATCCATTGAGTCTGAGAAAGTGACCCGATGATGATTTTACAGAAATTTTAGCCAATTTTCATCATTATTGTCCAAATTTGCTGTTTTTAGCCCTTAAAATGCCTCTAATCTCTTCATTTCCTCCGTCTGACCAGAAATCTGGACAGACCTCTCCTATATCACGATCGTAAAATTGCAAGAGTGCGCTTCATATTAAAGGCAATTGCCCCCATCAGCAGATAGTCTTTGGTCTTTTGCAAACCCACGTAGATAGATCTGCTCCAGCCGAAGTGTTTCTTCAAAGCTCCAAAGCTGCGCTCAACCTTGTAACGATCCTTCGAGATCTCCAGATTGTGTTCTATCAGCTCAGGGTCGACAACTTGATTCCTTTTCCTCTTCTGCATGATTTTGGAAACCAAGCCCATCTCTTCCAGGAAAGCATCATTAGCTGCGCTACAATATCCTTTGTCAGCCAATACTTCAGACTCTGGTTCCAGGCCAAGCCCACTGACCAGGGGTTTAAGCATGTGACCATCATAGACATTTGCGGGAGTAACGATCATGTCCTGAACTAAGCCAGTTTGCGTGTCAACTGCCACATGTCCCTTAAAGCCGTAAGTGCTCTTTTTCCCTTTCTTTATCCAGCGAGCATCGGGATCTTTCGACTCTTCCACCGTCAAGGCTGTAGCCTGGAATACCTGAGCTCCGGGAATCTCATCATCACCAACAGGTTCCGTTTCTATGGTCACTTTTTTACGAGGACGTGATTTCGATTCAACTATGGTGGCGTCAAGTATTGTGCCTTCGTTAATGCGGATACTGTGTCCGGTAATCTGCTTGTTTATTTCTTCCAAGAGCTTCTCATAGATGCCCTTCTTAGAAAAGCGGGCACGCCAACGACAGATGGTCGAATGATCTGGCACGGGATTCTCTAAACTCAACTTACAGAACCACATGAACATGATGTTATAACCAAGCTGTTCCTCCATCTGGTAATCAGAAAGCTTGTACCAGATCTGAAGCAACATGATACGGAACATGACCTCAGCAGAAAAGGCATCTCTGCCAGCTACTGAAGTACGCCTGATCTCTACTTTGGAAAGGACCTTATTGATCCGCTTCCAGTCTATGATCTGCTCTATGTCTTTAAGAAAGTGATCCCGCTTCTCAATGCGGTTTGCAAGCTCTTGGTCGGCCATTGTGATGATCTGTTTTTCCATGATTAACTCCTGTCTAATGATGGAACCATATTGTTGAGGCTATCTATCTTGTCAAGAACTATTTACATATATTTTTTGTCCACTTTTATGTGCAACGGTCTTTTGATATGATTCAAGTCCGGCTGACTGACCCCGAAAGTGAGATTGATTCTCTTTTGGCAGTGATGGATTTGGAGATCGTGCTTCAACTGGCAGCCATGGATCAAAGCAAACGACCAATTACCACAAAATATACTCAATATATATATCCAAACCGCAAGGTATATAATGCCAGACATGCTGAGCATTGGGATAAGCTGAACCAATTATATAATACAGAAGAAGACCTCGTCCCGATTCCCAACAGTTCTGTGATCAGCTCAAACTACCCTAATCCTTTCAATCCCATCACTACAATAGCATTTAGTATTCCTGAGGATTCAAAAGTGAAGCTGACGATCTTTAATATCAAAGGTCAAAAGATTAAGGACTTAGTCAGTGAAAACATGTTGCGCGGACATCATAAGTTTGTATGGGACGGCAGAGATGATGGAAACCGCACAGTAAGCTCTGGCATCTACTTTGTGAAGCTATACGCGGCTGGAAATAGCTATACCCACAAAATGATGCTGATGAAATAGCATCAAATGGCTACCGTTTGCTTGAAAGCCTTTCTGTAAAAGGGGTTTTCTAAGGCATCACCAAAATGAGAATCAGGGCACGGTCATCAGATTGTGTCCTTACTCATTTTGGCTATCTCGGACGCTTGCTTTCCTTGATGCACAGTCTCGGCTTTCACATGTCTTAGACTCGAGTTGACTTGAGATTTCGAGTCATCACGAGTCGAAGACATGTTAAAATCAAGTTCGTTGCAAAGGCGTGGTTACTGCTGTAGCTACCGGCTCCGCACCACCCGGAAGCCGATGAAACCGGTCTTTATATAGGGCTTCACATACTCTCTGGCAGTAGTGCGCATTTGGTCCGCATTATGATACCAGGATCCACCCCGGATCACTTTATCTGTCCCGTCCGCAGGGCCGCTATAAAGATTTCCCACGCGGTAGCTATAGGGAGCATACCAATTCCACACCCATTCATAGACGTTGCCGCTCATATCATAGAGCTTCAGGGAATTGGGCTTTTTGCTGCCCACGGCCTGGCTGCGGGCCAGGGAATTTTCGGAATACCAGCCGATCTCATCGGGGTCATCAGAGCCGCTGTAACGCATGAAGTTTTTACCGATCCCGGCCTTGGCGGCAAATTCCCATTCCGCTTCGGTGGGCAAACGGTAGCCATCCGCCTCAAAATCGCAGCTGATCTCGGTGCCATGATAGTCGTAAGCCGGAGTGAGGCCGTCTTTTTTGCTTTTGGCGTTGCAGTATTCAATTACGTCATAAAACGAGACGTTTTCTACCGGGTGATTTGCTCCGATATTCAGAGATGGATTTGTTTCATACACCATATTCCACTGCTCTTGTGTGATTTCTTTGGGGCTGATCATAAATCCATTGAGCTTTACGGTGAGCAGAGGAAATTCATCGTCTGCCGCTTCGGGAGAGATGCTGCCCATGATCAGTGTATCCGAGGGGACCCAAAGCATATCCAGGGGAATGTTTTCCGCCAGGATGGGAAGGGTGATATCCTGAATATCTACAGCTTCGTCTTCGGTAAGTTCAAACTTCGGTTTATGCTGAAAGGCAAAACGCTGGATCAGCACATAGGATAAGATGATGATGCTCAGAATCATCAAGACAATAAAGCTTTTTCTCATGGTGCCGAGCTCCTGGGGACTGTCCGGATAAGGCTCAGGCTTTTTATCCGTGTATTTGCTTTGGGGAATAGGCTTTTGGCTAAGGGGCGCTTCTTTTATCTCTGAAGGAGGCGATGCGGGAGCTTCGGCAGGCTTTGGGCTTTCTTCCCCTTCAGCAATCTTAGGCTCAGGGGCTTCTTCCTGCTTTGTTTCAGGGGGCTCAGAAGGCTCTGCTATACCTGCATCAGCCTTGTCCTCTTCTGCTGTGGATGGCTGAGCCATGGTGAATTCATCTTGCTCTGGCCGGGCGGGATCTTCCTGAAAATCTGGCTCTGGGGGCTCCTCAAGCATCAAAGCTGGTAGTTCTGGAGCAAATTCTGTGATTTCAGCTTCGATCTCGTTTTCTGTTTCAAGGCTTTCGGTGATGGGCGGCTCAGGGCTCAGATCCTCTTCAGGTTCGGTGATAGTTTCAGCAGAGAGGAGTCCTGTAGCTGTATCAATAGGCGCTATCTGTGATACCTCAGGGATATAAGAAGTTTCCTCATCTGCCTCAGCAAATTCAGGCTCAGACCTCGGAGGCGTCACCGGTGCCTCTACGGGCTCATGATAGCTCCAGTCGAGCTCCGCAACTTCATGTTGCAGAATATCCAGCAGTTCAGCATAGTCTTGAATCCTCTCGCAAGGGTCCAGCTTGAGGCAAGCAAGCAGAACGCTGTATAGCCCGTCTGGCACTTTCTCGGCCTTTGGCAAAGTAACGCCCCGGCTAAAGCTCTGCAGCTTCTGTTCATCCGGCCCGATGAAGCTATCCAGCCGCCAGGGCAATTCCCGGCACAAACTCTGATAGAGCACTACCGCCCAGGAATAGATATCAGAATTCGGATGCGGATTTGAGGTCTTAAATATCTCCGGAGCCACATAGAGCATGGGATAGGGATAATTCAAACTGCCTTCGGAGTGTTTCCAGGCATCCCGATTTTTGCCAAAGCCAATCACCTTCAGCTCTGAGGCTGCATTGATTATGATATTGTAAGGATTGAGATTGTAGTGGCTGATCTGCTTTTTGGAGGCATAGATCAGGGCATGCAGAAGGTCTCGCGCCCAGATCAGGCATTGGTGGAGGGTCACGTTTTCGGAATATTGCCTGAGGTATTCTATCAGAGCCAGTCCCGGGGCGTATTCGGCGACCAGATCTTGGCCTTCTGAAAGATAGTCCAGCGCTTTGCGAATATGCGGGTGAGCAAGCTGCATTGCTGCTTCGGCTTCACTCTTCAGGCTCTCAGATAGCTTCTGGTCCCTGATCTGGGCCGGAGCCTGAGTCTTGATCAAGACCTGTTTTCCATCCTGCAACCGCTGAGCTTTATACAAGATAAAGCGGCGGGATTGATGGATAGTCTCGATGATTCGGTAATCGTCTAAGGCCATAGTTTATTGTGCCTTATAGATGCGGCGGCCACGTTTGAGAACCTTCACTATATGAGAGGAACCCAGATGGTAGGGGATAAAGTTCAGGCTGGGGATATCCCAGAAAATGATGTCGGCCAGCTTGCCTATCTCCAGCGAGCCCACTTGATCCTGAAGGTCCAGGGCACAGGCTGCGTTGATGGTGGCTGCGCTGAGTGCTTCGATGGGCGTAAATCCCATTTGCAGACAGGCCAGGCTCATGGTAAAAGGCATGCTGTCACAATTGCAGCTACCGGGATTGTAATCCGTAGCAATGGCTACCGGCAGGCCGCTATCTATCATAAAGCGTCCGCGGGCATAAGCCTTGGAAGCCAGAGAAAAGAGGGTGGCAGGTAGCAAAGTGGGAATCACTCCGGCTGCTTTGAGTGCCATAATTCCCTGATCGGAAGCGGCACCCAGATGATCTGCAGACACACAGCCCATTTCTGCGGCCAGCTCTGCCCCACCTATCCAGACTATCTCATCGGCATGCATTTTCAGCTTGAGCCCATGGTCTTTGGCTGCTCTCAGCACCCGACGCGATTCTTCTATGCTAAACACATGAGACTCGGTGAAGATATCGCAAAATTCGGCAATGCCCTGCTCTTTTACCGCCGGAATCATCTCATCTATGAGGATTCTCAGATAGCTGGCATGATCGTTTTCATATTCAATAGGATACTCATGGGCACCCATAAAGGTGGGCACGATATCGATGGGCAGGATTTGGGAGAGTTCAGCAATGGCTTTTAGCTGCTTGAGCTCGCTTTCCACGCTGAGGCCATATCCGCTTTTTGCCTCCAGAGTAGTGACCCCCAGAGCCATCATTTTTCGGATTCTGGGCAGGCTGAGCTCCACCAATTCGGCAGCGCTGGCAGCCCTGGTGGAAGCTATGCTGCTGCGAATTCCTCCGCCGGCCAGAGAGATCTCCACATAGCTTTTACCCGCCAGGCGCATGGCAAATTCATCCTCCCGGGTATGCACAAAGACAGGATGCGTATGGCTATCCACAAAGCCGGGGGTCAAAATCCGCCCACTGGCATCGATGGCTTCGTCCCACGTGTATTTTCTCTCTATTTCAGCAGAAGAGCCGAGCTCCAGGATGCGCCCGTCTTTGATGGCGATTCCAGCGTTTTCGATGATGCCGGCATCATTCATCTGCTGGGCTGTCTTAGCTTTGCCGCCAGAGGTCATGGTGGCTAATTGTCTAATATTCGTAATGATCATATCTGCTTTCATATCATAAACTCCTTTTAGAAAGGCAATTTATTTCTTCAAGATAATTAGTCAAGATTTATTGAGGTATTCCTTTTACAGGCATTCCCCTATTTTACGAGAGTCTGATTATGGACTGGTCGGTATTTGCTATCTGAAATGCCGTCCCTACAGGACTCTATAACCTTGTGTAGCTGTAGGTTGCTATCTAAAATGCCGTCCCGATGAGACTCGGATTAGGAGGATATTAATGCTTTAATCATGAATCTTAACTGCCAAAAGTATAAATTAAAACACATAGGCATAGATGACAGCTAAGATCTTATCATTAAGTTCATTATCAAAAGAGTGACTCGACATTTTGGGGGAATGCCAGTTCCTTTTATTATTTACAGAGAGATCGTTCTACAGGACTCAATTCAAGGAGTGACTAAAATGATGGAGATCTGTGGCCAACCTGATGGGACACACTGGCTTTTCTGATTTGATTTATAAACCGCGAAAGACACGGAAGGATTGGACGGGAAACTGAATCATTTCTTGGTCAAGCTTGCCAAACTACCTTTGTTCTTGCGCCATATAAATACCGATATGGCAGTCGCTCAGGCTCATGCACGAAGATATTTACCTAAAAGCCGTGGAGTATCTTGTTGCTGCCGTGACCATGCATTGTCAGGCCGCAAGCTCTCAGCAATAGCCGTAAATAAATGAGCGAGGGCACGATCAAATGACCGTGCCCTTAACTCATGCTTTGAAGAGCCCTTTATGCAAAAAGGCCTTAAGGCAACTTATATTCATATGACACTATTTCAGCATCATTACTTTTTTGACTAACGTATTGTTCTCGCTATCAATTCTGATAAAATACAAGCCGGAGCTAACTAAGCTGTTACCGTTATCTTTACCATCCCAAATCACCTTGTGGAAACCTCTCATCATATCACCATCTATCAGATTTCGTACTCTTTGTCCCCGGATATTATAGATAGAAAGGCGCACCTTGCTTTCTTCCGGTAATGAGAATGCTATCGTGGTGGAGGGATTGAAGGGATTGGGATAATTGCTTAGCTCCAATACAGTCGGAACCGGAGCGTTGTACATTGACTCATCTTCTGATTCGGCCATTATTTGATCCCATAGCTTATCTACCGTATGTTTCGCATCCTTGAGTGTAGAGATTGAGATTCCGTTTGATTGATACGACATTGCCGAATGCGCCCCCTTGCCTGGATCCTCGTAATACATATCCTGCACGGTATAGGCTATATCAAGCAGACATAAGAGCGAATCCAATTCAGTAGCGGAAAGCAATAAAAGGTCTTCATAAACTTGTATTGCATCTGGATACAGGCCATCTAATCTATCAACGATGGCATATTTGGCTTGAGCACTTTTTAGTAAGATACTGTCGCTACACGCTACCATGTAAGCATCATAGATTCCGCGCAAATCGCTTAGCAAGTCAGGATATCCTGCATAAATAGAGTTCAACCTTCCCAAGCTCTGCAAAGCATACAGACTATCCGGTTCATTTGTAACTATGGTGGTATATAGTTGCTTAGCCAGCACTTGATCTCCGCTTTCTTCTGCCGCCAGAGCCTGCTGAAACAGGTTATTTCCTGAATGTATGAAGAATGTATTTGGCTCCCAACTATACGGTTCAAAATTCACATCCCATTGCAGAGGAAAAATTGAGGCTCGGATCTGATGACTATCAGTGGTTCCCCAATAATTATTTGTTGCTTTCATAGGCTTAGGCACATCATAGGATTGGTAATAAAGAGAATATCCTATTCCATCGGCATTGATATCATTGTAACCATCGTCTAAAATCGGATATGAGTCGTTTAACAGCCATATTTCTGGCCCTGACGTACCATCGCTTTCAGTATAAGAGATATTGCATTCTCTGACTATCGGCTCGGAGCTCCGGAGCATGAATAGCCCCACCGAGGCATTATTGTGAATATCATTCTTGGAAATTATGGTATTGCTATTGTAGATCAGCACAGCTACGTCATTTTGCGTTATCTCATTGTCGCCTATATACCCTAAGCAACTGGCGATATAATTGTTCAAAACCACGATGCCGGAACTGTTTTGTAGTATCCTATTATTCTCGATGATGAAGGGAGTTCTCGTATCTATGGATATACCCTGATCGCAATTCATGATTTCACTATTGGTGATTGTTGCTGTTCCTCTGACCTGAATGCCAGTCATGGCACTTTCAATAATAGCGTTGTTACAAAAAAGGTAGGCATTCTGGTAAGTAACAATACCAGACCATTGTTGGCCACTGGTATCCATAGTTATCGATCTCGAATCTCCACCATCTATAGTTAGTAATCCATAGTTGTGGATTCTAACTCCCTCGGAAATTAATACTGAGCTGTTTGGGCCTATATCCATACTGGCACCACCTGCGATTGTGACATTGCCAGTTATCTCAATATCTCCCTGAATATTAAGATCGGTATTAAGCTCGGTTTGCGGGATAGTTCCCTTAGCGATTAACAGATCATCACTAATCAATCCTGCCGCCTCTAAATCAGCCCAGGCATAATTCACATAGAAATACTGATCATCATAGGCTAAAGACTGAATAATATCTGTAGAGGTGAAACGATAATTTGGATCGGGATTGGGTATCGGTTCAGGAATAACAGGGGGAATCGCTGTCTGCATAATAGCTGTGAATTGATCTGGATCAGCACCTGATCTATATATCTTAAATCTCGGATGTGAAATTGAGGTATCGTGACATACCACATCCAGCTTCTCTTGCATATATGATGCTGTGATTCCTTTTATATCACTGTTGTACAAACGCAAGAGATCAGTATCATCAACTTGCAGGTATTCTCCATTTAACAAAACAATGGATCGATCTAAAGAGATAGACGGAGCATCTCTATACTTAGTAGCCATAAACATTTTTCCATCTGTCTCAATAGCAGTATCTAATATATCAATTGCCTGATCAGCCCCATCAGTACATCCAATAAGTGTTAAGGTTTCCGTAGCCGGTACGCTACTTGATACACTTGTAACAGCAGTACAATATATGGAATCAATTACGGTAACAGAATCAAGCACTCTGGGAGTACCACCTGATCTTTGGGCTAAAACTGTAATAAACTTTGGATTTTGAGCTGCAGTTGCGACTTGTTTACCCCGAATATGACTATCATAAGGCAAATTTGCACAATTTGGAAAATCTAATGAATTCACAGAAGTTTCCTTAACGGTTCCCGAATAATATGGTGAAAAGGATCCACAAGCAATTTCCAGGTAATCAAACCCGGACCCAGAGTCTCGCTTTACTGAGAACACATTGTTATTTAATTCAATGTCTGCCTCTGAACTCGGACGTACCCCAAATTGCAAGAGATTCCAGTAGTCATAGAAATTCTCTTCGTCATGTGAAGTAACATCATCAAAGACAACAAACAAGTCCTTGTCTCTGACAAACGATCGTGATAGACTTGCTATTTGTATTTGTTGCGCCAGTGGCAGAGAGTTATTATCAGAATTGCGGTACCCAAGTTTTAGGCTAAGTATGTCTAAATCGGGACTTTTTTGGAAGTATTCTCTAAAACAAGGGTCTTCGACCATCTCTTCTGGAGTCACAGTCTCTTTTTCGTAATATTGAAAAGCACTTAACGGCCGATAGTTACCACCCAAGTTGTTTAGTAAATCATTTTGTGCTGTTTCAGATGGATTTACGATGAGCATATTATGTGCATATGGTGATCGACAAAAAGTCCTTCCATCGTTCCAACCTGTACGGTAATAACCAGGATCAATAAGAAACTGCTTACCATTATAGAAAAACGAATAGCTGGATTGATCAGCCTGACTATGATAGCCAGAAAAGCTGTTTTCATGAGTTATTTGCATGGTTGGTTTTGATCGGTACACTGCACTATCAACTGCGGGCACATCAGGCAATGCCGTAAGAACTGAAAACTCGGAATTCGACCATGACCCCTCACTGATCACATTTGGTATATCATTGCTATTTAACATCTTGGGGAATTTATAAGGGTCTGAAAAGTACAAAACATAAAATTTACTACTTTCTATGTGGCCGTTTTCTATTAACGATCCAAATCCCCAATCTTTTTTTGTGCGAATGTACCATGAACATTTACTGCTAATGTTTTGGGATTCAGACGTATTTTGATAGAAGGCATATGCAATACAAGGAGTATCGCTTCTAAGTATTTAGAATCATTGTATGCCCAGTCTTCCCCTGTGGGTGATACCTTTTGTGTCATATCAGTGATCCATGATACTATGTATGGATTATCGAAGTAATTTACGTTGTTGTTTGATAGTCTTTTTCTGGCCACAAAGTATGGTGATAAATGTTGCATGAGAAAATTCATATAGCACATGCTCTCAAAATATGCTCCGCTATTCGAAGTATGAAAAGCCAACATGCCAGCCTTCTTATACTCATCTGAGAAAGTTAATGGTATTTCTGCTGTAACCAGCATACTGTCCACATATGACACAATGTCTAACATTTCGTCTTCAATACTGGAATCGGTCACAGACAGCAACAATGAAGTCAATCCTAATGCGCCATACATCGATAATCTGTATTGAATTAAACTGAATCCTGGATGCTCAGGTTGGGCACTACTTGGGAAATTATGAGCCCAATAACCGTGTTGATACTTGTTGTATGAATTTGGGAAGCTGCCTGGATTTTCAAATATTAATCTGTAATATGCTTCAGAACTCATCATTAAATCTGTGCACATTAACATTACATTCTTCAATTTTCCTAAGTTCTCATCATAAGGTGCGTAATAAGGATCGGATGTGTCCATGTTTTGATAATAATGATACAAACAATCATATAGCATCGAAGCGTTTATGGCAAGATAACCCAACTTAAGTGCTCTATCTGTACATTCAACCAATGTGTCTGTAAAAGATGCTGACAATAGAGAGAGATCATCGGTAATTGAAGCAATATTTAAGTTTATGGTTTCAAGATTCGTCAGCTGGGAACTTCCAAAAATTGCATTTTTCAATAGATATGCAGAATGTTTGATCCTCAAATAGTCTGGGCCAGGATCATATGGTGATGAGCTTGATGACGGTGAATCTGGAAACTCTGGTTCATATTCCTGTTGGGTGGAACTTGTCCGATTCTGATATAAGAATTCATCGTAATACTCGCTTGATGAATTTGATACTGAGTTCCTCATGTCTGCTAAGGTTAACGAATCAATAGTTACGGTGCGAAAAACCGTTGTTTGAGCGAATAAAAGACTTCCCAACATAATGCAAAGGGCGAAAAGAATTAATTTTTTCATGATAATCTCCTATTTTACTAGGGTTATTTTTTTGGTATTCTGTGGATTGTTTGTTTCACGAATCAGATATACTCCTGTGGGACACCTCCTGCCTTCATTATCCCGTCTATTCCACACTATATGAGCGATAGGACTGGCTGCGTTACCCATTGGGATACTTCTAACTTTCTGCCCCTTGATATTGAATATCTCGATACAGTTGCCTGGTGCTTTGTTGAGCTCACCATATCCCAGCTCGATGGTAACAGAGTTTTGTGCGGGATTTGGATAAGCTGTGATAGGAGATAAAGTTGTGGCTTGGACTTCGTCCAGGTTTGGCACTTGTCCATTAGGCAAAAGCTTCATCACTGCGATATCCGTAAAGTTCACAATTCCAACAAAGTAAATGCAGCCTTGTTGATCAAATTTTAGAATATCTGTATTATGCTCATAAAAAGAGCCGTGAGACCACAGAGCAATCTCATTGTAATCCACAGACCAGATATTTTGTAGGCTATAATCATATTTTGCCAGTTTGGCTCTTTCCATTTGATGACTTCCAAGCAAAACAAAAAAATCTGGTGTGGATGCCACCGAGCAAATTCCGTAGAAATCGGATCCAATACTGTAGGACTGCAAGTCTCCCATTGCATCAATAGTACTTAAAATCGTGCTGAAATTCAGGTCAATAGCTTCTACCGTATACACCATCAATGAATCGGAATTACAAAACATCGACATGCCAAAGTATTGGCTTGAGCCACTAATGTCGTATCGGTTAATAATAACTCCATCCAGATCTGCATGCAAAATACTCAAATCACCAGAACCCAGATAGCAGGCAATATAGACCGAGTTATCGTCTTTTTGCACCATGTTTCGCCCGGTAATATCCAGAGTGCTATTTAGGGTATCTGGGGGATAATAACTGGCAGCTAAAGAATCACCAAGTGCACTCATCCTAAAAAAAGCAGCACTAAACTCATAGTTCTGAGACTCACGAATTCTCCCGCAGGCCAAAATTTCCCCACTGGGCATGCGAATAGCTTTATTGAAATGAGGCTGATAAGAAAACGACTTTTCCTCATGTAGTACAAATGATCCGTTTGCGTCAATAAAGCCAATCCTATAACTGAATGGTTTGCTAATAATAAAATGCGTCACATCGTTTTCGTCTATCTCAATACCAACAATTTCTGTAGGAAATGTGTTGCAATCAACCATTTGATGCCACATTAAATTGCCTTGGGGATCAAGTTTTATTATTAAGGGTCCGTAATCCCAGAATTGACCCATGTCAAACATGAAACCTGCATTACCAAGGATCACAACGCTATTATCAGAGCAGATATAAACTGTTTTTGGGGTAAATTCTTCTAATGAGTCTATCAATATCGTGCTGATATAACCTGGTTGAGCATAGCACAATATCCCGACCAGCAGACTGAATAGCGTAATAATAATCTTTTTCATTTTTTCCTCCTAACGGGTTTTGCATATTTTTGTTGTATGTGTGTTGCGATTAGAAGAACGGAGTAGGTAAATACCATTGGGACAAATTCGTCCTTGTTTGTCCTTACCGTCCCAGTTTGTTTCGTTATTTACCAGTTTCAGGGAGCGGACAAGCTGCCCTTTGATATTGAAGATATCTATGTTGTCGTTTCGAATCATCTGATCATCTTGCACTATTTTTATGCTGACGTGGTTTTTCATCGGATTCGGATATGCCGATATAGTGCTTACAGGAGGAGTCTGGACCTCATCCTCTATTGGCAATTGCCCATTGGGCAAGAGCTTGGTTATTATTTGTGCTCCATACAGATCATCGCCCCAAGCCCAATAGATGCAGTCTTCATTGTCGAGTGCGAGTAATGCAGCCGAGCGGGAGCCATATTTCCAATCCACTTCGCACATGTTACCTCCCTCTTGTTCCCATGACCAGTTTAATTCTCCACTGTAGGTCAAACTTAGTAAAGAACCATAAAGGCCCAATTTCCCGCATAGATATATATTATCTGTCCCCAATATCATTGAGTTTACAAAGAAGCGTGACAAAGATATGCTAAAGAGAGGTTCAAACACTCCGTTTTCAAATCTATCAACTTGAATGCTATGATCGGGATACTCACCCATTACGTAAGCTATAATGTATGATGCATTGTTGGATTCTCTGCATATAGCCACATTATAAGAATGGTATTCTCCCTGTAAATCAAATCGGTTAACAAGCGTACCATCGGGATTGACTTCCAAGATAGAGCAGTTATAAGTGTGCAATCTACAGGCAATCAAGATATTGCCATTATCCATCAGAGCCAGATCATAGGCTTCAGCTACCAGTTCTGAACTTCCCTGATCAACAGGCCAGAAAGCTGTAGCAAGAGTATCTCCCGCACTGGAAAAGCGGAAATAGCAGGCAGACGACACATCAGGCCATAAAACCCAATCATGTTGGTAAGCCTTGCCCACGGCGACAATTTCATTGTTTGGGGTGCGTAGTGCCTTGTTGAAAGTTATTGAAAAATAAGGGAGATCTATAGGATCAGATAAGGGAGCAACCACCCCGTCACTATCTATGGTTGCCAATTGAATTACGCTACTCCCAATCCAGGTGACGATAAAGGTTACGGTATCCTCTGCATCAATATCAACTCCGGTAATTGTACATGCTGGCCAACCACTGGGATTCAGCCATTGCCTCCAGAGCAGGTTGCCGTATGGATCAAGCTTGGTGATAGCTAAATGATAATACCACCACTCATCCATAGTATCATCGACGCTAGACAATACTACTACACTGTTATCGGAGCATACATAAATAGATCTGGAAGCTATACGAACAATCGGCAGGCTCTCGTTATATACGTATCCGCTCTGGGCAAATGCCATGCTGCAGAGAGCAGCCATAATCGAAATGAGTAGAATAAGCATTGATTGTTTCATTTTTCCCTCCTAATGGGTTTTGCATATTTTGGTTACATGGCTTGTGCCATATTGGTAGCGGAGCAGATATATCCCTTTGGGACATGGTTTTCCCTCGCTGTCTTTACCGTCCCATACCGTTTCACCTTTCGTCAGTTTTAGAGAGCGGATTAACTGACCCTTGATATTGAAGATATCTATGTGGTTTGCAGCAATCACTGGTTTATCATCCTGCGTGATCTTGATATTGAGATGATCCTTCATGGGATTCGGATAGGCAGATATTGCATTTACAGGAGGAGTCTGAACTTCATCTGCCACAGGTACCTGCCCATTGGGTAGTAGTTTATACGCTACAGCACTATTAAAATATTCAGAGCCCCCAATTTCACTCCCCGCAAAGTAAATACATCCATATTGATCTATTTGTATTTTCTCTTTAGAAAAAGGGAAGGATTCATATGTTGTTATCCCGCTATAGCTTACAGACCAGATGTTTGAAATGAATTGGTCGAATTTGGATATCCTGAATCCACCTTGGATATTCATACCTAAGAGCACAAAACCATCAGAAGCTTTTGATGCTGCGAGGATGTGAGACATGTTTGACCCAAGGCTATATACTCGAATGTTTCCCGAGATATCTATGGATGTAAGTGATGTGCTATAATCACCATTGTTGAAATCAATAGTAAAAACTGCTAAGGAATCAGAATCAAGGAACATATTAGTGCCATGATACTGATAGCTGTCGCCAATGTCGTATCGGTTGAGGATTGATCCATCCATATCCGTTTGCAAGATACTAAGACCATCAGAATTAAGATATGAAGCCACATAGACTGAATGCTCATCTATTTGTACTAATTTAACGCAATTGTTTGCTTCATACCCTTGAACATCGGGTGGATAATATGTCGCAGCCAATGAATCTCCGATTGCGCTCATGCGAAATAGGGCTCCATAGTTCCCATAAGACTGCGCCGTAACCTTACCGCAAATCATAATCTCTCCATTTGTCAAGCGTAAAGCATGGTTGAATCTTGACGAGCCATCGCTTACAAAGGACTTGTGACCATGTAGACTATGAGATCCGTTTGTGTCTATGGATCCTACATGATAGCTATTTGGTCTACCAACCACAAAGTGCACAACGTCGTTTTGATCTATCTCTATGCCAATGATGTTGCTACAGGAGCCGTAAGTGCTCCAAATCGGCTCATACCAAATGAGATTGCCTTGGGAGTCAAGCTTGATGATTGCTGGCATAAAAGTCCAACTAACATCATCGAAGAAACTTGCATCCCCAAGTATCATTAAACTTCTGTCAGAGTTCACGTATATAGTTTTGGGAGTAAACATCTCCATAAGACCAAGACCTAATTCATAATCTGTTACTGAAAATGAACTAATGTACCCGCTTTGAGCAAAAACTATGCTGCAGAAGCTAAGTACTAATAAAACGTGTATAATGCGAAATGACGTTTTCATGATAATCTCCTATTTTACCAGAGTTATTTTTTTGGTATTCTGTGGATTGTTTGTTTCACGAATCAGATATACTCCTGTGGGACACCTCCTGCCTTCATTATCCCGCCTATCCCACACTATCTGAGCAATAGGACTGGCTGCGTTATTCATTGGGATACTTCTTACTTTCTGACCCTTGATATTGTATATCTCGATACGGTTGCCTGGTGCTTTGTGGAGTTCACCATATCCCAGCTCGATGGTAACAGAGTTTTGTGCGGGATTTGGATAAGCTATGATAGGAGATGAAGTTATGGTTTGGACTTCGTCCAGGTTTGGCACTTGCCCATTAGGCAATAGCTTCACCACTGCGATATGCGTATAGTTTGTGATCCCAACAAAGTAGATGCAGCCTTGTTGATCTAATTTTAAAATATCTGTATTATGCTCATAAAAAGAATCGGAAGACCACAGGGATATCTGATTGTAATCCACACACCAGATGTTTTGGAGGCTATAGTCATATTTTGCCAATCTGGCATTTTCGAATCCATGACTTCCAAACAAAACAAAATAATCTGGTGTGGATGCCACTGAGCAAATACTATACAAATCGGAGCCAATATTGTAAGATTGCAGGTCTCCCATGGCATCAATAGTGCTTAGAATCGTGCTGTGATTTTGGTCAATGGCTTCTATCGTAAACACCAATAAAGAATCGGAATCACAAAGCATCGACATGCCATAACCCTGGCTGGAACCACTAATGTCGTACCGGTTGATGATAACTCCATCCAGATCCGCATGCAAAATACTCAAATCATCAGAACCAAGATAGCAGGCAATATAGACAGAATTATCGTCTTTTTGTACCATGTTTCTACCAGTGGTTGAATTCCCATAATTCCCCGAATCTGTCGGATAATAATTTGCGGCCAAAGAATCACCAAACGCGCTTAATCTAAAAAAGGCAGCATGATATGCACCTGTTGGCTGTTTTCCTATTCTCCCGCAGGCCAATATTTCCCCATTAGGCAAGCGGATAGCTTTGCTGAAATAGCATCCCCAGCAGACAAACGATTTTTCCTCATTCATAGTAATAGATCCGTTTGTGTCAATAAAGCCCGTATTATATCCGGATGGCATTCCCAGAATAAAATGCACCACATCTGCATCGTCTATCCCAGTACCTATAATTGCGAAATGATCATCGAAGCGGGAATGAGATAAACATTGATCTACACCAGTGCCTACTATATGTTTAACATGGTTGAGAGATTGTCCCGTATGCCACATTAAATTGCCTTGGGGATCAAGTTTTATTATCAATGGTCCGTAACTCCAGAATTGATCCATATCATCAATATAGCTTGCATCACCAAGGATCACGACACTATTATCAGAGCAGAGATAACTTGTCTTTGGAGTAAAATACTGCAAATAGTCTATCGATATTGTACTGATATAACCTGATTGAGCATAGCACAATATCCCGACCAGCAGACTGATGAGCGTAATAATAATCTTTTTCATGATTTCCTCCTAATAGGATTTGCATATTTTTGTTGTAAGTGATTCATTGAAACGGAGCAGGTAAATACCCAGGGGACAATGTTTACCCTGCTTGTCTTTACCATCCCATTCCGTTTCGCCTTTGCTAACCTCAATAGAGCGCACTAACTGACCTTTGATATTATAAATTTCTATACGGTTTTCTCCGGTGACTGTCCCATCATCTTGCGTGATCTTGATATTGAGATGATCCTTCATCGGATTTGGATAGGCAGATATCCGATTTACTGGTGGACTAATCAATTCGTCCTCTATAGGTAATTGACCATTAGGCAAGAGCTTGATTACTACCTGATTCCCTGAATTCCCCCAAGCCCAATAGATACAGCCATCTGAATCCAGATCAAGCAAAGCAGTTGAGGGAGAACCGAATCCATCCCATATATAGGGGGTGGAGTTGCCTCCTTGATGATTCCAAACCCAGTTTACATCACCTGAATAAGACACGTTAATTAGTCCGCCCTCAAAAACCCTCCCGCACAAATACATGCTGTCTGTTTGGAGTTTGACGGAGGACACCCATGTTAAAATGCTATTATCAACTTCGAATAAGAAAGTAAGTTCGCCCGCAAACAAAAGAAAAACTTTTATACTATAGTCAGGATGTGGGCCCGTGGTCCCAGCTAAGATAAACGATTCATTATCTAAACTACGATTGATTGTCAAACTTGAGTCAATACTCCAAAAGATGCCAAGTATATCTACACGGTTTAAAATATCTCCATTTATGTCAATTTCTAATACTGATCCCAAAATGCTGCTTAGGTAGCATGTAACCAGAATATTGCCATTATCCATCAGAGCCAGATCGTAGGCTCCAGCTTCAAGATACTGGCTTCCCTGATCAACAGGCCAGAAAGCTGTAGCAAGCGTATCTCCCGCACTTGAAAAGCGGAAGAAGCAGGCAGATGATACATCGTAATTCTGCGATGCCTTGCCAACTGCTACGATCTCATTATCTGGGGTTCGTAGTGCTTTGTTGAAGCATATTCCCTGATTAGGCAGGTAAGGAT
>Ga0265293_10006864_pt1 | contig 17895 bp, 15 predicted proteins | sample Munlanlewell138R_FD_192505 | JGI IMG/M metagenome (GOLD analysis project Ga0265293, IMG submission 192505) | Leachate microbial communities from a municipal landfill in Southern Ontario, Canada - Leachate well 138R | ecosystem: Engineered > Solid waste > Landfill > Unclassified | place: Canada...
CCGCGAAACCGGCCGATACACCAGCGCGTCTGAGCCCACATCTCGGAAAGGCCCTCCTTGGAAAAACCATGAATTCGATAAGCGCTGCCCACGTTGGCGGCATACTTTTCAACGGGAACGAGCAACCACACGTAAACAAACAGCAGAAAGACGGCTATCGAGAAGAAAAGATACTTTGCGAGACGTTTCAAGATCCCCTTCGGCCTTTGCGCCTTGCCGTCTATCTTCATGTTGTCCTTAACCATTCCTACCCTCCTTCACACCCTCAGCGCTTATTCAATATGTCAATAGTTGAGACCCGAATGGCGCTAACTCATATTTCCATCTACTGAAACACCATATGGCACAGGAAAGGCGTAGCCGTATTCGTCATAATCAGATTTAGACATAAATTCCTAATATTTTAAAATTTAAAATTAATTTTTTTGACATCTTCCATAAAAATATAAAAGTTATTGGCATAAATAGTATTAAAAATGTTAAGCTACAAAATATTACAAGCATAGCAATGCCATAATCGTCTGATAGATCAACTCTAGAGCTAATATAATTACTATGCATGTAATATTGAATCAATAAGAAATTCAAAACAATCTCGGCTATACCTGTAATAACTATAGATAAAACTAAGCAGACTAGAAGGCGTAATACTCTGATCCACACTTATTCCTCTCTTTCTCAACCATTTTTCAAAAGAGGGTAGCGGTGTATCATTGACGGTTCCCTATAGCTCATTATCTCCACCTCCTTGAAATGGGTTCAACACATCGTGTAATGAACCAGTTACGATCGATCTCACGCAAAGCGCAACGCCACGATTCGATTTCGCGCGCCGGATTGTCTGTGGTCGCCTCTAGCGAAAATGATCCCGTTGCAAGTAAATGGTCCAGCGGCACACCGGGTTGGTCCCTTGACGGTTTCCGAGAGCCCAAAGACTCCGGCATGAACACATATGATTTATTGGTCCTCTCCCCAAGACTCCACCAAGGCGACGGGCCGTGATCCGCCAGATCAAACAATACTCCCCGGTTAACAAACGTATTAGCGTCATGATCGATAATCAAATCAGGTCCTTCAGGGTCAGCACTCCAGAGCCCCAAGGGTCGAAGGGATTCCTGAAGATGGCGACTGGCCTTGAAGTGGCTATTTGTTACTGCGACATCTTCGTAGTAATCAGCGACCAATGCCTCGAATTCCGAGCGATGCCTTTCAAAATGTTCGATCATCTCTTCATCCGTGGGCGGACCGCGGAACCGGCCGATACACCAGCGCGTCTGTGCCCACATCTCGGAAAGCCCCTCTTTGGAAAAACCATGAATTCGATAAGCGCTGCTCACGTTGGCGGCATACTTTTCAACGGGAACGAGCAACCACACGTAAACAAACAGTAGAAAGACGGCTATCGAGAAGAAAAGGAACTTTACGAGAAGTTTCAAGATCCCCTTCGGCCTTTGCGCCTTGGCGTCTATCTTCATGTTGGCCTTAACCATTCTTACCCTCCTTCACCACCTCCACCTGCCTCGATGGCGTTGCGCCCAGGGATGCCGGTGGCCCCGGCGCCCGCGCCAGCTTTGTTCACCCACCCCGCTCCTTGTGCCGCCAAAGCCTCCCGCGCCAGGGCGATCTTCCTGAAGAAGGGCCAGGGGCACCTTGGTCTGTCTGAAATCTTTCTGCCGTAGATTCACCAGGAAATGGGGATTTATTCAGAATGCGGGCTGCCACCAGTGACAGCCCGCCAATCAGCAACTGTCTGCACCCGGTCAGGCGCAGGGCAAAAGCAGTTTGAGCTTTCTCGAGACTTCATCGAGGACGTTCTGAGGCGCGGCGCATATGAAGTCGATTGGCCGTGCCCGCCAATCCAGGTTCTTGACGGCGTCCACCAGAATAACGCCAGTGATATTGCAACCGGTGACCGGAACTTCGAACGGATATCGTTTCGCTTGACTGGTGATCGGGCAGCAGACCATCAACCCGATTTTGTTATAGACGAATTGAGTTAAAATAATGGCGGGCCGCTTGCCAGCTTGTGGCGAAAAATTTACCCACACGATGTCGCCACGTTCAGGTACTCCGTTCTGCATTTTTTTACCAGACCTCCTCGCCTGCCGGCTGCCCCCAGTCGATCTCTCCGTGCATATTCTCCGGCGTGATCTGCGCGCAGAGGGCCTCCAACGTTTCCCCCCTTTCGGGAGTGATCACGATTTTGTGATCGGCGACCGAGACATCGACAGTCGTCTCGCGGCCGATCCCCGCCTGCTCGGCCACATGGCGCGGGATACGGATAGCCAGCGAGTTTCCCCATTTTTGGACTTTGGTCATCATTCCGACGCTCTCCATGTTCAGAATTATAGATTGGAACCAGCGGGTCGACGTATCTACCGCCGTCTCTACCGTATATCCGTTGTGTAGCCGACGTCAAGAGGGAAATCAGGGCAAGAGAAGGCACGGCAAATGACCGGTGGCACCGATCCCCACAAAAGACAAGGGCGCAGCACGCTGCGCCCCTACGGTAAACGATTCAACTATCCGACCGGTCGATTCTACCCCTCCTGCGCCTCCTGGAACACCTCGGCCTGAATCCCCAGCTTCTCCCGCGCCATCTCGCGCAGCTTGTATTTCTGCACCTTGCCGCTGGCGGTCATCGGGAAGGATTCGATGAAGAAGACGTGTTGTGGCTTCTTGTACGAGGCGATGCGCTCGCGGCAGAAGTCCTGCACGTCCTCCTCGGCCAGATCGGCGCCTTCTTTCGGGATGATGAAGGCGCCGACGACCTCGCCATATTTGGTATTGGGAATGCCGACGACCTGCACATCCATGACGCCGTCCATGGTGTAGAGAAATTCCTCGATTTCCCGCGGATAGATATTTTCGCCGCCGCGGATGATCATGTCCTTGATGCGGCCGGTGATGCGGTAATAGCCGTGTTCGTCGACCACCGCCTGATCTCCAGAATGCAGCCAGCCGTCGGCGCTGATCGCCTGCGCGGTCTGCTCGGGCATCTTGTAGTAGCCTTTCATGATGTTGTAGCCGCGGCAGCACAATTCGCCCGTCTGTCCGGGGCCGCAGATATTCCCCGTCTCGGGATCGACGATCTTCACCTCGGTGTTCGGCAGCGCGGCGCCGACAGTGCCGGTGCGCTGGGCGACGCTGTCGTCGGTGCGCGTCTGGGTGATGACCGGCGAGGCCTCGGTGAGGCCGTAGGCGATGGTGATTTCGGTGCAGTGCATCTTCTCCATGACCTGGCGCATCGTCTCTTCCGGGCAGGGGGAGCCGGCCATGATGCCGGTGCGCAGGGAGGAGAGGTCGAACATGTCGAACATCGGGTGCGCCAGCTCGGCGATGAACATCGTCGGCACGCCGTAGAGGGCGGTGCATTTCTCCTTTTGCACCGCCGCCAGCACCTGCAAGGGATCGTAAATCTCCACCAGCACCAGGGTGGTTCCGTGGGTGAGAGCCGCCATGACGCCGAGAACGCAGCCGAAGCAGTGGAACAGGGGCACCGGCAGGCAGAGGCGATCCTTGTCGCTGAGTTTCTGCCGGTCGCCGATGTAGTAGCCGTTGTTGAGGATGTTGTAGTGGCTGAGCATCACCCCCTTGGGGAAACCGGTGGTGCCGGAGGTGTACTGCATGTTGATGACATCGTGGCAGGAGAGGGACGCCTTGATTTCGTCCAGCCGCTCGTCGCCGCATTGGCTGCCGAGCAGGATCAGCTCGCGGGTGTTGAACATGCCGCGGTGTTTTTCCTGGCCGATGTAGATCAGCGAGCGCAGCTTGGGAAACTTTTCGCTGCGCAGGTGGCCGCGCTGGCAGGTGCGCAGTTCGGGGATGAGGCCGTAGACGGTGTCGAGATAGTTGTGGTCGCGGAAGCTGTCGATGACCACCAGCGCCGTCAGGTCGGCCTGCTTGACCACGTATTCGAGCTCGAAACTGCGGTAAAGGGTGTTGATCGTCACCAGCACCGCGCCGATTTTGGCGGTGGCGAACATGAAGGTCAGCCAGTCGGGGACGTTGCGCGCCCAGATGCCGACGTGGTCGCCGGGACCGATGCCGATGGCCAGCAGCCCCTTGGCCAGGTGATCGACCCGCTCGTTGAACTCGGTGAAGCTCCAGCGCAGGTCGCGATCGGGATAGACGATGAAATCATTGTGCGGAAAGCGGCGGACCTGCTCCTCGAACAGAGCGCCGATAGTCAGTTCGGTATAAGGCATCGTCGGCTCTCCTTCGCCCTAGTAGGGTGCGTAAACAACCGCAAGGATACGCGCCGCACCCCCTTTGGCATGAACATCGTGCGGCACGATCGAATCGTAATAGACGCTGTCGCCGGCGGCGAGGGTATAGGTCGTCTGCCCATAATTGATCTCGATGTCGCCGGTCAGAACGTAGATGAATTCCTCCCCTTCGTGCGAGGACAACGGCGGCATCGCGCCCGCGCGCGGCTGCACGTCGATGACGAAGGGTTCCATGTGCCGGTCCTGCTTGCCGCCGGCCAGGGTATGAAAATCGAGATTGCTGCTGGTCGCCTCCGGATCTTTGCCGGAGAAACGAATCACCCGCGGCAGATGGTCGCCGCGCACCACCACCGGACCGTTTTGCGGCTCGTCGTCGAGCAGGGTGCCGAGGCGGATGCCGAGCGCCCGGGCGATGTTCATCAGCGGCGTCAGCGAGGGCAGCAGATCGCCCGCCTCGATCTTTTCCAGCAGGCTGGCGTGGCATTCGCATTGATCGGCCAGTTGCTCAAGGGTTAGTCCGCGGCTTTCCCGCAGCGTCCGAACTTTCGCCCCCACTTTGGTTTCTACAGTCATGCTGCCTCCTGATCTCTATGGCAAAGGGGCAAATAGCTTGCCCTGTCCTTAATCCTTCGCGAATTTACTGGCTTGGCCGGGAAAGATCAAGAAATAACGGCCCGACGGCGAGGCCGGCGGCGGATTAGCGCGCCTTGACAAGGTCGGCGGCGATGGTAAAGCGTAACGTATGCGGGACCGGAAATCCGGTGGCTGTTGCCGCAGCAAAGGGAGGCAATCATGGCCAGGACGGAAACCAACGATCGCGGCCGGCAAGCACGCAAACCCGGGGAAATTCCGAAGCAGGGCTGGCGCGACGTCGTGCTGCGGGTGAAGGATGAACAGAAGCGGGACAATCTCTCGGTGGTGGCGGCGGGGGTCGCCTTCTATTCGCTGCTGGCGATCTTTCCGGCCCTGGCCGCCGCCGTATCGATCTACGGGCTGGTGGCCGATCCGGCGCAGTTGCAGCAGCAGTTGCAGTCCCTCAGCCAGATGCTGCCGCAGCAGGCCTACCAGATTCTCGACCAGCAGCTTTCCAGCCTGGTGCGGCAGTCCGGCCAGGCCCTCGGCCTTGGGGTGGCGCTCGGCATCCTCGTCGCGCTGTGGAGCGCCAACAAAGGGATGAAGGCGCTGATCACCTCGTTGAACATCACCTACAATGAGAAAGAAAAGCGCGGCTTTTTCAAGCTCAACGGGCTGGCCCTTCTGCTGACCTTCGGCGCCATCGTGTTTTTTCTCATCTCCATGGCGCTGATCGTCATCGTTCCGGCCCTGCTCGGCAATATCGGCCTGCCCTCGTTCATCCACGGCCTCGTCAACTATCTGCGCTGGCCGCTGCTCGCCTTTTTCGTCATCGTCGCCCTGGCGGTCCTCTACCACATGGGGCCAAGTCGCGATCGACCGCGTTGGCAGTGGGTGAGTTGGGGCGCGATCATCGGCGCCACCCTGTGGATCGTCGCCTCGATCCTGTTCTCCGTCTACGTCGCCAACTTCGGCAGCTACAACAAGACCTACGGCTCGATGGGCGCGGTGATCATCCTGCTCATGTGGTTTTTTCTCACCGCCTACGCGGTGCTCATCGGGGCGGAATTCAACGCCGAAATGGAGCACCAGACCCGGCGCGATACAACCCGGGGGGAAGCGCGGCCGATGGGGCATCGGAATGCGCGCGCCGCGGACACCGTCGGTCGTAAACGGTGACGTCGGGAGTCAACGCTCCCAGGAGAAAAAATGCGATCTTCTTCGTTACGCCTGATCCTTTCGCTCTCCGGCATGGTGCTGATCGTCGCCTGCAGCACCGTGCCGGTCACCGGCCGCCAGCAGTTGAGCCTGGTTCCGGAAGAGCAGCTGCTGCAGGCCGGCTATCAGCAATATCAGGAATTTCTTCAGGAAAATGAAGTGATCCGCAGCACCGCCGAAAGCGCGATGGTGCAACGCGTGGGGCGGCAGGTCGCCGAGGCGGTGGAACGCTATTTCGCCGAGCAGGGGCCAAGCGATGCGCTGCAAGGCTATGCGTGGGAATTCAGCCTGGTGGACAGTGCGGAGGTCAACGCTTTCGTTCTGCCGGGAGGCAAGGTGACGGTGTTTCTAGGACTGCTGGAGGTGGCCGATACGCCGGCGCAACTGGCGGCGGTCATCGGCCACGAAGTCGCGCATGTCGTTGCCAAGCACGGCAATGAACGCATGAGCCAGGCGTTGCTGTCGCAGATGGGGGGCTCCGCTTTATCGGCGGCGCTGAGCAGCCAACCACAGGCGACGCAGCAGTTGCTGATGAGCGCTTTCGGCGCCGGCACGCAGGTGGGAGTTCTGCTGCCCTTCAGTCGCCTGCAGGAGAGCGAGGCGGACCGGCTGGGCCTTATTTTCATGGCCATGGCCGGCTACGATCCGCAGGCGGCGCTGGCGGTCTGGCAAGAGATGGCGGCGCGGAGCCAGGGGGGCGGGCCGGAATTTCTCAGTACGCATCCAGCCGACCAGACCCGAATCCGGAATATCCAGGAGCGTATCCCCGAAGCGATGCGTTATTATCGGCCGTGATCCGTGCTGCGAAGCTGTTTAGAAAAAAAAGCGCGTCGCACAGGAGGGTGAACTGCGACGCGCAAAAGAGGAGAAGGTTGAAGAAGGTTTGAAACTTGTATCGTGCGGGTTGCCTGCCACAACAACCAGCGTGATTAAAGAATAGCCCATCCCTTGCGCCGAGACCATGTGGCGTTCCGTAAAAAAAATGGGATACAAACACTTTTCCGGCTGCGCAATTGCACAGGCGCGCCATCGGCCGCACCGAAAAAGGGGTTCAGTTGGACAACATAATGGCCTATAATGAGGAGCGTTGCCGGTGCATTTTCATTCCGGCGCGACACCCGAGACGAAAAAAGGCCAAAGACGTCATGTCTGATCAAGATTTGATGCACGAATTTCAGCGGCGCAACGACGAGCTCTCCATCATGGTGGAAATCGGCAAAGCCCTGACCTCCACCATCCATTTGGAGGAACTGCTGAGCGTCATCATGGAAAAAGTCGGCCTTCTGCTGAAATCGCGCAACTGGTCCCTGGCCCTGGTCGACCAGAAAGCCGGCGACCTGGTGTTCGAAATCGCCGTATCACCGGCCGGCGACCTGCTCAAGGGGATGCGACTGGCGATGGGGGACGGCATCGCCGGCTGGGTTGCCGCCCGGGGCGAGCCGCTGCTGGTCCCCGATGTCCAGGCGGACAGCCGCTTTGCCCGCCGCATCGATGAAACGCTGTCCTTTTCCACCCATTCGGTGGTGGCGGTGCCGTTGCGCAGCCGCGAACGCATTCTCGGAGTGATGGAACTGGTCAACAGCCTGGAGGACGGTCAGTTCAACGAAGCCGATCTGCGCATCCTCACCACCATCGCCGACTATGCCGCCATTGCCATTGAAAATGCGCGGAATTTCGAAAAAATCAGGCGGATGACGATCACCGACGATCTCACCGGCCTGTTCAACGGCCGGCACCTGCACCAGTTGATCGGCCATGAGGTCGAACGCTGCTTGCGCTATGGCGGCGCGATGTCGCTGGTGTTCATCGACCTGGACCGGTTCAAACAGGTCAACGACACCTGCGGGCACCTGGTCGGCAGCAAACTGCTCAGCCAAATCGGCGCGTTCATCGGCAGTCGCATCCGCAAGGTCGACATGGCCGCCCGCTACGGCGGCGACGAGTTCATCATCCTGCTCCCCGCCACCGATAAAAAAGGCGCCCTGAGCATGGCCGGCCATCTGCATCGACAGTTGCAGGAGCACCTGTTCCTCGCCGAAGACGGCGAAGGCATGCGGGTAACCGCCAGTTTCGGCATCGCCAATTTCCCCGAGGACGCCAGAAGCAAGGACGAATTGATCCGGCTGGCCGATATGGCCATGTACCGGGCGAAGGAAAACCGCAACACCGTCTGCGCCGCCTGATCGGCCAGCGCATTATCCCGGCCCTTCTCTCCCGGAAGATGCGACATCTTTCCGCCCCTCCTTTCAGGATTACACCATGACATCAGAACCCAAAGCCATTCGACTTGACGATTATCGCGCCCCCGCCTATCTGGTGGAGGAAGTCGAACTCGATTTCAATCTCGACGAGAGCGCCACCCGCGTTCTGTCCCGGCAAAACTACCGCCGCAATCCGGCCGCCGACGACGCTCCCGCCGCCCTCGTCCTCTACGGCTGCCAACTGCGGCTCACCGCCCTGCGCCTGGACGGCCGCGCGCTGGCCGCGGCCGATTACGCCATCGAGGGGGAGACGCTGACCATCCCCACGGTGCCGGAGCGCTTCGTCCTGGAGGTCGAAACGGTGATCGATCCCGCCGGCAACACCGCCCTGGAAGGACTTTATCTGTCCAGCGGCATTTTCTGCACCCAGTGCGAGGCCGAGGGTTTTCGCCGCATCACCTGGTATCCCGATCGCCCCGACGTCCTCGCCCGCTTCACCGTCACCCTCAGAGCCGATCGGCAGAAGTATCCGGCGCTGCTGTCCAACGGCAACATCGTTGCCAGCGGCCGGCTCGACGATGGCCGCCATTTCGTCCGCTGGCACGACCCCTACCCCAAGCCGGCGTACCTGTTCGCCCTGGTGGCGGGACGGCTGAGCAAGGCCGAGGATACGTTCGTTACCCGCTCCGGCCGCCAGGTGACGCTGCAGATCTGGGTCGAGGAGCGCAACCACGGCAAGTGCGACCACGCCCTGCGCTCGCTGCGGGAGGCGATGCGCTGGGACGAGGAGACCTACGCTCTGGAATACGATCTCGACATCTACATGGTGGTCGCTGTCGATGACTTCAACATGGGGGCGATGGAGAACAAGGGACTCAATGTCTTCAACTCCAAGTACGTCCTCGCTTCGCCGGAAACCGCCACCGACGCCGACTTTCAGGCCATTGAAGAGGTGATCGGCCACGAGTATTTCCACAACTGGACCGGCAACCGGGTCACCTGCCGCGACTGGTTTCAGCTTTCGCTCAAGGAGGGGCTTACCGTTTTTCGCGACCAGGAGTTCGCCGCCGACATGACCAGCCGGGCGGTCAAGCGCATCGATGACGTGCGCCTGCTGCGCAACGCCCAATTCCCCGAGGACGCCGGACCGATGGCGCACCCGGTGCGCCCCGCCGCCTACGTCGAGATCAATAATTTTTACACCAGCACCGTCTACAACAAGGGGGCGGAGGTCATCCGCATGTACCAGACCCTCCTTGGCCGCGACGGCTTTCGTCGCGGGCTGGAGCTCTACCTGCGGCAAAACGACGGCCAGGCGGTGACAGTGGAGGATTTTCTCGCCGCCATGGCCGAGGCGAACGGCGCCGATCTTTCCCAGTTCATGCGCTGGTACACCCAGGCCGGCACGCCGGTGGTGCACGTCGAACGCAAGTGGGACGCGGCGGCCGGCGCCCTCACCCTGACGGTGCGCCAAACGTGCCCGCCGACGCCGGGGCAAGCCGAGAAGGAGCCTTTCCACATCCCCCTCGCCGTGGGCCTGCTCGACGCGGCCGGCAACGACATCCCGCTGCGTCTGAACGGCGAGGCGGCGGCGAACGGCGTCACCCGGGTGCTGGAGCTGCGCCGGGCGGAGGAAATCTTCCGCTTTGTCGATCTGCCGGCGGCGCCGACGCCTTCCCTGCTGCGCGGTTTTTCCGCGCCGGTGCGTCTGGAGAGCGACTTGAGCGAGGAGGAGACCGCGTTTCTCTTCGCCCACGACAGCGATTCCTTCAACCGCTGGGAGGCCGGCCAACAACTCGCCACCCGCATGCTGCTGCGCCTGCTGGAAGATTGGCGGGCCGGCCGGCCGGTGACCGCCGATCCTCTTTTCGGCCATGCCTTCCGCCGCGCTCTGGGCGACCGTCAGGCCGACCCCGCGCTGATCGCCCAAGCCCTGCTGTTGCCGACGGAGACCTGGCTTGGCGAGCAAATGGCGGTCATCGATCCCGAGGGGGCGCACGCGGTGCGCGAAGCCGTTCGCCGGCAGCTGGCCGGCGAGTTGCGCGACGAGTTTCTGGCGGTAATGGATGAAAACGCCACGCCGGGTGCCTACAGCGTCGAACCGGCGACCGTCGGCAAGCGCAGCCTGAAAAACGTCTGCCTCGGCTATCTGATGGCTTTGGCCGAGGACGCCATCGTCGCCCGTTGCCGGCAGCAGTTCGAGCGCGCCGACAATATGACTGACGTGCTCGCCGCCCTCGCCGCCCTGGCCAACTACGACGGGCCGGAGCGCGCCGCCGCCCTGGCCGAATTCTACGAGCGCTGGCGGCACGAGCCGCTGGTCGTCGACAAGTGGTTCACCCTGCAGGCCACCTCGCGCCTGCCGGGAACGCTGGATGAGGTGGTGCGCCTGACCGCGCATCCGGATTTCACCCTGAAAAACCCCAACCGGGTGCGTTCGCTGATCGGCGCCTTCGCCCAGGGCAACCCGGTGCGCTTCCACGCCGCCGATGGCGCCGGCTACCGCTTCCTCACCGATCAGGTGCTGGCCCTCGACCCGCGCAACCCGCAGATCGCCGCCCACCTCGTCTCGCCGCTCAGCCGCTGGCGCCGGTTCGATGCCAACCGGCAGCAGCTGATGAAGGAGGAACTGGCGCGGATCGCCGCCTCCCCCGGATTGTCGCGGGATGTGTTTGAGATCGTCAGTAAGAGTTTGGCCTAGGGAGGGGCGAATAGGTTGAAATGGGGGAACTTATCGCCTTTTACATACAATTTTTCCGAAGGTCACCAGCACCGCCGCTGTGCGAAGAGAAGGCCGGGTAGACCGTTTGCAGACCACGAAGGATAGTAAATGGGAACGCCCGCCCGGAGTTGCGCCGGATATGGATGCGCGGTCGGTGGAAAAAGAACGGAAATTCCCGTTCCAGACAATGCCAAGCGCAGCGGAGAGGCCCTCTTTTTGCCTACTTTTTCTGGGCCCTCAGAAAAAGTAGGGCGGGGTGCGGGGCGCAGCGCCCGCGGTCTTCAGCCGGGCGCAGGGGCGCAGCGCCCGCGGTTTCGATCTTGACCTTGGGTGAACCACCCATTGGAGGAAAAGAATGCAAAAAATTCTGATCATCGGCTGCGGCGACATCGGCCGCCGCGTGGCCAATCTGGCGCAAAAAGCCGGCATCCCGGTGAGCGCCACCTTCCGCCTGCCGGAGCAGGCCGCCGCCCTCGAAAACCTCGACCTCCGCCCGGTGGCCGCCGACCTCGACCAGCCGGGGCCCATCGCCGGCCTCCCCACCCGGGGCGCGAGCGTCTTCTATTTCGTGCCGCCGCCGGGCGGCGGCGATATCGACACCCGGGTGCGGGTTTTCTGCGGCTCCATTGAGCCCGGCGAAGAACCGGAAAAAATCGTCTACATCGGCACCAGCGGCGTCTACGGCAATGCCGGCGATGCGTGGGTGACCGAAGAAACCCCGGTCGCCCCGCAGACCGCCCGCGCCCGCCGCCGCCTCGACGCCGAAGAGATGCTGCGCGCCTGGGGCAAAGGGCGCGGCGTCGCCGTCGTTACCCTGCGCGTCACCGGCATCTACGGCCCCGGCCGCTTTCCCCTTGACCGACTGCAAGCCGGCCACCCCGTCCTGCGCGAGGAGGAAGCCCCCTTCACCAACCGCATCCACGCCGACGACCTGGCCCAGGCCTGCCTCGCCGCCGCCGAAAAGGGGGAGGACGGCGATATCTTCAACGTCAGCGACGGTCATCCCGGCACCATGACCGAATACTTCAACGCCGTCGCCGACGCCTTCGGCCTCCCCCGCCCGCCGCAGATCGGCATGGCCGAAGCGCGCCAAGCGATGACCCCCCTCATGATCTCCTATCTCAGCGAATCCCGCCGTCTCGACAACCGCCGGATGCGCGAGAAACTCGGCGTACAGCTACGCTATCCCACCCTGGCCGAAGGGCTGAAGGGGGTCGGCAAAGGCTGACGCCGTCTTCTGCGGCCGAAGCATTTTCGCCTGCGGCATTTCCGGCGTCGTCAGTGGTGGCGCAAGGCATCGATAAGTTCGTCCTTGTTCATTTTCGAACGCCCCCCGATGCCGACTTCCTGCGCCTTGCGGTAAAGATCGTTCTTCGTCCAATCCTCGTATTTTGCTGCTTTACCACCTTTTCTTCCCGCCTCCCGGCGATCGGTGTTGGCGATCCGGGCGGCCTTTTCCTTGCTCATCCCCTGGCGCCGCAGCGCTTCGTATTGCGCGTCATCCTTGATCTGCGGTCCATGATCCTTGACCATCTTCATCTCCTTTTCCGCAGCGATTTCAGCCAAGATTAACGCAAATCGGCGCAAGGCCAAGTATGCCGCGCCGGCGGCCATAATAAAAAAAGGCCCTGCCCGCGCGCAGCGGACAGGGCCAATAGTATTCGTTCAGATAATCAGCCGGCCAAGATCAATTGTAAGAGGTCTTGAACTGCATCCCCTCCCGGGATTTGGCATCGTAAATGCCTTTGGCCTTGCCTTCTTCGATCCACTGCTCCCGCAGGCCCTTCAGGAAAACCTTCTTCTCGTCCACATGTTTGTTGAAGGGCAGGCCGATGATCTGCTGCGCCTTTTCCTTGGTCGAGAAATCGGGGGCCTCATAGGTGGCGGCGTTGTATTTGGCCAGCACGGTGCGCAGCTTCACGCGGGCCTCCTGCCCTTTGTTGATGGCGCTGCCCAGAACGCGCAGGGTCTCTTCCGGGGCGTGGAAGAAGGAGCCGTGCGAGGCGATGGAGAAATCCCAGCGCCATTGGGCGTGGCGGATGTCCTGCAGGGCCAGCTTCATCTCTTCTTCGGTGGCGCCCAGCTCCCAGGCCTTGCCCGCTTCGAGGTGGGCCTTGGCGAGGACGTCCATGGCGGTGCGGGAGAGTTCGTTCTTGCGCTCAAGCTTTCTTTCGATGGTGGCGCGGAATTCCTTTTCCGTCCCCTTGTGGCAATTCAGACAGGTGCTGCCGATGTTCTCCAGCGGGCTGCCGACCTGGTGGTTGGAGTACTTGACGCCGCCTTCGCGAACGTAGGGCATGTGGCAGTCGGCGCAGGACAGGCCCTGCTGGCCGTGGACGCCGGTGATGAACATTTCATAGCCGGGGTGCTGCGCTTTCAACATCTTGGTTTTGCTGATTTTGTGGGTCCAGTCGGAGAAATCCCGCTGATCGTAGTACTGCTCCATCTGCTCGGCGGCAAAGCCGTTGTCCCACGGAAAGGTTACGACGCCGGCGGTTTTCTTCTCGCCCTTATCGTCGGTGTACTCGGTTTTCTTGAAATAGTATTCGGAATGGCACTGGGCGCACACCAGGGTGCGCATTTCCTGGTGCGAGGCGTCGGCGTACTTCAGGCTGCCCTCGGCATCGAGACCGCGCTTGGCGTAATCGCGTGTTACGTTCAGCTTCATCGTCTTGTTGTCGTGGCAGTCGGCGCAGCCGATGGTATTGACGATTTCGCCGCCGAGACGGGCCCATTTTCCGGTGAAGTAGTCGAGCTCGCCGTTCTTGTCCATCAGGCGCGGCACGTCGGGGGACTTGCAGGTCCAGCAGGCGCTGGGCATGGGACCGCTGCCGGCATCGCTCGGGCTGCCGGTGCGCAGGGAATTGATATTGTCTTCAAGGGCGTAATAATGGCCGCGCGGTGCGTTGTAGTCGGTGGCGAAGCCGTAGCCCGCCCACATCACCACCAATGCCGGGTCGGCTTTCAGCACATCCTTGATGTCATCGCTCTTGCGGGTTTTCATGTAGGAGTCGTACTGGCGGGGGAAATACTTGCCCCATTCGGAGCTGCGCGGCTCCAGTTTCTTGATGTCCGGGACGGCGTTGATCGCCTGTTGATCCGCCTTGTTCTCCTTGATGGAGACGGCCAACAGCAGCAGGGGCACCATAACGACTACCGATACGATTGTGATAAGCCATGATCTTTTCATTGTTCATTCTCCCAGGTTGAGTTTTTCTTATAATTCCTTGACGCCGAGGTTGTTTTGCGTCGCCAGCAGACTTCTTGTCGTTCCGTGCGGCAGGCTCCGGTGGCATTCCCAGCAATTTCGCCCCATCGGAACGCCGCCTTCCTTGTGATACAGTTCGCTGTTGGCCATCATCTGCGAGACGATCTCCTGGTGGCAGGAGATGCAGTTGTTCTGGATCCTTTTGGCGGCATTGTCGGTGATCCGCAGATTGTCGCCGTAGGCGCCCAGGGTCATGGCGAGGGAATGGTTGTAGCCGTCCCTGGTCTTGGCGATCATTTTGTTGATGAACGAATCCTGCGGCAGGTGACACTCCACACAGGTGGCGCGGTCGCGGTGCGAGCTGTGTTGCCAGGTCGCATAGTGCGTGTTCATCGTGTGGCAGTTAATGCAGACTTTCGGATCGCTCGATAAGTAGGAGAGCATTTTGGATTCATTCACCACGAAGGCGAATAATCCGACCACAGCCACGACGCAGCAGGTTGCCACGTACTTCATTGCTTTTCCGGTTTCCATAAGCAGCCCTTTGAGTGATTTTGGTTGACGGGATATCCTGCAAGTCCATTCGCGCCCCAGTCTTGTCTAGATTAATAGCAACGGCCGTGCCAGCAGAAATAGTGGCACAAACCCAAGTACTTATGCTATTCTTCCGCAGCGAATGCTACCAGGAGGTAGCATTCGCCAACCGGCTCATGTTACCTTCCGGTAGCAGCCCTCTTGCTGGGGCGAGGGTCTTTTTTTCAGCGCCTCCCGAAGGTTTTTCGCCATGCAGTTAAGAACGAGATTTATCCTTCTCATCGGGCTGGTGATCGGCTGCTCCTATGGCGTCACCTTTTACCGCACCTCCAGCTTTCAGGAGGAGCTGGTCGTCGAACAGGCCACCCGCCAGGCCAAAATGCTCTTCCACCAGATACGGCTCACCCGGCAATGGGTTGCCGACCACAACGGTCTCTTCTTCATCAAGGGGCCGGGGGTCGATCCCAATCCCTTTCTCAAAGAGGGACAGATCCGGGATGCGCGGGGGAACTGGCTGGTGAAGCGCAATCCGGCCATGGTCACCCGCGAGCTCTCCGTCTACGCCGCCCGGGAAGGCATGGGCCAGTTCAATGTCACCAGCCTGCAACCGCTGAATCCCGCCAACGCGCCCGATGAATTCGAGCGACGCAGTCTGCTCCGGTTCGAAAAGGGCGCCGAGGAGACGGTGGAGATCGAAATGATTGACGGCAAACACCGCCTGCGCTACATGGCGCCGCTGAAGGTGGACAGCATTTGCCTGCAATGCCATTCGGGGCAGGGGTATGAAATCGGCGATATCCGCGGGGGGATGAATGTCACCATCCCGATGGACCAGGCGTTTGCCGAGATCGGAACCAACAATCGGATGCTGCTGAACATCGCCCTGGGCACGATCATCATCGTTGCGCTGACCATCTTCTTCCTCTTCGACTTTCTGGTGGCCAAACGGCTGAAAATTTTGGCCCGCGAAATGGACCACTATCCGGAGCGGCGCGACATCGAACTCGCCATGTTCCCGGAAGAAAACGATGAAATCGGCGTCCTGGCCGGCCATTACCGCAAATTGTGCCAGCGTCTCGAGCGTTCGCAGCAAGAGCTGGACGCCGCCCGCGAGCAGGTCTTCCAGAGCGAAAAGCAGGCGGCCCTCGGACGGCTTGTCGCGGGGATTTCCCACGAGATCAACAATCCCCTGGGGGGGATGCAGAACTGCATCCAGACGATGAAAAGAAGCATGGATCAGCCGGAGCTGCAGGCCCGCTATCTGAATCTGCTGGCGCAGGGGGTCGACCGGATCAAGGGGACGGTGCAGCAGTTGCTGAACATCGGCCGCAAAGAGCCCCTGGAGTTTCGCCTGGGCGATGTCGACGCGATGATCGGCGACTGTCTGGAGCTGACCTGCGTTGGTCGGCGCAACGTCGTCATCGATCTGCGGCCCGGGGTGGGCAGGCCGGTCTTCGTCGGACTGGAGTCCTTGCGCCAGGTGGTGATGAATCTGGCCGGCAACGCAGTGCAGGCCATGGGTGAACAGGGGGGGACGCTCCGGGCGACAAGCCGGATCGAAAAGAATTGTCTGCTGATCGAAATGGCCGACACCGGGCCGGGAATCGCGCCGCAGCACCTCGACAAGATCTTCGAACCCTTCTTCACCACCAAGGAGGTCGGCGAAGGCACCGGCCTGGGACTTTCCGTCTCCCATTCGCTGGTCAAGCAGATGAGCGGGGAGTTGACGGTCCGCAACGGCGAAATGGGCGGCGCGATCTTCACCATCGTCGTCCCCCTGGCGGATCACGCCGCCACCGGAAAGGAGAGAAAATCATGACCGCGCGCATTCTGGTCGCCGAAGATGAAGAGATCATGCGCATCACCGTCCTCGATCACCTGCGCAACCAGGGCTGGCTGGCGGACGAAGCCGCCACCGGGACCAAGGCGCTGGAGCTGGCCAGGAAAAACCGCTACGAAGTGATCCTCTCCGATATCCGCATGCCGGGAATGGATGGCGAGAAATTGCTGGCCGAGGTGAAAAAACTGGCGCCGCGGACGGAGGTGGTCATGATGACCGCCCACGGCAGCACCGACAACGCGGTGAATTGTCTGAAGAAGGGGGCGGCGGACTACATCCTCAAACCTTTCGATCTGGACGACCTGACCTTCCGCATTGCCCGGCTTTTGGAAATGCAGAAGATCAAGGCCCGGTGCGTTTCCCTGGAGCATTGCTGCGGCCAACGCCGGCCGCTCATCGGCTCCAGCCCCCCCATGCAGAAAATGCTCAGCCTGGTCAGCCAGGTCGCCCGCTCGGACTCCTCGGTCCTCATCCAGGGGGAAAGCGGCACCGGCAAGGAGCTGGTGGCGGCGGCCATCCATTATGAGAGCCGCCGGTCCGGCCAGCCCTATGTACGGGTCAATTGCGCCGCGATTCCCGCCGGGCTGATGGAATCGGAGCTCTTCGGTCATGAAAAAGGCGCCTTCACCGGCGCCGACAAGATGACCGTCGGCAAATTCGAACTGGCCGACCACGGCACCATCCTGCTCGACGAGATCGGCGACATGCCCCTCGATCTTCAAGTCAAGCTGCTGCGGGTGCTGCAGGAACGGGAGATCGAGCGGGTGGGCGGCAAAACCCCCATTCCCATCGATGTCCGGGTCATCTGCGCCACGGCCAAGGATCTCGCCGACGAAGTGCAGAACGGCAAATTCCGGCAGGATCTTTTCTATCGCCTGCAGGTGATCCCGATAGAGGTTCCGCCCCTTCGCCAGCGCGAGGGCGACATTCTCGAACTGGCTGATTTCTTCCTCCAGGAGTTCGGCGGCGAAAGGGGCATTTCCTTTCAGCTCTCGGCCGAGGCGCGCCAGGCGTTGGAACAGCACCCCTATCCCGGCAACGTGCGCGAACTGCGCAATCTCCTGGAGCGGGTTTCCGTGCTCGCCCCGGCGCCGAAAATCCAGCTCTGGGACCTGCCGGTGGAGATCCGCGGCGGCACGTACGACGGCGACAGCGAGGAGGATAATCTCGCCGCCGCCGTCGCCGCCGCCGAGCGCAAGTGCATCCAGCACGTGCTGAGGAAAACCGGCGGCAACAAGACGGAATCCGCCGCCATCCTGGGAATCAGCCGGAAAAATCTCTGGGAGAAAATGAAGCAGTACGGGTTGTAAATTCCCGCGATGCGCATCAATAGAATACAGTTCTAGCTTTAGAAAGCTTTTAATTTTCGC
>Ga0265293_10006865_pt1 | contig 17895 bp, 17 predicted proteins | sample Munlanlewell138R_FD_192505 | JGI IMG/M metagenome (GOLD analysis project Ga0265293, IMG submission 192505) | Leachate microbial communities from a municipal landfill in Southern Ontario, Canada - Leachate well 138R | ecosystem: Engineered > Solid waste > Landfill > Unclassified | place: Canada...
GTCCGGGCCGTCGAACACCGACCACAACCCGAGAGCGGCGAACACGCCCGTCTTGCCCAGGCCGCGCGGCCCCATGATCGCCCCCACCACCGGACGCGGGTCCGGGTCCAGAAAAGGGCGCAGCATCTCCACCTGCCAATCCCGCAACCGGAAACACTCACCCACGCCATTCCCTTTAGGGACAATCAAGAACTGTTCGCACCATTCCGCGAAACGTTCAACGCCGCTTTTTTCCGAATCGAATGGCAGCGGCGACATATCCACTGGACCTTTAGGGCCTCTGCGGGTAGTCAACTTATAGTTTCTCAATCTGAGGTGAGTTAATGCAGGCGAATTAATTCGTGAGTGCGCTTAGGCGACACCGCCCCGGCGATGGCCTGGTGGGGTGCAGCCCCCTGACCTGCATGTATGCTGTTTTGTGCATGTGTTTGCCGACTTGCGGAGTCGGGGATTGTGAGGCTGTGACCTGCATAGATAGCCCATGTGCGAGTGGGCCTGGGTGTGACCTGCGGTTATGCGGTTAGCTATGCCGGTGTTCGCACGGGTGTTCGACCATTGTTGGTGCGAATAGAACACACTTTCGACCATTGTCTGAGTCGCGGCATTTCGGTGCTGATGTCACGGTTGATAGCGTTGGATGCGTGCCTTTCGGGCTGCAATCAGTGCTTCGATCTCGTCTATGTCTGCTTGGGTGTGTGTTGCGCGTTTGGAGCTGTTGCAGCGTCGGCAGGCGACTACGAGGTTGAAGGGTTCGTGCATCCAGTCGGGCCTGGCGGTGATGGGTACGCGGTGGTCTCCGGTCAGGTCGGTGGTCTGTCCGCAGTAGGTGCACCAGGGCTGTTGCTTGCGTGCCTTTGCTGAGAGTCTGTCCCATTTTGCGTCGTATCCACGTTCGCGAAATGAAGTTTTGTTTTTGCTTTTGTTTTTTGTTCTATGTTTTGAACAGTAGGAACCGTTTTGGGTAAGTTCGCCGCAGTCGGGGCCGAGGCATGGACGGGGCAGGCTCACCGGGCTAGCTCTATGTCGAGGCCATCGGTACGCACCACGAACTCCATCGGTGGATCGGGGACGACCGGGACAGTCGGCGTAGGCCATGAGCCGAGGACGCTCTCAGGTGGGGCTAGGAGGGTCCATACGGGCCTAGGTGGGACCGGGAATGCTGCGCCCATGGTTTGGATAGGGCAGCGACTACGGGCATATGCGCGGGCCATTTCGACCGAGGGAGTCCAGCTCCATCCGTTACGGCGTTCAGGTGATGCGCCACGGTAGAGACGCACTGGCTGATCGGGTTTGGGGAATGCGGCGGCGGCGAACAGTTCTAGCCATGCGGTCTCGGTGATCGTGCCGTAGCCGCCATCGGCCAGCCACGCCCGCTTAACGTCCTCTCGGAGTTCTGTCCGGGTCGTGTAGGCGCCAGCCACGAAATCGACGTACACGATCCGAGACAGGCCAGCGTCGGTGTAGCCGATCACTGCGCTTCGTGTGCCTCGATGATGCTGTTTTCGATCATGGTGCGCATGTGCTCGAACGGTGCGGCGTCAAAGGTGAAGTTGTGGGTCTGCCCGGTGTGGTCGGTGATCCGCATGACGTGGATGCCGTACTCGGCAACGTAGTGCGTACTGGCGGCGAGGGCCTGGCGCAGATCGGAGGCCGGCACGGTTTCGGTGTACATGTCAGGCATTGAGGGCACGGTCCAATTCGGATCGGAGGATGAGGGCTAGATCCCGCGTCAAACACACGCGAACGTCGTCGGGTTTGTTCACGTCGCACAGAATGTCGAGTAGTGCGCCTGATGGGTGTGATTCGATGCGCAGGGATACGGGGTTTATCATTTGCGTTTCTGACTGCTCCTGAATCGTTCCCCGGTATGTTCACCCTCGGGGGTGGGTGTTCGTTCGTCTCCGTGCGCCTGAGGGGGCAACAATCGGCATTACGTGGTTTAAGGGACGCGCCGATCCATAGCAGGTGAGCACTGCACAAGAGTTTCCAGCCAGTTCCTCACATGGCGCACGAGGTCGGCTAATTCATCTTCAGGCGTATTGCCGTGCAGACGGTACTGGGGGAAGCGGATGCCGAATTCAAGTTCAACGGGACGCCAGTCGGCAGTCCTGTACGCCTCGCGCATCACCTCAAGCTGATCGGAGGTGACATTGCGGAGAATGGACTGGTCAGCCTCATCGGGGTTCAGTCCCGATCCCGTGCAAGGGGCATTGCGTGGGCCGTGCATCCGAAAGGTTCCGGTAGTGAACAATGCAACGTGTCGTCCGCAGAGCGCGCAGTGTGCTTTCATTGATTCCTCCCACACCCATTATATCGAGAATGTGTGTTGACCTGCGGTTCTATCCCGCTCATGCGGATTGGTCGCATTCCTCGTGTTTCCTATCTGGAAACCGTTGGTTTCCATTTTGGAAACCGAGCACCGCCCTGGCCTGCACTTTTCTTACGCTGCTCTCTATATCTCCTATAAGGGCTTCAGCTTCAAAGTCACGAACGACAAAGTTTTTCTTCATCTTGGACGCTTTACCAGTGCATTGAGGGCAAGGCTTGTTCTGTCCCCGCAGGTTGTTTTCAAACCCATCAACAGGGAGGATGAGGCAATCTCGGCTGGAGTTCGGGTCCAGGTATCCGGCTTCGATCAGCTTCTTGATTGCTTTCCACACTGCGGCGCGACTCGGATAGGTCCCGGTTTGCTCACCCAGTAGGCAGACCAGTTCGCCACGGTACGCGCCTTTTTCGTCTCGGCCCCCCTTACCCATAGGGCAGTGCAGGTTAGGGGCGCAGCGGGCTATTGCGACCGCAAAAATACGGTCATCTAGTGCTAGGTCCGGGTTGTGAATCCTGCCTTCCCACCACTTTTGTGTGGTCATCAGGAAGGGGTCGCGTCCCGGCTTGAAGATTTTTCTATCGGTCACTTCTTACCCAGACTCGCGCGTAGCAGTTCCCGAATGTAAAACTGCCGGGTTACGCCATCCTTGCCAGCTTTATCAGCGAGTTGTTTCGCAAGCGAATTGGGCAGGGATAGGCAAAGGCATTCGGCCATAGTAATTGCTCCATAGGAATGGCGGGCATTTGTTCTCCGCCTACTTATATAATAGCATATTGGTCTTTATGGGTTTGAAATGCGGAAATGCCGGGAAAGCGCAATGTCCTCCCGGCACTTTCTGGGGGTCAATTCACTGGACCGCCCCGCCGCCTTCCTGCCAGCTCACCCATTCCGCGTAGCGTCTGCGCAACATTCCCCAGTCCGGCCCACGCTCATCCCAATCCCAGCAATCAGCAAGCCTCTTCAAAATGTGCTCCTCGGTATCGCCTTCGCGCACCTGGTCGAGTACATCAATCATTGCTTTGTACGGCCCCCATGCGTTATCCCGCGCGTCTCGGACCCAATAGTAATCGTTCACCGATGCGCCCCCGCTCCGATTAGATTGTCGATTGATTCGCGCTTGACCCGAAGCAGTCGCGGCCCCACACGTTTCGCGTCGAGTGTTCCATCCGCGATCCATCTACGAATGGTGCGGTCATGAACTTGCAGTACCTCTGCGGCCTGCTGAATGGTCACTGTTACCGGCAATGTGCTTTTTTTGGACATAGTTCAATTGTTGGCGGAATGTGTGTAAACCCTCTGCGAGAACAGCGTACGTACTACGCATCGCAGGTCAGGGCATGTTTCCACCAACACGCGACACGCCGATAACGTCAACATTAAAGGGCTTGTGACCTGCGACTTTAGGGCATTTTCTTGCGTCCCCGCAGTTCCACCATTTCCGACAGTGCGGCGGCGATCTGCGCATCCCTCCCCTGGGCCGCGTGCTGGTATGCGAGTGACGCCTGTTGGCTGGAGTGCCCAAGCCTCACCATGAGTTCCTTTATGGTCGCACCCGTCTGCGCCGCAAGCACTGCCCCGGAATGCCTGAGGTCATGGAACCGGAGGTCAGCCCGATCGGCCTCCGCACGTGCCTTGTAGAACCATCGATACAGAGTCGAGGGTTGCAGGTACCCGCCGTTCCGGGCAGGGAAAAGTAGATCCTCGGCGTTCGGCGCGTACCGCTTCAGGTGCGCCGTGATCTGCGGCAGCATGTGCGGCGGGATTGCTACGTCACGAACCCCGGCTTCCGATTTCGGCTCGCCCACGATCCAACCGTCATCGGTGCGAACAACACCTCGGCGAATCATCACCACACCGTGTTTCGTGTCGATGTCCTTGCGCCGCAACTCGATAATCTCGCCGAACCTAAGGGCCAGCAAACCTGCTAACGGGATCATCAACTGATGCGATTCCGGCATCTCAGCCTCAATGACCGCGAGTTCTTCCAGCGTGGCCGGCCTCGGCTTGATCTTCCTGGTGGCACCACCCGCGCCCCGGATCATGCACGGATTAGAGGCAATCAACTCCTCGGTGCGCGCGGTCTCAAGCACAGTGCGCAGCAAGGAATAGGTGTGCGCTCGCAGGGTCGGCTTGTCCGTCAGGGTCTTGGCATACCAGCGACGAACCATGTCCGGGGTGATGTCACGGATGGCTTTCGCCCCGAACGCCGGAATCAAGTGGTCGTCCAGCAGTTGCGTGTAGTGCTGTTTGGTCCTCGGCTTGAGGGGGCGACCCTTCACGGTGCGTGTTGTCACCCACTGTGTGGAGTATTCAGAGAATTTGGTGGCCGCTTTCTTCTGCAATTTGGCGCGGCGCTTCTCTGCTTCGGTGGCCGGTGCCGACCACAAGTCACGGTCGATCTCACGGCGGCGATCCGACAACCAACCCTCGGCGTCCTCGCGCAAGGCGAAAGTCTTGGGCGCGCGGTACACCTTGCCGTCCGGGCCGGTGTACGCCGCCTGCCAGCGCCCGGAGGGTTGGCACTGGCGAATCCGCCCGAAACGTCGCCGTTGTTGCATGAGGTCCAATCATACGAGATTCATGCAACAAGCGTGCCGCGTGTGCTTACTTCCGTACCGTCGTGTCCAGTGGTACTGTTTCGCCTATCAGCAGGTCAGATGCCTGTTGTTGCTGGCAGTGAAGTTTTCGAGAAGTGGATACGGTTACAAGTTCAATCCCAGTATCGCGCACCAGCATTATTCTGACGTGACGAACACCACGCTCGACCAGATTCGGCACTCGCCAGCGGCTTCGTGAAGGTTCCGTCCAATCCTCCCGAAATATATATCCGCACTTCAGCGGCAGTCTCCTCAGCTCGCCTCAACGCCGATCGGCCCACGTCACACCTCCGGACCGCCAAATAGGGACACCGCAGAATCGCCGCCCGCGGTGTTTCAATGCGAGGACAACATCTATGGAGTCCTCTTGAGCAACGATCCGCACCCCACCATCTGGGTGGACTACGCCCCCGAGCACGAGGCGGCGCCCTTCAACGCCGCCGGCGATCCGATCCTGGCGTACCGCTGTTCGGCCACCACCGGGGCCACCCGTGACGGCAAGCCGCGCCCGGACGGGTGGGTGCTGTTCACCGCCGACGGCGAGGAATTCATCACCGGACTGACCAGCCTGACCGATGTCGATCGGGCCGTCACCGAGGCCGAGGATCACCTGTTGTGGCTTCGGGAGACCCAGGACCGGCCAGCAGAGAATCGGCGCATCGCGTAGAAGAAGGAACGAACCAGCGGCCGGTTTCGTTATCACCAAGAAGTGCAACCACTTCCGCGTGAGTAAGGAAACCGGCTGATTTGTCTGTGCCACTGAGCATTCTCGACCTGGTCGCCATCGCCGAGGGCGCCACCGCCCGCGACGCGATCGCGGCCTCGATGGAATCGGCGCGGCTGGCCGACCAACTGGGCTACCGGCGGCTCTGGTTCGCCGAGCACCACAACACCCCGAACCTCGCGGCCAGCGCCACCGCACTGCTGATCTCGCAGGCCGCCTCGGTCACCGAGCGGATCCGGGTGGGCTCCGGCGGCGTGATGCTGCCCAACCACGCGCCCCTGACGGTGGCCGAACAATACGGAACCCTGGCCAACATCCACGGCAACCGGATCGACCTGGGCCTGGGCCGCGCCCCGGGCACCGACATGATGACCGCCCAGGCGCTCGCCCGCTCCTCGGCCGAACCGCAGGCGTTCGCCCAAAGCATCTACGACCTGCAGGGCTGGTTCAGCGCGGACGGGACCGCGCACAGCGCACCGATCGTTTCGGCCGTCTCCGCCGGCACCGAGGTCCCCATCTGGGTGCTGGGCTCCACCGTCAACGGCGCCGCCATCGCCGCACAACTGGGCCTGCCGTTCTCGGTCGCCTCGCACTTCGCGCCCGATCAACTCGATGCGGCGATCCGCACCTACCGCGAGATGTTCTCCACCGAGGCGCCCACCGCCCAGATCGACCGGCCCTATGTGATGGCCGGGATCAACGTGATGGTCGCCGACACCGACGAGGAAGCGCGCCGCGAATTCACCGTCGTGCAGCGGATGTTCCTCGACATCCAGCGCAACCGGCGCCGCAAGATCCAGCCCCCGGTGGACCCGGAAACGCTGGCCGCCCAAGGTGGCGGCACCAATCCGATGCTCGAGTTCACCGCAGTGGGCAGCCCGCAGACCGCCAAGGCGCAGCTCGACGAGTTCGTCGAACGCACCGCCGCCGACGAACTGATCACCGTCACCTACGCGTTCGACCCCGCGGTGCGCGACCGGTCGCTCGAGCTGCTGGCCAAGACCTGGTTCTGAGCTACTCCCCCAGGTCGCGGCGGCTCAACCGGCGCCGCTTGCCGAGCCTGCGCACGACCGCGACGGGTTCTTTGGTGGCGCGACCGGCGCCTCGCCGCTTGTGCGGTTTACACATCGCGCAGCCGCGCCACGAACGCGAAGGATGCTGAGCCGACACGTGGACCCCCCGAGATAACTCCGCGCCAACGGCGAAGAGAGCCACGTTAGTCCGATAGCCCTTGGCGGTCAATCACTTTCGGGGCAGCGCGACGTCGCGTCGCGCCCCACAGCCCCACGCCGATCCCGACCACGGCACCGCCGAGGCCAATGATCTGCTGACCGCGCTTCAGATCGCCGTGCACGCTCCAGCCGCCCAACAGGTCTGATGCGTCGGCACCGCCGGAGGCCAAGAACCAGCCGCGGGTGTCGCGACCCCGCAGCGCCGCGCCGGCCAACAGCCCGCCGATGAGCGCGTCGCGGTAGCCCATGGACCGCAGCAGCAGCCGCGCCGACGGGCCGGGATCCTCGGATTCGCCCCACAGCCGGTTCGCCCGCAACGGGTCCACCAGGAACGACGCCCCGGACACCAGGCGCAGGGCCCCGACGACGAGTGCTGCGCGGTCGATCGACATGGCCGAAGCCTAGGAGCTTCGCGCGCCGGCAGCGTCGAGTTGGCTGTTTAGGGCCAACTCGGAACGGCAACAGAACCTTCACGAACCGAATGCGAAAATCGCCCGAAACTATGACTTAGGTAACAGTTCTGCAACTACAGCAAACAAATTGGATCGCGGAGCCCTAATCTGAGGAGACCTGCCGCAGCGGAGTCGCCACAACTCGGATACGACTTCCCAAACCGCCGTTGAACTGGTATTTTTATCGCCACAAACCGCGCAATCCGGGCCCGAAATTGCATTCAAGCCCGTTCGAGATTTGGTAATGCGCGTCACAATTACCGCGAAGAGTAATCGACGCCGCAAATTTTGCGGGCTCGGAAAACTTGTTGTTAACGTCCCGCCGCATGTTTGCTTTAGCCACGTTGTTGACGCTCGTCAACCAGGTGTCGGGCACGCCCTACGTACCCGGTGGGGATTCGCCCAACGGCACCGACTGCTCGGGCCTGGCCTCCTGGGTCGCCAACGCCGCCTCCGGCCGCCCCGTATACGGGGACCGGTTCCACACCGGCAATCAGGAGCGCGCCCTGCTCGCCCGTGGCTTCAAGCATGGCACCGCCCCCAACGCTCTGGTAATCGGCTGGAACGGCGGCCACACCGCCGTCACACTGCCCGACGGCACCCCGGTCTCCAGCGGTGAGGGCGGCGGCGTCAAGATCGGTGGCGGCGGCGCCTACCAGCCCCAGTTCACCAAGCACATGTATCTGCCGGCCGCCGAAATGGCCGGCGCCGAACCGGCTCCCGCCGACCCGATGCTGCCTCCCCCGCCCGCGCCGGTGATCGTCGAGGCGAACACCATGCTGCCGCCACCCCCTCCGCCACCCGCACCCGCGCCGTTGCCGCCCCCGGGGCCCGAGATCATCCCGGCCGACGCGATGTTCCCGCCGCCGCCCGCACCGCCGCTGCCGCCGGCGGACCCGATGCTGCCCCCGCCGCCCCCGGCCCCGGTCGGCATCTAAGCCTCGTCGCGGCGCCGCTCGAGTTCGTCGACCAACCGCTGCGCCGACTCGCGCACCTCCGGCGGCACCGGGATCCGGTCGGTGGGGTGCGGCAGATACATCGTCACCTCCCCGGCGGGCGCCTCCGGTTCCGCGCCGCCCATTCGGGCTCGGGCGCGGCGCCGCCAGATGACGAACACGAATCCGCCGATCCCGGCCAAGGCCAACAGGCCGACGCTGGCCACCGACGCACCCCCGCCGGAATCATCGGGCTGGGGTGCCGGCTCGGGCACCTCGACGGGCGCCGGCGCCGTGACGGTGCTGGTCGGCACCGCGGGCGGTGCGCTGTCCCGCCCGCCGAACGCCAGCACCACCATCAGCAGGATCAGCAGCGTGGCCAGCACGGCGGCCCCGGTGACCATGATGATGGAGATCCATCGGACGGGCGTGCGCCCCAGGTAGTCGGTGGTCCGGTAGGACAGCGGGTTGACCACCGGCGCGCTGCCTTCGCCGGGACGGGGCCGCGGCGCGGTCCCGATGACGGCCGCGCGCAGCTTCTTCAGCTCGGTGCGCAGCGCCGCCTCCTCGCCCAGCCACACCGCGTCGTCCATGCGGTGCACCACCTCGGCCACGGCGGGCCAGCGCTCGGGCGGCAACGTCAGCCGCACCAGCGAGGTCAGCGCCACCGAGACTTCGTCGGCCAGCGCGGCGGAAAGGTCATCGGCCACAACGCCGGATCTTAAGCGAGCGGCTCCGTCAACCCAAGGTTGTCGATTCTCGACCGTCAGCCTAGGGTTGACGCATGACTTCCCCTCAGCCCGTCAGCCTCGACACCCTCATCCAGGCGATCAAGTCCGTGCACTCCGACACGCTCGACCAGCTCACCGACGCCGTCTTGGCCGCCGAGCATCTCGACGAGGTGGCCGACCACCTGATCGGACACTTCGTCGATCAGGCGCGCCGCTCGGGCGCCTCCTGGACCCAGATCGGCAAGTGCATGGGCGTCACCAAGCAGGCCGCCCAGAAACGCTTTGTCCCCAAGGCCGACACGATGGACCCCAACGAGGGCTTCGCCCGCTTCACCCCGCGCGCCCGCACCGCCGTCGTCGCCGCCCAAAGTGCCGCCCGCGCCGGCCGCCACGACGAGATCAGCCCCAACCACCTGATCCTCGGCCTGCTCGACGACCCCACCGGCCTGGCCCTGACAATCCTGCAGCGCCAGGGAATCGACCTCGACGAGTTACGCCGGCAGGCGCACGTCGCGCCGGGCAACGCCGAGCCACCCGAGCTGATCCCCTTCAGCGGGGCCGCCAAGAAGGCGCTGGAACTCACGTTCCGCGAGGCGCTGCGCCTCGGACACAACTACGTCGGCACCGAGCACATGGTGTTGGCGCTGCTGGAGAACGAGCACGACGGGGCCGAGCCCGGTCCGCTGCGCCGGATGGGCGTCGACAAGGAAGCCTTCGAGGCCGATCTCGCCGCGGCGCTGGCGGCCCTGACGCCACCGGAGGCCTGAGCCCGGGCTTTCGGAACAACCGACGATCGCCGCCTGCCGATATGCCATCATGCGTGGATGCGCCGTTGGTTTATCACCGTCCTGGCAATCCTCTCGGTCGCCGTGCTGGGCGGGGTGTCCGCGCCGCTGCTGCCGACGGCGGCCGCGGCCGACATCCCCATCGGGCGACTCGGTGAGACGCTGCGGGTACAGAACGGCGACATGATCGCCGACGTCACCGTCCGCAGCATCGTGCCCTCGGAGATCCCGCCGGGCTTCGGGTATCCCCCCCGACCGCCGCGCCATCAGGTCTGGAAGGCCGAGGTGGTGGTGCAGGCCGTGCAGGTGCCCAACCCGTACGCGCTGGCAACCTCCCTGGTCTTCAACGGTGTCACCCCGACCGGCGACGCCTACCAGCCGCGCAACAGCGACGGCCCCGAGGCGTTGAAGAACACCCTGAACAACGCGCCGCAAGGTTCGACCGTGGCGGGCTTCGTCTATTGGGACTGCTACCGGGACCTGGTCTCCAACGTGGTGATCACCGACAAGACCAGCGGTATCCGCCTGGCCCAGTGGAACGTCTGAGCCCTCGCGTCGTCGCGGCCACCGGTGCCCCCGAGGAGCTGACCGAGCTCGCCGACGTTGCGGCCCAAACGTTTCCGTTGGCCTGCCCGCCGGGCGCCGGCGCCGCCGACATCGCGGAGTTCGTCGCCACGCAGCTCTCCGCGCAGCACTTCGCCGACTACGTGGCCGACCCCGAGCGCGCGGTGTTGCTGGCCCGCGCCGACGACGGCCCAATCCTGGGCTACGCCATGCTGATTCGCGGCGTACCCGACGACCCCGATGTGCAACGCGCCGTCACCGAGCGGCCGGCCGTCGAGCTGTCGAAGATGTACGTCCTGCCGCAGGCGCACGGCGGCACGGTGTCAACGGCGCTGATGACCGCGGCCCTCGCGCACGCGACGCGGCTGGGCGCCCGCAGCGTGTGGCTGGGCGTCAACCAGGAAAACCAACGCGCCCAACGGTACTACGCCAAACATGGGTTCACCGTCAGCGGGACCAAGACGTTCATGCTGGGCTCGCGGCTCGAGCACGACTACGTGATGGTGCGCGACACAGCGGATCCCTCCGCGACTCGCCGTCACGGCGGATGAAACTGCAGCTTCGGCGAGATGAAGGGCCAGAAACCCTGACTAGCCGACTTCCATCCCGGCCGCGGTCAGCGCCAGCAGTCGCGACGTCGCACGCAGGTACTTCTTGCGGTACCCACCGGTCAGCATCTCCTCGCTGAAGATGGTGTCCAGCTTCGCGCCCGAGGCCACCACCGGCACGCCGGCGTCGTAGAGCCGGTCGGTCAGCGACACCAGCCGCAGCGCGACGTTCTGATCGTCGAGCGCGTGCACCCCGGTCAGGTACACCGCCTGTACGCCCTCGATCAGGGTCAGATAGCGCGACGGATGCATGGTCGCCAGATGCGCGCACAGCGCGTCGAAGTCGTCCAGCGTGGCACCCTCGACGCGCGCGGCCCGCTCGGCCACCTGCTCGTCGCTCAGCGGCTCGGGCGCCGGCGGCAGGCCGCGGTGCCGGTAGTCGGGCCCCTCGATGCGCACCGTGGTGAAGATCTGCGACAGCGTGTTGATCTCGCGCAGGAAGTCCTGGGCGGCAAAGCGGCCCTCGCCGAGTTGCTCGGGCAGCGTGTTCGACGTCGCGGCGATCGACACGCCGCGCTCGACCAGTTGCGAGAGCATCCGCGACACCAGGGTGGTATTACCCGGGTCGTCGAGTTCGAACTCGTCGATGCACACCACCACGTAGTCGGCGAGCAACTCGATGCATTCGGTGAAGCCGAACACCCCGGCCAGCTGGGTCAGCTCGCCGAACGTCGCGAACGCGGCCTTGTTGCCGTCGTCGCCGAACTCCGAGGCCGCCAACGTGAAGTACGTCGAGGCCAACAGGTGCGTCTTGCCGACGCCGAAGCCGCCGTCGAGGTACACGCCCACCCCCGGCAGCACCTCCCGCTTGCCGAACAGCTTCTTCTTGCCGGCCCGCCGGGTCAGCGCCTGCTCGCAGAAGTGCCCGCAGGCGATGACGGCCTCGGCCTGCGACGGCTCCGCGGGGTCGGGCCGATAACTGCCGAAGCTGACATCGACAAACGTCGGCGGCGGAACGAGTTGGGCAATCAACCGTTCCGGCGACACCGTCGGATGCCGGTCCACGAGATGGGGGGCGACCATGGCCAGAACTGTAGCCACGTGCTGCAATCGTCTTCATGCCCGAACCTGTCGCTGGGACACAACTCACACTCTTGGGCGGGTCCGGGCTCGTCGACGAGCAACGGCTTTACGACCTCTACTCCTACCCGGATCGGCTGGCGCGCTGCTGGGTGCGGTCCAACTTCATCACCAGCATCGACGGCGGGGCCAGCGCCGACGGCAAGTCCGGCGGACTCGGCAGCCCCGGTGACCGCGCGCTGTTCGCGCTGATGCGTGAACTCGCCGACGTCGTGGTGGTCGGCGCCGGCACCGTGCAGGTGGAGAACTACGGCGGGGCCAAGCTCTCGGCCGCGGCGCGCCAGACCCGGCGGGCCCGCGGGCAGACGGAGGTCCCGCCGATCGCCATCGTCACCCGCTCCGGCGACCTGGACCGCGACATGCGGGTGTTCACCGACACCGAGGTCCCCCCGCTGGTGCTGACCGCGACCGTCGCGCTCGAGGCCACCCGCGCGCGCCTGGGCGCCGCGGCCGAGGTGATCGACTGCTCGGCCAAAGATGCGGGCGCCGTGGACATTCCGACGATGCTGACGACGCTGGCCGGCCGCGGCCTGCTGCGGGTGCTCACCGAGGGCGGCCCCCGCCTGCACGGCAGCTTCATCGACGCGGGCCTGCTCGACGAGCTGTGCCTGTCGCTGGCACCGGCATTGCTGGGCGGGCAGGCACCGCGAATCGCGGCCGGTCTGGGGCAGGCCCACACCGCGTTGCGACGCGCGCATCTGCTCGCCGACGACGCCGGCTATCTCTACACCCGCTACGTGCGCAACCAGTGACCGCCGGACCCCTCGCTACGCTTGGCGGCATGATCCGGCAGGCCCCGTTCGCGATGATCGTTGTCGCGGTGACCGCGCTCGTGGCGGGTTGCGCACCGCTGATCGGCACCGATCCCCGCTACGCCACCGAACGGGATCGTAACGTCAGCGACCCCGATGCCACCCCCGAGGAGCCCGCCGGCCCGCCGCCGATCGCCGCCCCGCAGACCGACATGGCCTGGCAGGAGTGCACGACACGGGTGTTCGAGGACGCGGGCGTGCCCGCCCCGCCCGGGGTGACGCTGGACTGCGCCACCTACGACGCCGACCTCGACCCGATCAGCGGCGCCAGCGGCACGCTGACCATCGGGGTGGTGCGCGCCCAGTCCGCCGCCACCCCCGCCGACGCCGGGCCCCTGGTCTTCACCACCGGCACCGACATCCCCACCTCCCGGCAGCTGCCCGACTGGCTGACCCGCGCCGGCGCCGACATCCTGGACACCAATCCGATCGTCGCCGTCGACCGCCGCGGCATGGGCCGCTCGAGCCCGGTGGACTGCCGGGATCTGTTCGACCGCCAGGAGATGCACGACCAGACGCAGTTCGAACCCGGCGACGACCCGGTGGCCAACCTGGGCGCGATCACCATGACCGCGACCACCAGTTGCACCGACATCATCGCCCCTGGCGACTCGGCCTACGACAACGCGCACGCCGCCGAGGACCTCGAACGACTGCGCAACCTGTGGGACGTGCCGGCGCTGGCGCTGGTCGGAATCGGCAACGGCGCGCAGATCGCGCTCGCCTACGCCGGCTCGCACCCCGACAAGGTCTCCCGGCTGATCCTCGATTCGCCGATGCCGCTGGGCATCAGCTCCGAGGCCGCCGCCGACCAGCGGGTCAAGGGCCAGCAGGCCGCCCTGGACGCGTTCGCCGCCCAGTGCGCGGCGGCGGGCTGTGCGCTGGGCCCGGACCCCAAGGCCGCCGTCGACGCGCTGCTCGACGCCGCGCGCAACGGCCGCGGGCCGGGCGGCGCCTCGGTCGCGGCCCTGACCACCGGGATCGTGACGGCGCTGGGCTTCCCCGACGGCGACCGGGTGGCCGCAACCAACGCGCTGGCCGACATCCTGGCCGCGGCGCGCGCCGGCGACGACGGGCCCGTCCTGGAACTGATCAACCGCGCGCAGGCGATCCGCCAGAGCGACGGGCAGTTCATCAACCGCTGCAGCGACGCGCTGAACCGGCCCACCCCCGACCGGGTCCGTGAACTCGTCGTCGCCTGGCCCAAGGTCTATCCGCAGTTCGGCGCGGTGGGTGCGCTGGACCTGGTGAAGTGCCTGAACTGGCCCAGCGGCAAGGCGCCGAAGGAGCCGGAGAACCTCGACATGGACGTGCTGCTGCTGGGGGTCCAGAACGACCCGATCGTCGGCACCGAGGGGGTGGCGGCCACCGCCGCGACCCTGATCAACGCGGGCGCCAGCAGCAAACGGGTGATGTGGCAGGGCATCGGCCACGGCGCCAGCGTCTACTCCCCCTGCGCCATGCCGGTGCTGCTCGGCTATCTGGCCAGCGGTGCGGCGCCGTCGACGGACACGTACTGCCCCGCCTGATACGTCGCAGCTGGGCGCCGGTGTAGGTTGCGGTGCGTGACGGCACCTGATTCGACCCAGCCAGGCCCGCGCAACGCCCTGCTCGGCGCCTTCCGCCCGCGCACCAGCGCGCCGGGCACCGCCGCGGTGTTGCGCTCGATCCTGTGGCCGATCGCGATCCTGTCGATCTTCCATCGCAGCTACGTGCTGGCCACCAACGGCTATATCACCGACGACTTCGGCCCGGTGTACACCGCGGTGATCAACTTCAAGCTGGGCCAGCCGGTCTACACCGGCAACTTCGACTTCGTCGACCCGCACTATCTGTACCCGCCGGGCGGCACGCTGCTGCTGGCCCCGTTCGGGTATCTGCCGGTCGACGCGTCCCGCTACTGGTTCATCGCGCTGAGCACCGTGGCGATCGTGCTGGCCGCGTACTTCCTGCTGCGGCTGTTCAAGCTGCCGGTGACCTCGGTGGCCGCCCCCGCGCTGCTGCTGGCGATGTTCGTCACCGAGTCGGTGACCAGCACGCTGGTGTTCACCAACATCAACGGTTTCATCCTGCTGGCCGAGGTGCTGTTCTTCCTGTGGCTGCTCGACGGCCGCCGCAGCCGCGAATGGCTGTCCGGCATCGCGATCGGCCTGACCCTGGTGGTCAAGCCCTCGCTGGCGCCGCTGCTGCTGCTGCCCGTGCTCAACCGGCAGTGGCGGCCGCTGGTCGGCGCGTTCGGCGTGCCGTTGGCGTTCAACGCCGCGGCCTGGCCGCTGGTGGCCGACCCGATGAACTTCCTCCACCGCACCGTGCCCTACATCCTGGGCACCCGCGACTACTTCAACTCCTCGATCCTGGGCAACGGCATCTACTACGGGCTACCGACCTGGCTGATCCTCGCGCTGCGAATCCTGTTCCTGCTGTTGGCAATCGGCAGCCTGGTGCTGCTGTACCGGTACTACCGCACCCGGGATCCGCTGTTCTGGGCGCTGACCTCCTCCGGGGTGCTGCTCACCGCGTCGTTCCTGGTGCTGTCGCTGGGTCAGGCCTACTACTCGATGATGCTGTTCCCGTTCCTCATGACGGTGGTGCTGCGCAACTCGGTACTGCGCAACTGGCCGGCCTGGTTGGCCATCTACGGGTTCCTGACGATGGACCGCTACCTGCTGTGGCACTGGCCGACCACGGGCCGGTTCCTGGAGTACATGAAGATCACCTACGGCTGGTCGCTGCTGCTGGTCGTGGTGTTCTGCGTGCTGTACTTCCGCTACCTCGACGCCAAGGCCGAAGGGCGCCTTGAGCAGGGCATTGATCCGCCTTGGATGACGGCGGACCGGCCGCGCGCTAGCGTGGACGCATGATGAGCCGTCAGCCCACGGAGCTTCCACCCGCCAAGGTCGCGCTCTCCGACGACGAGTGGCGCCAGAAGTTGACCCCCGAGGAGTTCGCGGTGCTGCGCCAGGCCGGCACCGAACGCCCCGGCGTCGGCGAATACGTCGACACCCACACCGAGGGTGTCTACAACTGCCGCGCGTGCGGCGCCGAATTGTTCCGCAGCACAGAGAAATTCGATTCGCACTGCGGCTGGCCGTCGTTCTTCGACCCGTCGCAGTCCGACGCGGTGATCCTGCGGCCCGACGATTCGCACGGCATGCGACGCGTGGAGGTGCTGTGCGCGAGTTGCCACAGCCACCTCGGCCACGTCTTCACCGGCGAGGGGTACCCGACGCCGACCGATCAGCGCTACTGCATCAACTCGATCTCGCTGACGCTGGTCCCCAAGAAGGTCTGAGCGCTACGGCAGCGCGGTGATCAACTGCTCGGCGCTGACCCGGGGCCCGGTGTAGAACGGGGTCTCCTCGCGGACGTGCCGGCGCGCGTCGGTGTAGCGCAGCTTCCACATCAACTCGACGATGCGGGCCAGGTCCGGCCCCTCGAACGCCAGGACCCACTCGTAGTCGCCGAGCGCGAACGCCGGCACCGTGTTGGCCCGCACGTCGGGGTACTCGCGGCCCTCCATGCCGTGCTCGACGAGCATCTTGCGGCGCTCGTCGTCAGGCAGCAGGTACCACTCCAGCGAGCGGACGAATGGGTAGACGCAGACGTAGTCGCCGGGATCCTCACCCGCGACGAACGCCGGGACGTGGCTCTTGTTGAACTCGGCGGGACGGTGCAGGGCGACCACGCTCCACACCGGGTCGCTGGCCCGGCCCAGCGTGGTGCGCCGGAAGTCGCGGTAGGTGGCCTGCAGGGATTCGACGCGCTCGGAATGCGTCCAGATCATGAAGTCCGCGTCGGCGCGGAAGCCGGCCACGTCGTAGAGACCCCGGACGACGACGCCGTTGTCCTCCTGCTGCTTGAGGAACGTCGCGGTTTCGGAGATGACGGCGGAACGATCCTGCTCCAACGCCTCCGCCTGTGCGGCGAACACCGAGATCATCATGTATCTCGTCATGGAATTCAGCGCGTCGTAATCCAGCTTGGCCATGGCTCCATCGTGCCACTGCGCCTAACGCGACACCCACCGGGCCACCTCGGATGCGGCGCGGGTGGCCGCGGCCACGCAGGCCGGCACCCCGATGCCGTCGAGGTAGTTTCCGGCCACCGCCAGCCCGGGCGGTAGCCCCGCGCGGATCTCGGCGGTGACCCCGGCGTGGCCGGGGCCGTACTGCGGCATCGCGTCCAGCCAGCGCTGCACCCGGACGTCCACGGGGTCGACCTCGATGTCGAACACCGTGCGCAGGTCCTGCAGCGACCAGGCCAGCAGGTCGTCGTCGGAGGCGTTGCGCGCGAGCGAGTCGCCGTGGCGCCCGAACGACAGCCGCAGCAACTCGGCGTTGCCGCCGCGGCCCCACTTGCGGCTCGACAGCGTCAGGGCCTTGGCGTGCAACCGCTCCCCGGTGGCCACCAGCACCCCCGAGCGCTGCGGCAGCGGGGTGCCGCCCGGTACCGCCAGGGCCACCACGGCCGAGGACGCGGTGCTCACCCGGGCCGCCGCGGCGGCGCTGCGCGGGGCGATCTGGGTCATCAGCGGCGCGAACCGCGGCGCCGGCAGCGCCAGGATCACCGCGTCGGCGCGGTGGTGGGTGCCCTCGTCGTCGCGCACATTCCAGCCTCGCCCGTCGGGTGTCACCGCCTCCACCGTCGTCTGCACCCAGCGCAGCGCGCTCTGCTCGACGAGCGCCCGCAGCAGCACCTCGTAGCCGCCGTCGATCGCGCCGAACACCGGCGCACCGGTGGCCGGCGGCAGCGCGGCGCGCACGGCGTCGGTGAGGCTGGGTGCACCCCGGTCCAGGGCCGCGGCCACGGTGGGCACCGCCGCGCGCATGCCGATGGTGGCCGCCGAGCCGGCGTACACCCCGGCCAGCATCGGGTCGACGGCGCGGGCCACGACCTGGTTGCCGAACCGGTCGCCGACGATCTCGGCGACCGAGGGGTCCCCGCCGCGCAGCCAGCGCAGCGGCCGGGCCGGTTCGGCGGCCATCCGGTCCAGCACGTCGTCGTCGACGAGGCCCCGCATCGAGGCCGCCGAACTCGGGATGCCGTTGA
>Ga0265293_10006866_pt1 | contig 17886 bp, 15 predicted proteins | sample Munlanlewell138R_FD_192505 | JGI IMG/M metagenome (GOLD analysis project Ga0265293, IMG submission 192505) | Leachate microbial communities from a municipal landfill in Southern Ontario, Canada - Leachate well 138R | ecosystem: Engineered > Solid waste > Landfill > Unclassified | place: Canada...
GAGCAGAAGCGCCGTCGCCGTCGAGGCCGCCGTGGCGGCCGTCGTCGCAGCGGTGGCGAGGGCGGCGGCGGGGCCAGCGCACCGTCCGCGGAGTAGCCAGCCCAGGCGTCCCGACCACGAGTCGCACTGAACGAACCGGTCGCACTGAACGAGGAGCAGCAGATGCCAGCCAACCCGGACGCGATCGCGTCGCTCGACTGGGTCCGTCAGCACCTCCACGACCCGTCCGTCGTCTTCGTCCACGCGGGCACGGACCGCGCAGAGTACGAAGCCGCCCACCTGCCCGGCGCGGTCTGGGCGCACGGCTACGACGACCTGACGGTCGAACGTGACGGCGTCCGCGCCCTCGTCCCCTCCAAGGAAGAGATGGAGGCCACCCTCGGGCGTCTCGGCATCGACGAGGCGAAGACGGTGGTGTTCTGCGCATCCGACAAGTCGATGTGGCCGCACCGCGGCTACTGGGTACTGCGCTACTTCCGCTTCCCCGCCGTGAAGATCGCGGACCGCTCCGTCACCGCCCTCGCGCGGGAGGGCATCCCGACCACGACCGAGGAGCCCGACCCGGAGATGGTGCGCTGCCACCTCGGCGAGCCGGACGCCAGCGTCCTCTCGACGTGGGAGGAAGTCCTCGCGACCGCGGAGGGCGACCCGTCCGCGCAGGTGCTCGACTGCCGCACGACCGGCGAGTATCGCGGCGAGCCCGGCGCGCACGCCGCGCCCCGCCTCGGACGGGTGCCGGGCGCGTACCACCTCAACTGGGAGGTCCTCGTCGACGACGACGGCCGCTTCCTGGGCGAGGACCGGCTCCGCTCGCTGTACGCGGCGGCCGGCATCGACGGCTCGAAGCCGGTGTTCCCGTACTGCGGCGGCGGGATCCGGTCCTCGGCCTCGTGGTTCGCGATGTACGAGGTCCTCGGCTGGACGAACGCGCGCAACTACGACGGCTCCTGGGCGGAGTGGGCGGTGCGCACGGAGTTACCGATCCAGACCGGCGACTAGCCTCCTGTCGATGCCCTCGCGAGGTGCTTCGGCCTACGGTGCCCTCATCCCACCCCTCCCTGCTCCGCTGGGAGGACGACAGGAGGGCATCATGTACTGGAACGCTGACTTGAAGTGCCGCAAGTGCGGGTACCAGCAGGCTGAGAAGCCGATCGACGCCGAGACCGAAGAGGCCGCGAAGATCATGGCCTTCGACTGCTCCAACTGCGGCACCGCCTCCGCTCTCGAGGTGGTCCCGAGTTCCCTGCGGACGCGCTTCGTCGTCTAGTCTCGTGCGGCTGCGCAGCTCGAGCCCGGGGACCGACGCCGACCTAGGCATCGTGCCTCTACGCTGACGCAGAGTCGGCCGCAGAGGAGAGTCCCGCGATGCCTCGGACGATTGGCGTAGTGCTGTTCCCGCAGTTCGAGCTGCTGGACGTCTTCGGGCCGATGGAGATGTTCGGCGTCCTGCCGGAGCAGTTCTCGATCCGGATGCTCGGTCCGAGCACGGATCCCGTCGCCAGCACGCAGGGACCGCGTACTGACATCGACCACGCGTACGAGGACGCCCCGCCGCTGGATGTGCTCTTCGTGCCAGGTGGCGCGGGAACGCGCGTACACGCCGAGGACGAACGGCTGCTGGGGTGGCTCCGACGGCGCGCCGAGCAGGCCGAGATCGTCGCGTCGGTCTGCACAGGGGCGGCGTCCCTCGCGATGGCCGGCGTGCTGGACGGCTACCGCGCCACCAGCAACAAGCGCGCCTTCCAGTGGGTGACGGAGCAGGGGCCAAACGTGGAGTGGGTGAAGGAGGCGCGCTGGGTGCAGGACCGTAACCGCTGGACCTCCAGCGGCGTCGCGGCCGGCATCGACATGGCGCTCGCCCTCATCGCGTCCCTCCACGGCGAGGAAGTCGCCCAGACCATCGCCGACCGCACCGAGTACGACTGGCACCGGGACGCCGCGTGGGATCCGTTCGCGGCCAAGAACGGCCTCGTCTAGCACTCCAGACGGCGCTTCGCGTTGCCGCTGCTGACCAGCGTTCCGTACACTTGAGGTTGTCCGACCAGCGTCGAACACGAAGCGACGACGGAGACGAGTAGCCCCGCGGATCGAGGTTCGCCTCGGACCGTGGAGCGAGCCCGGGACGGTGGAAGCCGGGCACGTGCTGACCGACCGATCGAGGCCGGACAGTCGCGGGGCGAAGATCCCTCCTGAGCTGCCGCCCGAACCCTCGCATCTTCGCCTCCGGTCACGGTGGGCGGAGCGACCGAGGCAGTAGACGCGGCCGGAGCGCCCACCGTTACCAGGGGCAGCGCCATCGGAGCGATCCCGTGGCGCGGTGAGTGGCGAGCACGTACCTCGATCGGTTCGAGGGCGCTCGCAACGCGGGTGGTACCGCGGGTCCGTTGATGGCCCGTCCCGCACCGATCAGGTGTGTGGCGGGCGTTGTTGTTGCCCGCCGCAATAGGTGCAGCAGGTGGAGCAACCCCATGGTGGCGTTCGACCCCGTCCCCTCTCGCGTCTCGTTCCCGGAGCAGGAGGAAGGCATCCTCCGGTTCTGGAAGGACCAGGACGTCTTCCGGCGCTCGATCGAGCAGCGGCCGGTGGACCGCGTCTTCTCGTTCTACGAGGGGCCGCCCACGGCGAACGGCAACCCCGGCATCCACCACGTCCTCGCGCGGGTGTTCAAGGACCTCATCCCCCGCTACCGCACGATGCGCGGCTACCGCGTGCCGCGAAAGGGCGGCTGGGACACGCACGGCCTCCCCGTGGAGCTCGAGGTGGAGAAGCAGCTCGGGCTCTCCTCCAAGCCGGAGATCGAGGCGTACGGCGTCGAGGCGTTCAACGAGCAGTGCCGGGAGTCCGTGTTCCGCTACGTGCAGGCGTGGGAGCGGATGACGGACCGCATCGGCTTCTGGATCGACACCGACGACGCCTACGTCACCTACCATCCGAGTTATGTCGAGTCGTGCTGGTGGATCTTCAAGCGCCTCTGGGACAACGACCTCGTCTACCGCGGCTTCCGCGTCACTCCCCACTGTCCGAGGTGCCAGACCTCGCTGTCCTCGCACGAGATCGCGCAGGGCTACGAGGAGGACACGCCCGACCCCGGCGTGACGGTGCGCTTCCTCGTCACGCCGGAGACGAACCCACAGGCCCCCGAGGCGCTCCGCCTCGGTGATCGCGTCGAGACCGCCCTCCTCGCGTGGACGACGACACCGTGGACGCTCTCCGGCAACACCGCGACCGCCGTCGCGGAGCACGCCGAGTACTCCCTCGTGGAGACCACGACGAAGTGGCACGGCAAGCAGCGGTTCATCGTCGCCTCGGCGCAGGTCGCGGAGACGCTGAAGGGCGTGCCGCTGGAGGACGACACCACGGCGGAGACGCTCGCAACGTTCCCCGGGAGCGCCCTCGTCGGGCTCGAGTACGAGCCGCTGTACGAGAGCACGGAGTGGGAGGGCGTCGCGCCGCTCGTGTTCATCGACGGGCGCGCGCAGGAGCCGCCCGCCGGCTCCACGCTGCCTCGGCGCCGCGTGATCCCCTCGGAGGAAGTCACCACGGACGAGGGCACGGGCGTGCTGCACTCCGCCCCCGCCTTCGGTGAGGCCGACTACCAGATGGGCCACGACTTCGGGCTGATGTTCCTCCAGCCGGTGCGCCTGGACGGGACGCTCATCGGCGGGCCGGGCGACGGCCTGTTCGCGAAGGTGGCGGACGAGAAGATCATCGAGGACCTCCGCGCGCGCGGCGTCCTCTGGAAGCACGAGACGATCCGCCACACCTACCCGTTCTGCTGGCGCTGCGGGACGCCCGTCCTCTATTACGCGAAGCCGTCCTGGTACATCCGCACCACCGCGGTGCGGGATGCCCTCGTGGAGCACAACCAGGAGATCCACTGGGTGCCCGGCCACATCCAGGAGGGCCGCTTCGGCGAATGGCTGGAGGGCAACATCGACTGGGCCGTCTCCCGCGAGCGGTACTGGGGCACGCCCCTCCCGATCTGGGTGTGCGAGCTGTGCGAGACGCAGGAGGTCATGGGCTCCTTCGAGGAGCTGTTCGACCGCGCCCTGCCCGGCACCGCGACGCCGATGCGGACGCAGGGCCTCGCCGAGCAGTTCGGCGTGGACCCGCACCGGCCGTACGTGGACAAGGTGGAGCTGGGCTGCCGCCAGTGCGGCGGCGCGATGAAGCGCACGCCCGAGGTGGCCGACGCGTGGTTCGACTCCGGCGCGATGCCCTACGCGCAGTGGCACTACCCCTTCGAGAACCAGGACACCTTCGACGCCCGCTTCCCCGCCGACTACATCTGCGAGGCCGTGGACCAGACACGCGGGTGGTTCTACACCCTCCACGCGCTCGCGACGCTCCTGAACCGGACGGAGGACGTACCCGAGGGCATCTCGTTCAAGAACGTGATCTGCCTCGGCCACATCCTCGACGGCGAGGGGCAGAAGATGTCCAAGTCGAAGGGGAACGTCGTGGACCCGTGGACGGTCCTCGACGCCACGGGGGCGGACGCGATCCGCTGGTACATGTACACGGCCTCGCCGCCGGGGAACTCGCGACGCTTCTCCTCGGACCTGGTCGCGGAGACCCAGCGGCGCTTCATCTCCACGCTCTGGAACACGTACTCCTTCTTCGTCACCTACGCGAACACGGCGGACTTCGACCCGAACGGTCCCGCCCCCGAGCGTCGAGGTGAACTCGACCGCTGGGTGCTGTCCGAGCTGAACCGCACCGTCCGCGAGGTCACGGACGCCCTCGAAGCCTACGAACCCGCCGACGCGGCCCGCCCGATCGAGGCGTTCGTGGAGCAGCTGTCGAACTGGTACGTGCGTCGCAGCCGGCGACGCTTCTGGCGCTCCGGCGACGACGTGGACTCGCAGGCGGCGCTGCACACGCTCTACACCTGCCTGGTCACGGTGACGAAGCTCCTCGCCCCGTTCACGCCGTTCCTCGCCGAGTCGCTGTACCAGAACCTGGTCGCGACGCGGTACGAGGGCGCGCGCGACTCCGTCCACCTCGAGGACTGGCCGAGCGTGGACGAGGGCGCGATCGACGAGCAGCTCTCGGCGGACATCGCCCTCGTGCAGCGCATGGTCTCGCTCGGCCGCGCGGCCCGCTCGAAGGCGAACGCGAAGGTGCGCCAGCCGCTCGCCACTGCTGTCCTCGTGCCCCGCACACCCGCCGAGGTGGACCGCCTCCGCCCGCTGGCGGACCAGGTCGCCGAGGAGCTGAACGTGAAGTCGGTCGAGGTCGTCGATGACCCGGGCGAGCGCATGACGTACACGCTCCGCCCAAACCTCCCCGTCCTCGGCCCGAAGTACGGCAACCAGGTCGGCGCGATCCGCAACGCCCTCGGCCAGGCCGTCCCCGCTGAGGTGGTCCGCGCCATGCGCGCGGGCCAGCCGATCGAACTGCAGTCGTCAGACGGGGGTGACTTCACCCTCACGGCCGGCGAGATCCTGGTCACGGTCGAGTCCGGCGAGGGCTGGTCCGCCGCCGAGGAGTCCGGCTACGCCGCGCTGGTCGACACCACGATCACGGACACGCTCCACCTGGAGGGCGTCGCGAGAGAGATCGTCCGCCGCGTCCAGGACCTCCGCCGTGAGGCCGCCCTCGACGTCTCGGACCGCATCGTCCTCGCCTGGCGTGGCGACCCCCTCGTCGCCCGCGCCCTGCAGGAGCACGGCCCGTACATCGCCGGCGAGGTCCTCGCCCGCGAGATCGTGGAGGGCGACATCACCCCCGGCGCCACGGTGTTCGAGGGCGACCTCGACGGGGTGCCGGTCATGCTGGCGGTGTCGAGGGTGTAGGTGCGTCGGGTGGAGCGGGAAGGCCCTCACCCCAACCCTCTCCCGGAACCGGGAGAGGGGGTCAGAGTCAGAGAGATCGGAGTCGGAGGCGACCCTTTCCGGTTCCCTCTCCCGGTTTCGGGAGAGGGCTAGGGTGAGGGCCTTCCCGCTCCACCCTCCGAGGCCTCGCCTTCGTCGTCACCCTCTCCCGGCACGGGACGCGAAACGCGCGGCTGGTCCTCCTCGGCAACGAGCACGAGCCCCCGGACGAAGTTGAACACGGAGCGCTTCAGGTCCGGCTCCGGGCCGAGGTGGGCGTGGCCGTGCCTCGACTCGCCGTGGAGGACGTGCGGCCACTCCGCCGAGATCTCACCACCGAAGATGAGGATGTTCGCGGTCAGGTAGATCCAGAACAGCAGCACGATCACCGACCCCAGCGAGCCGTACACGGAGTAGTCCCCCAGGCTCTGGAGATAGAACGCGAAGCCGGCCTTCAGCCCCTCGAACGCGAGTGCGGCAAAGAGCGCGCCGGGGAGGATGAAGCGGAACGGCAGCGAGCGGTTCGGGGCGAGGCGGTAGAGCAGGGCGAAGGTGATGAACGAGAGGACGAGGGGGATCAGCAACGCTCCCACGTCCCACGTCCAGGAGAAGCGCCCATCGAGGATCCCCCAGCGGTCATCCAGTTCCTGCTCGAAGAAGCGCCACACACCGGTGAGCACCACGCCTCCGAAGAACGGCACGGCGATCACCGGGAGGATGACGAAGTCGATCAGCTTCGCCCGCAGCAGCGGACGGCGTCGTTGGACCTCGAAGACCTGGTTGAGCGCCTGGCGGATGGCGGCGGAGAGCGCGCCGGAGGTCCAGAACGCGCCGATCAGGGAGAGGACGGTGACGGTGGGGCCGAGGTCCGCGACATCGCGGAGGGAGTCCGCGACGGTGGAGCCCTCCACCGGCAGGTAGTCGATGATCGCGGTGAGGACGCGGTTCTGGATCTCCTCGTTGCGGAGCACGATGCCGAACACGGAGACCGCAAGGAGGGTGGCCGGAAAGAGCGAGAAGAGCGTGAAGTAGGAGATGGAGGCGGCGAGCTGCGTGCCGCGGTCCTCGGCGAAGTTGGACGCCGCGCGGCCCAGCACGTGGAACGGGAACTTCCAGGTGACGGTGCGTCTGGGCGCTGGCCGGCGCCGGACCGGTCTCGACTCCTGCAGCGCCGACCTCCTCGACCCGCCCGAGGGCGGACGCTGCGCGATCGAGCCGCCTCGACCGCAGTCACCGACTGCCCCATGCTATCGCACAGCACCGTTGCGACTCGCGACGGCTGCCCTGCTCGAGGATCCTGATGACCGGCGAACGCCTGACCCCCCAGCAGATCCAGTACCGACGTGTCGTGGTGAAGCTCGGCTCGAACGTGCTCACGGGCGGCTCGTCGGCCCTCGACACGCCGACGATGGCGCACGTTGCGGAGCAGGTCGCGGGTCTCGAGGCACGCGGCGTCGAGGTGATCGTCGTGACCTCCGGCGCGATCGCGGCGGGACGCCACCGCCTCGCGATGCACCGCGAGACGCACTCGATCCCCACGCGCGACGTGGAGAGCCGGCAGTCACTCGCCGCGATCGGCCAGTCGCGGCTGATGGCGTTCTGGGACGGGCTGTTCGAGCAGCACAACGTCCCGATCGCGCAGGCGCTCCTCACGCGCCGCGACCTCGCCGACCGCCTCGGCTACCTCAACGCGCGGAACACGTTGCTGAACCTGCTCAGCCTCGGCGTCGTCCCGATCGTGAACGAGAACGACGTGGTCTCCGTGGAGGAGATCAGCGACTCGAAGATCGGCGACAACGACAACCTGTCCGCGCAGGTCGCGAACCTCGTCGACGCCGACCTGCTGCTGATCCTCACGGACATCGGCGGCCTCTACACCGCCGACCCCGCGCGGGACCCGGACGCCACCCTGATCCACGAGGTCGAGCGCATCGACGACGCCATCCTCGCCGCCGCCTCAGGTGCCTCCGGGGCGAGGGGCACCGGCGGCATGGCGACAAAGGTGCAGGCCGCCCGCATCGCGACGGCGCACGGCGCGCACGTCCTCCTCGTGGACGGCCGCGCGAGGGACATCGTGCGGCGCGCCGTCTCGGGCGAGGCGACGGGCACGCACTTCCACCCCACGGGCGACCGCACCGAGAGCCGCCGCCGCTACCTGCTCTCTGGCCTCCAGGCAAAGGGCCGCGTAGTCGTCGATGCCGGCGCGGCGAGGGCCATCCTCGCCGGAGGGAAGTCCCTCCTGCCCGCCGGGGTCACCGCCTGCGAGGGCACGTTCGCGCGCGGCGACGTGATCCGCGTCCACACCAGCGACGGCGTCCACCTCGCGTCCGGCATGTCCAACTACGACGCCGACGAGGTGCGACGCATCCTGGGCCTGCACTCCGACCAGATCGCCCAGACCCTCGGCTACGAGTACGGCGAGGAAGTCATCCACCGGAACAACCTCGTCCTGGTGTAGACGGCTCGGCCCTCGACGCCTACGAGTCGAAGGGTGGGAAGCCGTCCTGCTCGTACCGCAGCCGGCGCAGCATCGCCGGCCACTCGAGGATGCCGTACGGGCGCCTCGTCCCCGGCTGGTACTGCAGCGCGGTGTACGCGACGACCTCGTCGTCCGGCACCGTGACCTCCGCGGTCAGCGCGTCGATCTGCGCCTTGCAGGAGTTCTCCAGCTGGTACATGAGGTTGAACGCCTCCGGCACGGACGGCCCGCAGGTCAGCAGCCCGTGGTTCTTCAGGATCAGCGCGTTGTGCTCGCCGAGGTCCGCGACGAGCCGCTCTTGCTCCTCGAGGTTGATCGCGGGCCCCTCGTAGTCGTGGTAGCCGATGTGCCCGTGGAAGCGCATGGAGGTCTGCGTCAGCGGCAGCAACCCCTGCTTCTGCGCAGAGACGGCCATCCCGGCGCGCGTGTGCGTGTGGATGATCGCCCCCACGTCCGGCCTCGCCGCGTGGATCGCGCCGTGGATGACATAGCCGGAGCGGTTGTAGGTGTAGTCCGTCTCCGGCTTCCAGATGATCTCGCCGTCCTCGTCGATCTTCACCAGCGAGGAGGCCGTGATCTCCTTGTAGAGCAGCCCGTAGAGGTTCACGAGGAAGTGGTTGGTGCCGGGGACCTTCGCGCTGATGTGGTTGTAGATCAGGTCGGTCATCCCGTAGCGGTCCATGAGCCGGTAGCAGGCCGCCAGCTCGACGCGCGCCGCCCACTCCTCCGGACTCACCTGGTCCTTGATGCTCGGAAAGTCGGCGGTGTAGTTCGGCGTCTCGGTCGCCATCGGATCCCCCTCGCTGCGCCCCTCCAGCGTCCCGGGCGCGTCGAGCGCCATGCTAGCGGCTCGGGACAACGAAGCTACGCGAGGGCGGGCAGCACCGTTCGAGGTCAGCCCCCTCCGACTCCGGCCCCCTCGCCCGCGAAGCGGGAGAGGGTTGGGGTGAGGGTCCCCCTCCGCCTCCACGTTGATGCTGCAACAGCGACGCACTCCGTCGATGCGCTGGGTGCCACGCCCTCGTCGTGCGCCCTAGTAATGGATCGCCCGAGGTGCGCCACCGCCCGCAGCGATCGTGTCGCCGGTGATGGCGATCGAGCGCGGGGAGGCGAGCATCGTCACGACATAGGCGATGTCCTCCGCGTCGATGAGGCGGCGGATCGTGTTGTTCTCCGCCATGCGGCGCTCAACGTCCTCGGGCGTGGCGCCCGTGGCCTCCGCGCGGCGGGCGACGACGCCGGCGGTCGCCTCCGTCCGGGTGAGGCCGGGGTGGACGACGGTGACGTTGACCCCGTGCGGCCCGAGCTCATCCGCGAGGTTCTTCGTCATCGCGGCGACGGCCACATTCCGCATCGAGCCGATCGTGGAGCCGGACTGCCGGGCCGCAAGGCCGGAGACGTTGATGATCCGCCCCCAGCCCGCGGCCTTCATGTGCGGCGCAACCGCCTGCGCGCAGCGCAGGTAGCCCATCACCTTCACATTCATGTCCGGCCAGAAGTGCGTCTCGGCGTCGATCTCATCGAGCGAGGGGACGCCGCCCTGCCCGCCGGGTTGCGCCGCGCAGTTCACAAGGATGTCCACCCCACCCAGCTCGGCGACGGCGCGCTCCACCATCGCGCGGACCGAGGCATCCTCCCCCGTGTCGGCGGGCACCGCAACGACGCGCTGACCGGTCGCCTCCACGATCTCGGCCGCGGCAGCCTCGAGCGGCTCCGGGTTCCGTGCGACGAGCGCGACGTCCACACCCTCCTCGGCGAGGGCGCGCGCGATCGCCTTGCCGATCCCGCGGCTACCGCCCGTCACGATCGCGCGCTTGCCGGCCAGCTGCAGATCCATCGGATCCTCCCTCGTCACCCCTCGCACCTCAGTCGAGCGGCAGCGTAGAGGCTCCAGCGCTCGGGCGACCTCCCGTTCGAGATCGCCCCCGCGCCCCGCCTCCAACTCCCGCCTCCAACCCCGATTCCGGCCCCCTCTCCCGGTTCCGGGAGAGGGTTGGGGTGAGGGCCGTCTGCGGATCGCGAGCCCGTCGACCGTCGCCGATGGACAAGCACCGCACTCCCCCGCCCCTCTCCTCTCCCGGTTCCGGGGAGGGGGGCCGGAACCGGGAGACACCCGAAACGACGCAGGCCCCCGCTCTCGCGAGGGCCTGTCCTGAGAGGAACGGGACGACCTACTTCGTCTCGGCCGCCTGCTGGGCGATCGCCTCTTCGAGCTCGTGGCGGCGCGTGGTGACGCGCTCCAGCTTGGCGCGGAGGTCCTCCTGCATCTCGGCGAGGGCCTCCACCTTGTGGTCGACCACCTCGAGCTGGCGTTCGAGGGCGCCGGCAGCGCGGAGCACGCGATCGAGGCGGGCGGGGAGCTCTCGGTCCGGGCGGAACGTGGCGATGATCTGCTGGCGCAGGTCCTCGGCCTCCACCATCTCCTTGATCTCGGCGAGCGTGAAGCCGAGGTACTGCTGGAGACGGCGGATGTACTCGATCCGCTCCACGTCCTCGTCGGAGTAGAGCCGGAAGCCGCCGTCCATCCGCTCGGGCGGACGCAGCAGCCCCTTCTCCTCGTAGAACCGCAGGGTGCGCTGGGTGACTCCGGTACGGTCGGCGACCTCGCCAATCTGGTACCGGGCGACCTTCGTGTCCGCCTGCTCTTCCGATGCCGGGGTACTCATGCCGTCATCCTATGGACGCCGCTCTGAGCGCGTCAACGCACCATGACGTGTACGTGAGATGGGAGCGACCCACCGACCGAGCCGTCTCGGCGCCGCTCAAGTCGCCGAGAGCCAATCGACTCGCCGAGGGCTAGTCGTCGTCCTCGTGTTCGTGGTCATGGTCGTGGTCCGCCTCGCGGACCGGGCCGCCGAGGATCGGCAGCCGCCGCTCCGCGGAGCGGCGCGGGGCCGGGACGGCGCGGGCGGCCTCCAGCGTCGCGGCGACATCGGCCGCCGGCACCAGCACCGCGGGGGCGCCGGCGTCGCGCCAGGCCTCGAGGATCGCGGCGTCGGGGCGCCCGACGGACCGCAGGAGGATCGGCGCGCCCGTGAGCGCGGCGACGCGGCGCAGCTCGATCTGCTCGCGCACGGTGATCAGGTCGGCCTCCGCCTCGACCAGCACGGCGTCGAGGTCGATCGCGGCGACGGAGCGGAGCCGCTGCTCGTCCTGGTCCGCGCCCAGCAGCAGCACGGAGCCCATCTCCTCCACGGTCAGCGCAGCCGCGTGCGTGCGGCCGTCGTCGAAGACGAAGAAGTCCGCGCCCGCCTCGTGCGCCGCCGCGACCTCGTCGCGCGTCGCGTCCTCGAAGCGCACGCCGACCGGCACCCTGATCGAGCTGTCCTGCGCGAGGCCGGAGGGGATCCCCGGCACGATGATCGCGTCCGCGCCGGCCTCGGCGGCCGCGCGCGCATCCTCCACGGACCCCGCCTCCGCGACCACGATCACGTAGCGAGGGCGCTCCTGCCGCGCGATCGCGGTGAACCCCATGCCACCGGGCGCGCGGCCGATGTCCCGGATGCGCGTGCGGAACTTGCTCATCGTGGCCCTCGATCCGTTGGTCCTGGCGATGCCCCGGAGGGCTGTCCGTGCTGGAGCCGAGCCGAAGCCGGGCACCGTGCGAGGTGCACGGGGACGAACTGCGCCCAGCGACCGCGAGGCCGGTGGGCGCAGTGTCAGGCCGATGGAGCCGCCGGTGGGACTTGAACCCACGACCTGCTGTTTACGAAACAGCTGCTCTGCCTCTGAGCTACAGCGGCGCGCCGTGCCGATTCAGTATACGGAGCCACGAGGCACGCTCAACGCCACAGCCGCGCGGTCGCGCTCCCTCGACGACTGATACGGCACAAACAGCACAGGAAACCCGGGCGAGGCCCCCTCTCCGGTTCCGGCCCCTCTCCCGGTTCCGGCTCCCTCTCCCGGTTCCGGGAGAGGGTTGGGGTGAGGGCCTGTCCGCCTGTCCGCCTGTCCGCCCCCTTCCGCCGTCGATCACCCGCGCAAGGCTCTACCACCGCTCGTCGGTACACTCGCCGTGGAGGGCAGCCCGCATGCGCATCCTCGGCATCGAGACCTCGTGCGATGAGACGGCGGCCGCCGTCGTCTCCCGCACCGCCGAGGACGGCCCCCTCCTGCTGCAGAGCAACGTCGTGGCCAGCCAGGTGGACCTGCACGCCGAGACCGGGGGCGTCGTCCCCGAGGTCGCCGCGCGCGCCCACCTCGCCGCGCTCGTCCCCGTCGTCCGGCGCGCGCTCGCGGACGCCGAGTGCGGCTGGGACGACCTCGACGCCATCGCCGTCACGCGGGGGCCCGGCCTGCCGGGCGCGCTGCTGATCGGCTTCAACGCCGCCCGCGGCCTCGCCTACGCGCGCGGCCTGCCGCTGATCCCGGTCGACCACATCGAGGGGCACGTCGCCGCCAACTGGCTGCCGGCAGGTGCAGGTGGCGCGTCCGTCGGTGACGAGGCCGAGACGCCACCGGCGCTCCCCGCGCTCGCCCTCGTCGTCTCCGGCGGACACACCGAGCTGTTGCTGATGGAGGAGCACGGCCGCTTCGTGCGCCTCGGCGGCACGCGCGACGATGCCGCCGGCGAGGCGTTCGACAAGGTCGCGCGGTTACTCGACCTGCCCTACCCTGGCGGACCGCCGATCTCCCGCCTCGCCGCCACCGCCACGGTGCGCAAGACCCGGTTGCCCCGGGCGTGGCTGCGCGGCACGGACGACTTCTCCTTCTCCGGCCTCAAGACCGCCGTCGCCAACCTCGTCGCATCCGAGGGTGCGCCGCCGTCCGCGGAGGTCGCCTGGGCGTTCGAGGAGTCCGTCTGCGATGTGCTGGCGAAGAAGGCCGCGCGCGCCGCGGAGCGCGAGGGCGTCGCGAGCCTGCTCGTGGCCGGCGGCGTCGCCGCGAACCGCCGCCTGCGGGAGCGCATCCGCGAGGAGTCCCCCGTGCCGGTGCACATCCCCCCGCCCGTCCTCTGCACCGACAACGGCGCGATGATCGCCGCCGCCGCCTTCCGCCATCTGGACGAGGCGGTCCCCGCCGAGACCGCGCTCGACATCTTCAGCACCGCGGTGCGCAAGGCGGCCGTGAAGCGCTCCACGAGCGTTCGGTAGGCCCTCCCCCCTCCGATCTGCCCTCTCCCCGACCTCCCCCAGAGGGGAGGGCGCCAGCCCCTCGGCTCTACCGAAGATCCGCGGAGAGCGGGCAGGCGCCGCAGCCGCCGCGCGTGCACCAGAGGTCTTGCAGGTGGAGGAGGCCCTGGGCGTAGAGAGCGCCCGCCGCGCGCTTCGATGTCTGAGCGCGCGTCTGAGGAGCAAGCGGGCCCTCACCCCCTCCCTCCCCTCTCAAGGGCGCGGGGGCCGGAGCGGGCGGGGAGGAGAGCGCCGAGGCGAGTGCCCTCGTGCGGCCGTAGGGACGCGGGGCAGGCCACCCCTCCGCGAGTGCGGCGGTCGCGCGGGCGAGAGGGACATCGTCGTAGGCGGCGGCGAGGGCGGCGACGAGCGGGAGCGCCGCGTTCCATGCCACCTCGGCGGCGCGGGCGTCTCCGAGGCTGGCGGCGCGCACGGCGGCGACGAGGGCGGCCCGGCCGTCCAGCGCGTGCCGCGCCAGCACCTCCACCGGGTCGGAGCCGAGCCCATCGAGGATCACGGCGACCAGGGCGGCACGGCGCTCCTCGGACTCCCGGATACGGCCGGCGGTGGAGGCGACGGCGCGTTCGAGCAGCATCGCGAGGGCGCCGTCGAAGCCGTAGCGGTCGGCCAGCCGCCACGCGCGCCACGTCCGCTCCGCCAGCCGCTGCCGCCCCTCGTCCCGCACGCGGGCGACGGCGTCCGGAGCACCGGAGCAGGGCGGCGCGATGACCTCGAGGTCCGGGCCCAGCGCCACCAGCCGTTCGACCTCCCGCGCCGAGAGCCACGCACCGAGGGCGACCGTGGGCGCCTCGCCACCACCGGGCCGCCCGTCCCGGCCGGGGAGGGCGGTCGGTGTGCCGGCCTCCGCCCGGTCATCCACCCAGCAGAGGTGGAGCACGACCCCCGCGTACGCGGGGTCGTCCGCGTGCCCGTGCCGCACGAAGTCCGAGGCGCGCAGGTGCACCTCCACGTCCCCGGCGAGCGTCGCCCCGGACGCCGCGAGGAAGGCCGCCTCGCGCACGTCCGGCCCCGGCCCGCGCCCGGCGCGCCCCGCGCGCAGCAGCGGATGCGGCAGCGCCGCCGCCAGCACCTGCGCCGGCACCCGCCCGAGCAGCCAGAGCGCCGTCAACGTCGCCTCCGGGAACGGCGCCTCCGAGAACGGCACCTCCACGAACGGCGCGGCGTCCGCCCGCGCCTCCCGGTCACGCCCGTCCTCGTGCGCCGCGTAGACCCCGGCGTCCTCGGCGAGCCGGTGGAGCGGGACCGTCACGCCCGCGGCTCCTCGGCGTCCGCAGCACCCTCCCGCGGCCCGACGTCGTAGACGCCGGACTCCTCCGCGACCATCCGCAGGAGCCGCTGTGACATCCGCCGCGGCGAGGACGCCCCCGTCTCCCACTCCGAAATCGTCTGCTGCCGTGTCCCGATCCGCTCGGCGAGCTCAGTCTGCGTCACCCCGAGCTGCTCCCGCAGCCGCCGGACCGCCTCCGCGTTCCACTCCGCCGTCATGCCACGCTCCCGATTCGCTGCCCCTCAGCGGTTCGCCTCCCGCCTCCCACCTCGCGCCTCCCGCATCGCGCCTCCCGCCTCCCACCTCCGCCTCCCACCTCCGGCCTCCGCCTCCGCCTCCGGCCCCCTCTCCCGGTTCCGGGAGAGGGCTGGGGTGAGGGCCATTCCGGTCGGCACCAGAGAGCCCCGGCGTCCCAAGCAGTCGCGCGAATCGTACACGCTTCCGTGTACGAATGATCTCCCTCCTGGCGCAGAAATTCCTCGGCGGCGAGGGCTAGCACTCTCATGGGGCGAGTGCTAACATCCCGCCTCGGAGGCCGCCGAGAGGCGGTTTCTGCGACGGGGAACGCCTCGACGGCGGGCCGCGGCGGGCGGGCGAGGGGCCTCGGACGGGGCTTGCGAGCACGGCCGCGAGGCGACGCCACCGGACGAGGGGCGCGACCCGCGCACCGCCCACCGAATTCAACTGGACGAGCGCGGACACCCGGAGCGCGCGACGGCGTGCGGGGATGCCTGGGCGAAGCGAGCGCGGCTCGCGGCCCCGGCTGACTCTCCGGAGCGGACGCTGAAGAAGGAGACTGGTGCCTTGGCCACGAACGTTACCCCGATGACCGACCACATCGTCCTCACCCCCGTCGAGCAGGAGGAGATCTCCGCCTCCGGCCTCGTCATCCCGGACTCCGCCAAGGAGAAGCCGCAGCACGGCCACGTCGTCGCGGTCGGCCCCGGCAAGCGCAACGACAAGGGCGACCTGGACACCATCGACCTGGCCGCCGGCGACCGCGTGCTGTACCAGAAGTACACCGGCCAGGAAGTCACCGTGGACTCCACGGACTACATCATCATCCGGTTCCAGGACGTCCTCGCGAAGCTGGACGAGGCTGCCGCGCCCGCCAAGAAGGGCAAGAAGTAGGCTGACCGGCCTCGGCGGGGCGCAAGCACTCGCCGGCCGGCCTGCCGCCCGACCGACCCGTCGGGTGGCTGCCGTTCGAGACTGCAAGAGATTGACTGGCGGCGGGCCGCACCACCCCTCCGGTGCGGTCCGCCGAATCCACCGCCCGATGCGCGCCCCATGCGCCCGCCGAGGCCCGACAGCCCTTCGAGGCCGGTCGAGCCGACCGGGACACGGCGGCACTCCCGAAGGGAATGAGCCATGCCCGCGAAGCGGCTCCGGTTCGATGAAGACGCCCGCCGTGAACTCCGTCACGGCGTGGACATCCTGGCGAACGCCGTCCGCGTGACGCTCGGCCCCCGCGGCCGCAACGTCGTCCTGGACAAGAACTACGGCCCCGCCGTGATCACGAAGGACGGCGTCACCGTCGCCCGCGAGATCGACCTGAAGGACCGCTTCCACAACATGGGGGCGCAGCTGGTCAAGCAGGTGGCGATCCGCACCAACGACGTCGCCGGTGACGGCACCACCACCGCTACCGTCCTCGCCCAGGCGCTGTTCCACGAGGGCATCCGCAACATCGCCGCCGGCGCGAACGCCATGTACCTGCGCAAGGGCATGGAGCAGGCGCTCCGCACCGCCCTCCCGGCGCTGCGCGCGATGGCCGTCCCGGTGGAGGACAAGAAGACGATCGAGGCGGTCGCCGCCATCTCCGCCAACGACCGCCGCATCGGCACCCTGATCGCGGACGTGATGGAGCAGGTGGGCAAGGACGGCGTCATCACGATCGAGGACGGCCGCGGCCTCGACGACGAGGTCGAGATCGTAGACGGCCTGCAGGTGGACAACGGCTGGATCTCGCCGTACTTCGTCACCAACGCGGACCGCAACGAGGCCGTGCTGGATGACCCGTACATCCTGGTCACCGACTACACGATCAACGACATCCGCGTGATCCTGCCGCTCCTGGAGAAGGTGCTGCAGGTCTCCAAGAACCTCGTGGTGATCTGCTCCGACCTCACCGGCGAGGCGCTCTCCGCGATGATCGTGAACAAGATGCGGGGCACCATGAACCCGCTGTTCGTGAAGGCGCCCTCCTTCGGCGACCGCCGCAAGGCGATCCTGGAGGACCTCGCCGTCCTCACCGGCGGCACCTTCGTCACGAACGACATGGGCCGCAAGCTGGAGGACGCGCAGCTCGCCGACCTGGGGCACGCCCACCGCGTGGTGGCGGACAAGAACCGCACCACGATCGTGGAGGGCGCCGGCTCCGACGAGGCGATCCAGAACCGCATCCGCCAGCTCCGCGCCCAGATCCAGGACACCGGCTCGGACTTCGACCGCGAGAAGCTGCAGGAGCGGCTCGCGAAGCTGGCCGGCGGCGTGGCCGTGATCAAGGCGGGCGGCGCCACGGAGATCGAGGTCCGCGAGAAGAAGTTCCGCCTGGAGGACGCCCTCTCCGCGACCCGCGCGGCCGTGGAGGAAGGCGTGGTGCCGGGCGGCGGCGTCGCCTACATCCGCATCCAGAAGGACCTGGACGCGCTGATCGAGTCGATGCCGGCGGGCGATGAGCGCACTGGCGCGATGATCGTCCGCCACGCCCTCGCCTACCCGCTCCGCCAGATCGTGGACAACGCCGGCCGCGAGCCCTCCGTGATCGTGGAGGAAGTCCGCGACTCAAAGGACCCGAACGTCGGCTACGACGCCGGCGAGGAGCGCATGGGCGACATGTTCGACCTCGGCATCCTGGACCCGGTCAAGGTGTCGCGCGTGGCGCTGGAGAACGCGGTGTCGGTGGCGTCGCTGATGCTCACCACCGAGGCCGCCGTCGGCGAGATCCCGGAGCGGCCCGGCGCCGCCCCGGCACACGCTCCGGGCATGGACGACATGATGGGCGGCTTCTAGCCCGCTCCCTCTGTCCCCGGTTCGCAACTGGCGAGGGCCACCCACGGCGGGTGGCCCTCGTTGCGTGCGCGGCGATCGAGGTTCGCGCAGAGCTACAGGCGTCGTTCACCGGGTAACGGACCTCGATCCCCCCGCCCCCCCAATTTCTGGCTCCCCTCTCCCGGTTTCGGGAGAGGG
>Ga0265293_10006867_pt1 | contig 17883 bp, 17 predicted proteins | sample Munlanlewell138R_FD_192505 | JGI IMG/M metagenome (GOLD analysis project Ga0265293, IMG submission 192505) | Leachate microbial communities from a municipal landfill in Southern Ontario, Canada - Leachate well 138R | ecosystem: Engineered > Solid waste > Landfill > Unclassified | place: Canada...
CACCGCGCCCGGTCTTCTCGTTGATCAGAAGCTTTGCGCCGCGCAATTCCGTCATGGCCAGCGCGTCGTCGAGTGAAAGCGGCCGCAGCCGGTCCTTGCGCTCGATCGTCAGCAGCGATGTCTGCGCGCCGGTGCCGGGATGCGCGTAGATCGGCGTGCGGGCAATGACGCGGAAGCTTTCGGCCTGAAGCGTCTCGAGCCCTACCTCGTAATTGCCGGACGCCTGCGCCTGTTCGATCCGAGCGATGAGCAGGCCTTCGAACGCTTCGAACAGCAGGTTCTGCATCGCCACGGTCAGCGCCAGCATGCGGTTGAGGAAGGTATTGATCGGCGGCAGATCGTCCCGGAGCCCCCCATCGCTGTCGAGCAGGGACAGGCCGGTCGCGGCCTCGAACCGGGCGAGCGAACAGCCCTCGGCCTTACCGCGCGCGAGCAGCACATAGAGCTGGCGCAACGCATCGCGGGCATACCAGCTTTCCAGATTGTCCGACGCGCGGAACATATTCTGCCCGCCGGTCTGACGTTGCCCGCGGGTGATGGCGCCCAGCGAATCCAGACGCCGGGCGATGGTCGAGATGAAGCGCTTCTGCGCCTTCACATCGGTCGAGACCGGCCGGAACAGCGGGGGCTGCTTCTGGTTCGTGCGGTTGGTCCTGCCGAACCCCTGGATCGCGGCATCGGCCTTCCAGCCCGCTTCGAGCAGATAATGGATGCGGCGACGCTGGTTCATCGCCCCCAGATCAGCATGATAACTGCGACCGGTGCCGCCGGCCTCGGAGAAGACGAGGATGCGCTTCTTGTCCGCCATGAAGGCGTCGGTCTCGTGCAATGCAGCGGAGGCCGGACGGTTCTCCACTGCGAAGCGCACAGAGCCATCGTCATTCGTCTTCGGCACCACGCGGCGCGACCGGCCCGTCACCTCGGCCACCTTGTTGGTGCCGAAATGCTGGACGATCTGATCGAGAGCTCCGGGAACGGGCGGCAGTGCGGCGAGCCGCTCGATCATCGCGTCGCGGCGGCGCACAGCCTCGCGATTGACGACGGGATTGCCTTCATCGTCATGGACCGGCCGGGAGGAGAGATTGCCGTTGCTATCCGTGTACGGCTCGTGGAGTTGCACCGGGAAGCTGTGCTGAAGATAGGAGAGAACGCCGTCGCGCGGGGTGATGTCGACCGATACATCATCCCATTCGTCGGCCGGGATCTCGGCGAGGCGGCGCTCCTGCATCGCTTCGCCGGTCGAGACGATCTGGATTACGGCCGCATGGCCCGCAATCAGATCCCGCTCGATGCTGGCGACAACGCTGGGCGTCTGCATGCTGATGATGAGGTGATTGAAGAAGCGCTGAAGCATGCCCTGATAGGCGGATTTGGCCGCTGCCTTGGCCTGGCGGTTCAAGGTGCCATGTGCCGCGCTGGTGACACCGGCCGCTTCGAGCGCGGCGTCGAGATTGTTGTGGATCACCTCGAAGGCGGAGGCATAGCTGTCATAGATGCGGGTCTGTTCCGGTGTCAGCTTATGCTCCAGCATCGCATATTCGACGCCATCGAAGGATAGCGAACGCGCGGTATAGAGACCGAGCGCCTTGAGATCGCGGGCAAGCACTTCCATCGCCGCAACCCCGCCATTTTCGATCGCGGTGACGAACTCGCCGCGCGTCGCGAACGGGAAATCGTCGCCACCCCAAAGGCCAAGGCGCTGGACATAGGCGAGGTTTTGGACCGTCGTGGCGCCGGTTGCCGAGACATAGACAATGCGGGCATCGGGCAGCGCATGTTGCAATCGCAGACCCGCGCGACCCTGCTGCGACGCCGCGATATCGCCGCGCTCGCCCTTTCCACCCGCGGCATTGGCCATGGCATGCGCCTCGTCGAACACGATCACGCCATCAAAATCCGCGCCCAGCCAGTCGACTATCTGGTCGACACGCGACTTCTTGCCGCCGCGCTCCTGCGAGCGCAGCGTCGCATAGGTGGTGAACAGCACGCCTTCATCGAGCCGGATATCGGCTCCCTGCCGATAGCGCGAGAGCGGGGTCACCAGCAGCCGTTCCTGACCGAGTGCCGTCCAGTCGCGCTGGGCGTCTTCGAGCAGCCGATCCGACACCGAAATCCAAAGCGCGCGGCGGCGGCCCTTGAGCCAGTTGTCGAGGATGATGCCTGCGACCTGGCGTCCCTTGCCGGTGCCGGTGCCGTCGCCCAGAAACCAGCCTCTGCGGAACCTGACAGCGCCTTCGGCATCTTCCGGCGCGGCGGTCACGACATCACCGGTTTCGTCGACCTTCCAGCTTCCCGAAAGATGGCCGGCATGGGCTTCACCGGCATAGATGACGGCTTCAAGTTGTGCGTCCGACAGGACGCCGTCCGATACCAATGTAGCGGGCAAATGCGGCCGATATGTCGGCTTCGGGGGCGCGACCGACGCCATCGCCGCAGACTGGACCAGAGGGGTGGGATGCGGCTTCGCGCCTGCAATCCTGAGCGACTGGAGCGCATAAGGTTCATAGATGCTCTCGCCCATACGATCGGCAGGCGGCGTCCAGTCGATCGTCTCATAGGTCAGTTCGGCCGCCGGTATTTCCGGGGCGGCGGGGGTAACAGTGCGACAGGGTGCGGCAGGCGTCTTCGTGCGGATCGGCGAGGCGGAAGCAGTGATCGGCAAGGCGGCCACGGGGGACGGCGTGATCGGCGCACGCGGCGGTACGGCATCAAGCACCCAGCGGAGCAGCGTGACGGTATCGGGTGCTCTGCCCGCGCTTTTTACGAACACGCTTGGGTCGTCGGCGGGCAGCTTGTCGATGACGGTCAGGCGCGTCTCGATGGTCGTGCCATGCTTCGCATAGGCCTTGCCGTCGATAGCGGCGGTGAAGACGATGCGCGCCTGTTCCTGAAGCCGAGCGAACGGCCCACGCCATGTCGATGAAGACGGTGCGCAGCTTGCGCCGGTGATGGCAACGAGACGGCCGCCGGGTTCGAGACGCGCCAGCGCGGACTGGATATGCCGCATCGCCGCGTCGCGCATCGTTCGATCGACATGCGCCACCGCAGAGAAGGGCGGGTTCATCAGAACCACGGTCGGCTGAATCCTGGCGGGCAGATAATCGTCGATCGACGCCGCATCGTGGCGAGATACGGCCGCTTCAGGGAAAAGCAGCGCCAGCAGTTCGGCGCGGCTCTCGCCCAGTTCGTTAATGGCGATGCATGTCTGAGGCAGTTTGGCGTGGATGGCGAGCATGCCGGTGCCGGCGGAGGGTTCGAGCAGGCGATCCTCGCGGTGGACACAAACCGCCGTCGCCGCCACGAACGCGAGACCCGCCGGGGTCGAGAATTGCTGCAGTGCCTGGCTCGTCTCCGAACGACGGGTATGCGTCGGCAGCAGCGATGCGACCCGTTCGATCAGTGCGAGTTCGTTCTGGGCCGATCGGCCCGACAGGGCGGTTCCATATTTCTGGAGGAACAGGATCTGTGCGGCCTCGCAGGCGTCATAGGCGCATTTCCAGTCCCAGGCGCCTTGCGCGTCAGTGCCGCCAAAAGCGCTGGTCATGGCGTCGCGAAGCTGCGCGGTCTCGATTCGGCGGCCTGCCTCAAGCGCTGGCAGAAGCGTGCGTGCGGCGGCAAGGAGTGCCGCACCGTGCGCGGTGAAGCCGGGCGCACCGGTAAGGGACGCGGCGCTGAGCGCCGCGTCATGCAGAACCTGGGTCATGGGATGAATCTCCGGGAGAGCACGAGGGTTGGTGGCCCGCCGGATGCTCTCTCTCAAACCCGGCCGGGTCACCCCCGTTCCGGCCTACTCTTCCTCTTCACACTGCCAGAACCGATCAGCGTACGATCCGCCCCATTAGGGGGACACTGCAGACATCGATGACATCAAAAGCGACTTGTCCGTGGCCTCTCCCAAGGACGCCACGCAGTCAGATCCGACGCAGACTCTGATGTCGGCATCTGGGACGAAGCCGTCGTTCCAGACCGACCTTCCGAACGGCGGGTCCTGTCAATTGTAGACTGGCAGAATTCGGGCGCGGGACCGGCGATACTCTATGAGTAAAGTCACGCGCGGGCGCCATCCAACGAGGGCCTTGAATCAACGATTGGACAGTGATCCATGCACGCGATTGTGGGCCACCCCAATTGGCACGCTCGCCCAGAGAGGGAGGTTTCAAAACGATGGATTATCGGCACATCTGTACGGCGGCGATGATCGCCCACCAAGGCCTCCGGGCGGCGCACAATGCCGCAAACGAGCTGACGGGTGGTGACGGTTCCTTGGAAGGGAAAGCGAATTTGCTGGGCATGCGCCAGCTCCTGTTTCGACACATCATGCTCGAGATCGCCAACATTGCCGACGTCGCTGGTATCTCGCGCGCGATCTACAAGGATCATCCCGAGCTCGGAGAGATGCATACGGCTCTCGCCAAGGCGTTCGAGTTCTTCAAATATATCCGGAACAAGTTCGTCGGACATATGGTCGAGGATTTGACCAGCAAGACCTTCGAATGGATCCCGCATGCCTATAGCACGCTCGGCAAGACCGACCCCGCCCACCAATTGATCTTGTCGTGGTTCGTGTTGGAGACCGTCGTTAACACGTACACCGACCCTACAACCGGCCATAAAATCTTCGAGAGCGAAACCGACCTAAACTATCCCCCGGATCGAACGCGGTTCTTGAATTATCTTGGTGAGACCGCCGAAGGTTCGCTGCGATATGCAGCGTTGCTGATCGAGGTGACCGCCGGGTATGTCGACATCCCGGACCTAAAAAATGACTGGCTTCCGCTTGCGATGAAGGCCGGAGAAACCGATTTCGAGTATCTTACCAAGAAGCGGTGAGGATCGCGATCACGAGGCTGATGATGGGGAAGGATCGAGTTTGAGTTACATCGACCGTCTGATCGAGAACGGCAAAAATTTCCGCGTGGATCGGAAGGACGAGAGTGCCTCATTCCGACCGGCCAGCGACAGCGAAGCCGACCTCCAAGCCTTTCAGCCCGTCGTTCGCGATCTGCGCGCGCATCAAGGGGACGGCTACGATATCCATATCGACCACACGCTGAGCGATCATGGCGATGGCCTGGTCGATTTGGTGTTTGTGACACTTCATCAGGATTGACGGCGTCATGGTGAAACCCAAGGTGGATCAACCGGAAAACCCGCTGTTCACGAATGGGGAGAACCATCAGATGAACGCCTGCGTGGGCGACAATGGCGGGCCGTACAATCTGTTTGACTATGGACGCGGCTTTTTCGAGGGCGGACACGCCGCCGTCAAATCCGCGCAGGACGATATCGGCCCTGTCGATCTGCTCGTCTATCCGGCCGCCTTCGCCTATCGCCATGGCATCGAACTCTATCTCAAGCATCTGGTCTTCGCGCTCAACACGATCCTCGAAACCGGCCGGAGCTTTGAGAAGAACCACAAGATGATCGATCTCTGGAAAGAGGTCGTCGACCTGCACGCGGCGATAGGCCGGGAACTGATCGAGCCCCAGGCCATCGCCCGCGCGGGCGAGCTGATCGGCTATTTCGACGCCTTCGATCCGACCGGCCAGGTGTTCCGCTATCCCGAGGACATCAAGGGCAACCGACATCTGGCCGAGCACAAGCTCATCAACGTCGAGGTGCTACGCGACCAGATGGCCGAGCTGCGCGAAATTCTGGAGCGCTGGGTTTATCAGGCGGCCGATCATCGCGATTGGCAGATCGATCAGATCAAGGCCCAGGGCGCGGAGCGAGCGTGACGCCGATCGCTGTTGCGGTCGAGATATCGCCCAACCAAGCCGCGTTCAGATCATGCCTGCATAGGCGCGCACATCGAGCATAGGCGCGGTCCCGATCGCCTGGAGCTGCGCGATCAGCTCCAGTAAGAAGCGCGTTGCAGCCTTGTCGATCGAGTTCACCTCGAAATCGCCATCCCGGCGCGTAAACCAGCCGGCATTGGCGACACAGCCAAGATCGATCACGCCTTCCGCCATATCCTGCCGGAGATGGCCAATCAGCGTTTGGCCGAGCGGTGGTGTCCACCCTGCGCCGAGCGTAAGGATGCCTGCCAGGATATGGTGGAGCGGCTTGGGTCGCGAAGGCCCTTCGATCGTCTCGGCGGAGAGGCTAGTGCGATGTAGGCGGCGCACGGACACCGCTTTGTCACGCGCGTAGCGGATATGATCGGCGGTCAATTCCTGCTTGGCTTCGAACACAGCATAGACGCTCTCCGCCGGGACGACGTCGGTGCCTTTGAAGCTGAACACGAACGGCGAATACTGGCGGTCGTGAATGATGACGTCGATCTGCTGGCTGAAGGCGCCTTTGCTGTCGACGACGAAGCCTTTCCGGCTTTCGTAGCGGCGCGGCAGATAATGGTTGAGCACGTCGTTCCAGACCTGTTCGCTCGCATCTCCCTTTTCCGTTGGGTGCCCGAGTTTTCGGGCGGTCGCGAGTTCGCGTTCGATCTTGTCGTGGAAATCGGCGAAGAGAACGGCGAGAGACCAGTCTGACGTCATTGAAACACGGTCTCCCAGGAGCTGTTCAGCGCCGAACGCGCGGCCACTGCGAGGGCGGCTTTCGCGTCGGCCGTTAAGGTCGCCGATACGGCATTATTTGTATTCGAGGGATCGATGAGCCTGCGTGTCGCGATCGACTGATCGATGGCGCGAAAGGCGGTGACGACGTTGTCCTGCACGGCGCCGACCCGCGCGCCCTTCAAGGCGTCGATCACGAAGAGTTCGAGGTAGAAAGACGGCCAGTCCAGCCCGAAGCGATTGCGCCAGATCTTGATCAAGCGGATCTCGTTGATCCGGCCCGACCCGGAGACGACGCGAATATGTTCGTTGATGTTCGTCTGGAGCCAACTGCTGGTCTTGTTGCTCCACAGGCTATGATAGTTTCCGTACTGATCCTGCCGGCGCCCCGGGGTCACGTCGACCTTCCAACCACCAACTGCGATGCCGATCGAGACATTTTGACGCCGCGCCGCATAGCCCGCTTGCGACAAGGCGTTGAACAGGGTGTCGTAGATCGACTGGAGCGTGTCGCTGAGCGTCGACGTCAGGGAAATGAAAATGTCGATGTCAGTGCCGCCTTGCACCGCCGTGCCTTTGGCAAAGGATCCGCTCGGGCTAATATCCACGATATACTGGGTGCCCCAGTGGCGGAGTACCGGGTCGATCGTGGCTTGGACGCCGCGCACAGGCGAATAGAGGTCCGTGTCCACGGTGTGCCGCGCCAGCACCATCCGAATATGTTCATCAATCCCCACCATCGCCGCAGAGTATAAGACTGAAATTCGCTTGTCGCGTCGATAAATATCCGACGCGGCGAGGGACGTCGCCTAGTGGAGAGCGTCCTAGCGACAGCTTCTGTCAGGAGCAGACGTTCGCGGTGGCTGATCTGAACGACCGAGTGTGGTCGGATACTGCCTGACGCCTGACGTAACCCGATTGACTGATCTTGGCAGATTGCGACGTTCACGCCGCCCGAATCGATCGTCGCAAACTGGTCGGGTCGGGCTGCAGCTTCCCACCCTTTCATGATGCACCGGCACTGATGATCCGTTGAATGCCGACCTGTACGAGGAAATGACGGTCGTGGCTGACGACGAGCAGTGCGCCGTCGAACAGGGCGAGCGCCTGTTCCAGCACCTCGATCGAGGCCATATCCAGATGATTGGTCGGCTCGTCGAGGATCAGCAGCCAGGGCGTCTGCGGTCCGGACAGGGCTGCCGCCAATCCTGCGCGCAGACGTTCGCCCTCTGACAGGCTGCCGACGATCCGCTGTGCATCGTGGTTGCGGAAGGCAAAGCGGGCGCAGGCGGCATGGATCGCCTCAACATCCAGCGTGGGGTGAAGGCGGCGCATATTGCCGATGATCGTGTCCCGATCATTGAGCAGGCCGACATGCTGGTCCAACATCGCCATCCGCTCGCATCGTCGCCGGACTGTACCGGTGGCGGGCGAGAGTCTCCCTATCGCCAGACGCAACAGGGTAGACTTGCCGACGCCATTTGCGCCGCCGATCGCCACGCGCTCGGGTCCATGGATCGCGAAGGTCCAGGGGCCGAAGCGACGATTGCCCATGACGACGGTCGCCTCTTCCATCGTGAGAACTTCTGCCTGCGACGGCATTCGGGTTGCGGGCAGGTCGATGGTGAGGGGCGTGAGTATTTCGATCCGGGCGCGTGCGGCATCGCTGGCTTTGGCGGCATCGTCTATCTGACGCTCGGCGAGGCGCGCGGCGTTGCCGCCGCTATTCTCCGCACGCTGCGCACGCGCACCGAGCAGGATTTTCGGTTCCGATCCCCTAGCAGCGAAGGCGCGACCTGCTTTGTCGCGCCGACTCTTCGCCTCCCGTGCAGCCTGGGTGGCCAGGCGAGTGGCGCGCAGCGCGTTATCGGCGCGGTCGCGTTCGGCCTCCACCCGGGCGTGCTCGGCATCGCGTGCGGCGGCAAAGGCAGACCAGCCGCCGCCGACAATGCGGATTCCGATGGGCCTTAGCTCGACGATGCGGTCCATATGCTCGAGCAACGCCCGATCATGACTTGCGACAAGCAGGCCGCCCCGCCACGCCGCAACCAGCCGTTCAATCGCGGCACGGCCTTCGAGGTCGAGATTGTTTGTCGGCTCGTCGAGCAACAGGATATCGGGGCGCTCGATCGCCAGGCGCGCAATGCCGATGCGCGTCCGCTCGCCCCCGGAGAGGCTTTCCATCGGCCGGTCGAGATCCACGCCGGCAAGTCCGGCATCGGTAAGGGCAGCATCGATTACGGCCGGAAGCGTCCAGTCAATGGCGTCGAAGTCGGTTGCGGTCCCGTCGCCTCGCTCGATGCGCGCCTGGATCGCGAGAGCCCCGGCAATGCCGAGCGCCTCGGCGACGATATCCTCGTCGCGCCAATGCTGGACCAGCATGCCGACCGTGCCGTTTCGATGGATGCTGCCGGAGGACGGTGCGACTTCTCCGGCAGCAATGCGGAGCAGCGTCGATTTGCCTGACCCGTTTCGGCCGACGAGACCGACACGCTCGGCACCGATCGACACTGTCAATTCATGGAAAAGGACCTGGCCGTCAGGCGTTGCGGCGGAGAGGTTGGCGAATGTGAGAGAGCAGGACATAAGCACCGTGGCGGACGGAGAGAGCAGGGCAAGTGGCGCTGATCATCCGGTCGTTCATGGTCATATGTCCTTCTTGTGGAGACAACGATATAGGGCAGTTGGGCGCGCCGAGCTACCCCGATGGCTTCGGCGGTTACGTTAAAGCGCCTGCACCGCACGCGTGGTGACTAAAGCAAGCCCAAACGGCTTCGGCTAAATTGGGCTTATGGCAATAAGCGGACTGTCCGCACCAGGGGGGGCACGAAATGCAAATTGGTCGTCCCCCCTTCAGGCCGACAAGCGTTCTTCAGGCGGCCAATCAAGCCGTTGAAGTAGCATCATGGAAATATCTGCCACTGAACCCCGTCGCCACAAAACGCCCTATCTGGAATGCTGGACGGACCGTCGGTGCGACTCGCTCGCTGAAGCGATGTTTTCGACAGAAAATCTCTGTCGCGATACTATGATGCGAGTTCAGCATTAACCGTGGAATTGCCCTACATATTCTCCATCGCTTCGCCTGGACGCACTCCATGGGACTGTTGACCTTCAGCATCAACGTCACGCTGGATGGCTGCGTGGACCATGAGGAAGGGATCGCCGACGACGAGACGCACGGCTTCTTCACCCGCCTTATGGACGGGTGCGGCGCGATGCTCTGGGGCCGCGTCACCTATGAGATGATGGAAGGCTACTGGCCGGCAGTCGCTCGCGGCGAGGTGGCGGCTCCACCGGCAATGCGGGAATGGGCAACCAGGCTGGAGGCCAAGCCCAAATATGTCGTGTCGTCGACGCGAACGGCCTTCCCGTGGACCAATAGCCACGTTATTTCCGGCGATCTGCGCACGGGCGTTCAGGAGCTTAAGGATGTGACCCCGGCCGGCGTACTCCTGGGTAGCGGCAAGCTCGCGGCCGCACTGGATCGGCTGGACCTGATCGACGACTATCAGTTCCTCGTCCATCCCAGGATCGCCGGCCACGGTCCGACTCTCTACGAGAGCGGGATTTCCAGTGCGCGAGAGCTCGAACTGATCTCGGCCAAGCCGCTGCGCAACGGTGCCATCGCCATGCATTATCGACGCAGGCGCTGACCCGTAGTAGCTTCTTCACGCTTATGGTTTCTATGCCTTGCCGTGCTTGACGATGGCCTGCGGCGTTCGCCATGTCCCCCGTCGCATTGCCGAGGTGGTATGCTTCCGAGCAGCGGGCACAAGCCGGCCTTCTCCTTGGCATAGCCACCGCCCATGCGAAGACCCTGATCCAATCATGCGAACCGCTGTTCTAAACTATCGATCGTTTTGGCCATCCCGACAGGGTTCGGACAACCTTGCCCTGATCTGTCGTCCTGGGCACCGCGCCGGGACCGATGATCGGTGCGGATCGCCCGCAATTGCCACCAATGAAAAATCCCCATCCCGGCCATGGACCGGAACGGGGTTTCTCAAGCTTCAGTTCGTCGGAGCCCGAACATGTCTTTCGGGGTCGATCACGAACCCATGGCGGCCGGCGGCATATTCCTCAGCCGGCACCAGATAGCAGCGGGTCGCAGCATGATCCCGTCGCCCGCCCGGCGTGGCGATCGCCTCGACACATTCGGGATGCCGGTCCGATCGCACGGCCGAGATCACCACCCAGTCATGGGCATGCTCACGCTCGAACCGCTGTCGATCACGGGTAAAGGATTCTTCCGGCGACAGTGGACGGCCATGCACGACTTCCCACGCGTCAGGCGCCCAATCCCGCAATGCTCTGTCGGCCAGCTCCTTCTCACGATCGGTAAAAAGATCGGGATAGCCGATGGCGACCCGCGCCCAGTCCCCATCTTCCTCATACCATCCACCCCTGATCCGCAAGGCGGGCGGAAGGCCGGCGTTGCGGGCGCGATCGAGTTTGAACCCGCCATGCGAAGCGGTGGAATGAAATACCACGCCATCGGCATAGATGGTCGCGCCCTGCGACATACCCCAAGGCGTGGAGACAGGCATGCGCGTCTCCTTGCGGGCCAGGGCTTCGCGCTGGCGTAAATGGACCGCGATCGCCTCGACACGGGCGCGAAAGGCGGCGTCATCGGTAACGATGCCTTCGCTGCCAAAGACGTCATTCTCGTTCCACTCACAGATCGGCCGGGAAAGGCGCCAGCCCGATGCGAGGCGGAAGCCGCCGCGCGCCGGCATGGCGATATAGCCCATGTCACCGATGCGCGCGGCCAGGTGACCATCCGCGGTCGTGCCATAGTCGATGGCGATCGTGCTCATGCCGCCCTCCCGATATCAGAGGGCAGAATCACCGGGTCGGGATCGGCGACGATCTCGGCGCGCATGTCGGAATAGCGATTGCGCGCCATCCATTCTTCGGCTGCCGCCATATGCGGGGCGAGATAGCGCAGCTCATCGCGTCCGTTGAAACTGGAGAGCACACGGACCATCCCGGCCGCCGGCGTCTCGGCGATTTCGAAGTGCAGAGGGCTGTCGACAGAATAGTGTCTGCGCACCACGATCGCGACGATGCCCTGGCTGCCATAATTGCCCAGATGCAGGCAGAAGCTGGCGGACGACCGATAGGTCGGGCGGATTTGTTCCGGCGTGCGTTCGATCAATCGCCCGATACCGTTCTGCTCGTTCCAGGCCCTGAGCTTGCGGGTGAAGCGCTCGGGCGGGCGCGGCTCACCGTTGGAATAGCGGATGAGGCTGCCAAGCGGGGCGGTACCGTAGATCAACTGTGCGGACATGTTCACGTCTCCTTGAAACGCGAAAGCCCGGCGCGTGGCCGGGCTTTCGAGAGTGGGTTGGGGAAAATAGAAGGGTCGGTCAGGCGGAGGCGGCGCGCGCGATCCGGATGGCCGCCATGGCGGCGCCAAATTCGATCTGCCGAAGCTGCTCGTCGAGATTGAGCGCGCCGATGGCCTCGATGCAGCCCTGACGGATATCGGCGTCCGCGACATCCACCACGGCAACATCCGTGTCGGCATAAGCCTCCTGAACGCCTGTCACCACGGACCGCACTTCGGCTTCGTCGAGCATCAGAATGGCATGACGGCCATGACCAGGCGCACAGGCCAGATCGCCATATTCGGCGCGATCGAGTAGCTCGCCTTCCATCTGGATGGTCGAACTCGACAGGATTCGCTCGGCGGTGACCACGGTGATGCCGCCGCCGAACCCGTCGGGTCGCATCTTCGTGCAGGTCCAGGCCGAGGTGATGGTGACATGGTCGAGTTGCTCGCAGCGCCGAACGATGGCTTGCAGGATCTCGGCTTCGCCCAGATCGGAAAGATCCAGTTCCAGTTCGGCCTCGTCCGGCTCTGCCTCGGCCAGGGCCTTGCGGATCATCTCGACAATGGGGCCGGAAAGCGTGGGCTCGTCGGCGAGCATGTCCTTGAGATCGGCGATATCGAGCCAGATCGTGCTCGACGGCCCGTCGCTCGCATAGAAGTAGAGCGCATCGCCATCCGGCTCATGCTCGAATATTGCGGTGAGCAGCGCCAGTTCGAGGCGGGTGATGGCGCTCGCCGGAATGCTCGGCCGAACGACGGTCGGGCTATGGTAATCGGCCATGATATAGTCTCCAGATATGTAAAAGCCCGGCACGCGGGCCGGGCTTCGAAGGTTGAGAGGGGATTGAGGGGTCAGAGCCGACAGGCCGCCACCAGTTCCTGATGGTCGCGATGGCCCTTGAGGATATCCCGGTAGAAGGATTTGCGCTGGGCGCGCAGGGCCGGATCGCGGCGTGAAGAACGCCTGATCATGCCGGCGGCGGCGCGCACCACGGCCGTGTCGGCTTCCCAGACATGGACGTGAAGGTAGCTGTAGAGCAGCATCAGTCTTTCTCCTTCACCGCGGCGAAGGGGTCGACCTCGCGATGGATCGGCTGCGCCCGGCCCATCCAGGGTTCGGGGCGGATACAGCGCACCCAATCGGCAAAACCCGGAATGAAGCCGAGATCCTCGCGCACATGCTGCTCTCCGATCAGGCGGACCGGGACGGCGCGACCGGTCGACACCGTGATGGTCGCGCCGAAGGTCCGTTCGAGCTGGAATATGCCCTGGGCATGATGGCGCAGCGCCCGGTGCCGAAAATCCGCGATGATCTCCTTGGACTGGTCGAACCACTGGTGCAGCGGCAGATAGTCTTCCGGCTCGCCGCCCCATTTGCGGACCGACGACAGGGCGTGGTGATAGCAATGTCCCATCATCGCCTCCTCACCACTGATGGCCATAATGTTCGGACGTGCTGATCCGCTCATTATAGTCGAGTTCGATCCGGCGATCGGCGACATGGAAGCTGAACTCGCCATAGCCGCCTTCATTATTCTCCCAGCCGCAATGCTTCTGGCCGAGCAGATCGTAGGCCATTTCCTCGACCGCCTCGCTGACCGAGAGCCTGTTCGCCACCGGCTCTGCGGTATCGTGCGACAACTTGAGTATCTCGACTGCGCCGGCGGGCAGATCGGCGGGCTCGTCCCCTCGAAAGGAGGCGATGTCCTCGATCTGGCCGCTATCGCCGCAACCATCGAAGGTGACGGTGACGAGCGTGATGCCCGCCGAGGCGAGGCGCGCGAACAGCGCGGCCTTGTTGGCGGGAACGAGCTTTGCGGCGGCTGCATCGCGCTCGGCCATGCGTGCAAGAATGGCGGCCATGTCGATGGCCGGTGGGGACGCGGGATGCGTCATGACGGGTCTCCTGAAACGAAATGGCCCGGCGCGATGCGCCGGGCTCGAAGGGCGAAGGCGATGGAAGGGACGGCCGGGACCGCCCCTTCTCACGATGATCAGGCGGCTGCCGCATAGGCGTCGCCATCCTTGTCTCCGGTCTCCTCCTCTTCGAGGAACGCCGGCAGTTCGCTGGCCTCGGCGTCCGGCGCCGGTTCGGCCTGGGGCTCATCGAGCAGGACAGGCGTGCGCATCGGTTCGGGCAGCCAGCCTGCATCCTCCAGCAGGCGCTCGGCCTCGTTCGCCATGTCGGCCTTCTTGAGATGGTCGATCATCTCGGCGAACTTCGGCCCTTTGGCCTCCGCCACATCGGCGAGGATGCGCGGCTTGGTCACGCTCTGGAAATAGCCCGCGACCGTCGGCCGCCAGCCCGCGCCGACCAGATCGAGCCCGACCGCGCGCGCCAGCACATGGCTGTGGGCGATGCGCCGCTCGATGCTGTGCTTCGAGACCCGGCCATTGTCATATTTGGGCACCACTTCCTGCTGCGCGTTGAGCACCATTGCGGCACAATGCGCGAACAAGGCGGCCTGCTCGGCGCCATCAAGCTGGAGAAGCATGTCCCACAGCGCCTTGTCATCGTCGGGCAGCCGGTCTTCCCAGCGCTTGTGCCGCTCGGCAATCGCTCGCGCCGGGGCGCTATCGCGAAGGCCCGTGGGCGAAAAGCCGAAAGACGCCTTGTTGAGCGTGACCTGCAGGCAGGATTCCCGGCTCGCCATGTAGAAAGTGTCGAGCACGAACGCATGCAGCACCGCGGCGAAGGCGGTGGACGGCGACTGTGCCAGCGCATCCTGCAAGGCCAGCGTGCGCCAGGCGGTCAGTTCGGCGACCAGACGATCCGACAGGGGCTTGACCGCCTCTTCATCGGAATCGTCATCATCGCCCGCGCTGGTGATCGGGACGACGTTGGACGCCGTCGAACCGGCAGGTGCATCCGCTCCGCCTTCCTCACCGCCATGCGGATCGCTCGCATCGTCGTCGGCCCCGGCATCGCCTTCTGCCTCGACGACCGGTTCATCCTCGGGCCGGACATAGCCGCGCTCGATGCACAGCGAGCCATCGACCTCAATCGATATGAACGCGCCGGCCCGCGCCATCTCGTCCGCATCGAACGTCATCGGCCGCTCGACCAGCGCCGCGACCTCGGCATCGATCGCCTCCATCCGCGCATGCACCTCCTCGGGGACATCGGGATCGTCGGACCATTCCGCCTCGATCTGTTCGGCCTCGGCTTCCAGCGCGGCCAGTCGGGCGTCTTCTTCGGCCGTGCGGGCCACCGGCACGCCATCGATCTCGCGCATGCCGTTGGTGACGCCCCAGGGCAGATCCACCGCCGTCGCGATCCACTTCCAGCCTTCGGCGCCGATCTTCTCGCCCTCGGCCTGGAGCTTGTCGGTGACGAGGCGATCGAGCAGCGCCGGATCGGTCAGCCAGCCCCCGTCGTCCTCCTCGAACAGGTCGCGCATTACATGGCCGCCGGCTGCGACATAAGCGTCGACGGTCACGAACCGCACCCGCTTGTCGGCGACGCGGACCGTATCCTCGGTCAGCTTGCTGCGGATATAGGCTGCCGACCGGTTGTAGCTGTGGGAGAGCAGTTTCCAGACCTGCTCCTGGCGCTCATGATCGTCGGAGACCGAAAAGGCCATGAGCTGTTCGAGCGTCATGCCGTCGTCGGCATAGATCTCGTGCAGCTTCGGCGAGACCGAGGCGAGCTTGAGGCGCTGGCGCACCACGGCGGGGGTCACCATGAAGCGGGCGGCGATCTCTTCGACATCCTGTCCCTCGTCAGCCAGCAGCTTCATCGAACGATACTGGTCGAGCGGATGGAGCGCCTCGCGGTGGGTGTTCTCGGCATAGCTGTCCTCTTCGGCCGAGACGGCATCCTGGGCAGGCCGGACGACACAGGGGATCGGCGCATCCTTCGCGAGCCGCTTCTGCTTCACCAGCAGTTCGAGCGCACGGAACCGCCGGCCACCGGCCGGCACCTCGAACCGGCCGGTCTCCTGACCTTCCGCATCGAGGATGGGCCGCACATTGAGGCTCTGGAGCAGCGTGCGGCGGGCAATGTCGGCCGCCAGTTCGCCGATCGACACGCCGGCCTTCACGCGGCGGACATTGGACTGGGACAGTTGCAGGCAGTTGAAGGGAATATCGCGCGAGCCGCTGAGAACGAGTTTCTGAGGCGCTTTGGCCATGGGACTTCTCCATGACGGGCCGCCGCGAGACTCTCTCCCGGCTCCAAGCCCGTCACGAAGGCCCCGGCCTTCCTCTCCCTCTATCGGCCTGCCGCAGGCAGGGCGCGATGAAGCCGGCTCCTGTCATCGACAGTCTGTCTGATGATCGGGCGGCGGACCGCAAACAGCTCAGGCTTCCGCTTTGCGGTCGCCGGCCTGAGGCAGCGGCATGCCGAAGCTCCCGCGTTGCACGCCATGGCGCGGTGACAGGGTGACGACATTGGCGCGTCCCTCGGCATCGATCTGAGTGAAGCGCATGAGGTCGCCCTTGAGGATCTCGATGGTCACCGGCGGGAGTTCGTCCTTCGGGTCATGGAAGGTCTGGCGATTCCTGGGCATCGGCACCTCCTTGGCCGACGCGATCATATCGCAATCTTGAGCCGCGATCAGCCCAATCCTTCATCCTCTCAGCCGGGTGAAGGTTTCGGGGTGGCCGCCGCCCGATTGAGGAGACGCTCGGCCTCGATCAGCGATCCGGTGCGCCGCGCTGCATCGGCATAGACCGACAGGGAAAACCGGCCCTCGAAGTGGAGGTCGCGTTCGATGCCGAGCCCGAAGGGAAGCCGAATCGCTTCCAGTGCTGCGAGGGCAAAGCTGCCCATCTCCGGGCAGCCAAAGCCGAGGTCGGCAATGCCGAACAGAAGCCCGTCCTCGTCCAGCTCCGTCGCCAGCCAGGTTGCCGCACCGACGGGATTGAAGAAGCGGACCACCGGCACCGGATCGGGCGTTGGTTCTCCGCGGCGCAATGCCTCGCAGCGAGCCTGCTCGTTGGCGCGAAGCTGATCGCGCAATTGCCGTGAGAGGAGGATCATGCCGCGACTTTCCCGTCGAGGGCGCCGGCGGCGGGATCGTCGGGATCCTCGTCGTCATTGGCCGCGGTGGCCGCTTCGGGGCGGAAGGCAAGCAGATAGTCGGCTGCTTTCGAGGCGGCGCTGGCGGCGCGCAGGATGGCCCGATTATCCTCGCGGATGATCTCCAGCCAGGAGCCGATATAATCCGCATGGCGGACGGTGGGCGCGATACCGAGCGCGGCGCAGACGAAGGCGCCGGCCATCTCGGCGACCAGTTCTTCCTTTCCGTAAGCGAGCGAACCGAAGGCGCCGGTTTGGTCGCGGTTCAGGCGGGACGTACCGCCCACCCAATGCCCCAGCTCATGGAAAGCCGTGCGATGCCAGTTGATCGGATCGTGGAAATCGTCGGGACGCGGCACCTGCACATAATCGTGGGCCGGGGAGTAGAAGGCGGAGGGACCGCCGATGCGGAAATCCGCACCGGTCGCATCGATCAGCGCCTGTGCTTGCGGGAGAATGAGGCCTTCGGGGATCGGCGGCGGCGGCTCGCATATAGTCGCGGGCAGACCTTCGCATTGCTCGACCGAGAAGACGGTGAACCATTTGAGGAAGGGGATGCTGCCGGAGGGATCGCGACCTTCGCTATCGGCGCGGCGCCGTTCCTCCCTGGGGATGAAGCGGCGTGCATAGATGACGCCGATCCCCTGTTCGCCGCGCCGGACATGACCGCCCAAAGCGAGCGCTTGCCGGAAAGTGAGGAACGCATGGGAGGTAAAGCCGCGCGAGACGATGGCGTTCCAGAGCGTGAGGACGTTGATGCCGCTATACCGTCGGTCGCTGACGGCATTGAACGGCAAGCCGACCCCAGCCTTCGCCGATCCCCAGGGCTGAACCCAGGGGACGCGTCCGGCCTCCAGTTCGGCGATGATCCGATTGGTGATCTGTTCGTAGAGGTTCGCCCGTCCCTGGGCGGAACGGCCTGTGCGTGCCTGTGCCATCGCAATGTCTCCGCGACGGGCGAGCAGCGAGCCTCTCTCGCCGCACTCCACCCGTCACGGCCACCCGGC
>Ga0265293_10006868_pt1 | contig 17877 bp, 24 predicted proteins | sample Munlanlewell138R_FD_192505 | JGI IMG/M metagenome (GOLD analysis project Ga0265293, IMG submission 192505) | Leachate microbial communities from a municipal landfill in Southern Ontario, Canada - Leachate well 138R | ecosystem: Engineered > Solid waste > Landfill > Unclassified | place: Canada...
CGCCTGCCGGGTGTCTGTCTTCAGGTTCAGGCCGCTAGCGTCCGCTTGCACGTTGCTAGCATGCGCTTGCAGGTGGGAACCGGTTCCGAACTGGTTCTCCACCGGTTCGGAAATTGCGTTGTTGCTCACGCTGCACCTCCACCATGCCGGCCCGAATAGCTCTGCCTGACCATTTCGTTCTGCACCGCGTCGAAGAAAGCCTGAAGCTGCGCATCGATTTCACTGTCATCTAGACCCACGCGGGCCAAATGCTTCCGGTTTGCTGCTGTCACCTGCTTCCAGTACAGGGCTGCATCGTCGCCCTGTTTACCCGACAGCATGCGAGCCGTGTGACGGACCTTGCTGACGCGCCTGATCAACGGGAACAACAGCACCTGCTTTGATGGCCGCCATGCGAGGAGCGGAAGATCGTCACGCTGCATCGGTCGTACCCCCTATGGTATATCTATATGTGTCCCGTGGGTGGGACTGTGAAACAGCAGAAACGGCTCTCGCAGTCCCGTGGGTGGGACTGTCGAGGTTGTTTCTGGCGCTCGTAGAAGGGCCACGGTCCCGTGGGTGGGACTGTGTGTCCCGTGGGTGGGACTGTGTTTTTTTCTCGGGCTCCCAGCGGGTGAACTCTTTGCTGGGCAGGTCTTTGGTTATGTCGCAAGAATATTCGGTCAGTCTCCACTCAGTGACCGCTCTGTTTTTGACGCTAAATGCACTTGCCTTGGTTTTCACAATGAACCCCTTGCTGACCAGCCCGTCGAGTGCCCGATCAGCCGTATTGCGGCTCATGTTCAATTCTTCAGCCAGTTCGCGGCAGCCAAGGCCGATCCGGCCATTGTTTAGACCATCATAGCGCCACTTCACTTCCAGATACGCGGCGCGCTCAATCGGCGTCAGTGCCTTCCATGCCGCGCTACGCTTGACGTAACTATCGATCATGATGAACTTGGCTTTGCCTTTACGCCTGTACTTGCTCGACATCAGTTCACCTCGGCTTTGCGCTGATCGGCTTGGCGGATAGCCTCCACCGCCTCTTTGGCGGTGATGGCAAAGGTCTTCCGCAGATGCGGGATAATGGGGCGGGGACGCTGATCTGTGCCTGTGACTGCCAGCCAGCGGACCGCTTTTTCTATACGATCCGTCATGGCTTCACCTTAGCAAAGTTCCCGTAACGTTCCGAGAACGATTTGCGCTTTACACAGCCAGATTGAGAGGCCTCATATAGCCTTGGGGCACCGTCGATGGGGATTTCCTTCACGGTGAACCCGGCAGCCTTAAGCCGCCGGATTTCCGCCTCAAGCGTGCCCGTCCAGTTGTGGTCTGAACTCTTGCCGTTCTCCACGCGGGCCATACGCCAACCGGTCATGAAGTGGTTTTCATCGCCATGCACCCACCACACTTCGTAGTGGATGAAGACCGGCGTGGGGCGAAAGCGCTTAGGACGCGCGCCACCGTGGCGCGGGTCCGAATGGCGATTTTCCAGCCGCTTGACGTTGTGCCGGCCGACGAGCTTGTCGGCTATGGCACGTTCTTCAGCTGTGAACTGCTGCCCTCGACTGGATGGACCGTCGAGGAACAGTTTACGGCGCATGCGGCGCTCAAGTTCTTCGTCGCTGATCTCTGTCATGCGTGCCCCGCTGTGTCTGCGAGGAAGGATAGAGCCTTGCCTTCTTGGATGAGCCAGTAACGGAAGGCATTTTCTGCCACGTCCCGGTCGTTCTGGCAGGCTTCCGCTAGGCCGAGCCTAAACTTTTCGCACTCATCCTCGACCAGTTCGTCGAGGTCGTCAGCGTCGTAGCCGTAGGTGATCATCCGGCGCATCACATTGCGGCCGGCAGCCCGCCCAAGGGCTTCGAGAAGAGCGTTGAGGTCCGCCAGCGTAGCCGAGTCGCTTTCTATCTCAGCCATTGCACCACCTCCCGTCATGCGTTGTGGCCCTCCAGTGTTCGGGGTCTTCAATCGCCATGACCGACAATTCGCGCGACAGATCGCGAGCGGCGTCGATGAGGTTGTCGACAACGAAATCACGCTGGCCGGAGGGAGCAGCATCGGTGATCCTGTCGAAAAGCACCTCGACCATGGACTGAAGGATGCATGCCTTGCGGTGCAGCGTGTCGAAATAGTCGAGGGTGCCGGACTTGCTCATGCAACCCTCCTTTCCTCACGAACATGCGCTTGCATGTCACGCAGAGCCTCTGTCACGGAGACAGCAAGCGGGGCCAGTTCATCGGCCATGTCGGCTTCGAAGCCTATGACAGTCCAAGCGCGCCATTCGATTTCGCGGTTACTCGCCGGCGTAGCAGCACGGGCCACATTGACCGCTGCCTGCTCATACCCGTTGATGAAGTCGATTATGGTGTCGAGGATTTCGCCGGCCTCATTGTAGAGGTCGCCCTCGGTAAAGCGCGGCTGGCAATTCAGACCGCACAGAACGTCTGACAATGTATGCATGACAGACCGGAAATCTCTGATTTCCTTCATGCTCAGGCGTCGGAGGGCTGCCATGTCGATGGTGAGCGTCATAGGCCCGCGAGGTGCGTGCGGATCGCGCTCACTTGCGCCATCAGCCAAAGCGGTGCTATTTGTATCCATGTTCGATTTTCCTGAGATGGATTGAGAACAATGGCTCGGCAATGAGGTGGCCGCCTCTGCCGGGCCTTTCTTTTTGTCCGCCACGGCAGACATTTCAGCGATTGCTGATGTGTGACACGTGTGTCTCATGCTGAGCTCCGCTTCTTAGGCTCAACGGTGATAGTGAAGGCCGCAGGCTCTGACGGAACACCTTCATCAAGCGTGTGCTCGATCTTAGTGACTTTCTTCGCCAGCATCCGAACGATGCCGTCTGTGCGGGTGATCATCTCGATCAGTTCCGCAGGGAAGCCAGCGGGTGCGATGCGCTGTTCCATATGGTTGCGGACGATCTCATTGCACCGAACCGCGAAAGCCGGGTCGAGATAGCGAGCATACGCCATGGCGATGTGCCAGTTGGCGAAGGTCTGAGCATTCCGGCCCCGAGCGACTGAAAAAATCTCATCCTCCGATTTTCGGAGGACTACATCCGCAAGGTGAGATGCAAATTCCTTCGTTGACGGAAGGTCACGCCATTTCGCCGGCTGCTTCGACGGATCGCTGCCTGCCGCCTTCCATAGTCCGGTCAGGCTCACCATGTCGCCCTTGAGCGAAACGCGGTTGCCGTCGAGTTCGATGAGGTTGCTCATGCTGCCCGCCCGAACGTAGTTTTCAAGCCTAGTCTCTCGGCAATGAGAGCCACTGGCACCCGCACTTTTCCCCCAATCTTGACTGTCGGAATGTCGCCGCGCCGCGCCGCTTCATATGCCCCGTTACGGGCAAGGCCAAAAAACACCGCACCTGCGTCGGGAACTGAAATCGTCGCTTGTGATAGAGCGTAGTCCAGAGTCATTGTTCTTCCCTTGTTCTATATGCGCATACTGCGCATTAACCACATGGCACAAAACAGCATTGTTCGCAAGCGGATATGCGCATATGGTGCATAATGATCCACAAGTCCGAGATTTGAGTCGATGAGTGACGAACAAGAACAGAAAAAGACCGAGCGTCTGCACGTGCTCATATCGCCAGCAGAACTTGACGCGATAGATGACTGGAGGTTCAAAAATCGACTGGGTACACGGGCAAAAGCAGTCCGCCGCCTCGTGCAAATCGGCTTGCGAACAAGCAGTGAATTTGAAGAAATTGTTCGAGATGCCTCAAAGGCATACCATGGAACAGCCCGCCTTCTGAAGGAGCTTACAGAGCAGCATCAGGCTGGCGGTAATGACTCGGAAATCGAAGGGTCTCTTTTTGAAGAGGTTTCTTCGATATTGAAAATAAATAAGGATATTGCTGATACGTACATCAGAATACTTAGTTTGCAGCAGGAAATCATTCATTTGAATAGGCCCGGTGATGTCGAGCTGATGATTGCCAATGCTGAAGCCTCCCGGGAGAAATCCAAAAAATACTGGGACGAAGTTGAAAAAATTATCGCTCAGTCGAAAGCCGAAGGAAACGAATGAAAGGTCATATCCGCGAACGCAGTCCGGGCAGGTGGGCCATCGTCCTCGATGTAGGCGAACCAGATCCGAAAACGGGCAAGAAAAAGCGGAAATGGCATTCCTTTACCGGAACCAAGCGTGAAGCACAGGCAGAGTGCGCGAGGCTGATCACTGCGCTAAAGAGCGGCGATTATGTCGAGCCGAGCAAGCAGACGCTGGGCGAATTCCTGGACGAATGGCTGGCCTTCATAAAGCCGACAGTGGCGCCAAAAACCCACGAGCGATACGCAGAAATCTGCCAGAAAAGCATAGCCCCTTTGATCGGGGAGGTTGCTCTGTCGAAGCTCAAAACAGACAGGATCGATAACGCATTTTCAAAGGCGCTCACAGAAGGTCGCAGGGACGGGCAGGGCGGTCTTGCGCCCCGCACGGTTCACCATATGCGCCGGGTGCTTATCAAGGCTCTCGGGCAGGCTGTGACGTGGGAGAGGTTATCCCGCAATCCAGCAACTGCCACGACGCCGCCAAAGGTCGAGCGGCAGAAGATGCTGGCTTACGACGCCGCCCAAATGGCAACGCTGCTTGAAGCCTTCAGGCCGACGCGAATGTTCGTGCCGGTCCTGCTTGCCGTGATGTGCGGCCTGCGCCGTGGCGAGATCATCGCGCTCCGATGGAAGAACGTCGAACTGGGCGACAATCGCCGCCAGCTCTCCGTTGTCGAAAGCGCGGAACAGACGAAGGACGGCATCCGGTACAAAGAACCGAAGTCGGGGAGGGCGCGCACTGTTGCCTTGTCCTCAACAGTTGTGGCGGAACTGAAGGCGCACCGAGTGCGGCAGGCAGAGGAACAGTTGCGGTTGGGGCTCCGGCCGGACGGTGAAAGCTTTGTCGTGGCACAGATTGATGGCTCCCCGTTGCAGCCGCGCTCGCTGACGCACGAATGGGTTCGCCTCATTGAGAAGACCGAGCTGCCGCGCATTCGCTTCCACGATCTGCGACACACCCATGCATCCCAGATGCTGGCTGCCGGGGTCCATCCAAAGGTGGCCAGTGAGCGGCTAGGACATTCCAGCATTGGGATCACGCTTGATTTATACAGCCATGTGATGCCGGGAATGCAAGCTGATGCAGCAGAACAAGTTGACGCCGCGTTGCAGGCAGCTATAAGCGCGAGTCAGAAAACCAAATAGTTGCAAAGTGCGTAGCAAACGGCCTTTCGAATAACCGACGAAAAGTCACAAAGCACTTAATAATCAACTAGATGGAGGGATGGCCGAGCGGTTTAAGGCACCGGTCTTGAAAACCGGCGAGGCAGTGATGTCTCCGTGGGTTCGAATCCCACTCCCTCCGCCAATTTGTTATCTAACATATTGATTTTGCTGGATAAAATCCATATCAAAAATATTAACCCGCCATCATACCCGCCAATCGAGTTTTGAATGTTTGCCGATCTATCGTTCTCGATGTGGCAACGCTGTGGTATTCTCCCGGTGTTAGCAATGGGAGGTAATTATGACTGAACGTCGCTCATGGATTTCTTGGTATAACGACGCAGCCTGCACGGAATTGTTTTCTCGTGAATGGTACGGCACTGAGGCAGATCCGCTCGCACATGGTGCCCCGGGATTTGGCGGACCCGTTACTGAAAAAGAACAGCTCGAATGGGAAATTTCCGACTCAAGCGACGCGGAGCTTAGAGATGGAAAGTATATGCGTCATGAGCGGGTAATGCGCCGCAGCTAACCCGCAGCCGCCAAATACCCCTCGCGGGCAGCCATCGCCTCTTTAATCGTTGGATATGCCCGCGACTTCCATAGCACACCATTTCGGCTGTCGAACGCCGCCCAGCCGCCATCAACGCGTTTCACGGTCGTTCTGGGTTTAGGGCCAACATGCTCCCAGTTGTCGATTTTCAGGTTCCCTTTGTCGCCGTCGCGCGGAATAATCCGACCGGGTTCCTCCTCGTGGCATAAGCGCCAGACCAGCGCTCCAGCCTGCCACTTCCAGCCCAAAACAGCGCACATGCCATGGGGGTCAACCTGTACAGGATCGCCGGGCTTGAAAGTGGAGAACCGCACCGCCCATGTCAGCGTACCGGTCGAGGGATCGTAATCGAGCGCGTCCAGCAGATCATCGATTGACGGTCGCGTGACTTCCTTGTGCCTGCCCATTATCTGCCCCGCCGGAGTTTAATGCTCACTTCCTGCGCCACATCCTTGGCAATATCGCCAAGCGACTTTTGAACAGCCGGCCTAAGGAACGGACGCTCCGCCGCATCTGACCGACCAAATTCCAGAGATGCAGACGCGGGGTCATGTGAGGTGACATGTGCGCCCTTGTTGGTCGGGCCGGACACGATACCAGCCACAAGCGCGCCCGTCTGGCCGTGTGGCGGTTGTCCGGGAAGCGAAGGCACGCCCCCATGGCTCCCGCCGATCAGGCGTTTCGCTTCTTCCTCGATCCGCTTAGCGGCACGAATAAGACCGGCCTTTGCCGCGGGATCGATATCCTGAAGTGACTTGAGGCGCTTCCGATGCTTATCCAATCCTTTGATTTTCACCACGTCAGGCCTCCCGGTCCGCATCCGCCCAGTTTGAAACCGCCAGCGCCGCCTGCACCTGCTCGGCGGGTAGCCCTGCCTCCTTGGCGCGGGCCAGCGCTTCGATCAGCGTCCCGACAGCACGCGCCCGGCCACCAGCATCATACGCCTGCACCGGGCGCATGAGGTCGATCATGACCTCACTGCCGAGCTTGGCGCTCGCCTCTTCGGCAATCAGCATGGCAAGCGGCTGAAGCTGCCATTGCGCCAGATGCCTCTGTGCCTCGCGCACAAGCGGCCCTGTGGTCGTTTCGCATAGAAGCGAGGGAAGGACGCCGAAAACATTCAGGATCGCCCCACGCGCCGCCTGTAGAGCCTCAAGAGGCATTGCCGGTTGAATGTTTGGTGTGACATCTGAAGGTCGCCAGTCGGTATTTGGTGCCGGAGCGCCCGCAGCCGTAACGTTGACGGATTCGCGCAACAGGACACGCCCGCGGCGACCTCGAAAGCCCCGACCAAGCGAATCCATATCTACATCAGGTGCCTCGGGGAAAGGCACAATGAGCGAGCCGATAGGGGCGGTTTCGTAAACCTCGGCCAGCGCCGTTTCGATTGTTTGCAAAAGCCCGGCTGTTAGACGAGCGCGGCGCAAGGGAGCCTGCCCGGTCCAAGGCTGGACGGGATCGGCCCCGACACGGAAATGCAGCACCTCGGCAGCGAGCGCCGTCATGGTGCGTCCGCCGCCGGCTTCGCTGATAGAAAGACGATATGCCTTTGGCTGGCCATCTCTGGTGGACAAATCCCAGTCAGCCGCCGGGATCAAATGTCCGTCCCCTATAAGCGCAACATATTCACCGCGAAGGGCAAGAGATCGGGCAACCATTGCCAGTGTGCGCCGGTCCAGCATGTCGGTTCCCTGCACATCGGAAAGGCTGAAGGCTCCCTCCCATAGCGATACACATGCTTGCACTGTCGCGGTCAGTTCGCCAATGCCGGATGCGCCGGTGATATAGGCCTCACGGGCAGCCATGATTTGAGCGGTGTAGCCCATGCCGGACGATCTTGTTTCGACCTCGGGCTTTCGGCGGAAAATATCGAGAATACCCATTAATTCCTACCTAGCCGGCGATAGGGCCGCAGAAGATCAGCCGCACCCGAGTATTGGAGCGCGCGGGCTGCGTGGTCAGGCCGGAACCGCATGGATAGATCCCCGGAAGAAATCGAGGATGCAAACGTGGTTTTCGCCCCGGCCACCATGAATTCAGCCAGGCGGCGATAGGCTTCTTCCACTGAATCAGGTGCAGTTTCCTCACCTCCGCAAGTCGCGGTGATACGCCATGTCGAATGAGCCGGAACGACTACACCACGCGGGCCGGCCTTCGGCGTGATCTCGATCCAGTCTTCGGCCTGTTCGGACCAATAAGCCGCAAGCGTTACCGTGGCAGGCGTCAGCGGCAGAATGAATTCCCCGCAGCCGATCGCCTTCCATTCGGCAACCGTGGTGCCCCAGCGCCATGCGATCCAGCCGAAAATTCGGTCCCATACGATTGCGGGGTCAAGCGCACTGGCGGCAGGCGACAAGCCTTCCGGCGTTGTGGGATAGGCGGTGACCTCTTCAAGATGGTCGAGAATTTCGACACGATCCGTCATAGCCGCCACCTGTTCAACGCATAGGAGGGATGGCGTGCAAGGGCAGCCGGGTCAGAAAGCTGACGAAGGTCCACGCCAGTTTCAGGATAGGCAGGCCGCGTCACAAGCGATAATTCAAACAGAACCGCCGCGAAGATGGTGCGGATCAGCGCTGTGCCAAGGCTCGGGTCTTCCTCCGTCGTTTCTTCCGGCTTGGCAACCGCTTCGGGTGGCGCGACACGAAAGCCCGGTGAGATACCGACAATCAGCCCGGCGGTAAATGCGCTGACAAAATCCCTTGCCCATGTCGTTTGGAGGATTTCCGGGGTCAGGATCGCCTCGAAGGTCAGCGCCTCTGCCGTGTCCTGCAAAATGAGCGTTCGCGCCTTGCGGCTGGCAAGGGGTTTGTCGAACGAATGACCGACAAGCACGTGCACATCGCGTTCCGCCTGTTCTGGTTGCACGATCCATTCAAACGCGTGCGGCGCAAACCGTTCCTTGCGTGGACGCCGCCCGTTTCCCCCTGCATCAATCGTGGCAGTCGATCCATACGGGAAGCGGCCAACGAGACGCCGGCTTCCATCGCCAGCGTCTCGCAGTTCCAACCCGGCGCTATAGACCGGGCCAGTCATTAGTCACCTCCGGCAGCAAGCTGGATGCCGGTCAGGAGTTCGAGCTGCGTGCCCCGCGCCACGGTTACGTCAACCGTTGCTAGGCCGGTGATCCGAAGCCCACCGGAAGTGGCGTCCGAGTAAGGATCCCGAATGAGGTCGACAGCGCCCCAGAGACCGACGAAGATCGGGGATACACCGCCCGCGTTCGTGGTCAGCAGCGCCGAAGTAGCAAGAGGCGTTCCGGCAGGAGCCGCAAGCGCATTGCTCGACATCGCGATATTGCCGGCAGGAATATGGCGCACAAGGCGGTCCCATTCGCTGACAGCGGTGCCGGTAATGAGCGTATCATCGAGCACAGACCAAGTTTCAGGGCGGATCAGAAGGCGCACAGCGCCGGGCGAACCGGCAGCGTTAGCCGTCATGAATCGTACTACGGCGGCGCGGAACGCAGCCCACGATGCCAGAGCGCCGACAGGCGTGGACGTGATCCCGTACGTTGCCGCGCCGGGAATGACGCCAAGCGGCTGGCCGGTTGTGCCAGTGCCGAGAAATACCGCCTTGTCCAGTTCGGCGGCAATTGCCCCGGACATATCGCGGCGCACTGCCTGTTCAAGAGCCGAGCCGGACTGTTTCAGGGCCTTGCGCGTGATCTTCATCGTAACGCCTAGATTGTGATCCGGCGAAAGGGCTTTGTCGGTCGTGGCGTAGACGGTCGGTCCCGGAACAGCGCCGGTTTCCGAGGCGGCCCAGCCAGCGGTCACGCTGGACGTGGTGACAGGCCATTCAACAGCGCCATGATCGATAGTGATCGACTGCGCGCCCATGCGGCCGGCAACGCTATCCGGGAAAAGGCGATCGATGATCGGGCGGGTCTGGATCGGGTTCGGAGTACCAGCCGCGACGGTCTCGCCTGCACGCTGCTCCAGCGCCAGCCACGGAACCGGAATGCCACGGAAACCGCCTTGCGAACGAAGCTCCTGCACAACTTCTGCCGTCGCGCCATCGAGCGGTCGGCCTTCATCGAGAGCGAGGGCAACCTGCCGAAGCTCAAAGCCGTCGATCAGTTCGTTGAATTCGCGATCCGAGCGGGTTTCGAGGTCTTTGCCGGCTTCGCGGCGTTCCGCGTCTTCGGCAATCAGGGCCGCACGGTAACGGGTCTCGTTGTTGCGATATTCCAGATCAAGGGCAGACATCTGCCTGGTTTCGTCCTCCGAGGGCGTGTCTTTGCCGACCAGCCCGGCGAGGGCTTCGCGGATTTCAGACTGACGCCGGGCGATAGTCACGCTGGTCAGCATTGGGAAGTCTCCTATTGCAATAGAGATAATATTGTATCTTAATCTATAATAGGAATAAAGTCCTTCAGCAGTGCTTTCCACCGGTCTCTTTCCGGGTCTTCCCGGCCCAGCCCGATTTCTATTCGGGTCTTCCTAGAATGGCATTGCGGACAGAGAGATTGCAGGTTCCCGAGATCGAAGGGGGCACCGCCTTCCCGTATTGGCTTCACGTGATCGACCTCTATCCGGCCACGAGCACCGCACTGCACGCATTTCCAGCCGTCGCGGGCCTTCGCTTGATGCCGGACGGCTTTCCATCTGGGATCGCGATAGATCGAGGATGCACCCGGCCAGCGCTTCAAACCCATGTGGCAACCCTCGCTTTGCGGGCAGGCTTGGCAATGAACCGCTGCCCCTCGGCCACGGCAAGGATACTGGCCGCTATGGCGTCAATTCGCCCTAAAGACCTGGACTTAGTTAGCTTTGCATTCCCCGCATCATCCATAACCACCAATGCATCAGCGGCAGCCGAACGCAAAAGCAGGCTGGGGACCGTTCGAACATTGCCGTCGAATACGGCCTTGCGCCACCCTTCGACGTCGAGACCCCCATCGCGGTAGCCCTGACCTCGAAACACGATAGGAACTCGGACGCCAGCCGCCGCAAGCGCGTCCTGCAATTCTGCCTGCCGATAACGGTCACAGACCAGTGCCTTTACATCGGCATCCTGCACAAGCGTTTCCCATACCTGCCGGAGCCAAGGGCCAATCTGTACTGTGTTTTCGCCGGATAGAGATAGTTCGCCCCGGCGATGCATTTCCACGTACCGATCCTTTACTCCGTCCAGTTCGCCGCGCGCGGCCAATCCGGGCTTATTCGGAAATGTTCCCAGCGCCGACAGATGCGAAGTTTCCGGAAAATAGATCGCCGCCGCGCTCATGGAGCGAGAGCCGCCAAGATCGACGCCAAGGAAAGCCGGCCCGGTTCGTTCGGGCAGATCGTCGCCGCCAACCTCACAAGCCGTCCATTCATCGACCGTCAGAAGCTGGGCTTTTCCGGCATCGGAAACCCGTTGGTTGAGCGAATAGAGCCGGAACCCGGTTAGCGCCTGCCCGCCGCGCTGGATAGCAATACGTGCCTGTGACTGGAGCCATTCGAGCGAAGGGCCTATCCCATATTCCGCACCTGGATTTGCCTGCTTTAATCCGTCTAAATCGTCAGCTGGCATTCCGAGCGGAGCGCGACACTCGATAATAAAGCTGTGCGGCGGCGGATCGTCCAGCATCTGCGAAAACGGGTGCGTGTCGTCGCTGGCGCTCGTGGATATGATGACAATTTTTGCCGATCGCTTGCCGGCGGACGTTTCCAACGCTGAATGAAGCTGCATCCCCTTTTCGGGATGCCAGTGGCCAAATTCGTCCTCGACAATCAAAGTCGGGCTTAAGCCAAGCAGGTTCTTTGCGTCAGCAGCAACAGCCCTGATCATGCCGTCGCCGTTCCCCTCATAGCTGATTTCCAGACGTGGGGCCTGCCGGAACGTGAAGCGCGCCTGTTCATCCTCCGGCAGCAGACCGACGATTGCCTGCACATACTCCCATGCAATGCGCGCCTGCTCTTTCGTACGTGCTGCAATGACCACTTGTCGACGCGGCTGGTCATCGGAAACACCCATGACGTGCGAAAGAGACAGCGCAGCGGCCAACATCGATTTTCCCTGACCACGGCCCACGCTAAGCATAGCCGTCATCGTGCCGGGATCGAGAACGCCCCGAATGAAGTTCTCCTGAAACGGTGCCAGGGAAAAGTTCTGCCCATGCAAGGGACCCTCGGGGACCCGCAAAGACCGAATGAAATCGAGGGTTTTGCCCGCAACATCCTCGAGCGCGCGCGAAAGTAAGCCCGCTCCACGGCGCTCAGCCTCTCCCAAAGGCTGACCATTGGGACCCTTTTCACACATGATGAATCCTTGCTTGTCGTCTACGAAATCTTACTCGGCTATGGGCTTGTCCGCGATCTGGCGGGGACATTGGAGACATTGGAGACATTTTTGGCCCCACAGCCCTACGCGTATTATTTTATCTCTATTTATAACGTTTTTCTCACGCATAAGGTTAGATAAGTCTCCAATGTCTCCAATGTATGAGTAAGTCACTGACAAAAAACGATAATTCGCCCGGGGACTTGTTGGGGACATTGGATACATGTCCGCAGCGAGGGCATCAGCTCTCATGGCAATCTGTCTTCTCCAAAAAGTAGACGTTTATCTTGCGAGGGTTATCGCGCTCTGAGCGCAGTTTCAGACCGTCAACAATGCGCCCAGTGATGGTCCTGAGACGGTTGCCGAGGATGTGCCCCGACACATCTCCGCGCGGGTTGCACAGCGCCTTGGCAGCTATCTGGAGGTCGGGCTTGGCGAGGGACATTTCGACCAGTTCGGCGGCGGTCTTCTTCTGGCCGTGGGTTCCTTCCCACATGGCTGCAAAGAATGCCTGCATGTTGGCCAGACGCCCGTCCTGTTCGCGGACTTTATCCATCGTGTCGAGCGGGTCGGCGTATCCCAGCCACACAATTGCCGACCTGATGAGATCGGACCAGTCCTCGAATGATGCCAGAGGCTTTAGCTTATTGGGCTGCCCGGCGATCTTGTAGGCCCGGACCACGGTCAGGGCGTCCGCGATATACTGGCCGCGGTTATCCAATATCCGGTCGAGCGGGTTGTCGTCGAATTCCCGGAGTTCCGGGCGCTCCGTATTCGGATCCAGATTGCACAGGATTGACCGGCGCGCCATGTCGTCGACCAGACTGATGTTATTGCCGGTCGCAAACATGGTCGTCTTGTTCTCGATGTCGGTCATGCGGGATTCGCCGAGTACGCGGAATTTGACGACAGGGCGTTCCACGCACTGGCATAGCGCATCGCCGTAGAGCTGGCCGTTTACGTTGTCGATCGCCAATATGGGCGAGCCGGACATGAAGACGGCGCCAAGTCGTTTCTCGGTCTCTTCTTCTGATTTACCCGCCGTCATGACCGGAGCAGGGTTGCCCGAGATAATGGCCGAGCACAGATCGACAAGAAAGGATTTGCCCGATCCAGGCGACGGGGCGGAAATGACGTGGAGCGGGGCGACCGAGATAGCCGCGCGCGCAACGGGTGTGAGGAGGCCAGAGAGCGCCACAGAGCGCGATGGTTGATCCACGAAGGGGAAACCGTCCAGAAGATCGTCAAGGCGCTGTAGGGCGGCAAGGGCGTCGTCGCGTGTCGGGTTGCGCGGAAAGGGCGGCATGTCTGGTGGCGAGACGAGCAGGAGTTTCGTTTCCGAATCGTAGCCTCCTTTCCAGAGGATGGTGCCGTCGCGCCGCAGCGTCGGCGCCGTGATGACCCCGGATATCTTGTGGAACGGCCACTCGCCGGCGTCCGCCAATATCGACGCGATGACCGGGCCGGGCGGATCGATCGGTATTTTTACGAGATCATCTTTTTTCTTTTTTAAGGATTGGAACGAGATCGACGCCGACATCTGTTTCGCCAGAAAGGGCGGAAGGACTGGTGTCAGTCGCGCGGATTTTACCGTGTGTCCCTTGATTGCCCGAACCTCGTCCACAACTGGGCGCACAAGTGTGCCGCCCCGATCGTAGAAGGGTGTGCCGTCCTCCATGAGCATGCGTTCCACGTGTTCCACGGTCTTGTGGAGCGCGCCGGGCGCATAGATGTAGAAGGGTTGCCCGGTTGAGGAATTAAAGCCGTCGGGCGCGAATTTATCGACTTTTACGCCGGGTTTCGTGATGTACTCGTCTGTTTCCCACCACTTGTCCTCAGGGTCGTATCGGCGGATGCCATTATCTTCTTCAAACATCGAGTTGTTCCCCTGCTGGGGCCGCTACTAATTGCGACTCGACCCTTGACAGCGCTGCCGAAGATGTGCCAAGATTTTCGTGTGTATTTATCTGATTTGTCGGGTTTGCGGTTGCCGCCGCAGCCCGATTTTCTTTTCTGATCATGCCGCAGACCTCGCGGCTTCCCAAGCTTCGATGTCGGCCAGCTTCCAACGCGTGCATCCGGGCGAAAGCTTGAGGGGCTTTGGAAAATCTCCCTCGCGCACCCACCGCCAAATCGTGTGCCGGGTAACGTCAAATCTCTCCGCTGCCTGTACGTCTGATATGTATTTCACGGTCTACCTCATTCGCCTTGATTGAACCGCGATTCTACATCTTCCCCCCCAATGCCAGAAATACTCATGATTTACTTTTCACATAGAAAAGTATGATAATATACACATAGAAAAATCTATATTATTGATTTTCAACGTAAAAATATTTTGACTATTTCTGGGGACAGTTTAGGAATTCGCCCCACTTTTCCATCATCTCTCGGCGCTTCTCGACCATATCTCCCCTTCGATATGCGCGCTCAACTTCGCTGCCAACCGTGTGCGCCAAGGCCAGTTCTGCCATCTCGCGCGGATAGTCCGTCCGCTCGGCCGCCCAGTCTCGAAACGTCGAGCGCAGGCCGTGGGGGACAGCAGGCCGACCAGAGCGCGGGTCAAGCCAGCCTTTGTTTCCGGCCTTCTCCTCGGCTTCCTGCATCCGGCGCATGACCGCGCCAATTGACATATCGGATAGGGCGCCACCACGCGGCGCGGCGAACAAGTAGGGCGAGCCTTCCAGCCGGGGAAGGGCCTCTACAATCGCGATGGTCGCATCCGTCAGGGGCACGCGGTGTTCGCGATCAGCCTTCATCCGTGCAGCAGGAATCGTCCAGATCTTCTCGTCCAGATCTAGCTCATCCCAAGTTGCGCCGCGCACCTCTCCGGAGCGCGCAGCCGTGAGCGTAAGAAATTCAAGCGCGCGGGCCGCCGTGCCATCGCGCTTTCGCAGTTCGGCAAACCATGCCGGCGCATGAGCGAGGGATAGGGCAGGGTGGTTACCCGATTTTGCGACCCGACCCGGCTTCGGCAAGATAGCGTCCAGATTTCCACGCCAGCGTGCGGGATTGTCGCCGGAGCGGTGACCTGCGACCGTCGCCCACGCCATAACGGATTCAATTCGCCCTCGGAGCCGGCTGGCCGTCTCTGTTTTCGTTGACCAGATCGGTTCCAACGCCCGCTGTACATCCTGAACAGCAATGTCCGAGACTAGCATGTTGCCGATTTCCGGACCTGCATATGCGTCCAGCGTTGCGCGCCATTGCTTCCGATGCTTCTCATTGCTGAATTCGTCCAGCTTGGCGGTTAAATAGCGATCGACTGCATCAGCAAAGGTCAAGCCGCGTTTCTGGTGAGCTACCAGCGCCGCCCGCGCAGCCTTTCGGTGCTCAACGGGATCGATGCCTTGTCGAATAAGGTCTTTTGCCTCCCGCGCGCGATCGCGCGCCTGTCCAAGCGTTACGTCAGGAAAACCGCCCAAGCCGATTTCGCGGCGCTTGCCGGCGACCATGGTGCGCAATATCCACGATTTCGCACCGCTCGGAACAATCTGAATTAAAAGCCCCGAAACGCCACCGACCGGATAGGTGACATTGCGTCCCGTACCCGGATGCGCGAGGCGCTTGATTTCTATGGCGGAGAGTTCCGCAGCCATTCTCGGCATTTCGCACCCATCATCTTACCCGCCAAAAATAATATCATTGGGTGCATTTGGATGCAACGGATTGCGACAGAGATAAATACTAACTATCTGTTTTTCTTATCGAATTTAAATTGATCGCACCGACTTACAACACCATTATGGCCGCCACTCCCTCCGCCAGATTTATCTCCCAACGCATTGAAAACACTGGGTTTTAACCAAGGCGAAATTTCTGCCCCGTCATTTGTCCCTACTTCGGGCTTTTGTTGGCCCGAAACATCCGGGCCATAAAGTGACATATTTACCTGCGCTGTCCCCCGCGACGAGTGCGCTTTGATGTCGGCCAATAGCCCTTTTCATCTGAAAAGGAGTTACCGACATGTTCAACTTAACCCGCCCCGGGCGTATTCCACACCGTCCCCGTACGCCGGCCTTCTGTGATGCAATCATCGCGCACAGAGCCCCCGAACTCTCCGAAGTCACCTATCAGACCTCCGGAAACCCCGTAACCGTGCGCGGCTGGGCTCCGCCCGAAGACGCGGACGGCATCAAACTTTGGATGCTGGAGCGCATCGAAGACGCCCAGCTCATGGGCGTTTATGCGATAACCGTTCATGTCACCCCGGCCATGGCCCGGGAGCTGGTGGGCGATGACAAGCCCGGCCAGTCCACGGAGGGCCCGAATGCGGATAACCGCGCGGCCGTGGAAAGCCATATCGACAAGCTGGCCGCCACCATGCGGAATGGTCACTGGGCCCTCAACGGGGAGACCATTATCATTGGGCATAAGGGCTGGGCCGACGGGGAGCCGCAATGGTTCATTAACGATGGCCAGCACCGCTTGAAGGCCCTCATTCGCTCCGGCGTTCCGGGCATTCCCGTGCTCATGGCCTTCGGCGCGGAGCGCGGCACAATCTACACCGTGGACAGCGAGGCCAAGACCCGCTCCGTCGCCGCGCAACTGTCCATCATGGGCACGGAGAATGCCACGCTGGTGGCCGGAGTAGCGAAGCTCCTCCTCGAATATGAGAAGTATGGGCGCTTCGTGGGGAGCAATGAGGCCCCGACCAAGGCGGAAATCCTTCAGGAGGCGTCCAGCAAGGACTATGAACTCCTTGAAGCCTTCTCCCGCATTCCGCGCCATCGGGTCATGACCCGCCATCGCCGCGCGCTGGTCTTCTGTGACATTGTCTTCTCTTACAAGGCGGCGGAGCTGGCGGAAGAGTTCTTCGAAGACCTCTACTCCGCCGCGCCGAAAATCCCCGCCGTCCGTGCGCTGAAGGCTCTTCTCGTCGGCCCCGCCGCTCCCAAGAATGTTTCGGACACCGTGGAAATCATCATTCGCCATTGGAACGCTTGGCGCGTGGGCGCGCACCATGCCTTCTTGTCAAACTATGTGGAAGGCGGCTCCTTCCCCCTCATCCGGAGCAAGTGACATGGACTTCTTGAGCAAAGAAACCGTCCAGCGCCGCAAGAAGCGAGGCCGCACTGAAGCTCTGTCCTTGGACTCCATCCGCGTGGACGCACGGCTTCGGGAAGTCGGGGACGTGTCCGCCCTTGCGGACTCCTTGGACAAGGTAGGGCTGGAAAGCCCTATCTCCGTGCGCACCGTGAGGGAAGGCGAGGGCGGCTATTATCAGGTAGTGGCCGGCGCTCCTCGGCTGGCGGCCGCCAAGGCTCTGGGCTGGGCCCAGATTGAGTGCCAAGTCCACGTCAACATGAGCGACGACGAGGCGCTGGCGCTGGAGATTGTCGAAAACCTCCACCGCCTTGACCTCACGGCCGCCGAACGTCGGGCCCAAGTCAAAATGCTGGCCAAGACCTTCGAACGGATGGAGGATCAATCGGGACATAATGTCCCGATTGAAAGCAAGAGGGCCGACGGAAAGGGGCACCGCCCTAAAGGCGTTGCTTCCAAGGTGGCGGAGGCAACGGGCCTGACCCAACGCCACGTCAACCGCCTTCTGGCGGAGGACAAGCCCAAGCCCGCGAAGTCCCCCGAAGAGGTGGCTGCAAAGAGGGAAGCCGCGCGCGTGGCCTCCCTATCCAAGGGCAGGGGCAAGCCGCAAGCTCTGGACGAGGAACCGGCCGCGCTCCCGGGCCATACGTCCAGCAAGAAGGCCAGCTGTTGATTTCCGCTGAGAGCTGACCCGGGATTTTCGCCGAGAAGTGACCCGCCTTCATGTATGGTTTGGGTCTTAGGTTTTGGTCAAGGGGCGGCTTTCTCCTTCTTGCTCGTTGCGGCCTGT
>Ga0265293_10006870_pt1 | contig 17876 bp, 19 predicted proteins | sample Munlanlewell138R_FD_192505 | JGI IMG/M metagenome (GOLD analysis project Ga0265293, IMG submission 192505) | Leachate microbial communities from a municipal landfill in Southern Ontario, Canada - Leachate well 138R | ecosystem: Engineered > Solid waste > Landfill > Unclassified | place: Canada...
AATTAAAGGAAATGAAGTAGCTAATGGTGAATTATTACTTGACCACTATTTAGCTATGAGTCCAGGCATTGATGATACAGAAATTCAAGGAATTGATACAACAGAACCTGCATTTGGTTTACCTGCACTTTGGATTAGTGATGACATGAAGGAGAAAGCAGAGCTTTCAGGGTACACAGTTGTTGATGCGCCTTCAGTTGTAGCTACTCATTTAACTGAAATAATAAAGAGCCATTCGCATGAATTATTAGGTCGTCAAGAAACTAAAGCATTAATAGAAAAGGTTAAAGAAAATTACCCAGCTATTGTAGAAGAATTAGTTCCTCAAGTAATGACAATAGGTGATATTCAGAAGGTTCTAGCAAATTTACTTCGCGAAAAGATATCAATAAGAAACTTAGCGACAATATTTGAAACATTAGCAGACTACGGACAAGTAGTTAGAGATTCAAATATTTTAACAGAATATGTAAGAACAGGTTTAAAGAGACAAATTACAAATCAATTTAAAGATGGTAATGAACCAATACGGGTATTAACTTTAAGTCCTGAAATAGAGAACATTATCATTGAAAATGTACAGCAAGATGACCAAAGTTCATATCTTACGCTTAATCCAGAAACATCTCAAAGATTATATCAAGCAATTCATAAGCAGGTAGCGCGACTAATTGAAACAGGCCAAGTTCCGATATTGCTTGTCGCCCCTAATATCCGTTTTCATTTAAGAAGACTAATTGAACCAGTCCTACCAGACGTTGTTATACTTTCTTATAATGAATTAGAGTCGTCAATTGAAGTTCAGAGTTTAGGGATGGTGGAACTATAATGCGAGTCAAAAAATATATAGTAGATAGTATGCCAGAAGCTTTATTGATTATTAGAAAAGAACTCGGACAAGATGCAGTTATCTTAGATCAAAAGAAAATTAAAGTTGGTGGGTTTTTAGGCTTTTTTACTAAACATAAATTAGAGGTTATAGCGGCTGTTGAACCTAGAGCGCGTAAAACGGCTCCAATAGCTATTGATAATAAATCCATACCAAATATAATAGAAAAATCAGAAACTATAGCTACTGATATACAATTTCAGTCGACTTCAAAACAGCAAATGCAATCTAATACAAAAACAGATGTAAAATTACATAATTCAGAAGCAAATCAAATTATTAAAAATAATACTAATGAAGATAAAATGGTTGAAGAAATCAAAGATATCAAGAATATGTTTATGAAAATGATGCTTAATAGTTCTAATGATGAATTACCAGATAACATAAAAAAAGTATATCAACATTTAATTAATCGAGATTTAGATGAAAAGGTAGTTAATAATTTAATTTCTGTTTTATTAGAAAAACTCGGTTCTCCTAAACATGTAGTTGATGGATATTTATATGAAATATTAGAAAATGAAATTGCAAAGGAAATAGAAAAATACACCAGCATTCAAAATCAGAAGAACAAACAACAAATATTTGCTTTTGTTGGACCGACAGGTGTTGGGAAAACAACAACTATTGCAAAATTAGCAGCATACTATGTGTTAGAGAAAAAGGCTTCAGTTGGTTTTATTACTGCTGATACTTATCGTATAGCGGCAGTTGATCAATTGCGCACATACGCTAACATATTAAATATACCTGTTGAAATTGTAATTACGCACGACGACATGAAAAAAGCAATAAACAAATTACAAGAACTGGATATTATATTAATTGATACTGCCGGAAGAAATTATAAAAAAGACATGCATGTAACTGAATTAAAAAGTTTATTGTCTATTGCCAACCCTGATGAAATATATTTAGTTTTGAGCATGACAACTAAACAGAAAGACATGCATGAAATAACACGTTGCTTTAAGGACATTGTGATAAGTAACTTTATTTTTACAAAGGTTGACGAAACATCATCCTATGGAGCTCTATTGAATATGATATATGAACATAAGAAATCGTTATCAATTTTGACAAATGGACAAAATGTTCCAGAGGATATAATGTTTATTGATCCCAAAAAAGTAGCTAAGCTGATAGTAGGTGATCGATATGAATGATCAAGCATCAAGACTGCGTCAGCTTGTTAATCAAAATAAGAATAAAAAAGCACGTATTATTACAGTGACAAGCGGAAAAGGGGGAGTGGGAAAATCAAATTTTACTCTTAATTTTGCGTTATGTTTAAAAGAATTAGGGAAAAAAGTGGTAATATTAGATGCCGATTTAGGTCTAGCTAACATTGACGTTCTATTAGGTATATCTACAAAGTCTAATTTAGCTAATATAATCTACGACCGAAAAACAATATGGGATGTAATTTATAAAAGTGAGTATGGAATAGATTTAGTAGCTGGAGGTTCTGGAATATCAGACTTATTAAGTTTAGATGATATCCAATTGCAATATTTTTTGTCTCAAATTGAAGCATTAAACTATTATGCAGATTATATTCTTATTGATACAGGTGCAGGACTTTCTAAGGAGACATCTAGATTTATTATTGCTGCTGATGAAGTTATTTTAATCACAACTCCTGAGCCAACTGCAATTACAGACGCTTATGCTATAATTAAGATGGTACACTCATTATCTAAAAACATACATTATCGGTTAATAATTAATCGAGTATTTAATGAAAATGAAGGAAAGGTAACTAGTGATAAGTTACAACTTGTTGCAAAGAGGTTTTTAAACATTGAATTACCTATTTTAGGATATTTACCAGATGATCAAATGGTTCAATCTGCTGTAAAAAAACAAAAACCATTTTATTTAACATATCCGAATTCGGAGGCAACAAAGGCAATTAGAATCATTGCGAATAATTACTTAGATATTAAAATGCCAAATGAAGAAAAACAAGGTATTGTAGGATTTATGAGTAAGATGCTTAATTTGCTGCGGTGATTTTGAAAGGATGACAGTGGTGCTTAAAGATAAGATTAAAGTATTAATCGTTGACGATTCTGCATTTATGAGAAAAGTAATATCTGACATATTAGAATCAGATTCCATGATTGAGGTAATCGGAACTGCTCGTAATGGAGAAGACGCATTAAAGAAAATCGAATCTTTGCAACCCGATGTCATTACTTTAGATGTAGAAATGCCTGTGCTAGATGGTATTGCTACATTGAAGGAAATAATGAATCGATATCCATTACCAGTAGTAATGTTAAGTAGTTTAACACATCATGGTGCAAATCAAACAATCAAAGCGCTTGAATTAGGTGCATTCGATTTTATTGGTAAACCTTCGGGGCCGATATCATTAGATATACATAAAGTTAAAGATGAACTGCTAGAAAAGGTGAAGATGGCTGCTAATAGCAAAGGTAAAATTAGGTTATCTAAGCAGTACAAATCACTAAATAAATATAATAATACAAAAATCATTCATACAAACGATAGTAAGCACATCAATTCTATTGTTGCGATAGGAACTTCAACGGGTGGGCCAAGAGCACTACAAACAGTGCTAACTAAATTGCCAAGTGATATTCCAGCGCCTATTGTTATTGTTCAGCATATGCCAGCAGGTTTTACTAAGTCTTTAGCAGAACGATTAGACTCCATTTGTGAAATAAAAGTAGTAGAAGCATCAGATAATATTGAACTGGAAAATGGATATGCTTATATTGCGCCAGGTGGATATCAGATGAGTGTTATAAAGAGCAATAATAAATATATTTTAATCACTGATAAAAATGCTGCTGCATTGTCAGGTCATAAACCTTCAGTAGATTATTTATTTAACTCTATTGCTGAATTACATATAGAAAATATATTAGCAGTTATTATGACTGGTATGGGTGGCGACGGCTCAAAAGGGTTATCAGCAATTAAACAAAGAAAATCATATGCAATTGCTGAAGATGAGAGTACATGTGTAGTATTCGGTATGCCAAGGGTTGCTATTCAAACAGGTCTAGTGGATTCAATATTACCAGGAGACCAAATCGCTGAACAAATAATCACGTATATCCGTTCTTGAAGGAGATGAGTGTATTTGAAAGTAATTGTTTTTCGCATTAATACTGAAGAATATGGATTAGATGTAAGTCAAGTTAAATCCATCGAGAGACTTCAGCATATTACAATAATTCCTACATCTACTGAATTTATTAAAGGGATAATTAATTTACGTGGATCTATAATACCTATAATCGATTTGCGTACTCGATTTGGTATTAAGAATATAGAAAACAATGATAGTATGCGTATAATTGTAGTAGCTATTGATAATGTAGAATTGGGATTAATTGTAGATTCTGCGAATGATATTATCAATATTCCTGCTAATGCAATTGAAACACCACCGATAGTTATAAGTGGAAATATAGATTCATATATAGATGGCATTGCGAAAATTAATGAAAGACTATTAATAATATTAAATCCTAATAATCTTTTAAACATCAACGAATTCAAAATAATAGAGCAGATTGGAAATGATCCACAATGGACCCAATAAAAAAAATCAATGAATTTCAACTTGATGTATTACGGGAAATTGGCAATATAGGCGCAGGCAATGCAGCTACAGCCCTGTCTAAGTTACTGTCAAAACAAGTAGATATGAATGTGCCTAGAGTTAAGGTATTGCCATTTCACGAAATTGCTGAATTTGTGGGTGGTGAGGAGGCGCTTATTGTTACTGTCTTTTTAAGAATAGAAGGAGATGTTCCTGGGAATATGTTCTTTATTCTGCAATATGATTCTGCTAAAGAATTAGTAAATCAAATAATTGGCACTGCTGTTAATGATACTGATTATGAATCGTTTAGTGAGATAGAGCTTTCTGCATTACAAGAAGTTGGTAATATTTTAGCTGGTTCATATCTTACGGCATTATCAGATTTAACTAAATTGAGTTTACAACCTAGTGTACCGGCGTTAGCGATAGATATGGCAGGAGCAATTCTAGGTTACGGTTTAATTGAGTTAGGAAGAAGTAGCGATTTTGCGCTTGTTATTGATACTCAAATTGAACCTGGGCAAATATCTGACAGACAGTTACAAGGACATTTTTTCTTGCTTCCTGATCCGGATTCTTTTGACGTATTATTTGCTTCATTAGGTGTATAAAACAATATATTTTATATAGGAGTTTCGTTATGAAAGTGAAGTTAATAGTATCTATATCTGCTTTTGTATTGACTGTTTTTATAAGTTTTCATAGTAATGTTTTTTTAACATCTATAAAAAGGGGAATCTTTGCATTCGTAATATTTTATATTTTTTCATCTATTATAGTGAAACTGTTAGAACGTGAAATGATATTATTTAATGAACAGAAAAACACGAACAATCCTTCAAATGACTTAAATAATGCTAATGATATTGCTATAGAAACTGATGATAACAAAAGTTATGATTTGCAGGATGATTTTCAACCTATGAAAGTTGAAAAATTAAATAATGATGAAATAGATAATATGGATCCTAAAATGATTGCTAGCATTTTAAGAAACCTAGAAGACGATAATGATAAAAAACAAGAAAATGCATAAGAAATATTATTTTAGCTCACAGATAAGGCGGTATTTAAATGGATAACCGTAATTCTACACAGAAGCTAACAGAATATTGGGAAAGATGGGACATTGAGCGAGATGATAATACCAAAGAGCATTTAGTATTATCATATATGCCATTAGTAGATTATGTTGCAGATCGAGTATCTATAAATCTTCCCGCCAATGTCCAAAAGGATGATCTAAAAAGTTTGGGCTATATTGGATTGCTAGAAGCATTAGATCGCTTTGAGGTTTCTAGAGGATTGAAATTTGAAACATTTGCAATGTGGAGAATAAAGGGAGCAATTTTAGATGGATTAAGAAAATCGGATTGGGTTCCTCGAAGCGTAAGAAAGAAGTCAAAAGATTTAGAAAATGCGTTTCAAAAGTTACAATCTAGCCAAAAAGATCCGGTTACAGATAATCAAATTGCTGAATATCTTGGTATTACATTGGAAGAATATAATCAATTAATTACTGATATTCAAGTAATATCTTTTATTTCTATAGATGACACCGTTGGAGAAGAAGGTAATGCTTTTAGAGATTTAATTCCTGACAATAATTCCATCTCACCGGAACAACAACTTGATATAAATGAAGCAAACAAAGTGCTAGCTAACGCTATTGATAGATTACCTGATAAAGAAAAAAACGTAATTTCATTATACTATCATGATGAATTAACATTAACAGAGATAGCTAAAATTCTATCAGTTTCTACTAGTAGAATATCTCAATTACATACTAAAGCAATTTTAAGATTACGAGGTTTTTTAAGTAGGCAAAAGAAACAATTGTTTTAAGCAATTGGAGGTGAAGAAATGAATTTAGAGAATGAAGTAAATACAGTCACTGAAAGAATACCATGCGATTGGAAGAAGTGTATTTTAATTAAAGTAAGTAAAGATAAATTAGAAGCCTATATGCAAATTGACAGGCAATGTGATGAACAAACTGTAGATATTAGCATTCTTAAAGAATCATTAAATCAAGCAAAAGTTGTATATGGAATCCTAGAAGAAAAACTTTTGCATATTGCTGGAAATATTTTAGCGTATAGAGGTGAACAGATTCTTATAGCACAAGGAATAGCTTCAATAAATGGGATTGATGGTTATATTGAACTAATTCGCGATGATATTGATCAAAATAAAAATAATACTCCTATTCTTTTGAAAGATGGCAGGGTAGATTTTTTTAATATTAGAGATATACCTTCTGTATTAAGAGGAGAAGAAATAGCAAGAAAAATTGAACCAATTCATGGAAAACCTGGCATAGACGTGTATGGAGGAGAAATTAAACCAAGAACTCCTAAGGATCCGCGGTTCCCTATTGGAAAGAATGTAGTAGTAAATAAAGAAGGAACATCGATATATGCGTTGATTGATGGGCAAGTATCAATTACAGAACGAGGAAAGATTAATGTATTTTCTTTATACGAAGTTCATGGAGATGTTGATTTTTCAACAGGTAATATTGACTTCGTAGGTTCTGTATTAATTAATGGTAATGTATTGAGTGGATTTACTATTAAAGCCAAGGGTGATATTAGAGTTAAAGGGAATATTGAAGGTGCGTTCGTTGAATCAGAAGGTAGTATTGAAATTGCTGGCGGTGTTATTGGTTATCATAAAGGACAAATAAAAGCCAAGCAAAATTTAAAGGCTTCGTTTCTGCAAAATGCTATCGTAACAGTTGGAAACGATGTAATAGTATCTGATAGTATTATGCATAGTCAAGTAAATGCAGGCAGAACTATTGTTTTAGATGGCACAAAGGCACTGATAGTTGGTGGATTATTACGGGCTGGAGAAGAAGTATCTGCGAAAGTTATTGGTAATTCGATGGCAACGCCGACTGAGATACAAGTAGGTGTTAGTCCAGAACTACGTGGCGAATTGATTGAAATTAGAAGTAAGCTCAAGGAGATTAATGATAACTTTGAAAAAACTGAACAAGCGCTGACAATCTTAAATCAACTTAAGCAAGCAGAAAGAATTTCTGACGATAAAGAAAAAATGAGAGTAAAGTTAGAAAACAATATTGTTTTAATGAAAGAATATCAAACTGAAGGAATAGCAAGAATTCAAGAATTAGAGCTGGCATTAGAAGAAGCTACGTCAGCAAGAGTAAAAGGGGTTAGTGTTATTTATCCTGGTGTCAAAATAATGATTGGAAAAGAAATAAAATTGATTCGTGATGAAGTTAAGCGTTCTGTATTTTTCTTAAAAGATGGTGATATTACATTTATGCCAATGAGGTGATGGTATGAGCTTAAAAGCAGTCGAACTTCAAATTACTATACCAAGAACACATGATGCTGGCAAAATTCAAGAACAGTTGCAACAAAGACCATTAAATGACCAAGCGCACCTATCAAATGAACAAAGAAAAGAGATAGAAAAGCAACAGCACGTGACTAGTGAGCTAGAAAAAACGGAAAAAGAAAAAATTAAGGATCAATCTAAACAAAATCAATCAAATTCTAATCAACATCAAAATAACAGTAAAAATGAATCAAAAAAGAAAAAAACACAGCATCCGTATAAAGGGCAAAAAGTTGATATATCACTATAATTAGGCGGGGAGTTATGGATAACTTAATATTCATAGTCGGTATTGTAATTATAATTGTAGCTTATTTATATTCGAATAAGTATAAACATGGAAATAGTACATTAAAAAACCAAGAGCAAATAAAACAATTAGAAGTTATTATAGAAAAACATTTCTTAGATTTACTGGAAGAAAACAATAAACTTCATCAATCTTACATTCAAGATATTAATCATTTGCAAAAAAAGATAAGAACAATAGAAAGAAAACTGCAATTACTAGAACAGTATAAACAATTTGATATTAAAGTAGATAATAGCAAAGATGAGTTAAATGCCGAAATAATGCAACTAGATATAAGCAAACAGGATACGAGTAAGCAAGATGTAAACAAGCAAGATATAGAAAGTAAAGATATAGAAAGTCAAGATATTAATGATGAGATTATTAAATTGTATAAGCAAGGTTATTCTATAGAAGAGATATCTAAACAGCTTAATTTAATGTGTGGTGAAGTACAATTAATAATAGGTATATCAAAAAGTTCAAATGAATAGAAACATATATTCAATAATGCTTAATTGTTTGCAATTATTTATAGCTTGTGGTATATTTAGTAACGGTGAAAAAAACACGTTTTTTGGACTGTTGAACTGGTGCCATGATTGGTCGTTCAGTAGGTAGATAAAAAACGGAAGAAAAAACCAAGGAGGAATAAATAATATGTCAGTTATTTCAATGAAACAATTATTAGAAGCTGGAGTTCATTTCGGTCACCAAACGCGCCGTTGGAATCCAAAGATGGATCGCTATATCTTCACAGAAAGAAATGGCATCTACATTATCGATTTACAAAAAACGGTTAAAAAAGTTGAAGAAGCTTACAATTTTATCCGTCAAGTAGCTGAAGAAGGAAAGTCAATATTATTTGTTGGAACGAAGAAACAAGCACAAGAGTCTGTAAAAGAAGAAGCTGAGCGTTCGGGGCAATTTTTTACTAACCAAAGATGGTTAGGTGGAACATTGACTAATTTCCAAACAATTCAAAAACGTATACAAAGATTACGCCAAATTGAGGAAATGGAAAGCAATGGTACTTTTGAAGTGCTACCCAAAAAGGAAGTTATTCAGTTAAATAAAGAAAAGGATCGTTTAGTTAAGTTTTTGGGTGGTATTAAAGGTATGAAGAATCTACCTGGAGCATTATTTATTGTTGATCCTAGAAAAGAACGCATTGCTATTGCGGAAGCAAAAAAATTAGGCATTCCTATTGTTGCTATTGTTGATACTAACTGTGATCCTGATGAAATTGATTACGTTATTCCAGGTAATGATGATGCAATTCGCGCTGTTCGTCTATTAACTGCTAAAATTGCAGATGCAATTATTGAAGGAACTAAAGGTAATCTTGATGATATTTCTGAAGAAGCACAGGAAGCTGCTGTAGCTCAATAATATATAGTATTCACTATACTAACTTAACTCAATAGGGTAGGTAGGGACTTGCCCTCCTACCTTTAATTATGATTTTTATTACTTATACATACTAAGGAGGCAATAATAATGGTTACTGCAGCACAAGTAAAAGATTTACGAGAACGTACTGGTGCAGGTATGATGGATTGCAAAAAGGCATTAGTTGAAGTAAATGGTGATATGGACAAGGCTACTACACTATTAAGAGAAAAAGGATTAGCTGCTGCAGCTAAAAAAGAAGGACGTATAGCTGCAGAAGGATTAGTAGAATCATACATACACGGAGCAGGTCGTATTGGAGTATTAGTTGAAGTGAATTGTGAAACGGATTTTGTTGCAAAAACAGATGACTTCAAAAGCTTTACTAAAGACATAGCAATGCATATAGCTGCTGCTAAACCGATTTATGTATCAAGAAATGAAGTTTCAAAGGAAGAAATTAATAAAGAGAGAGACATCTTAAAAGCACAAGCTTTAAATGAAGGCAAGCCAGCTAATATTGTAGAAAAGATGGTTGAAGGAAGAATAGATAAATTCTTCAAAGAGATTTGCCTTTTAGAACAACCGTTTGTTAAAGATACTGATGTTACAATAGAGCAATTGCTAAATCAAAAAGTTGCAAAAATAGGTGAGAAAATTTCGATTCGTCGTTTTGTGCGTTATGAATTAGGCGAAGGAATTGAAAAGAAACAAGATAACTTTGTTGAAGAGGTTATGGCTCAAACAAAAATGTAAATGAATTCTTAGGGAACACATCTTTGTGCTCCCTTTTTTAAAAAAAGAATTTAATTGACAGGAGGACTAATGTGACAGTACCAAAGTACAAAAGAGTTATATTAAAGCTATCTGGTGAAGCTTTAGCTGGAGAAATAGGTTATGGTATAGATCCTACTGTAATGCAATCGATAGCCTTGCAAATAAAAGAAGTAGTTGCGCAGAATGTGCAAGTAGCAGTGGTAGTTGGTGGCGGAAATATTTGGCGCGGCATCGCAGGAAGTGCGAAGGGGATGGATCGTGCTACTGCTGACTACATGGGGATGCTAGCAACTGTTATGAATGCATTAGCACTTCAGGATGCATTAGAAACAGAAAATGTTGATACGAGGGTACAAACATCAATTGAAATGCGACAAGTTGCTGAACCATATATACGCAGAAGAGCAATGAGACATTTAGAAAAAGGTAGAGTGGTTATCTTTGCTGCGGGCACGGGAAATCCGTTCTTTTCTACTGATACAACAGCGGCATTGAGAGCTGCAGAAATTGAAGCTGATGTTATTCTGATGGCCAAAAACAATGTAGATGGCGTATATACCGCTGATCCGGCAATTGATATAAATGCTAAAAAATATGATGAATTAGATTTTATGGATGTAATTAATCAGGGGTTAGCTGTAATGGACAAAACTGCAGTAACATTATGTATGGAAAATCATATTGAAATAATTGTATTTAACATTTCTCAGGTTGGGAATATAATGAAGGTAGTACTAGGTGATAAAATAGGTACAGAAGTTAGGAGGAATAATCATGAGTAATATTATTGATCATACTGATGAAAGAATGAGTAAAGTAATTGCGAACTTGAAGAAAGACTTTACAACTATTCGTGCTGGACGAGCGAATCCGGCACTACTTGATAAAGTAGTAGTTGATTATTATGGTGTTCTAACACCTGTAAATCAAGCTGCAAATATTACAGCGCCAGAAGCTAGACTACTTACTATTCAACCTTGGGATAAAAGTATGATTTCGGAAATTGAAAGAGCTATTCAAAAGGCAGATCTGGGATTATCTACAACTAATGATGGTAATATTATTCGTATTCCACTTCCAATCTTAACTGAAGAACGTCGTCAAGAGCTAGTTAAAATTGCGAAAAAGACCGCCGAAGCTGCGAGAGTATCTGTTCGTAATATTAGACGTGATGCAAATGATGATATCAAGAAAGCAGAAAAAAATAGTGAATATTCTGAGGATGAATCGCATAAATATCAAGAAGACATTCAAAAGCTAACTGACAAATATATTAAAAATATTGATGATTTACTGCATAGTAAAGAAGAGGATATAATGGCAGTATAAAAAAAAGCCCCCTCATTGAGTGAGGGGGCTTTTTTAAAAGCTGATCCCTAGGGAGCATTAAATATGAAGAAATTATTAGATACTATTGTATCAATATTTAATAATGATAAATCAAGTAAAAGAGATTTAATTCTTGAGAGAAAAGACCTGATACCCAGGCATATAGCTATTATTATGGACGGAAATGGGAGATGGGCCAAAAAACGCGGTTTTCCAAGGATAGCCGGTCATAAAGCTGGTATGCAAACTGTCAAATCTATAACTACTGTTTCTTCAGATATTGGCATTGAATGTCTGACGTTATATGCTTTTTCTACAGAAAACTGGAAGCGACCAGAAGATGAAGTTAATTTTTTGATGAAATTACCTGAACAATATATTCAAACTGAATTAGCTGAGTTAATAAAAAATAATGTTAAAGTTACTATGATTGGTGATGCTAAGCTATTACCAGTACATACGCGCAATGCGATTGAAGATGCAATGGAACAAACAAAGCATAATACAGGTATGATTTTGAATTTCGCACTTAATTACGGAAGTCGCTTAGAGATAATTGAAGCTGTTAAAGATATTGCTGCTGATGTTCAAGCAAATAGATTAGAAATAACAGATATAGATGATCAAATATTTAGTAACAAATTAATGACATGTAAATTTCCAGACCCTGATTTGTTGATCCGTACAAGTGGCGAACTTCGCCTCAGTAATTTTCTTTTGTGGCAATTAGCATACACTGAATTTTATTTTTCTGAAACATTGTGGCCTGATTTCTCAGTTGATGAATATTATTTGGCTATTTATAATTATATGAAACGTGCTAGAAGGTATGGAGGATTGAAGTAAGGAGGTTGTTTTCTTTGAAACAACGAATAATAACAGGGTTAATTGCTGGTATAATTTTTTTGGTATTATTATTTTACGGTAATTTTTATATATATTTATCAGTATTATTATTGGCGATTATTGGGATGTATGAACTTATTAAAATGCGTAATGACTTTATTTATTCTCCATCAAGTATGTATGCAATGTTTTTGGTTATTTTAATATTTGGACAAGGGTTATTTATGTACCATTTTTTTTCTCCTGCAGGAATTATACTGACATTGATATTAGCATTACTAATTCCAGTATTAACAAAGAACCGCACTACTTTTGAAGATATGGCTTTTGCCTTTTTTTCATCAATTTATATTGGTATTGGATTTTACAGCTTGTTAATGGTTAGATTAGATACTAGTTTTCTTTTTACTGTAATGGTTTTATTAGCAATTTGGGCTACGGATAGTGGAGCTTATTTTACGGGGTATTTATTTAAAGGCAAAGGCCCAAAACTTTGGGAATCAATTAGCCCCAAGAAAACTGTTGTAGGTGCAATCGGTGGAACAATTGCATCTGTTATTATTATCTTAGTAATGCAAAATTTACTGAACGAATCGATTAGCTTATCCCAACAGTTTTTATTAGGGATATCAATTGCTGTAATAGGTCAAATTGGTGATTTAGCGCAATCAGCATATAAAAGATTTTATAATGTAAAAGATTCCGGCAATATTCTTCCTGGGCATGGAGGTATATTAGATAGATTTGACAGTATGTTATTTGTGTTTCCAATTGTTTATATTATAACTTTATACATATAGTTTTAGAGGTGACATTATGAAGACGAAAATTGCTATTCTAGGGTCTACTGGGTCGATAGGGACACAAACGATAGATATTATAAAAGAGCATGCTGATAAATTTCAAGTTATTGGATTAGCAGCAGGTATGAATATTACTTTGATAGAGACACAAATTAGAGAATTAAAGCCAATTGTAGTATCGGTGGCTGATGAAACAATTGCTAAAGATCTTGAATGGCGTATTGCTGATATTTCACCTAAGGTTGAAGTTCTTTATGGTGAAACTGGTCTGAATGCAATAGCCAGCTTAACTGAAATTGATATATTGGTAACGGCAGTTGTTGGTGTGATTGGTTTATTGCCAACAATAAATGCGATTAAAAACGGCAAAAAGATTGCATTAGCTAATAAGGAAACACTCGTCGCAGCAGGATCTTTAATTATGAAATTAGCAGAGTCTTATAAAGCAGATATTATACCTGTAGATAGTGAGCATTCAGCAATATTTCAATGTTTACAAGGAGAAAATAAAAACAACATCTCTCAGATTCATTTAACAGCATCTGGAGGAACATTTCGTGGTAAGAAGAAGCATGAATTACATGGAGTTACTGTAGAACAAGCTTTAAAACATCCAAATTGGAGCATGGGTGCTAAAATAACAGTAGATTCTGCAACATTAATGAATAAAGGATTAGAAGTAATTGAAGCTCGCTGGTTGTTTAATGTTAATTATGATAAAATTAATGTTATTGTTCATCCAGAAAGTATTATTCATTCGATGGTTGAATTTAATGACACCTCAATTATTGCGCAATTAGGTTTACCTAATATGAGAATACCGATTCAATATGCTTTGGCATATCCTGAGCGAATATTAAATAAGCAACCAAGATTAGATTTTACAGAATTAGCTTCTATACATTTTGAAAGGCCTGATTTAGAAACATTTGAGTGTCTAAAGATTGCATTTGAAGCTGGAGCTATTGGCGGAACTGCGCCAGTAGTTATGAATGCCGCTAATGAAATTGCTGTTCAATTATTTTTACAAAAAAGAATCGATTTTTTACAGATTGAGCATATAATTAAAGAAATGTTGTCCAGACATAGTGTGGTTTATAATCCGACATTAGATGAAATAATTAATGCAGACCGTTGGACTAGGATGCAAATATTAAACGGTGGTGAAAAAATATGCAAACAGCAATAGCGGCAATAATTGTATTTGGGATAATTGTTTTTATACATGAATTAGGGCACTTTTTAGTAGCTAAAAGAGTAGGCATTTTAGCGAGAGAATTTGCTATAGGACTTGGTCCAAAACTATTTTCTTTTCGTAAAGGAGAAACTACATATTCAATTAGAGCATTACCTATCGGTGGATATGTAAGAATGGCAGGGGAAGATCCAGAAACTTATGAAATTAAGAATGGTATTAAAGTAGGTTTACAATTAGATATAGAAGGAAAAGTAGCCAAAATTGATTTGAAACCTCATTCTAAATACGATGTTATTGGTAAAATTGAAGAATTTGATATAGAAAAAGACATGTTTATACGTATAGAAATGGATAATAATATTGTTGGATATAAAATAAGTGAATCTGCATTAATAGTTAAAGAGCATGATGTAATGCAGATTGCACCATTGAATCGTAAATTTAATGGCAAAACTGTTGCTCAGAGAGCTGCCACAATTTTTGCTGGTCCATTGATGAATTTTATATTAGCAGGATTATTATATGCAATAATCATTGGTATAACTGGAGTACCTTCTAATTCTAATGTTGTAGGTGAAGTAATAGCTGGCAATCCTGCAGCAGAAGCTGGAATGATAACTGGTGATAAAATTATTGCTGTTGAAGGTATTAAGATAGACAATTGGCAACAACTAGTAAATGAAATAAGTGATAAACCTAACCAGACAATTGGAATAGATATTGAAAGAGGGCAGGAGTTATTAACTCTAAATGTGGAAGCATTTGAACAAGCAGGTACAGGGAAGATTGGTATTACTCAATCTACGAATCCTGCTGGTCTGATGAGTATTCCTTATGGATTCAAGCAAACTTATGATTTATCTATATTATTACTTACTAGCTTAGGCCAAATGATAACTGGCCAGATTGAAGCTGATGTTGCTGGACCAGTTGGAATTATTCAAATAATTGGTATACAGGCGAATGAAGGATTGCTTAATCTTGTTAATTTAGCGGCATTCTTAAGCTTGAATCTGGGAATTATCAATTTATTACCGATGCCAGCATTAGATGGTGGCAGATTGGTGTTTTTGGGATTTGAAGCATTACGCGGCAAGCCAATAGACCCTAATAAAGAGGGAATTATACATTTTGTTGGATTTGCTTTATTAATGTTGTTAATATTAGTAGTCACTTATCGAGATGTCGCACGTATTTTTAGTTAAGGAGTAGTTGTTATGGTTGTAAGAGAGCAGACTAAACCAATTTTTGTAGGTAATGTGCAAATTGGCGGTAACGGAAATGTTGTTATCCAATCAATGACCAATACTAACACTAGTGACTTTGATAAAACGATAGATCAAATATATCAATTAGCTGATGCTGGATGTCAAATTGTTAGAGTTGCAATACCAAATATGTTTGCAGCAACTGCTATTAATAAATTAAAAGAAAAGTCACCGATACCATTGATAGCGGATATACATTTTGATTATAAATTAGCGTTGGAAGTAATCGACAACGGCATAGATAAGATACGAATTAATCCTGGCAATATAGGTGGTAAGGATAAATTACAAGCGGTTGTAAAGCTTGCAAAAGCAAATAAAGTGCCAATTCGTATTGGTGTTAATTCGGGCTCAATTGAACGTGAATTATTGATAAAATACGGACATCCTACAGCGGAGGCTATGGTTGAGAGTGCAGAAAAGCATATTAAACTATTAGAAGAATTAGATTTCACAGATATTGTAGTTTCATTGAAAGCCTCGAATGTACCATTAACTATACAAGCTTATAAATTAATGGCAGAGCAATGTAATTACCCACTTCATGTCGGAATTACTGAAGCTGGCACAATATTTCAAGGAAGTATCAAGTCCTCTGTAGGTATAGGGGCAATTCTTTCTTTAGGTATTGGCGATACAATACGTGTTTCATTAACTGGTGATCCAGTAGAAGAGATTAAAGTAGCAAAAATGATTTTAAAAAGCCTTCAGCTTTTTGAACCAAGTCCTGAACTTATTTCTTGTCCTACTTGTGGAAGATGTCAGATTAAGCTAATTGAATTGGCAAATCAAGTAGAGAAAGAAATTGAAAACTTACATAAACCATTAAAAATTGCAGTAATGGGATGTGCTGTGAATGGACCAGGTGAAGCTCGTGAAGCAGATATAGGTATAGCTGGAGGAAATGGCGAAGGATTAATATTTAAAAAAGGAAAAATAATTAGAAAAGTTAAAGAAGATCAACTGTTAGCTGAGCTTAAAAAAGAAATTGAATCTATGTAATAATACATATAGAATTCTTATATTTATTATATTCTGAATTATAGCTGAATGAGTCGGAAGGAGTAAATCAATGAAACAGAGCAAGATGCTAATACCTACATTAAGAGAAGTACCGTCAGATGCAGAAGTAATTAGCCATAAACTAATGTTACGAGCTGGACTTATTCGTCAATTGGTGTCAGGCGTTTATACATATTTACCTATTGGGTATCGTGTGCTTAGAAAAGTAGAAGCTATTGTTAGAGAAGAGATGAATAAAAGCGAAGCACAAGAGATTCTTACCTCGGCTATCCAACCTGCTGAATTATGGCAAGAATCTGGTCGTTGGAATGCATACGGACCTGAGTTAATGAGATTCAAGGATCGTCATAATCGTGACTTTGTGCTAGGACCAACGCATGAAGAAGTATTTACTTCAATTATGAGAGATGAAGTAAAATCATACAAAAAATTACCAATGACATTGTATCAAATTCAAACGAAATACCGTGATGAAAGAAGACCACGTTTTGGTGTAATTAGAGCACGTGAATTCATAATGAAAGATGCATACTCATTTGATATTGACAATAAAGGATTAGATGCAAGCTATCAGGCAATGTATGATGCATATCACCGTATATTTACACGTTGTCAATTAAATTATAGAGTTGTAGAAGCTGATGGCGGAGCAATTGGTGGGCAAGGCGGTACACATGAATTTATGGTACTTTCAGAAATAGGTGAAGATACTATTGTTCATTGTAGTAAATGTGGTTTTTCAGCAAATATTGAGAAGGCAGAAACAATTGTAATCGAAAAGCAATTTAATGAGGACAAGCTTCCTTTAGAATTAGTTGAAACTCCTGATCTTAAGACAGTAAAAGATGTTGCAACATTTTTGGGTGTTGAGCAGTCAACAATTATTAAAACTTTATTTTATAAAATTGATAATAAAGCCGTAGTTGTTTTATTACTTGGTGACGATGATGTAAATGAAATCAAGCTGAAAAATGTATTTAATGCAACTAGTGTAGAAATGCTTGATGATGAAGAGATTTCTAACATTGTGGGCTTGAAACCAGGCTTTTTGGGACCTATCGATTTACCTAATAATATTGAAATAGTTGCTGACTT
>Ga0265293_10006871_pt1 | contig 17875 bp, 13 predicted proteins | sample Munlanlewell138R_FD_192505 | JGI IMG/M metagenome (GOLD analysis project Ga0265293, IMG submission 192505) | Leachate microbial communities from a municipal landfill in Southern Ontario, Canada - Leachate well 138R | ecosystem: Engineered > Solid waste > Landfill > Unclassified | place: Canada...
GCTGGGAGTGGGTGAAACCACGTTGTGGAGGTGGCATACCAAGTACGATTACCTGCACCCGGTGATGATCGGCGGGGAACGCCGCTGGAGGTGGAAGGACATTGAGGCTTTGATGGAAGGGGGCGTTACTGATTTTTACGGCAAGTCGGTCTGGAGACCGGAGAAAGCCTCACCTTTAGTCAAGGAGAGCAAGTAATGGCGACGGATTTGCATAAAAAACACAGTCCTTCACAAAAACCGCCCTAAGTTAGGGCAAGTGGCCAAGTGACTAATGAGTGATTACTGCCACCACTAGGCCTGGAAGTTTTTCTTTTGATGAGACTTCCAGTACTTATCATTGGCGGTCGCTGACTCCACAAAGTCGGGAAGCTTTTTCTTTTGCCGAGGCTTCCCAAACCTTGTGGTACAGCGACCTTGCCTTTTTTTTAGCATTGCTGCTCATTGCTGCTCAAACGACAGCCCGGTGGTATTTAATCGCCAGGTGGTCTTCAAGGCGGTGCGCCAAAATCTTTTGGCGCTTGTAAAAGGCGCTGCTTCGCAGCACCAATCATTTTTTCAGGTTGCTTGACGGGAGGTGGTAAGTAACTGCTATGTTACAAAACACGCGTATATCTCTAATTATATGCGACTTACAAGAGTTCACGCGATTTTTACTACTTACCACGTCCCCCGGATTTTGCAGGTTTTCGGGATTATTGAGGGGAGGTAGTAAGTTGTTGCATTGACAAAAATCAACATATATATCTGTTATTGTGCGTGTTGCGGGCATATGCGCGATTTTTACTACTTACCACGTCCCAAAACCTTTGCCGGCAATGAATATATTTTGTACCTTCGGGTTGTTCATTTTATTATTATTATCATTTTCATTGTTGGTATGGAGGGAAGATCTCATGAAAAAAAAACTTTATCATCTATGTGTCAGTTCACCCGAAGTTATGTTTCGGGTTCCTGAAGATTATTACCAGGGAATTAACAGGGCCTGTCTGGCGGCTTATGACCATGATACCTGTTTGCTGGCATATTCGTATATGTCCAATCATTTCCACGTTATTGCTGAAACAGCAAATCCATATAGATATATAGGGTCCATTCGGAACGGCTACAATAAATGGTTTAACCATAAATATTCGCGAAAAGGGCCACTGGGTTATCCGGGTTTTCATGCCGTGGAGCTGGACACACTGGAACATATTCTGAATGGTACAACATACGTATTAAAAAATGGCGTTCACCATAATGTTGTATCGTATCCGAGCGGATACCCTTTCTGTTCTACCAGGTTTTATTTCATGAAAGATTTCGGGATCAAGGGACTGTATACCCCCGTAACGTCATGGAAAGAACAACGGAAATTTCTGCCTTGGAAAGTAAAATTACCCCCGGGTTATATTTTGGATAAAAGCGGACTACTAATCCAGGAACAGATACTCCAGACGGACATGGTCGAGCACTATTATGGATCTCCCAGAAAATTTGCATTTTACATGAACAAACTATCCGCAGAAGAATGGGCAATACTGAATATAGAATCATGGATGGGAGAACAAACAAAAGAGCTCCTGAACAACGAAAAACTCATAGGAAAAATCAATAGAACAAGTGACATTGATGTGTGCCTGTTTATAGACGATTGGTTGAAAAAGAACAAAAATGGGGCTCCATACACGACACTCATACAGGAGGAAAAGCTCCGACTGGCTCAAATGCTTACTTTTAGAAGAGCAAGCCTTTGTCAGATATCGCGTTGTCTGGTTCTTCCAAAAGACGCTTTGAAAAATATCTCTGACCGCTCAAACAGTGTGCGGGCTCAGCCATACAGGCGGTAAAAAGCGTGTTGGATCAGCACCTGACCGTCCGGGCGGGATTGACCAGCAGGCTGATGTCTGTTGGATCAGCACCTGATTGTCCGGGCGGGATTGACTAGCAGGCTGATGTCTGTTGGATCAGCACCTGACCGTCCGGGCGGGATTGACCAGCAGGCTGATGTCTGTAATTGAATAATTTTGCGCCTTTGTGGAGCAAGGCTTTTTATTCAACGTCCTTTACCAGGGGAAACAGCCTTATCACTTTTTCCACAGGAAGAGCTTCCACCCTCCGTCCGTTTTTGCCGGTCATGGTTTCAGCAGCAAAGAGGGAATTAAGGATGGCTTCTTCGGTGGCTTCTATAGCAGCCATAAACAGAGGCGAGCATTGATCGTTATGAAGGTAATGAGCCGTATAGGAAGGAACAACCCGACCGTTTTGATCATACCCGGTACGTAGCAGGTTTTCAGGAGCAACTGAGAGCGCAATCACATAATCCCCGCTACCGTTGGAAGCTATACCGCCTGTACGGGCCAGACCCATCATACCGCGTTTTGCCATTCTTTCCAGGTTTCGCTCATTGACAGGTGCATCGGTAATGATAACGATCATGCAGGAACCGTCTGCCTCCGGAATATGAATAGCTTCTTTTTTCTCTATTGCTGCCGCATGCGCAGGTATGGTGCGCTGCATGTTCTGTTGTGCTTCCAATTGATCTTTATAGGAATACTTGCCGAGTTTTTCGCCCACGTTGATCCCGTTGATCTGCAAAACGCCCCCAAAGTTGGTCTGAACCAGCACCCCAACGGTATATCCTCCGAGTTCCCGAGGCAGCACTCTGCTGGAGGTCCCGATTCCGCCTTTGTACCCAAAACATACAGTTCCCGTACCGGCTCCCACATTTCCTTCCTCAACAGGCCCGGAATGTGCTTTCGATAAAGCTTCCAGGACATGGTCCGGGGTAATATGCCTGCCTCTTATATCATTCAGTGCACCGTCATTCGTTTCTCCTACTACGGCATTTACTGACTGAACATTTTCATTCCCTTCTTGTTTCAGGGTATATGTTATCAAACCCTCCATGCCGGCAGCCACAGATAGGGTATTGGTTAAAACCACCGGTGTTTCAATATTACCCAATTCCCTGATCTGGGTAGTACCAACCAATTTTCCGTATCCGTTGCCGGCCCAAAAAGCGGCAGGAACCTTCTCGCGGTATATATTCCCGGGATGAGGAATAATGGCGGTGACACCCGTCCTGATACTGTCTCCTTCTATGAGCGTAACATGACCTACGGCCACCCCTTTCACATCAGTAATGGCATTCAGGGGTCCCGGTTTCATAACACCGGTCCGGATTCCGTAATCTCTCATTCCGGGTTTTTGCGCCATACCGTTTAACGGCATACCGTACACCGCAAGAAATACACTCAGGAAAATGAAGAAATGCTTCATAATAAGAATTTTAAATATTTTAACAAAGTTAAAAATTCATTATATTTGAGAGGTATAAAGAACCTAATGTTCGATTTATAGGTTCAAATTTTTAGTTCGTATGAAAAAAAACATTTTTCTTTCATTACTTGTTTTGATAGTCCTGAACGCATGCGGGACGGCAGCTTTTACAGGACGGAAACAATTATTGGTGTATTCGGACGAATCCGTTTCAGCTCTGTCCGATCAATCTTTTACCGAATTTATGAAGGCGGCAGTGATTTCGGACGATGCCATGGATACTGAAATGGTACAATCGGTTGGCAACCGGATGGTCACGGCTTTGACAGAGTACCTTGCAGGTATAGGCCGTCCGGATTATCTGGCCGGCCTGGACTGGGAATTCAAACTGGTGGACGACCCTGCCGTAAATGCTTTTTGCCTTCCAAACGGAAAAATTGTACTCTATGAGGGTCTTTTGGAATTTGCCGACAATCCCAATCACCTGGCCATAGTTATCGGGCACGAAATGGCTCATGCTGTAGCCCGGCATGGCAACGAACGAATGAGCCAGCAGGCCCTGTTGCAATCGGCCGGACAAATCGCCACCCAGGTATTCAGCCAAACCAAATACGGGCAAAACAGCCAGACAGTGGATCTCTTCGCCAAAGCGTTTGCTTTCGGAACCAACGTAGGTGTGGTATTGCCTTTTTCCAGAAAACACGAATACGAAGCCGACCGTATAGGACTCTATATAATGGCTCTGGCGGGTTACGACATTTATCAGACACCACTGTTCTGGGAGAAAATGATGGGAGACAAAAAATCTTCCTCGTTTGACTTTTTAAGCACACACCCTGCAGATACCAAAAGAATTGCAGCCATATCCGAAAGTTTGGACGAGGCTGCAAAATATTACCGGGATCCGGAATATGCAATACCCGCAGGGAACTAACTTAGGCCTGTAATAATCCCGTCATTTATATCCATAAACATAGCCTGCGGTTTCTTGGGCAAGCCGGGCATTCGCAAAATATCCCCGGCAATGGCGACTATCATGCCGGCCCCGTTGTTTAGTATCAGATCGTGGATGTTCATCTCAAAGTCCTTAGCAACTCCGAATGCTTTGGCATCGGTTGAGAAAGAGTATTGGGTTTTGGCAATACATACCGGGTAATGAGCCATGCCCATGTCTTCTATCATTTTCATGTTTTCCCGGGCCGTCTCATAATAGAAAATGCTCCGGGCACCATATAGGTTGCGGGCTATCTTTGATATCTTATCTTCAATGGAGTCTTCATCATTGTATGTAAACACCAGGGGATCGGAAGGCTTATTCTCTATGGTTTCAACTACAACCTGCGCCAATTGGGCAGCGCCTGCTGCTCCTTCCGAATACGCATTATTAACAGCGAAAGGAACATCAAGAGCGGCACAACGTTCCCTCACAATATCAATTTCCTGATCTGAATCGGTATCGTATTTATTCAGCGCCACCACCACACTTTGCCCGAATGAACGCAGGTTTTCAATATGTTTTTCCATATTGGCCAGTCCGCGTGTCACAGATTCTGTGTTTGGTTCCTTCAGCTTGGAAAGTTCCTGTCCTCCGTGCATTTTCAAACCCTGCAAAGTAGCCACCAATACCGTTAATTTGGGTTGCAGGCCGCCTTTGCGGCATTTGATGTTGAAGAACTTCTCGGCTCCCAAATCGGCCCCGAACCCTGCTTCTGTCACCACATATTGGGCATGTGTCATAGCCATCTTTGTAGCTACCAGCGAATTGCACCCGTGCGCAATATTGGCAAACGGGCCCCCGTGAATAAACGCGGGCGTTCCCTCCAAAGTTTGCACCAGATTGGGATGTATAGCATCCTTGAGTAAAATCGCAATTGCACCGGCAACGCCCAGATCATCTACGTAAAAAGGTGTTCCGTCATGTTCATAACCTAAAACTATCCGTCCGATCCTTTTTTTCAGATCGTCCAGATCTTTGGACAGGCAAAGAATTGCCATAATTTCAGAAGCCGGAGTAATATCAAAACCGGTTGCCCTGGTTATTCCGTTTGTTTTGGCACCTACACCGGAAATAATGCTTCGCAAGGTGCGATCGTTGACATCCAGAACCCTTTTCCACACGATCTCCCTTAAGCATTTTCCTTTATTCTGGTTCTGATAAAGAAAATTTTCCAGCAATGCTGAAATCATGTTGTTTGCCGCCGTTATTGCATGAAAATCGCCGGTAAAGTGTAAGTTGATGTCTTCCATGGGAACCACCTGAGCATACCCACCGCCTGCAGCTCCGCCTTTCATCCCGAAACACGGGCCCAGTGAAGGCTCGCGCAAAGCAACTATGGCTTTCTTTCCGATATGGTTCAACCCCATGGACAACCCTATGGACACCGTTGTTTTTCCCACACCGGCACGGGTAGGTGTTATTGCTGTAACAAGTATCAGGTTGCTCTCTGCCACTTTTGTTTCATCTATTTGTTCTACAGAGACTTTAGCCATATAGTTGCCATACAGGCTCAGACTATCACCGGCTATTCCGGATTTCTTCGCAATATCGCGTATATCCTGCATTTTATAGTCGTGAGCGATCTCAATATCTGTTTTCATAATTATGATTTTTAACTTACTCAAAAATAACAAAACTTACTGAATATTCCTTGTGATACGGGACTTTTTAGATGTTTTACAAAAAATGGCCAACGCTTTGAATTATTGAATAACAAAGCGTTGGCCATTTACTGGTGCTCGGGACGGGAATCGAACCCGTACGGACATTACTGTCCACAGGATTTTAAGTCCTGCGTGTCTACCTATTCCACCACCCGAGCCTCCATTCTATCAAAGAGTATCTTTAAAAAAACCTCTCGCCGGGAGAGGTTTGGAGCGGAAAACGAGATTCGAACTCGCGACCCTAACCTTGGCAAGGTTATGCTCTACCAACTGAGCTATTTCCGCATACGTTTCAAAATGGGAATGCAAAGTTAGCGTTTTTTTTCATTCGGGCAAAAAAAACAGAGTTTTAGAGCAGCCCCCCTTCAAACTGTTCCAAAAACCTTACATCGTTCTCAAAATACAGGCGTAAATCTTTTACCTGCCACTTTAGCATGGCGATACGTTCCACCCCCATTCCGAATGCATATCCCGTATATTTTTGGGAATCAATTCCCGAAGCTTCCAGCACATTGGGATCTACCATTCCGGCTCCCATGATCTCAAGCCATCCCGTATTTTTACAAATATTGCACCCTTTTCCCCCGCATATATTGCAATTTACATCGACCTCTGCAGAAGGCTCGGTAAAAGGAAAATAAGAAGGACGCAGCCGAATCTTGGCCGAAGAGCCGAACATTTCCTGCACAAAAATCAGGATCGCTTGCTTAAGATCTGCAAACGAAACATTTTCGTCAATATATAAACCTTCCACCTGGTGAAAAATGCAATGGGCCCTTGCCGAGATGGCTTCGTTGCGAAACACCCGTCCCGGGCAAACCACACGGATGGGGGGCTTTTGTTTTTCCATGGTCCTTACCTGCACCGAGCTGGTATGTGTTCGCAGCAATACCGGGTTGTCACTTTCATTATTGATGAAAAAAGTGTCCTGCATATCCCTGGCCGGATGATCGGGCGGAAAATTCAATGCACTGAAAACATGCCAGTCATCTTCAATTTCCGGGCCTTCCTGAACAGAAAACCCCATTTTCCTGAAAATATCAAGGATCTCACGTTGAACAATGGAAATGGGATGTCTGGATCCGGTATTGAGAAAATCGGCCGGTCTGGTCAGATCATCCGTTCCCGGCTGTATGTCACCTGAAGACGCAAGTTTTTCTTTTTGTGTGTTGATCGTTTCCAGGGCTTTGTTTTTGATGAGATTTAATTGTTTGCCGAATTCTTTCTTTTCAGCCGGATCAACATTTTTGAATTCTTCAAACAATGCTGTGAGTATTCCTTTCTTACCTAATATTCGTATACGGAACTCCTCTACCTCAACCGGAGTCGCGGCTTTAAATGTTTCCAATTCCTGCATCAGGCTGTTTATCCTGTCCCTCATATTCTTGCAAATAATATTATGTTAATGTCCAGAAAAGATGCAATGCTTCCTCCAAAGAATCAGTATGCAATGTTTTTTCAATATTGGGAGCGTCATAAGTCCTTTTTATGGAACAATACATTGTATAGGGCCCTTTCATGCGGTATATGCATCGGTGTCCCTTAGTTAGTGCATTTTTCACATCTGTTCTTATACGTTCGCAAGCGACTTCAGGATGAAGACAAACGGCAGAACAACGGGAAAGTCCCTTTTTAACCGCTGTAGTTACAATATCCCCGAATAGTTCTTTCGCCTGACGGCATGCAGCTTCATCTCCTGAAAGATAAACCACCGGCACGTCATACATTCCTGCCACCAGGGCATTGTATCCCATTTCGGGTAATGACATTCCGTTGATAGAAAATTCGTCTACAGCACGTGCCATCGTATGACACATGACTCCGTCCGGGGTCCCGGCTTTTGCGTGATATCCCAAAAACAAAACGGCATCGTAGCCTTGCTCAATAGTCAGGATCATGGCCCTGAAATCTTCCGAACAGCGACCTTTTATATGAAAAGCTCTCTTATCAAGCAATTCGGGAATCAATGCTTTGTTCCCGCCGTGACCATCACGTACATATACCTCTTTGGCACCGGCATCAAAAGCTCCGGCTATGGCAGCGTTCATTTCTTGAGTGTATTGAATCCTGTTTCTTTCGTAATCGGGATGTCCCGGAGAAATGGAATCCCAGTCACAGGCCGTGGCAATACCTTCAATGTCTCCTCCAATAAGAATTTTCATAATAATTGTTTTAAACCCATGTAACCGCTTTGCGCTTAAGTGGTAGTGTCATGCAACGGGCACCGCCTCCGCCGCGGGCAAGTTCAGCACCTACAATGGTGACAACACATTTTTTCAGTTTGTTAATGTTTACTTTTCCGGAGGTTACCTCTTCAGAGGTGACTATTTCAAATCCGTGTTTAGACATTTCATTGAGCGTGTGCTCATTACGCGCGTAAGACATGACTTTGCCTGGAGCAAATGCAAAAAAGTTCGCGCCGGAATGCCATTGTTCCCGTTCCTGATCCCACTCGTCATTTCCACCGCACGATATTGCCTCCATATCCAGACCCAACCTTCGCAACGAAGTCAGTAAATTGGGTACCCGTCTGATTTTCTCCACTTTTCCGTTGTCCAATGTGATCTGTACCGTACTGTAACGTGCATCTCCCAGTATAAGAGGTTCAAAAACCATACATTTATCTACATCCAGCATGGTAAAAACCATATCCAGATGAATAAAACTTTCCGGAGAAGACGGAAGTTGCTGTACAAAAATTGTACTCTTTCCCTGTGGGGCGGTCTTTGCCAGGCGGTTCAACAACAAATCTATTCCCTGTGAGGTTGTGCGCATTCCGTTTCCGATTACCAGTATATCATCCCTTACAACAAGGATATCCCCGCCTTCCATTAAAACGGATCTGTCGTGTGGAAGTTGCTCATAAGTATTGATTACGCGGGCGTTGAAATACGGATTGTATGCATAGATTGCCTCCATGATCAACGACTCCCTGACACGCACTTTATTTGCCATCCTGCATATAACCGCATTATTACCTACGACGGCCGATGCATCGCGGGTAAAATAAAAATTATAGAGCGGCAACAAAGCGTAGTACTCATCGTTTAAAAAGGATGTCAGACTGTCAATCCGGGCAGGCAGGCCTTCTATAAGCTTATTGGCCAGTGTCCGGGATGACATTTCCATCAATTCATCAAAATAATCGTTGACATTTTCCGTCAGACAGATCTTTCCCACCAGGGAATTTCTTTGTGCCGGATTGTCCAGCACCTTTATCAACAAATCTTTAAGTTGATATACTTTCGTTATCTTTTCTAAAAAAGATGACAGTTGTTCGTATTCCTGCTGTGCTACTGAAAGATTGAGTATGTCACTGTACAGAGCCCGTTCCACGGATTTGGGAGTCATGTTTTCCACTTCCGGACCGGGCGTATGAAGCATTACGGCTTCCAATTCCCCTATTTCGGAATTAATTTCAATATTAAATTTTTGTTCGTTCATACAAATTCTTCATGATCGTGAGCTATGTCGTTGAACAATTGACGGAATTGCGTGTCTTCGCGAGGACAAACAAGCAATGCATCAGGAGTATCCACCACAATATAATTATCAAGCCCTTTAACTACTATAAGTTTCGCATTGTCCCGGGAATAGATCATACTGTTTTTTACGTTTTCCAGCAAAACCTTTCCTGCTGCCACAGCATTTTCGCGGGTGTCTTTAGCATAATGCATGTACAAACTTTCCCAGCTCCCCAGGTCTGACCAGCCAAATGTGGCAGAAAACACATAGGTATTGGTTGCTTTTTCCATAATACCGTAATCTATGGATACATTACGTATCTCTTCGTAGACTTTCCGGATGAATTTGGCTTCATGTGATGTGTTGTATAAACTCAGTCCGTTCCTGAAAGGCATACTGACTTCAGGAAGCCAGTGTTCCAACTGAGTTACAATGGATTCAAGGTTCCAGACAAAGATGCCCGAATTCCAGTAAAATTCTCCGCTCTGTACCAATACACGGGCCAGCTCGTCATCCGGTTTCTCCGTAAACGTTTTTACAGGATAAGCTACATGATCTTCCACAACAAGCGATTCGTTTTTTGCCGCCTGTATATATCCGTAACCTGTTTCCGGACGTGTAGGAGTAATCCCCAGGGTAATAAGAACGTCTTTCTCCCGGGCAAGTTGCAAAGCAGAACGTATGGTTGCTAAAAATTCTTCGTCACCCAGTATCAAATGATCCGAAGGAGCTACTACAACTGTTGCCCGGGGATCTGTTTTCATCAGCTTGTATGTTGCATAGGCAATACAGGGTGCCGTATTTCTTCTGAAAGGTTCAGACAAAATATTATTTAAGGGGATATTCGGCAATTGACTATGTACCAAATCTTTATATTGATCAGAAGTAACTACGAGAATGCGTTCGTCAGGAATTATTCGTTTGAAGCGTTCATAGGTCAGTTGTAAAAAACTTTTACCCAACCCGAGTATATCCAGGAACTGCTTAGGCATGGCATTTCTGCTTAACGGCCAAAAGCGTGATCCTATACCGCCTGCCATGATAATGCAATACTGATTTCTGTTCATAAAAGAAGTGTAAAGGCGTTCGGAATATATTCCAGTGTATAATCCGGATCTTCAATCCCGCCGGGCCCGTAAACAATAGAAATGACATCAAATTGCGCTTCAGCATTAATACGATATCGCGCCATATATGCACGCGCAGCCGCCATTACAAGACGTTGCTTTGACCATCCCACCGTTTCTGCCGGAGATACTGTATCTGCATTGGAACGGGAGCGCACTTCCACAAAATGAACCCTGTTTTCCTTACCGGCTACAATATCCAATTCCTTGTGACCGGCCCTCCAGTTAGTGTGATAGACCCTGAATCCTTTTTTTATCAGAAATTCAGCAGCCAATGCTTCTCCTTTTCTTCCTGTAGACAGTGTATCTCTTCTTCCCTTCATATCATTTCTCCGGTTCGCAAATGTAGGCAATTTCAAAGATATCTCCAATGATCCATTGGTCTTGGCATCACGGGGCTCCTGGATGTAAGGTATTCCCTGAATATTGTCCTTACATCTTTTTCACTTACCCATAAAATTCTTCCCGGGAGCTCTTCTGCAGAAAGTCCTACCCCAACGGTCATATGTCCTCCACCGCCTCTTGCCCTGAACGTACTCATCACCACGTGATATTGTTCAGACGGTATGAATATAGAACCGTCTGCCATAGAAAGGACTTCAATTCTTGACCCCACAGGCTTGTTTTTGCGTACGTTGTAAATAATACCGGCGGCTGAATCAAAATTATATGCGGGTCCACGCGGGTTATCTATCCGTAAAGCATAAGCATACTCCAGAAACCGGATTATTTCAAAGCCCGTCATACGAACGACACTTAATGTGTTTTCGTAAGGCAGGGCTGTGATAAAGTCTTTCATTTGCAACGGACCTGCTTCAATCATCAGGTTGCGGGCCGCTGGAGCAACAATAGAAACGGAAGCCCCCACATCAGATGCGGTGCCTGAATTTACGTAAGCTAATTGAACCTTGTGGATCTCATCTATCCAGGCACTGGGTCCGTACAACGCTTCTCTGCTGTACACCGGAATTTCCAGAAAACAAAATTCCTGAGAATTGTATTTTTCTTCCCGGGCAAGAAAAGGGGCAATCTTCTTTTCATAAGGATAGTATGGCGGCAACTCACGGGAAGCAATGAGTTCAGTAGATACACTTACCCGGGGTTTCCCGCCTGATAACGGTTCCACATGAATTTCCGCACGTCCTATATGACTGGCTCGTGCTCCGGCTTCAACCATATGCACCGTATCTCCTTTGACATTTATCAGGTAATCAGTTTTTGCATCATGTACGTGTCCGCAGCAGATCAAATGAAATCCGGGCACATTACGGGCTATCCATGCCCCTATACTGGAGGCACTTTCAGATGTATCCCTTGTAAAAGGATCTCCCCAGCCCGTATGGAACAAGCCAATCAGGACATCAGGATTTTCTTCTTCATAGATTTTCCTGGTCCAGTATATGGCCGCCCTTTCGGGATTGTCTATAAGGATACCTCCCCTCAGATTTTCAGGTATCCATTCTGTAGCAAACGGAGTCAATATGCCCATTACAGCAATTTTCCACCCGTTTCTGTTGTATACGGCGTAAGGTTTAAAGTAGGGTTTCCCTGTATTCTCAACTACGGCATTGGCACATATTACATCTGCCTGTATTTCTGAATATACTTTATCAAAAACCTTTCTCCCGGCTTCAATGTCATGATTACCAGGTGTTATTGCCGTGTACGATAACCAATTGAAAATCTCTGAATAAATATGGGCATTTACTGTGTCTACATAATTGGCAAAGAATACTTCCGGGGTTCCCTGGAAATTATCACCTCCGTCAAGAAGTATAAGATTTTTACCATAATTATCCTGTTGTGTTTTAATATAACCGGCTAATCCAGACATATCCCGGCCCAAAACACCGTGAAGATCGGTAGTCTGCAATATGACAAATGTTTCTGCTTCCCTTTGGGTACAGGAAAGCATTAAAAATGCCGCTATTATCAGTATGCCGTATCTCATTTGTATTGCCAGTGGTTTAGAGGTTCGGGATTAAATGGACTTCGGGAGGCTTCCCATTCCATAAACAATTTACGCATATCCGTTTTGCTTTCCCAAACAATGCGAGCAGAAGCCGTAGCGGCATCCCATCCGGGTCCGTTGAACAAATGACCTCCCCCTCCCTGTGCCCTGTAGGAATTCATTACTACATGGTATTTTCTTTCAGGAACAAAAGCAAAGCCGTCTGCCATGCCGTGAATTATTATTCGGTCTCCCGCAGGCCGGTCTTTGTATACGGTATACAAAATGCCGGCAGCCGTGTCAAAATTTATGATTGCTGTCTGTTCACAGGAATATTCCAGGTAATCCTTTATTTCATTCCCTGTCATTTCCACAACACACAATGAATTTTCATACGGAAACCAGGTAAAGAAATCTTTCAAGAACATTTGTCCTTCTTCTATGAAAGCATTTGCCTGCAATGCGGATGCAAAGGATACTTCCGGCAATATATCGGACCCCAGACCGGCCAGAGCCAATTGTCCCCTGTGTACTTCATCCACCCATCGGCAAGGTCCTGAAAATACGGCATTACTCTCCATAGAGTGCAATATATGAGCGATGGGTTTGCTTTCGTAATCAGTTGCCAATTTAAAGTATGGGTCAAAGTCCCTCATATATTCCGGATCCGGCGGCAAATCGTTCACTGCTACCAACTCGGCCCGTACCTGTTTAAGACGCGAGTCGGGAAATAACTTGATCTCTGCCCTGGCAACCGCTCTGCCCCGGGCGCCGGGATTCATGAGCCATACCGTATCCCCGTTCTTGTTCATGACTGTATGTAAAGCCGGACGGTGATCGTGTCCGTAACAAATCAGGTCAATTCCCGGAATGTTTTCGGCTATCCACAGTGCAGCATTTTCGTTGCCCAAAGGGCCACCGGCTCCTCCTTCTGCTCCTGTATGAAACAACCCGATCATCAGATCAGGATTTTCATTTTCAAGAATATAAGAAACCCAATATTGTGCCGAAGCCTCAATGGATAAAAAAGCCAGACCCGGACGTAATCGTTCCGCCACCCAGGTACTGACATGTGGGGTTACCAGTCCCAGGACGGCTACACGGTACCCTTTTACGGTAAATATCTGGTAAGGAGTAAAATAAGGTTCTCCGTCGGATTTTCTGATTATGTTGGCAGAAAGAACGGGAACCTGAGTCTGACGGTATACTCTGGAGAATACTTCCATGCCGGCTTCAATATCATGATTCCCGACAGTAACTGCCGTATAGGGAAACCAGTCAAAAAAAGCGGCACACAGGTGTTTCCCGGTGGTATCCACATGTCCTGAATAATATATGGCCGGAGTTCCCTGCAGGTAGTCTCCTACGTCAAAAAGCATCAGCCGGGATCCGTATTCTTCCTGAACATTTCTGATATAGCCCGCCATACCGGCTGCTGAGGGATCAAATCTTCCGTGTAGGTCACTGGTTTCCAGGACACATAAAGTGACGGGATGTTTTGAACAGGCACCGAAAAGAAGCAACAGCCCTGCAATAATATAATAGGTAACCCGTTTGAAGTTCATCATCACAAATATAAAAAAAAACCGGCCATAGTAAGTAGCCGGTTTCTTTAAAGATTATGGTTTTCTGCTTCTATTGAGCATCCACGGCTTCGTGGTCTACATAAAATCCGCTTCCAACCTGGGGAGTCCCTTTGTAAGAAGTCCTCTTGCCTACGATGGTAAGCAGATCCCCTGTTTTCAATCCGGTTTCGGCTACTAAAGTCTCGAACTGACCTTTGGCACCGCCCCAACCTGAAAGCAAGCCATAAATGTAAACTTCTCCGGTTTCATCGGAAATGTTGAAATTTCCGTATTTACCTGCTCCCGACAAATCGCCGGCAGTACCGACTAACCGGTAATAGGTATTATCTTCTGCTGCGGCCAGGAATGCGGCAACGGTTGCTTCAACAACCGGGATATGTGCGTCTACAGTAGCATTAACACCTTGCGGGGTGCCTTTGTAAGAACGACGGGGAGTAATTACTGTGATAATGTCGCCCTCATTGATGCCCATATTATTCCATTGTTTGGTTTTACCTTCAGCGTCAAGCACACCATAAATGTATATTTCACCGGTAGCATCTTTGATGTAGATATTGCCGTAGTCGCTTCCGGTGTCCCTGCTTATGATACCCGAAATACGATACTGGGTGGCGTCTTCCGCTGCAGCAATAAACTCGGCAACGGTGGCATCAATAATGGCACCCACTTGCGCAACAGTCACCTGGATGGTGGAAGATGCACTACTTGTGGCGGATGTCATGGAGATGACAGCTTCACGGTCACCTCCCGGGTTGGGTTGAGCTACAAATGCTACGCGTGTGGAATCATCGGCTCCTTTGATCATAGATTTTACAGAAAGCCAGTCTGCATCATAATCAATTTCAAGGCCGTCGCCTTTATACAATACAGCCACTTCAAACTGACCGCCTTCCTGGGGTACTTCTACTTCATCCACCGCCGCTTTGATCAGGGACGGAGTGATCTTGTCAACAGTAACGTCAACCAATTCAATGGTTGAACCATAAGTAGTACGGGGGCCGTGCACCATAACTCGGTCTCCTACGGCAAGACCTAAACTCAGGAAGTTTTGGGTGTTGCCATAAGCATCTAAGGTTCCGTAAATGTATAATGATCCTGTCCCGTCATTGATGTACCAGTTGCCGTAGAGGGTGTTGGTAATGGATGTAACCTGACCTTCTACCCAATAGATCTTGCCGTCAACCCCGTTTTCAATCACTTCTTTACAGGTGGAAAGGGTGATTTCCTGCGGACCGACTACTTGTTTTACTGTCAGAATCTGGGTTTTTCCGGCACAATTTATATATACTTCAGATGCATTCTCTGAATCGGATGCAGCAACGGAAAAAGTAACCGTAGTGCCTTCAGGTGCAGCATTGCCACTGGTAGGGTTGACGGTTAACCATTCCGGGATATTGGTAATATTCCAGGCGTCAGTAGTAGTTACCGTGATAGTCTTTGAACCTGCCTCCGCACCGAAGCCGATATAAGACATATCTACCTTAACCTCGTCTAAAGAAGGGATTACAAGTTCATCTTCGCAACTTGTCAACAGTGTTGCAAAAGCAAACAACGATAGTAATAAATATTTAAGTTTCATAAGGAGTGTTTTAGCTGATTAGTTAAAGAGATACTTAATACCTATCTGCAGAGACCAGCATTGGTAAATAGAATGGTTGTAATCCCATGTACGGGCACCTTCCTGTACTCTTGTCTTGAATACGGGAATGCCTTCTTCGTTAATGCTGTCCAATTGAAGAATACGTCCGCTCATTGCTTCAGTGGAGAGTATTTTGCTGACACCCCATGTATTGTTGAACAAGTTACCTGCGTTCATCAAGTCAAAATTGAGCTGAAGGGTATTCCTGGATTTGCCCACTTTTACCACGAAATCGTGTGAATAGCGGAAGTCAAAACGATGCACCCAGGGTGAATAAACACTGTATGCTTCTGCATAACTTCCTTTGTTTTTGCTCAGATAAGCATCCTGCTCTGCATAGGCCCAGTAACGGTCACGATCATCTTGTGAAGCAAAAATGATTTCTGTATCGTCTTTGGGGATATACATTACGTCGTATGAAATATTATCGCCATTGAAATCGCCGTTATACATATAGGTATAACTGGAACCGCCGCGATAACCTTCATAGAACAGGGAGAAGCGGTTGTTGCTTTTGTCTTCATAGGAAACAGAAGCAATAACACGGTCCGGGGTCACATACTGAGAATTGCTGAGGCCGGCAAAATTAGGACCTTCAACAGTAGGAATGTACAGATAGGCAGACTCTGCATTGGAGCCGGGCATGCCGGTAATTTGTTTCATGGCTGTGTGTGTGTAAGAAGCCATTATAAACAAATTATCAACCGGATTCATGTTTAAGGTAAAGTTTGCTGTCCAGCCATATCCTTGTTTCGTATTGGAAAGTACATAAGCATCGGTGTTGGTAAGTCTGTATTCAGCCGGATATATGTGACGGTTGTCGGGCCCGTTCAATGTGGTGAAACCGGCATTGTCTTTTATATTCCAGTTGGTCAAACAGATTCCGTTGATGGTCTTGTTGAAGATATACTCACCGCTAATAGAGAAGGGGAAAGATGTGGGGAAGTTATAATCCAAAGCGATGGAAGTTTTCCATACCTGGGGCATTCTGAAGTTGGGGTCAATACCATTAATCTGGGAAGGCTTCACACCGTCTTCAGGACTTATGGATGTAGGGAATTTGTCCGGATCCAGGCTGTGGAGTTTCGCAATTAGTTCATCCACATCGGTGATCATGTCACCCTCGAATGCTGCCAGAAGGGGATCGGGGTTGGCAACTCCGGCGGTATATCTTGTGGAAATAGATGCGATGTTCTGTACCATACCCGAGTTGGTTGGCATATTGGTGAAGAATACCAGGGGAAGACGTCCCGAGAACAAACCTGTACCACCACGGACTTTAAGGGAACGGTTCCCTAAGACATCCCATGTAAACCCAATGCGGGGAGAAATCTGGAGCTTTGGTTTGGGCCACATGCCGGTATCAACTCTCTTGCCATCGTATTCAATTTCATATATGGCGTTGTTACGCATCAGGTCTTTGTTGTTAAAAATAATTTCATCCAGACGAACACCGTAAGTCAGTTTGAAATCGCTTCCTATGCTCCATTCGTCCTGTGCATATAGGCCAAACTGGTTGAAGCGAACGCGGGCAGCCGGGTTTAGTTCTCCGTCATAGCCGTAGGTAAGGCATACCGATTCAGGGGCAGCGCCGGTCAGAAAATCGTCCAGGCTGTGGTAACGGTAGTAACCTGTTCCGTTTCTCATATAAGAGTTGTCTGCCATCTGGTATTCAAAACTCAAACCGGCAGTAATTTTGTGATTGCCTTTGTAAATGGTAATATCGTCTTTTGCGTTTATTACGGTGTTATGCACCCCGTTGTTCCAGGTAAACAATTCGTAACCGGCAGACATATAAGGCATAACATTCTGTATAATTTTTCCGTTATCTACAGTATAGCCATCCAAGATATCAATGAAAGGAAATTTTGCAGAAGAAGATCCGCGGATATCATCCAACTGGGAATAGGTTACCAGAAGCTGGTTGGAAACGTTGTCTCCAAAACGGCTGTTAAGGTCTACAGAAACTGAATTGACCACATTGTCCATAGAATACATTGAATTGGCAAAAGCCATGGAGTACTGACCCAGGCGGCTTTCCGTAGTACGTTTTATAACGTTGGAGGAAGATGCGTTGGTGTTGTTCCATCCCCTGTTCAAGGTGTAGTTGTAACGAACCGCAAGGTTGTGGTTCTGGCTGATATTCCAGTCTAAACGGGCCAATATTTTCATATTGCTTTCATCG
>Ga0265293_10006874_pt1 | contig 17869 bp, 16 predicted proteins | sample Munlanlewell138R_FD_192505 | JGI IMG/M metagenome (GOLD analysis project Ga0265293, IMG submission 192505) | Leachate microbial communities from a municipal landfill in Southern Ontario, Canada - Leachate well 138R | ecosystem: Engineered > Solid waste > Landfill > Unclassified | place: Canada...
ATAAACAAGAGCTTTTAACTCACTCCCTCTTATTTATATATTGATATAAGGTCGGCTATTTAGTAATCCATGATATAATAAGGATTGCTATGGATAAAGACACAATAAAAATAAAGGGTGCTAGAGAGCACAATCTAAAGAATATATCTCTAGAGATACCTAAAAACAAATTAATAGTATTTACAGGTGTATCAGGCAGTGGTAAATCCTCTCTTGCATTTGATACTCTCTATGCAGAGGGTCAAAGAAGATATGTTGAGAGTCTCTCTTCATACGCTAGACAGTTTCTAGGTTTAATGCATAAGCCAGACGTTGACTCTATCACAGGTTTGTCTCCTGCAATCTCAATTGATCAAAAAACTACTAGTAGCAATCCAAGATCCACAGTAGGTACCATTACTGAAATATATGGATACCTCAGATTACTCTTTGGTCATATAGGGAAATCATACTGTCCAAACTGTGGAACATTAATTTCCTCCCAAAGTATTCAAGAGATATCAGAACAGATAGTAAAAAAGATTAGTAAAAAGGATACAAGATTTCAGATACTTTCTCCTTTAGTAAAGGGAAGAAAGGGTGAATACAAGGCACTGCTTGCCAAATTACTAACAAAAGGATTTGCTCGAGTAGTCATAGATGGTAATCTTTACCACCTAGATGATATTGAAAATCTTAATTTAGACTCTAATGTTAAACATAGTATAGATTTAATCGTTGACAGACTCGACACTCAAATGCTAAAAGAGAACAAAGAGTCTTTCTCTAAACGACTTATCGACTCTATAGAGTTAGCAACCTCCCTCTCAGATGGAGAGGTAAAATTAAAAATAGATGAGGAAGAGTTCTTCTTTTCAGAGAAAAATACCTGTTTTAAATGCCAAATATCATATCCTAAGATTACACCAGCCTCCTTCTCTTTTAACTCTCCAGAAGGTGCATGTCAAAAATGTACTGGTCTAGGTATAATCAATGAAATAGAGGTAGAGGGAACATATAATCCAGAGTTAACTATAGATGAGGGTGGGATATTCCCATGGGGAAACAGAACTACAAAAGATTCATGGACTAAGAGAGTTTTAGATAGTGTAGCTAAAGCACATAACTTTGATTTAAAAACCCCTCTTAAGAACTACCCTAAAGAAATCTTCGACCTAATCTTCTTTGGGAAAGGGACTAAACCTTACTACAAAATAAGGTATACAAATAGATTTGGTATAGAGAGAACGTATGAAGTACAGTATGAGGGTGTTGTGAATGAATTAGAGAGACTTTATAAAGAAACAGACTCTGAGTTTAAGCGCTCCGGTATAGAGAAATATATGATAGAGAAAGTATGTGATGTATGTAATGGTAACAGATTAAAGCCTTACTCACTAGGTGTAAAGGTAGGTAACTACAACATTATCCAAATGACTGATCTCTCTATAGCTCGCTTAAAGACATATTTAAGAAATCTTAAGTTAGAGGGTAATAGTAAAGAAATAGCGAAGCCGATATTAAAAGAGATAGGTAGTAGATTAGAGTTTCTTTCTAATGTAGGTTTAACATATATAACCCTTTCTAGGAAAGCGAATACTCTCTCTGGTGGAGAGTCACAAAGAATTAGATTAGCATCACAGATTGGTACTGGGCTCTCAGGAGTGCTGTATGTACTAGATGAACCTTCAATAGGGTTACACCCAAGAGATGTAGACAAGCTGCTTACCTCTATAGAATCTTTAAGAGATGGTGGTAACACCGTTGTAGTTGTAGAGCATGATGAAGAGACAATAGATAGGGCTAATTGGATTGTAGATATTGGTCCAGGAGCTGGAGAGAAAGGTGGAGAGATAGTTGCTCAGGGAGATCTAAATACAATCAAGCACTCCAAGTCTTTGACTGCTAAGTACTTAAGGAAAGAGCTTACTGTAGGGCAGAAGCTAACTACTCCCCTACCCCTTGATTACAGTAACTCAGAGAAGATTTCAATATGTAATGTTACAACTCATAACTTAAAAGATGTTAATTTAGAGATACCACTTAATACATTAACATGTATCACAGGAGTCTCTGGTAGTGGTAAATCCTCTTTAATTAACGACACCCTATACCCTGCCCTTATGAATAGAAAGATGCATGGCAAGCAGATAGAGGGGGAATACAGTGATATAGAGGGGATTAATAGTGTAGATAAGGTAATCGGTATTGATCAGAAGCCAATAGGAAAGACCCCTAGATCAAATCCTGCTACATATACAGGTATATTTACATACATAAGGGATATCTTTGCACAAACTAAAGAGGCTAGAACAAGAGGATATAAGGCTGGTAGATTTAGTTTTAATGTAAAGGGTGGTAGATGCGAGAAGTGTAGAGGAGATGGGCAAATTAAGGTAGAAATGCAATTCCTACCAGATATGTACATACTATGTGATGAATGTAATGGAAAAAGGTATAACAGTGATGCTTTAAGTATTGATTATAAAGGTAAAAACATCTCTGATATACTAGATATGACTGTAGATAGCGCCTTACAGTTCTTTAAAGATATACCATCTCTTAAAAATAAATTAAGTATCCTACAAGAGGTTGGGCTAGGATACATACGTCTTGGACAATCTGCACTTACTCTCTCTGGTGGAGAATCCCAAAGAATTAAGTTAGCCAAAGAGCTCTCAAAGCAAACTAGAGGACACACGTTATATATTCTTGATGAACCTACTACAGGACTACACTTCTATGACATAGACAAACTATTAATTCTATTAAAGAAATTAGTAAGTAAGGGTAACACTGTAATTGTAATTGAACATAACTTGGATATAATCAAATTTGCAGATTGGATTGTTGATTTAGGACCAGAGGGTGGAGATAAAGGTGGATATATTATAGCCCAAGGAAGTGTTGATGATATAAAGGAGAATGAAAGAAGCTGGACTGGTAAATGGTTAAAGAAGAAGCTAGGATAAAGAGTAAAGGGTATCAATAGCTCTACTACAGTAGCTATCAATGTCTACTAATTCCTCACTTGTGAGAACCTTCCATGGCTCTATATCATCTTTATATGCCTGATCTAATCTTTCCATACTCTTCATATACCCTTCATCCTCTATTTGATGAATATCGTAACTCTCATATGCCACTTTCTGAACCTCTCTAGCCCAATCATATGCACTGTATACATCTTTTCTTGATCTAAATTGTCTAAATGAGAAAAACGCATTAGGATCTACATCAGAATCTCTGAGTATTTTTTCTAAATATAGAAGGTGGTTATCTTTTTGAAATACCCTTATTCTCCAACCATGAGAAAGAGCAACTCTAATAATATCAAAACTGTACACCAATGCTTCTCTCTCTTTCTTTTCAATAAATTTTCTCTCTACCTCTTCTCTCTCCATATTAGGTTCTCTAATATTTTACTACTGATATTATATCTTAAATATTTACTATAATCTATTAAGTGAAACTTCTGGGAGATAAACAGGACCTCACTCTCTTAGTACAAACGTACAGGACTTGTGTAAAGAAAGAGTACATTTAGAAATACGACTAAGTATAGATATACAGCCTATACTGTTCAAATATTAGGTATGTGAAGTATACGTATTAGGATCAAAGTGTAAAATTCACTCTGCTCTATTTTTCATCTGGTTTCACTAATAAGGGATAGCAAATACCCACTCTTCATGTGCCTGCTTACCGCAGTAAATACATTTACCCTCTCTCTTGCCAGAGTAGTATCTTGTGGTAGCCTTACTGTCATACTTAACACCTTCTTCACACTTTAACTCTCCACACCAAAGTGCCTTAACAAAGCCCTTTTTATCTTTCAGTAATGCCTTAAATTCATCATATGAATCTACAGTATGAGTACCCTGTTTCAATATTTCAGAGGATCTATTAAGTAAGTTATTTTGGATATCCTCTAAAACAACAAGTACTCTACTCCCTACTTCTCCTTTATCTACAGCTTCTTTCTCGCCTGTATCTCTTCTCACAAGTATGAGCTTACCCTCGTCAATATCTCTTTTCCCAATTTCTATTCTAATGGGTACACCCTTCTTCTCCCACTCATTGAACTTAAAACCAGGAGATTGGTAATCTCTACTATCGAGCTCTATGCCATCTACTAACTTCTCTAAGCTCTCTACAACCTCTTCACAGTATTTTATTACTTCCTCTTTACTCTCATCTGTATATATTGGAACGACTACAACTTTTATAGGTGCAATTCTAGGTGGTAAAATGAGTCCTAAATCATCACTATGAGACATCACTATCGCCCCTATCATTCTTGTACTTACACCCCAACTTGTTTGCCACGGCTGTTTACTCTCTCCATCTTTATCTGTAAAAGATATACCAAATGCTTTAGCAAAGTTCTGTCCTAAATCATGTGATGTACCAAATTGAAGTGCTTTACCATCCTGCATAAGTGCTTCTACACCGTATGTGTTAATAGCGCCTGCAAATTTCTCAGACTCCGACTTCCTTCCTGTATATACATCTAAGGCAAGTACCTCTTTTGCGAACTGTACATACATATCTAGCGCTCTAAGAACCTCTCTTTCGGACTCTTCTTTTGTAGCATGTACTGTATGACCCTCTTGCCAAAGAAATTCTGTAGTACGAAGAAACGGTCTAGTTCTTTTCTCCCACCTTACAATATTTGCCCACTGATTTATCTTTAATGGGAGATCTCTCCAAGATGATATCCATCTAGAGAAGGTGTCATACATAATGGTTTCTGATGTTGGTCTTACAATCAACTCCTCTTCTAGTTTAGCATCAGAATCAACTACTACACCCTTTCCATCTTCAGACTCTTTCAATCTGTAATGGGTTACAATGGCACACTCCTTTGCAAAGCCTTTAATATGGCTAGCCTCTTTAGAAAAGAATGATTTAGGTATGAAAAGTGGAAAGTATGCATTCTTAGCACCAGTAGCTTTAATACGTTTATCCAACTCTCTTTGCATATTCTCCCATATTGCATAACCGTAAGGTTTAATAACCATACAGCCACGTACAGAGGAGTTCTCAGCTAACTGAGCTTTCTCTACAATATCTAAATACCATTTAGAAAAGCTTTCACTTCTTGGTGTAATACCCTTATTTGACATAATGAGTGTATTTTACACTAAATTAATAAACAATTCTTGGATCAAATCCCCAATGCTGCGCTGCTTTAGCTAATGCAGATTCAGGATGCTGTACAATCCACTCCTTTATATCCTCTCTCTCCATAGCCAAATCTCTTGCTTGAACCATAGCTTCTACACCTGCTTCAATACCCCATGGGTGACCAAGAGTTCCTCCACCTGCTTGGATAATTAGATCTTCACCTAGCTGGGTAATAGAGTCACCAATTGTTCCTGCATGTAAGCCTCCTGACGCTGTATGCCAAACACCTTTCATACCATACCAATTCTGTCCTAATGTAATATGACTCTCTGGTGTGACATCTAACTGTAAAGCCTGTTGAATTAGTATAGGTTCTTCATAGTTTTCCATCTTTGTTTTAGGAGCACCACCATGTAGTGAATCTACACCTAAGAGTCTCATTATCTTTGCAATTACAACCATAGACATAGAGAAGTCTAATATTTCTCCCATATCATGTACCCCAGGACCTGATTCTCTGTCCAGTAACCCATGCATAGCTCTATGAGCATGAATTGCTAGTCCAGGGCTATGCTTTCTCATTGTTTGAACTGCAGTAAAACCTGTTGTTACTACATCCATCATCATCCATCTACCACCCTCTTTCTTTATTAGCTCTGCTCTCTCTTGCATAATATCCATATCGGAGTGAGTAACATTACATAGGTAGAACTTCTTCTTACCTGTCTTCTTTTCAATATCTCTTTGTACTGCATGTACTCTCTTACACCTATCTTCAAACTTATTAAAGTAAAGGCTTGTTAAATTCTCATCATCCTTTATACCTTGATACTCACCATTAGCAGCAGTAAAAAGTATCTTAGCTAACTCAGCCTGCTCTTTTGCAGTCCTACCTACCTTAGGTTTAGGTACTGTACAAAGCATTGGGCCCCTCTCTATGCCCATGAACTCTCTTACACCACTGATACCAAACTGAGGTCCAGGAAAACTCTTTACAAGGCTCTCAGGAAATCTTACATCTATTAATCTAAAAGCCTTGAGCATCTTCATACCATCGATATTTCCAACAATACCTGCCAATATACCTGCCATATTGCCCTCTTCGAAGATCTCTTTCTTATATGCTATCTTAAAGGTTTTAGTTTTAGGATCTAAGTCGTATGCTATAGCTCTGAGCTTGTTTGCTAGCTTTACACCAGAGTTTTTACCAGAGTATACCTCTGTCCATGTACCCGTTGAGCTTTCAGCAGCACAGCTAGCCGCAGCATCTTCAAACCTATCATCAGGTATTCCATCGGCTAACTCTATGTCTAGGTATGTAATAACGTAGTCCTTATCTGGATTTTTAGGTTTCCAACCTTTTGGAGCAAGAAAATCAAATTGAACAGCCATGAGCAGTAAATATTAAATTTATCTATTCTCTTTATATTCTATATTAAATCTCTCCATATGTTCAATCTTTTCTATATACTTATCACAAACTCCCTCTACACCCTCAAAATTCTCTATACTTTCTACCATCCAATCCTTATTCTTCTCTTCTTCTAATATCTCTTTAATACCTTTATTTATCTCCTCCCCCTCTTCACTCATATCTGTAATGATAACTCCAGCTACTTTAAGCTGTTTTAATGTACCAAAGAAATCTCTAAACCACCCTATTGGGAAATTTAAAGAAAGATTAGGTGTAATCTCCCTACTTAGAATGATTAAAGGTACTTTCCTATCCTCTAAACACTCTAAGGAGGAGTATATTAAGAAAGTTCTAATGGAGAGATCTAATCTCTCAAAGTATGAGACTGGATAGTCAGTATCAAAATGAAAGAACTTCTTTCTCCACTCCATATATGCAGCTGTGTTATATCTAGCAGGTAGTATTGGTCTAAATTTTGATAACTCCTTTTTATTACCCATTCTTTATCTCACCTCCTTGCTCTCTACTATCAATACTGCTTAAGAACTTATTGCACACTCTAGATATCTCCATACTGTTAAAGTTTTCTAATACAGGATTTAACTCTCTCTCTATATACCAAGTATGATTCTCTTCTTCTAAGACTTCAGACCATTTCTCTAACTGTAAACCGTAGAAGGGGCTAGTAGGAAAAAGAATACCACCGGGATCCTTAAGAGATTCACTTAATGCAAAGAGTATTAGAGATCCACTCTCTGATTCATTCGTACCAAAGTACTCATTTAGAAATATTACAGGGAGTTTTCCCTGTTCATGTGCCTCTTTTGCAGCTAAGAGTGTTCTCTCACGGTACTGCTTTTTACTTATAACTAAAGGTTGTACTCCTAACTCTCCTAAAGTTTTCCTTATCATTAATATCTTCCCTATATTATTATCTACAATGATAAAGGTTAGTTTTTCATTTAAGTCATTACTGTTCATATCTACTCTGAGATGTTATTTAAAAATATATATGAAGGGTTGTTAGAAACAGTATTTATATACTTTCAGAATATCATATATTTGCTAGCAATACTATGGGGTCATACTGTGGCAGAGTAAGGAGATACTGTATACAAAAAGTGCTAAGAAAGTAATATGTTATATGGTAATGTTCCACACCTTACCTATACCTACTGTAGTACTTAAGATGTAGCACTTGGCAAGAAGCGTGCAACAATTTAAAGAGTTTAGTATGTACAAAAACTTTAGAAAGTTCTTAAATATGAAATCAGATGCCGGTATAGAAGTGCAAGATATGGATAAGAGGCTACTTAATACCGTAGAAAGTATAGAAATCCTCTATTCTACCCCTAGGAAAGCAGCCTTTTAATGGAAAGCTCTCTTTTAATTGATCTACTGTATTAGCAATTTTAACTCTCTCTAAGAATTCCTTCACTAAATCACTCTTTAATGTACCCTCACTACTTACAAAAGAACCCCACGATACAAATATTCCTGTATCTCTCACTGGTTGCTCTTTTAAATCTTCTATATATGACTTAGGGAAGAGACGTCTATACGATTCGTAATGATATAGCTAGCTACCACCCTGTACATATTTTACATCAGGGTGTAACTTCTTAATCTCTGTAAACATTTCCTTCAACTCTGAGATCCCCATCTCCTTTCTCTCCTTAGAGAGAGGTCCGTATGGAGAGCTGTCATACTTTTCAAAGTGTAACTTGATAATGGGGATTTCCTCCTTATCAATCATATATTTATACCTAAAACATCCAAACCATTTATGATTACTCTTCTCTAAGTGCTTAATGTACATCTCATATGCCAAATCGTCTGGATATTTGCCACTCTTAATACCCTCTAAGTACTGTAACCAAAGCTTCGAGTTCTTATCACTCTCCCATGTATGATTGCCAATGACGTAGTAATACGGTGTCTGAGTAAGCAATACACCCTCTATGCTCTCTCCCGTTATCTCTGAATATCTAATTGCGTATTTATATATCAGTGCAAAAAACTCTTTATCATATGTCATACCAAATTATACCTTAAAAAGAAAAACCCCCTATATTAGGGGGTTTAACTTCGGCATTGTAATGGTTATCTATTAAAGTGTCCCATTCCTCTACCTTGACCATTTCCGTGCATATCTCCCTGTCCAAGACCTAACTCTGCTCTCTTTTGGTTAGCCTCTTGAGTATTACCCTCCTGAGCTAACTCCTTAGCCTCTACAAAGATCTCAAACTTCTCTGGTGTATCAATCCTTCTTAATACTCCAGGAGTTCTACCATCCTCACTCATTATCTCTACCCAAGCATTATAATCTTTAGATTCAAAGATCTCTATCATTCTACTCTCCCTCGCTTGCGTATGATTAGGTCCTACCTGAGTGTAATCTCCTCTATATGCATCTGCATCATTAGTTGTAAAAGCAATTACTCCTAAAAGTGCTACTGCTAATATACCTAATGCTAATACTGTGTTCTTCATATGTTTACTATTAAAAAGTTAAATATATGTAGAGAATATAGGTATATATCTCTACGGATATACCTATGAAGAGAATAAATTACCTCTCTAATATATATTACGAAATTACGGATGATTTCCTTGCATCTTTCTTCCTCTACCTTCCCATGGAAGGATATCGGATGCTTTAAAGGTATCACTATCTATTATATTCCCCACTATCTTTACCCTCTCTCCTTTTATTAATCTTACAGCTCTCCTTATCTTCGCCTCTGAAATATCTACACTCCATCTTTTAGCATCTAAATCATCTATCTTAATACTCTCTTTGCTTACTGAAAGTATTGTACCTGCCAAATATCCCCTCTCTGGACTACTCCATATTTTATATCTAGGATCAACTGTTAGATTGTAAGTTGTAAAGCTTTGAGAAAACACCCTATTAAGTCTCTCCGATACCCCTGAGAGATGTAATATTACACCAAGTATTAATATTGCTAATATATTTATTAAAAATATCCTTTTAAAAGAAAATATATATCCTCTCTCTGTATATCTAAAGTTTAGATATGCAACTAATAAAAATATTATCGTTAGTAATACCCATACGGTAGGTATAGCGAGGATTAGTACTCCTAAGAAGTCATTTACAGAAAGTATTAAGTTTAATATATCAGTAGATTCAAAGAGATATATAGATATTGCTAAACCTACAGACCCAAAGAGTATATTTAAACCGAAAAGAGACCAAAGGAAAGACCTCTTCAGTACGAAAGAGTACCTTGGTATTGGCTTAATACTCTCTCTCTCAATTTTCTTTAATACATCGCTAGATATCTTTGCCATACTTTTCTATTAACAGCTTAAATTTCTTCTTACCCCTACTTATTAATGAAGCTACTGTGCCATTAGGTATGTGTAATATCTCTGATATCTCATTATACTCCATCTCTTGGAAATATCTTAGAACAAGAACATCACGATATTTTCTATCTAATTTAGAGAGTAAGTACTTTGTTTCTGTACTTTTTAAATCTTGAATGAATTCATCCTCTATATTTGTATCTGATGGAATATTATCAAAGATATCACTATCTTGTACTACCTCAGCATCTTTCTTCTTTCTTAGAAATGATACTGCCTCATTATGCGCTATCCTATATATCCAACTAGAGAATTTATACTTACTGTTATATCCATGAATATTCTTATACACCTTTAAAAATACATCTTGAAGAATATCCTCCGCATCCTCTTTGGATATATATATAACTCTACGGATATATATTAAGAGCTGTCTTTCATATCTCTCAATTAGATACTTATACATCTCAAGATCTTCTTTAACTAGTTCAACAATTTCTTGGTCTGAGAGCTCTCTATATTTATCTTTCTTACCTAATATTTTCTCTTTCATTTTTTTTAATATATATATCGGGGTGATCCGACTTGAACGGACGACCTCTACGTCCCGAACGTAGCGTTCTAGCCAACTGAACTACACCCCGGAGTTATTTTCTTTCCTGTAATCAACATATCTTTTAATTAGTCCTAATGCTACAACAAAAGAATCATCTACTCCTCCAAAGAATGGTATTACATCAGGTATTAAATCTGTAGGTAAGAGTATGTACCCTATTGCAAAGAAGAATATCCAATATTTTTTGAAAAACATTTGAAGAAGGTAAGAATTTATCTACATTCTATCTACAACCTCAATGCCTAAAACATTTAGCCCATGCTTCATTGTTTTAGCAGTAGCATCTACTACTGTTAGTAAGAATTCTTTATCCTCTGACTCTAATACTCTTACATTTTGATAGAAACTATTAAATGATTGCCCAAGATTGAATAAATATGAGCAAAGAGTGCTAGGTGTGTAGCTTAGAGAAGAGCTAAGCAGTATATCATCGTATCTGCTAATTTGGGATAGTAATGCCTTGGTGTAGGGGTTGAGGGGGTATTTACTACCTTGAGTGTTATTAATTTTTTGTCTCTCTAATATGGACTTACATCTTGCATATACATATAGAAGGTAAGGTCCTGTGTCTCCCTCAAAGCTAATTGATTTATCAAAATCAAAGATTACATCTCTACCTACACCTACTTTTAAGAATGCGTGTTTAATCGCAGCTATGGAGATCTTCTCACTTATCTGTGATATTTCTCTCTCATCCCACTGCTTACTCTCCTCCATTATATCTACAACCCTTCTCTTTGTTTCATCAAGCAACCACTCCCCCTCAACTATCTGTCCTTTCCTACTAGACATCTTTTCAGCTCCTGGAAGCTTTACCATACCGTGACTGAAGTGTTTAGACCTGTTAGCAATCTCCGGGCTGAGTTGCGAAATGGCATCTAAAACCACCTTGAAATACATACTCTGTTCATTTGCTGTAATTATTACAGACTCATCAAAGGGTACCGTCTCATACTTTGTATATGCCAAAGCCAATTCTTTTGCTTCATATGTAGGTAATCCTTCGTTGTTTACAAAAACTCTTGTATGAAGACCCCTAGACTCGTCCCCCCTATATATTACTGCACCATCATCTTTGATAAATATTGCTTTACCTTCAGGGGCTATGTTCTTTGTTACAAGCTCTAATCCTTTCTCACTCATTTCACTCTCTAAGAAGTAGTTATCAAACTTAGTACCAGTTCTTTCATATATTCTTTCAAAATATTCCATACACCACTGTTTTCCATCTTCATACATCTCTTTAATCCCTTCATTTTCGAATGTATCAAAGAAAGGTTTCCTTTCTAAAGATGGTATGTAGAGTGAGAATATGTAGTAATTTAACATCTTTACTTCTTCCAATGCCTTAGGATCTTTTGTATCGTCATATTGATTAAAACCAAGCATATATGCCTCTCCAAGATACTTAACTTTTTCAACTAGATCTCTTTTTTTAAGATCTTCAAAGGTAATGCCATCTTTTTCGAAAAGGATCTTTAAACCGTAAAGGGTTTTTGCAACATGTAAACCCACATCTCCTTGGTAGTTAGCACGATATACAATAGCTCCTAGAGCCTCCTGTTGCCTTGCAAATGATTCTCCTACCATATTGGTATACAGATGCCCTATATGGAATATTTTAAAGGGATTAGGATCTGTATATTCAATTATATATTTCTTATCTTTGTTTAAACCTATTCTAAATGCTTCTACTTCATCTTTTGATATTGTAGATACAACCTTCCTAAGATATTGCTCTGAGAAAGTAAAATTTAAAAATCCAGCTCCTGCAACCTCTACCTTCTCAATATCTTCATCTTCTGGATACATATCTGCAATCTTTTGTGCGATCTCTCTTGGTGGTAATTGTAAATCTTTCGATATTTGTAGTGCAATATTGGAGGTTAGATCACCGTGTGAGAAGTCCACAGGCTCCTGCACTATTACTTTCTCAACGGTTATACCTAAATCTTTTAGTATATCTAAAAGATTTTTTGATATTTTCTCTTTTGTATTAAACATATCTCTTAAGTATACAATATATACGCACTCGGAAGGAGTCGAACCCTCAACCCTCGGTTCCGAAGACCGATGCTCTATCCAATTGAGCTACGAGTGCACCACGTACTCGGACAGAATCGAACTGTCAACCTTTGGTTCCGCAAACCAATGCTCTATCCAATTGAGCTACGAGTACAATTACAGCGTAATTCTACCACAATACCTACTTAATCTGTATATTTCCCTCTTCATATGTTACCAAGTATTGAACATTAAGAGAGTCGAAAGTATTTAAAGTTTCACTACTTGGATGTCCAAACTTATTGTCTTCTCCTACTGAGCATATGGCGTATGCTGGGAGGATATTTTTTAAGAAGGTTTCACTACTTGAGGTTTTAGAACAGTGATGTCCTGCTTTTAAAATATCGTATCTTTTTCCTAGAAGTTGATCTGAAATTAAAATCTTCTCTACCTCTTTCTCTGCATCTCCCATTAGAAGAAATCTTCTGTTTATGTATTCAAAATCTATTACTACAGAATCGTTGTTTATGTTACCATCAAAAGGTTTTAAGCATCCCTCCGCTGATCTCTCCCCTGCTCTAGGCCATACTATATTTATTTCTAAATTAGCCAAGCTTATAGCGGTGCCTGATTTTACTTCTCTCTTTTTCACTTCATTTGATATTAGGAGCTCATAGTTTGGGTTTTTAAAACATACAGGGTAGTACAAAATCTCTCCTACTTCGTATGTATCCAGTACATACAGTAATCCTACTAAATGATCATCATGTGGGTGAGTTAGTAGTACGTACTCTATCTTTCTGTCATAGAAAGGGATATATTTCTGTAATTCATACAGTATTGAAATGTCACTACCACCATCTACAAGTAGCTGTATATTCCCCTTTTGAATCAATGTTGCATCCCCCTGCCCTACATCAAGAAAGACTACTGTATCAACGGGCTTAACAGTTAGCAAATATATTAGTAAGAATACAATCCAAAGAGAGATTTTAAGTATATCTGCTAACAAGTAGTTTGGCTTTTTTAATGTAGTAGTTTTCATCTGATATTGGATATTTAAGTAAAATGAAGAAGAAAAGGAGAGAATATATAGCTGGGACGAAGGTTTTTGTACCTACATTTACTTCTATCATGGGAATGACTGAGGAAATCTCCACTATATATTTAAATATGGTTAGTTGAAGATATGGGATTAGGTAAAGGATTTTGAATATATCGTTAATTACTGTTAAGGATGTAATAGCTAGGCCCCAATATATTGTACTTTGAATTATGGGTGTAGCTAAAAGATTGCTTAGCATTGAGACTAAGGATATCTTGCCAAAGAAGTAAACCACTATTGGTAATGTAAATATTATGCATGTTAATGTTGGTAATATATTTTCTTTTATGAATTTGGAGCTAACTTTAAAACAGTTTGGGAAGAGTATTAAGCCTACTGTAGAGAAAAGGGAGAGCAGAAACCCTATATCATATATGATGAATGGGTTTAGAGAGATTAGGAGTGTTACACAAACAGTTATTGCAACAGCCTTAGATATATCTCTTCCAAGGAATAGGATTAAGAAATATACAGTACTCATAGTGGAGGCTCTTACCAAGGAGGATGAGAATCCTGCGAATATTGTAAACATCCAAATGATGGTAATTTTAAGAAGTAGTGTACTCTTACCTCTAGATTGTCCAACTAATTTATCTACTCCTACTGCTAAAAGAGAGATATTGTAACCTGATGCTGCAATTATATGTGATAGCCCGGAGATTCTTAATGATTCACTGAATTCTTTTGTAAAAACTCTTTTACTACCAAAGAGTATTCCAATTAAAAGAGAACTTTCTGGTTCTGGCAACCCCCTCTCTATTACTTTCTCAAGTTTAGACCTTAACAGAAGTAGCTTACTACCACTGTTTTGACACTCATACTCCTGTACGTTTAGTATTGCATATATACCTTTTCTAAATAGGTATCTTTTGTAATCAAAATCTTCAAAACTACTAGGTTCCACAAGATCACCTGTTACAATACACTTTTGCCCAGTATGTATCACAGGGTATCCCTTTACATTAAGTAGTACCTCTCCCACATTCTTACCCTCTACAGTGAGGAGGTACTGACTTGCACTCTCTTTGGACAGCACGACTCCCTCTAAAACTACATTTTTACCTATGAAACTTTGGACATTTTCTTTCTTTTTTATAACTGTAGAGTTTAAATCTACTAGGGTGATGTGAGAGGAAAAGGTGGATAGCAGGAGTATTAGCAATATCGCGCCAATATTGTGTACACCTAATATGGCTAGTAGTGAAACAAGGACGAAAAGTACAGAGACGGATAGCAGAAGTACTTTAGAGAGAATTAATGTTGATGAAGTAGGAATATCTTCAAAAAGGTTACTTTCTACCGTATTAATAATAGAAAGTGTAGATATGAGAATTGTAAAACAGAGGGGTAGTAGCTTGTAATCATTGAAAAACAGTAGTAGAGAAGCCAATCTTACAAACATATCTGATCTTTAAACTTGCCGTATGTAGCCTGTCCTATCCCACTTACATTAAGAATATCCTCTATTTTTTCATACGGTCTACCATCTATTATTTTTTGTGCAGTAGAAGGCCCTACACCTGTTAAACTTTGAAGCTGTTCACTACTTGCACTGTTTATACTTATACACGCTATTTCTTCACTCTCTGACTCTTTAGGAGGCTTAGGCTCTGTAATATTTAATACCTCTTTTGGTAAGGTAAATTTTATTACTTCACATATGGAATCCTCTTCGAAAGGTATATATATCTTTGAGTTATCATACAGTATTGATGCTAGATTTATCCTCATAGCGAGATATTTAGCTGCTACTCCTGTTGAAAGACCTCCTGCTTTCTTAACTAGATCTACTACTGCACTGTTTTGTTCTAGACAGTAAACACCAGGATTTTTTACAGCTCCAGAAATATCTACTCTGATTGGACATATATCAACCTCTTGCTCTATTTCTACCTCCTCTTCTGTCAAAGGTAGCTCTTGCTCTACTACAGTAATGCTTTCCCCTATTACCTTTTCCTCCCTTATACTTTCTACTAGATACTGTATACTCTCTTTCTCTACATTGCTTAATATTAATCCACTTGCCAAACCAAGTAGAAAGAATATTAGTAAAACAAAAATATTTTTTGCCTTTGTCGAGGATTCCATTTAAATATTTTAAATGGAAGAGATGAAATATTTCTGAATATCTAGGGCCTATAGAGGGGCTACTCTGTAATTTGAATATACTCTATCTTTATGTCATTAAGTGGCTTATAGCTGCTATCTACTTCTGCTTTTGCTATGGAGTCTATAACTGCAAATCCACTTGTAACTTTTCCAACCAAGGAGTATTTACCATTGAATTCACTTTTATCTGAATTAGGTAGCACTATGAAAAATTGAGAGGCATTTGCCATACCTACATCGTAATCAGAGAAAGATTTATTCACATTCTCTAGGGCTATGCTATATCCAGGGTTTCCACTTCCATCTCCAGTGTTATCCCCTGTTTGTATTACAAAGTTCTTTATTACCTTATGAAATGTTAAGCCTTCGTAATATCTTTCACTAATTAAGAAAAGTAAACTATTTACACTCTCTGGAGCTTTATTCTCAAAAAGATCTATATCTATTTTACCAAAAGAAGTTACAACGGTTATCTTGTAATCTATATCCTCTTGTAGAAAGTGCTTAGGCTCTGTATACGTTAACTTCTTCTCCTCCAATGGGGAGAGTGTTGAGTACATACCAGACTGAGTAGCTATCATTATGAAGATGCTTACTGCAAGTAATGCTAGAGATAGCAGAAGAAACTTCTTGTTATCTCCAATAGCTTTCTTAACTCCCATAGATTTCTTCTTTAAATTTATTTAGCCCACCAGAAAGATTCTTTATTACCCTTATCAAACCAAGTACCATGTCTCATTATTTGCTCCATACTTGGTCCTGCTACGGTATAGTTTATATTAACAGTAGAGAGATATGAAGTTAAGCCCTCTAGCTTAGATGTAAATATATATCTGTATTGTAGATACTGATTATCAAAATCTCCAGAGAAGATACTATCTCTTTCTGTAAAACCTGATATTAATTTAATATCCTTTATTTTACTCCTCTGTGAGTCGATGAGTAATGATATTGAGTTAAATTCATTTGATGTCTCTAGATAGTTTAATATTGAGATGTACTCTCTTTGCCATTTTGAAATATTTACATCTTCAGTAAAACCTGATTGTGGGAACTCTCCTATCCACTCCTTTACTTCTAAATGGCCAGTATCTTTGTTTACAGATATTACCTCTCCCTCTACAAAGTATTTCTGTCCTGATATTTCTTCTTGTAGTACAATTAGATCCTCAATATTAAGGTTGTCTATATAGTTTGTTGTACTACCTATCTCTTTTATAGAGAAGGTTTTACTAGATGCTGATGAGAGAGTGCTACTTGATTGCAAGTTAGCTTTAAATACTGGCTTATATGTATATTTAAGATTTTGTATATTAGCCATCTCATATACATCTATGTCTGTAAGGGATGATAACCGTATGTTATTTACCTCTTGCTCTGTAGCAGGAGTAAAACTCTCACTACATCCAACAGCTAATGCATACTCTCCTGTGCCTAGAGAGCCACTGAGAGCCTCAGAGGTTGAGATATTACCGTTCACATATAAATATCCTTCTTTAAATGCAATATTATTAGATTGGTTCAATATGTATGAATCTTTTGACAGAAGATCTTGATTAGTATTTCTAACCCCTATCCTACCTTGAGTATTAGAGTATATGGAGAGATCTCCTACTGAGATTAAACATAGGTTGGATAGAGAGGTGGGGGTGAATATAAAGTCGATGTATTCTATAGGGTCATTATTACTGTTTGTCTCTTTAACAGATTTACTACTAACATATATATCACTTGAGCTATCACTAAGATATTGGAAACTTAAAAGGTTGTACTTACTAAAGTCTTCTTCTTCAGAGAGAATCTCTACATTATCACCCTCTTGTGTAATGTTTGGGATATATTCTAAATTATTTTTCCATTGTGACCAACTGTTTTGATTACTACTATTCCTATATTCTAAGTATAAATTTGCATATTGAGTATTCGAAACTATCTCATAGCTAGTAAGTAATCTAGAGTATGCTCTAAGGGTATCAATATACCCATACATAGCTGATTGTCCCCCAATAGTTATTGATACCAATGTGTTACTAGATCCATAGCTAAATGGTATTTTTTCCTCTTTTCCATCTAGATAGAAGGTAAGGGATTGATCAGTGATATCCAATACTAAAGCAATATGTTTCCACTGGTTATAGCTTAGCTTTGTGAGTAATTGATACTCAACACCTTGGTT
>Ga0265293_10006875_pt1 | contig 17869 bp, 16 predicted proteins | sample Munlanlewell138R_FD_192505 | JGI IMG/M metagenome (GOLD analysis project Ga0265293, IMG submission 192505) | Leachate microbial communities from a municipal landfill in Southern Ontario, Canada - Leachate well 138R | ecosystem: Engineered > Solid waste > Landfill > Unclassified | place: Canada...
CCCGGTTCCGGGCAGGATGGCGGGCATGACCGAGCGCACCCGCACCACGAGGTGGCGCCGGATGCTCCCCACCACCGCCCGCACGCGGATCATCGGCTGGGTGCTGCTGCTGGTGATGGCGGCCCTGGGCATCGTCACGCTGGCGACCTGGCTGCTGCTGAAGTCGAGCATCAACGCCCGGATGGACGAGGCGCTGCGCGTCGAGGTCGAGGAGTTCGGCGAACTGAGCGCCCCCGGGGTCAACCCGCGCACCGGGGCCCCGTTCGCCGGCATCGACGAGGTCATCCACGAGGCGATCGCCTACAACATCGCCCGCCCCAACGAGAAGTTCCTCGGCTACGTCGACGGGGTCTATCGCACCCAGAGCCGTCAGGAACCCGGCGCCACCGAGGTGCTGGCCAAGGATCAGGCCTTCCGGCAGCGCGTCGCCTCGGTCACCGAGCCCACCGAGGGCCGCTACGAGCACCCCGAGGCCGGCGAGGTCCGCTACCTGGCGATCCCGGTCTCCCTCGACGGCGACGACTCGCGCGGCGTGATCGTCGCCGCCTACCTCGGTGACGCCGAACGCGAGGCGGCCGACAACGCCGCCCGGATGATGCTGCTGGTCGGATCGGTGACGGTGGTCTTGGCCGCCGGCGCGGCGTGGCTGCTGGCCGGACGCATCCTGCATCCGCTGAACGACGTGGTCGACACCGCGCGCACCATCACCGACACCGATATGTCGCAACGCATTCCGATGCGCCGCGGCGGCGAGCGCGACGAGATCAACGAACTCGTGGCCACCCTCAACGGCATGCTGGACCGGATCGAGGCCGGGGTCGCCGCCCAGCGCCGGTTCATCGACGATGCCGGGCACGAACTTCGCACCCCGATCACCATCGTCCGCGGCCACCTGGAGGTCCTCGACCCGGCCGACCCGGAGGACATCACCGCGACCGTCGCGCTCGTCGACGACGAGTTGACCCGGATGAACCGCATCGTGACCGACCTGCTGGTGCTCGCGCACTCCGAGCAGCCGACCTTCCTGCAACCGGAGTACACCGACGTCGCGGTGCTCACCGAGGATGCGTTCGTCAAGCTCTCCCGGCTGGCCGAGCGCAACTTCGTGCTGGAGACCACCGCCAACGTCACCGCGGTGCTGGACCCGCAGCGCATCACCCAGGCCCTGGTCGCGTTGGCCGACAACGCAAGCCGGTTCACCGAACCCGGCGGCCGCATCGGCATCGGTTCGCAACTCTCCGGCGGCTGGCTGCGGTTCTGGGTGTCGGACTCCGGGCCCGGCGTCAGCCCGGAGGATCAGGCCCGCATCTTCGACCGGTTCGCGCGCGGCAGCGGCGGCCGGCAGGTCGGCGAGGGCGCCGGCCTGGGTCTGTCGATCGTGCGGGCCATCGCCGTCGCGCACGGCGGCGACGTGCTGCTCGACAGCGTCCAGGGTCGGGGCGCGACGTTCACCATCACCATTCCCGCCGTCCTGGAGGACCGATGGCCCGCATCCTGATCGCCGAAGACGAACCCCGCATCTCGTCGTTCATCCGGAAGGGGCTGACCGCCAACGGTTTCACCGTCACCGAGGTCACCGACGGGGTGTCGGCCTACGACTACGCGCGCACCGGCGACTTCGATCTGATGGTGCTCGACATCGGCCTGCCGCGGATGGACGGCTTCGAGGTGTTGCGCAGGCTGCGCGCGGAGAACAACCAGCTGCCGGTGGTAATGCTCACCGCGCGCACCAGTGTCGCCGATACCGTGGCAGGCCTCGAGGGCGGCGCCGACGACTACATGCCCAAGCCGTTCCGGTTCGAGGAATTGTTGGCCCGGATCCGGCTGCGGCTGACCACCGAACGGGGCGGCGAACTCACGGTGCTGTCCTACGGCGGGCTGAGCCTGGACCTGCGGACCCGCCGCGCCGAGGTCGACGGCCGCACGGTCGACCTGTCGGCGCGCGAATTCGCCCTTGCCGAGACCTTTTTGCGTCATCCCGGTCAGGTGCTTTCCCGCGAACAGCTGCTCAGCCAGGTGTGGGGTTACGACTACGACCCGGGTTCCAACGTCGTCGACGTCTACGTCCGTTATCTGCGCCGCAAGCTGGGCGCCGAGCGGTTCGTGACGCTGCGCGGGATGGGCTATCGGCTTGAGGCGCTGCCCTGAGACCGCCGGCTCAGATCTCCAGCACGGTCGGCACGATCATGGGCTGGCGCCGGTAGGTCTCGCCCACCCACTTGCCGACCGCGCGCCGCACCGCCTGGGCTATCCGCACCGGGTCGGTGACGCTGTCGGCCACCAGGTTCTCCAACTCGGCGGCCACTTTCAACGCGGCGGGCTCCAAGGCCTTGGGATCCTCGGAGAAACCGCGGGCGTGCAGATGCGGTGGGGCCGCGGGCTTTCCGGTCCCGCGGTGGACCACCACCGTGACCGCCACGAAGCCCGACGACAGGATCAGCCGCTCCCCCAGCGTTGCGTCGCCGACATCGCCGGTGATGAGCCCGTCGACGAACATCTTGCCCACCGGTACCGCCCCGGCGATGGACGCGACGCCGTGGACCAGGTCGACGCTGACGCCGTTCTCGGCCACCACGATGTTCTCTTCGGGCACCCCGGTGCTGGCGGCCAGCTTGGCGTTGGCCCGCAGGTGCCGCCAGGTGCCGTGCACCGGCATGACGTTGCGGGGCCGCACGCCGTTGTACAGGAACAACAGCTCGCCGGCGTAGGCGTGTCCGGAAACGTGCACGCGCACTTGACTGTTGGTGACGACGCGGGCACCGATCTTGGCCAGCGCGTCGATCACCCCGTAGACGGCTTCCTCGTTGCCGGGGATCAGCGAGCTGGACAGCACGATCAGATCGCCGTCGGTGAGCGTGATGCTGCGGTGCTCGCCGCGCGACATCCGGGACAGCGCCGCCATCGGCTCACCCTGGGTGCCCGTGGTCACCAGCACCACCCGCTGCGGCGGCATCATCTCGGCGGCGCCGATGTCGATGATGTCGTCGTCGGCGACGGTCAGGAAGCCGAGTTCGCGGGCGATGCCCATGTTGCGGACCATCGAGCGCCCGACGAAGGAGACCTTGCGTCCCAATGCCACTGCCGCGTCGACGATCTGCTGCACCCGGTCGACGTTGGAGGCGAAGCAGGCGACGATCACCCGGCCCTCGGCACCGCGGATCAGCCGGTGCAAGTTGGGCCCGATCTCGCTCTCGGACGGGCCGACGCCGGGGTGCTCGGCGTTGGTGGAGTCACACAGGAACAGGTCGACGCCGGCGTCGCCGAGCCGCGACATGCCGGGCAGGTCGGTGGGTCGGCCGTCCAGTGGCAACTGATCGAGTTTGATGTCGCCGGTGTGCAGCACGGTGCCGGCCCCGGTGTGCACGGCGATCGCCAGCGCGTCCGGGATCGAGTGGTTGACCGCGAAGTACTGGCATTCGAACACGCCGTGCGTGCTGCGCTGCCCCTCGGCGACCTCCACGAAGTTCGGCTTGATGCGGTGCTCGCGGCACTTGGCGGCCACCAGCGCCAAGGTGAACTTCGACCCCACGACCGGAATGTCGGAGCGCAGCTTGAGCAGGAACGGGATGGCCCCGATGTGGTCCTCGTGCGCGTGGGTCAGGACCAGCGCCTCGATGTCGTCGAGGCGGTCCTCGATGTGCCGCAGGTCGGGCAGGATCAGGTCGACGCCCGGCTCGTCGTGGCCCGGGAACAGCACGCCGCAGTCGATGATCAACAACCGGCCCAGGTGTTCGAACACGGTCATGTTGCGGCCGATTTCGCCGATGCCGCCGAGCGCCGTCACCCGCAGCCCGCCGGGCGCCAACGGCGACGGCGGTGCCAGATCGGTATTCATGGGAGTCCTATCGAAGCAGCGCCGCCGCACGCATTTCAGCGGCCAGCGCTTGGATCTGCTCGTCGGTGGCCGGGACTTGCGGCAGCCGCGGGTCGCCGGCGTCGAAGCCCTGCAACCGCAGCCCGGCCTTGGAAAGGGTCACACCGCCGAGGCGGTATTGCGCGGCGTTCAGCGGCCCGAGCGCCACACTGATCTTGCGCGCGGTGCCGATGTCACCGGAGTTGAACGCCGACAACATCTCTCGAAGCTGGGCGGCGGCCAGGTGTCCCCACACGCTGATGAAGCCGACGGCGCCGACCGCCAGCCACGGAAGGTTCAGGGCGTCGTCGCCGGAGTAGTAGGCCAGTCCGGTCTCCGCCATGATCTGGGCGCTGCCGTGCAGGTCGCCCTTGGCGTCCTTGACCCCGACGATGTTCGGGTGCTCGGCCAACTGCCGCAGCGTGTCCCACTCGATGGGCACCACCGAGCGCGGCGGAATGTCGTACAGCACGTTCGGCAGATCCGTGGCGTCGGCCACGGTGCGGAAGTGCGCCAGCAAACCCGACTGCGGGGGCCGCGAGTAGTAGGGCGTGACCACCAGGAGCCCGTGGGCACCGGCCTCGGCGCTGCGCCGGGCCAAGTTCACACTGTGGGCTGTGTCATAGCTGCCGGCCCCGGCGATGATCCGGGCCCGGTCGCCGACCTCGTCCAGCACCGCCGAGAGCAGCTCGATCTTCTCATCGTCGCTGGTGGTGGGCGATTCCCCGGTGGTGCCGGAGATGACCAGACCATCGCAACCGGCGTCCACCAAGTGGGTGGCGAGCTTCTTCGCGGTGGCCGTGTCCAGCGAGCCGTCCGGGCCGAACGGCGTCACCATGGCAGTCAGCACGGTGCCCAAACGTGCGCTGACGTCGAATCCGCTGGGGCTCACCGCGTAAGGGTACCGCGCGTAATCAACTCGGTTTCACGCCTCGGTCGCCAACGGGCTCGTGGCCACCTCCGTGCCGTCGGCGAGGGTGTAAATATCGAAATCGGCGAACACCTGCGGCGCCGCAGCAACCAGTTGGCGCAGGCATTCGATGGCCAGCCGACGGATCTCGACGTCGGCCTGCTCGCTGGCCCGCACGGCGATGAAATGCCGCCAGGCCCGGTAGTTGCCGGTCACCACGATGCGGGTCTCGGTGGCGTTCGGTAGCACCGATCGCGCGGCCTGGCGGGCCTGCTTGCGGCGCACGGTGCCGGCCTCCCCGGCCAGCTTCTCGTCGAGCTTGGCCATCAGCTCGGTGTAGGCCGCGCGGCTGGCATCGGTGGCGGCCAGGAACAACCGCTCGAGTTCCGGATCGCCGTCGATGCCGGGCGGCACCACGACCTCGGCGTCGTGCTCGGGAACGTACCGCTGCGACAACTGCGAGTAGGAGAAGTGCCGATGCCGGATCAGCTCGTGGGTACAGGACCGCGAGATGCCGGTGATGTAGAAACTCACCGAGGCGTGTTCGAGCACCGAGAAGTGCCCGACGTCGATGATGTGCTTGAGGTAGGTGGCGTTGGTCGCGGTGCGCGGATTCGGCTTGTCCCAGCTCTGGTAGCAGGCCCGCCCGGCGAACTCGAGCAGCGCGGGGCCACCGTCGGCGTCGGTGCTCCACGGCACGTCCGGCGGCGCGGTGAACTCCGTCTTGGCAATCAGCTGCACGCGCAGCGGGGCAGTCTCGGCCACGCGCTGAGCCTAACGTGAGGGCCGGTCAGGTCGCGGTTGCCAACGCCGCGGCCAGATCGCCGCGCGCGCCGACAGTGACCCCGCCGAGCCCCAACCAGCCGGCCATCGTGTGCAGTTCGGCCGCCAACGCCGGCGCGACGCGGGCGCGGTCGGCGCCGTCCTCGCCGAACGCGCCGAGCACCTGCAGCGTGTCACCGGCCCGGTCGGCCTTGAGGTCTACCCGGCCCACCAGCTGCCCGTCGAGCAGGAACGGCCACACGTAGTAGCCGTAGCGCCGCTTGGCCGCGGGTGTGTAGATCTCGATGCGGTAGTGGAAGTCGAACAGCCGCTCGACCCGCGGCCGGAAGAACACCAGCGGATCGAACGGGCACAGCAGCGCCGTGCCGCGATCGACGCGGGGAATCTTCTGTCCCGCATGCAGATACGCCGGTGTGCCGTCGATCTGCACGGCCTCGAGCTCGCCGCCGGCCACCAGATCGGCCAGCGCGGGCTTGACCTGCGCGGCGCCCAGCCGGAAGTAGTCGCGGATGTCGGCCTCGGTGCCCACGCCCAGGGCCGTCGCCGCTCGCAGCGTCAGTTCGCGCACGGCCTCGGCGTCGTCGACCTCGCGGGCCAGCACCTCGGCGGGCAGCACCCGTTCGGTCAGGTCGTAGTGCCGGGCGAAACCCACCCGGGTGGCCGTGGTCAACACCCCCGACGACCACAGCGCCTCGGCCACCCACTTGGTGTCGCTGCGCCCCCACCAGGGACCTTTACCCCCGCGCGGTTCGGCCTCCAGGTACGTCTCGATCTGCCCCGCCGTCGACGGCCCGAGTTCGGCGATCGCGGCGACGATGTCGTCGGCCAACCGTGGGTTCTTGCGGACGGTCTCGGTGCCCCACCGGCCGTGGGTGTATCCGCGCATCCGCCAGCGCAGCAGTGGCCAGTCCTCGACGGCCATCAGCGCGGCCTCGTGCGCCCAGTACTCGACCAGCAGGCGAGGCGAGCGCGCGCTGTGACTCCAGGCCGCCCGGTCCAGCAGATCGCGGTCGTAGGGACCCAACCGGCTGAACACCGGCGCGTAGTGGGCGCGCACCGCCACCGACACAGAGTCCAACTGCAGCACCTGGATCCGCGAGATCAGTCGGCGCAGATGCGCCCGGGTCACCGACGCAGCGGGCTTGGACTCGTGAAAGCCCTGTGCGGACAGCGCGATCCGGCGCGCCTGGTCCACCCGCAGCGTCGGCATCAGCGCCGGTAGGTCAGGAACCGGTAACGCAGGCCCGACGAACTGGTCTGCCAGTCCCCGACCGTTCCGGTCCAGCTCTCGTCGAGCACCGGCGCCAGCGCGTCGTCGTCCTCGCGGCGCAGGTCGATGTCGATCTCGGTGACCTCGCACCGTCGCGCCAGCGGCAGCGCCAATGCGTAGATCTGCACGCCGCCAATCACCCAGGCGTCGTCCAGGGGCACCTGCTCGAAGTCGGTGACCACCTGCGCGCCGGGGGCGCGATAGTCGGCCTGCCGGGTGACGACGACGTTCTTGCGCCCCGGCAGTGGGCGCGCTCGGGCGGGCAGCGACTCCCAGGTCAGCCGGCCCATCACCACCGAGTGGTCCAGCGTGAGTTCCTTGAACCGCGCCTGGTCCTCGGGCAGCCGCCACGGGATGGCGTTGTCGCGGCCGATGACACCGGAACTGGACTGCGCCCAGATCAGCGCGGGTCCGCTCACACCGCCACCGGCGCCTTGATCGCGGGGTGCGGATCATAGTTCTTGATCACAACATCCTCGTAGGTGTAGTCGAACAGTGAATCACGTTGCGCCAGAACCAGTTCGGGATAGGGCCGCGGATCACGGGACAATTGCTCGGTGACCTGCTCGACGTGGTTGTCGTAGATGTGGCAATCGCCACCGGTCCAGATGAACTCCCCCACCTCGAGGTCGGCCTGGGCGGCCATCATGTGCGTCAGCAGCGCGTAGCTGGCGATGTTGAACGGCACCCCGAGGAACAGGTCGGCGCTGCGCTGGTACAGCTGGCAGCTGAGCCGGCCGTCGGCGACGTAGAACTGGAAGAAGGCGTGGCACGGCGGCAGCGCCATCTGCGGGATCTCCCCGACGTTCCACGCCGAGACGATGTTGCGGCGCGAGTCCGGGTCGGCCTTCAGCAGCGCCAGCGCGGCGCTGATCTGATCGATGTGCTCCCCGGACGGGGTGGGCCAGGAGCGCCACTGCACGCCGTAGACCGGCCCCAGATCTCCTGCCGGAGAGGCCCATTCATCCCAGATGGTGACGCCGTGCTCCTGCAGCCAGCGCACATTGGAATCGCCGCGCAGGAACCACAGCAGCTCGTAGACCACGGACTTCAGATGCACCTTCTTGGTGGTGATCAGCGGAAAGCCGGCCCGCAGGTCGTAGCGCAACTGGTGGCCGAACACACTGCGGGTGCCCGTACCGGTGCGGTCGGATTTCGGGGTTCCCGTCTCGAGCACCAGGCGCAGCAGATCTTCGTAGGGCGTGGCGATCGACATTCGGCCAGCCTACCGTCGCGGGCACGGTAGAACAGAAGGCATGCCGATCATCACCGACACCGTCACCACCCCCGACGGCAGCTGTTCCGTCACCTTCGCCACGCCCGACGGGGACGGCCCCTGGCCGGGCGTGGTGATGTATCCCGACGCGGGCGGCCCGCGCCAGACGTTCGACGAGATGGCACAGCGCCTGGCCTCGGCCGGCTACGCCGTGGTGGTGCCCGACGTCTACTACCGCAATCCCGGCTGGGCCCCGTTCGACATGGCGACGGTGTTCGGCGATCCCAAGGAACGCGGCCGGTTGTTCTCCATGATTGGTAAGGTCACCCCGGACATGATGGCCGCCGACGCCGCGGCGCTGTTCGATTATCTGGCCGCGCGCCCAGAGGTCCGGGGTGAGGCGTTCGGCACCACCGGCTACTGCATGGGCGGGCGCACCTCGCTGGTGGTCGCGGGCCGGGTACCGGACCGGGTGGGCGCCGCGCTGTCCTTCCACGGCGGCGGGCTGGCGTCCGAGGATGCCGGCAGCCCGCACCTGCTGGCCGACCGCATGCGCGCCCCCATCTACGTCGGTGGGGCCGAGAAGGACGCGTCGTTCACCGCGGCTCAGGCCGAGACGCTGGACCGCGCGCTGACCGCCGCGGACGTGCCGCACACCATCGAGTTCTACGCGGCGGGTCACGGCTTCGCGGTGCCCGACAACGCCCCGTACGACGAGCAGGCCGCGGCCCGGCACTGGACGGCGACCACGGAGTTCCTGGGCCGGCACCTGAGCTGAATCATCCCGAGCCGAGGACGCGCTGCTCGAAAAGCTCTGCGCCGCGGACGGTTCCGCCGGTGGCCGCAAAGCCGGCCGCGACCCGTTGGGCGCCGTCGGTCATGGTCATCGCCTCGCGCACCTTGGCGCGCAGCCGCGCCGGTGCGAGTTTCTTGGCCGGCAGCCGGGTGCCGCATCGGGCAACCTCGACGCGGCGGGCCACCTCGAACTGATCGCGGCCGTAGGGCACCACGCACACCGGCACCGCGCGGTCGAGCGCCTTCTGCGTGACGCCCATCCCGCCGTGGGTCACCGCGCACACCGCACGATCGAGCAGCGCGCCGTGCGGGACCTGCCGGCACAGCGTCGCGTTCGCCCCGGCCGCCAGCCCGTCGGGCAGTCCGGCCGGCAGCGTGGCCACCGTGTGCACGGGCTCGTCGGCCAGCGCGGCGATCGCCGTGCGCACCAGCGTGTCGTCGGCCTGCTTCTCCGACGACGTGGTGACCAGGACGATCGGCCGGTCGATCGCGCTCAGCCAGTCCGGCGCGGCGCTCGGCCCGGGGTCCAGCACGCAGGGTCCGATCATCGCCACCGTCTCGCCCCAGTCGGTCTGCGGGGATTGGAACGGCGTACCGCTGGCGACCAGCAGCAGCGGCGCCCGACGCAGGAATTCGTCCATGGTCGCGACGGGACCGACGGCCAGTCGGGCGCGCAGCGTGTTGATCGGCGGCAGCATCACGCCCTCGACGGATCGGATGACGACAGCGCGTGCCGCGGCGTCGCGCAACCGACCCGCCACCCCCGGCAGCGGGCGCAGGCCGAGCCCGAACGGCGGAACCCCGGACGCGCGCAGCGGCGGGGTGTACGGCGCGAAGCACGCCCACGGCAGTCCCCCGACCTCGGCGACCGACAGCGCGCCCCAGCAGTTCACGTCCACCAGCACGGCGTCGGGGTGGGCTTCGGCGACCGCGTCGGCCAGATCGGCCGCCTCATAGGGGGCGCGCCGGGCGAACACGGCCACCCCGAGCTCCAGGGCGCGGCGTTGGTTGGTGCCCTTCCAGTCGTCGAGTTCGATCTCCTCGATGCGGGGATCGATGGCGTCGGCGTAGAAGCCGAGGCCGCGCGCGATGGGCACGCAGCTCGACAGCGTGCGCAGCACGACGGTGTGGCCGCGGCGCGCCAACTCGCACAGCAGCGCGCTGATCGGCAGCATGTGTCCCATCGCCGGCGAGGTGTAGGCCAGGATCGTCGCCATCGGGTTCCCCTTCCGTGCGGTCAGCCGGTTTCGGCGGTCATTCGGCGCGCGTCGGCCAGCCGGCCCCGGGCGCCGAGCTGTTCGCACAGCTCCAGATACCGCCGGGCCCGCTCGTCGTACGCCCGGCGGTCGCCGTCGGCCTGGGCCAGCAGCGCGCAGCACCGGTACCACCACAGGTCCAACACTGCGAGGCCCGGCCGGTGCACCTGCCAGGCGCCCAGGACGCGGCGGGCCTCGGCCACTTCGTCGTCCACCCCGTGCTCGAGCAGCAACTCGACGAGCGGCTCGGCCGGGTAGCCCACGAATAGCCACGTCCCGTTGGCCAGGTGCAGAGCCACCTGAGTGCGCAACTCGTGCAGGGCGTGGTCGCGGCGCCCGGTCCGGGCGGCCTCGCGCGCCAGGCCCGCGATGAGCACCGGCAGCCCGAAGGTACCCATCTTGTGCTCTTCGATCCGCTGCCGCGCCCGGGTCAGCACCTCGACGACCTCCGCCGTGTGACCGCCCGCCGCGTACAGCAGCACGGTGCCGTACGTCCATTCGGCGATGTTGATCCCGCACAGGTCACCGAACGCCTCGGCGCGGTGGAGCACGTCCCGCATGACGGGGACCAACTCGTCGCCCCGGTACATGCCGAACGCCGTGAGAAAGCCCAGGTACATCAACACACCCGCGTGGCGCACCGGGTGCAGTTCGGACGCCGACGCGATGTCCCGCAGGCGCCGGCGGCCCCGTTCGGCACGGCCGAGACAGATCTCGATGGTTCCGCGCAGCCCGTCGGCCGATACCCGCTCCGGCTCGACCGGCTCGCCCGGCAGGTCGACGACAGCCTCCGCGGCCCGCAGGGCGGCCTGGAAATCGCAGTTTGCAAAGCGCGCGAAGGCCACCGCGTTGAGGACGATCGCCGTCGTCGCCGCGTCGCAGTCCACGCCGTCGAGCATCTCCTCGACCTCCGACGCCAGCTCCGCGGCCTCCGGGACGCGAATGTCGTTGACGTTCAACGACCAGATGCGACCGGCGGTGGCCAGCGCCAGTGAGCGTCGATCGCCGATGCGCGGGGCCAGCTCCCGCAGTTCGCGGTAGCGCTGCTCGGCGTGGATGTCGTCACCGCCCACGTACAGCAGCGTCGAGGTCAGCATGGTGCGCGGCGCGATCTGCCGCGCGACCGCCTCGGGGTGGTCGTCGGCCAGCAGGTCGGCGATGCGCTGCGCGCTCTCCCACTGCGCGCGGGCGGCGAGAAGATCGCGGGACCGCAGCCATTCCGCGGCGCGCATGTGCCAGTGGTAGGCCTCCACCAGCGCGCCCGCGGCCTCGAGGTGGGTGGCGATCAGCGTGGCGTTCTCGTCGGCGCCCGGATCGCGGGCCTCGATGGCCGCCGCGAGCCGGCGGTGCGCCTGGGCGCGGTTGGCGCTCAGCTGCGATTCGTAGGCCACGGTGCGCACCAGCGGGTGCCGGAAGCAATACCGCTGGCGCGGAACGAATTCGATCTGGTCGATGAGCTCCGCGGACACCAACTCGGCCAACCGCGCCGACACGCCGTCCGGTCGCAGCGCCTGCAGCGTGGCGATGTCGAAGCGGGTTCCGATCACCGCCGCGGCGTTCAGGACGGACTTCGCCTCCGCGTCCAGCCGGTCGATACGGGCGGCCAGCACGGCCTGGACGGTGGCGGGCACCTCGATGCGCTCGACGGCGCCGGTGAGCCGATAACCGCCGCGACTGCCCGAGAGCACACCGCGACCGGCCAGATCCCGGACGATCTCCTCGACAAAGAACGGATTACCCGCTGCGGCAACGGCTATCCGGTCGGCCAGACCCGCCGTCGACGGGTCGGGCCCCAGCAGCTGGTGGGCCAGTCGCATCGACGACGACGCGGTCAGCGGTCGCAGCGTGATCGTGTGCTCGGCGCGGCGGCGCAGCGCCCCGTCGAACTCCGGGCGGCACGTTTCGACCAGCATCGACGACGCCGCCAGTGTCGACCCGAACTCGGCCAGGACGTCCTCGCTGGGCGCGTCGATCCAGTGCGCATCCTCGAGGACGAACACCGTTCGCGCGGGGCGCATCCGGGTCGCCTGCGCCATCAACTCGACCAGACGACGCCGCCGGCCGTCGACGCTGACCTCCTGAGCGGGGGCGGCGATCCCCATCGCGTCGAACAGGATGTGCATGTCGTCGGGCGACGGCGCGTTCTCGCCGAAGCAGCAGGCGATGCGCTCGGCGGCCTGATCGTCGGTGAGTCCGTCCACCCCGAACAACGCGCGCAGCATCCGCGACAGCACCCGGAACGGGACCGCCGCGGTGTGCGACTCGCACCGAGCGACGACGATCTGGGCGCCGCGGTCCGCGGCGAACGCGACGAACTCGTCGACCAGTCGGCTCTTGCCCAACCCGGGTGCGCCGATGATCCCGACCAGCCCGCCGCCGGCCTCGAAAACCGCGCGCAGCCGGTCGAACTCGGCGTCCCGGCCGAGCATCGCCCCGTCGTCGCGGCGCGACACCACCTGACCGGATTCCACCGCGAGCAGTTGCCGCGCCGGCACCGGGGCGTCCGCGCCCTTGACCGCGACGGCCTCGACCGGGCCGAGCCGGGTGGCATGCTCGATGAGGCGCGCGGTGGACAACGAACACAGCACCTCACCCGGGCGGGCGCCCGCCTCCATCCGCTGCGCGATCCCGACGGGATGGCCGATGGCCGTGTACCCACCTGGGCCCCAACCGATTTCACCGGTGATCACGTCGCCGGAGTTCAGCCCGACGCGGATCTGCAGCGCGACTCCGTCACATCGGGCCACCTCGGCGGCGAAGTCGTTGGCCGCCGCCTGGATTGCCAACGCCGCGATGCAGCCGCGCAGGGCGTGATCCTCGAGCGCCACCGGCGCGCCGAACAGGGCCATCAGGCCGTCGCCGGTGAACTTGTCGACCGTGCCCTGGTAGCGCTGCACCACCGCGGCCGCACGGTTGAACAACTCGTTCATGATGGCCTGCAGGCGCTCGGCATCCAGGGTTGCCGCCAGCCTCATCGACCCCACCACGTCGACGAACAGCACCGCCACCTCCCTGTGCTCGCCGACCGGCGGGCGCGGGGACACCGGCGCACCGCAGGCGTCGCAGAACCGCGCCTGCGCGCGCAGGTCGTTACCGCACGCCCCGCACCGACCGGTGGCCTCGCTGACCGGACTGACCATGAGCGCCCCCCAGCGCCGTCAATCCCCCCATGATCGCGCAATGTCGCGGCCGTCGGGTCCCTAACCGGAAATCACACGTACCGGTTGCGCCCGGCCACCGCGCCCGCGACCATCTGCACCGCGTACACCGCCAGGGCCATCGTCCACGGGGTGGTCCAACCACCGGTCAGGTCGTGCAGCAGGCCGAACAGCAGCGGCCCGATGCCGGCCAGCAGATATCCGAACCCCTGCACCATGCCGGACAGCTGGGCGGTGTCCTCGGGGGTGCGCGCTCGCAACGCGATGACGGCCAGCGCCAGGGAGAACACGCTCATCCCCAGGCCCACCAGGATGCTCCACAGCAGCGGCGCGGCACCGGGGTCGACCGCCAACCCGATCATGCCGACGAAGCCGATCGCGCCCAACGTCACGATCCACCCGCTCTGGTGGCGTTGCCGGGCCGCCAGCGGCGCGATGACCAGGCTGATCGGCACGGCCAGCAGCGACACCAGCCCCACCAGCAGCCCGGCGTTGGTCTGGCTGACACCGTGGTCGATGAACACCTCGGGCAGCCACCCCATCACGATGTAGGCCAGCAGCGACTGACAGCCGAAAAACAGGGTGATGGTCCAGGCCAGGCGGTTGCGCAGCAGCGAACGTGGCCGCACCCCCGGGTCGACCGAGGCGGGTGCGGCCCGAGCGAGCTGGCGCGCGCCCAACAGCCACAGCAGCAGGGCGAGGGCGGCGACCAACGCCCAGCTGCCCAGGGCCGCCCGCCAGCCGCCGAGGACGTCGTCGAGCAGGGGTGTCACCCCGGAACCCAGCGCGCCGCCGCCCTGCAGGGCGGCGGTGTAGATCCCGGTCATCAGCCCGATCCGCGCGGGGAACGAACCCTTGATCACGACCGGGATCAGCACGTTGGCCAGCGCGATGCCGGCGGTGGCCACCAGCGTCCCGCCGATGACGACGTAGGGCCCGTCGAGCACCCGCACGAGCAGTCCGATGGTCAGCACGCCCAGCGCCACCGAGATCGCGTGCCCCAACCCGATGCGGCGGGACAGCCACGGCGCGGTGAGGCCGGCCGCGGCGAAACACAGTCCGGGCAGGGTGGTCAGCACCCCGGCCCAGGTCGCCGAGACGCCCAGGGAACCGCGCATCTCCCCCAGCAGCGGGCCGACGCTGGTGATCGCCGGACGCAGGTTCAGCGCGGTCAGGATGACCGCGACGATCAGCAGCGCCCCGCCGGCCACCATGACCGGCGGACGGATCTCCACCGCGCCGTCGAGTTCGCGCTCGAGATCATGCTCGTACTCGGCCCGGAAGCCGGCGCGCCTCTCGTCTTTCACCACGCCATGGTGCCCCACCGCGGCGGTACCGGCGGGATGGCCCCTCAGCGTCGACGGGAGTGCATGAAAGTCGCGACGCTGCGGAAGATTCCGCGGGCGGCGTAGATCGCCGCGACGATCGAGAGTCCGATGAGGACGACGAACATCAGCATCCAGTTCGTCCGGCTGTGGCTGACGTTCCACCACACGATGGTGAACAGGACCGCGCAGATGAAGACCACGATGTCGCGCCAGTTGCCGCTGTAGCCGGCCGCCAGCGCGCGGATCTCACGGTTCTTCTCGACCCCGGCGACGATGTCGTCGATGCGCATGTCGATGGAGCGTTGCAGCGCCGCGCGCCGCTCTACTTGTTCGGGCGGTAGCCGGTCGAGCAGATCCATATCCGCTTGGATCGCCGCGCGCACGTCGGGGCCCTTGAAGTTGCCTGCCACCAGTCCGAGCAGCGCGCCGCCGGCGATCGGCGCAGCGCCTAACGCGAGTTCAGCCATTCCGGGCACGCCGCTGAGGCTACCGCGCAGCCTCGCCGGCACCGAATGTTTCGCCGACGACGCCGGGCGGGCATACACACCTCGAGCCCGGCCGCCGGTCGGGCAGCGAGCAGAGGAGTTGATCGCATGAGCGCCATGGACAAGGCGAAGAACAAGCTCGAGGATCTCGGCGGCAAGGCCAAGGAGGCCTCCGGCCGGGCCAGCGGCGACGAGAGCCAGGAGAACGAGGGCAAGCTCGACCAGGTCAAGTCCAACCTCAAGGACGCCGGCGAGAAGGTCAAGGACGCCTTCAAGTAATGCGGTTCCCGCCGAGTCGGCCTGTCACCTGGCGCGACGGGCCGACTCGCCGTTTTCGCCGGACTATCCCATCAGTTGCGCGGCGACGGTGCCGCCCAGATTCCAGCACGCCTCGAGGTCGTCCTTGGACGGCTTGCCCGACACCACCACTGTCTCGGTCACCCGCGCCCAACCCAGACCCGCGGTGATGCCGTCGACCGCGCGTTCGGCGCCCTCGGTGCCCTCGTTGCCGTGGATGTACAGGCCGAACGGACGTCCCCGGGTCGCATCGAGCAGCGGGTAGTAGGACTGGTCGAACGCGTGCTTGAGGGCACCGGAGATGTAGCCGAGGTTCGCGGGAGTGCCCAGTAGATAGCCGTCGGCCTCGAGCCAGTCGGTGGTCGACACCGACAACGCCGGTCGACGGACCACGTCCACACCCGCGAGGGCAGGATCCGACGCGCCGGACAGCACGGCCTCGAACATCTCCTGGCAGTGCGGCGATGGGGTGTGGTGAACGATCAGCAACCGCGGCAACGATCCGCCCCTTTCTCGACCTTCTTCCGCCACCACCGATACCACCCCGGGCCCACGAAGGTCACGGACATAGCACGGCGGACACCTAACCGTTGCCTTAATTGGCCCTTATTTTTCTTAAATTCGGTGTATGGTCAGTACGCATAACGCTGGTGGCGTCGCCCCACGAGCCACGACACCAGACCTGCCAGCCCGCTGTATGGCAGCCAGGGAAGGAGCCACTATGCAATCAGACAGCAACACCCGGGTCGCGCTGGTCACCGGTGCCTCGCGCGGAATCGGCGCCGAGGTCGCCCAGCACCTCGCCCGACCCGACACCCACGTCATCGTCAACTACCGGAAGAACTCGGCGGGCGCCGACGCCGTCGTCGACGCGATCCGCAGCGCGGGCGGCCAGGCCTCCACGGTCGCCGCCGACATCTCCGAGGAGGCGGCCACGGCCGCGATGATCGACGGCGTGGCCGAGCGGTTCGGCCGCCTGGATGCGTTGGTGCTCAACGCCTCCGGTGGATTGGAGGCCGGCATCGACCCCAATCACGCGATGCGGATCAATCACGACGCCCAGCAGCGACTCGCCCGCCTGACGCTGCCGCTGATGCCGGCCGGGGCCAATCTGGTCTTCGCCACCAGCCATCAGGCGCACTTCTACCCGCACAAGGCGGTGCCGAAGGGATACGCCACCGTCGCGGCCAGCAAGCGCGCCGGTGAGACCGCGCTGTACGCCATGCGTTCGCAGTTCGAGCGCCGGGGCGTCCACTTCACCGTGGTCTCCGGCGACATGATCGACGGCAAGGCCGTGCTCACGCTGCTCGACGGCGGCGACTCGGCCACGACGGTGACGCGCCGCCGGTCGGCCCACCGCGGCGTCGCCGAGTTCGCCACGGCCATCGCCCACGCGGCCACCGCGCCGAGCACCGCCGGGATCGTCTACGTCGGCGGCCCCAATCATCTGGCCCGGATGTCCGCCTGAGCGCCCTACCGGGATTCGTGTAGTTCGACGGCCTTCTTCATCGCCGCGCGGGCACGGGTGCGGTCCCCGGCGTAGTCGTAGGCCCGGGCCACCCGGTACCACCGGACCCAGTTGTCCGGGTCGGCGTCGAGTTCGGCGCGCACCGTGTCGAACATCTCATCGGCGGCCGCACGCTCAATCCGACCGCTGGCCCGCCGCGGCAACGCGCTGACATCGAGTTCCATCCCCTGCTCGGCGGCCAGTCGGGCCAGCCGCTGATGCGCGAACCCGGCGCGCAGCGTGGCGATCATCGCCCACAGCCCGATGAACGGCAGGATCAGCAGCGCGAGGCCCAGGCCCACCGGGGCAACGCGCCCGTCGGCGATCAGCGCCACCGCGATGCGTCCCAGCAGCACGAAATACACCAGCAGGGCCACACACAGGAACCCGATCAGCACCTGGGTGCGCAGGGTGCGCATCAGCCCAGGTTCATCAGGGACTCGATCCCGACGGTGAGCCCGGGATGCTTGCCGATCTCCCGGACCCCCAACAGCACGCCGGGCACGAACGAGGTGCGATCCAGGCTGTCGTGCCGGATGGTCAGCGTCTCCCCCTGGGTGCCGAACAGCACCTCCTGGTGGGCCACCAACCCGGTGAGCCGCACCGAGTGCACCGGGACGCCGTCCACATCGGCGCCGCGCGCGCCGTCGAGTCCGGTGCTGGTGGCATCGGGGTTGGGCGGCAACCCTTTTCGGGCCTCACCGATCAGTTTCGCGGTGCGCGCCGCGGTGCCGGAGGGGGCGTCGGCCTTGTGCGGGTGGTGCAGCTCGATGATCTCCACCGATTCGAAGTACGGCGCGGCCTGCCGGGCGAAGTGCATGGTCAGCACCGCGCCGATGGCGAAGTTCGGGGCGATCAACACGTTGGCACCCGGCTTGGCCTCGACCCACGCGCTGACCTGATCCAGGCGCTCCTGGGTGAAACCCGTGGTGCCGACGACGGCGTGAATCCCGTTGTCGATCAAGAACTTCAGATTGTCCATCACCACGTCGGGGTGGGTGAAGTCGATGA
>Ga0265293_10006876_pt1 | contig 17866 bp, 17 predicted proteins | sample Munlanlewell138R_FD_192505 | JGI IMG/M metagenome (GOLD analysis project Ga0265293, IMG submission 192505) | Leachate microbial communities from a municipal landfill in Southern Ontario, Canada - Leachate well 138R | ecosystem: Engineered > Solid waste > Landfill > Unclassified | place: Canada...
GGCCGCGGCGCCGTACGGGGCGGTCTTGGGGTTGGCAAGGGCCACCTTGCGGATCTGCGGTGATGTCAGGGCCTTGCCCTTGTTGTCCACTTTGGCGGGGTCGACCGACCACAGCACCAGCTTGCCCCTGGCATAGGTGAAGCGGGTGTCGGGCGCGGCCAGGCCTTCCTTGTCGAGCAGGGCGGGGCGCTCGCCGTCGGCGGCCAGGAACACGTCAAAAGGCGCGCCGTTCCGGATCTGGGTGTAGAAGGCACCGGTCGCGCCCAGCGATACGCTGATGGTGTGGCCGGTGGTCTTTTCCAGCACGGCGGCGATGGCCTTGATCGGCTCGGCGAAGTTCGCGGCCACCGCGACCTGTGCCTCGGCGGCCCAGGCGGCCGGGCCTGCCACAGCGAAGATCAGGGCGGGGATGAGACGACGATGGGTGTGCATGGGGTCTGTGCTCGGCGGCGCGTCGCCATTCGCTATTCATAAATGGAATAGCGAGTCTAGCAAAGCGCCGCGACGATGACCAGTGCCGCTCTCATCGGCATCTCGCATGGAACAATGGCGCATGGTGAACAACGAGAACCTTTCCCGGGGTGACTGGCAGCAGGCGCTGGGGCTGGCGGCGGGTGACAAACGCCTGGATGTCCTGCGCCGTATCGGTGCATCCGGATCGATTTCGCAGGCGGCGCGCGATGCCGGCATCAGCTACAAGGCGGCCTGGCAGGCCATCGACACGCTCAGCAGCCTCAGCGGCGTGGCACTGGTCGAGCGGACTGTGGGCGGTAGCGGCGGCGGTGGTGCCCGGTTGACGGCAGAGGGCGAGCGCCTGCTGCATCTGGCCGACGCGTTGGCGCTGGCGCGGGCCGAGGTGCTGGCGCGCTTTGCCGGCACGGGCGAGGCGTTGGCGCCGGCGCGGCACGGCCTGGGCTTGCGGACCTCGATGCGCAACCAGATGCCGTGCCGGGTGGCCGAGGTGAGGTCGGTCGGTCAGGGTGGACCCGTGGTGTGGGTGACGCTGCGGGCCGAGGGTGGCCAGTCCCTGGTGTCGGTGATCACGTGCGACAGTGCCGACCTGCTGGGCTTGGCGCCGGGCATGTCTGTGCTGGTGCTGTGCAAGGCGGCGGCGGTCCGTGTCACGGCCGCGGCACCCGAGCCACGGCAGGGTGTCAGCACCCTGGCGGGCCGGGTCTGGCGGGTGGCGCGCGGGCGCGAGGTCGACGAGGTGACGCTGGCGCTACCGGGCGGCGTGTTCTGGGTCGGCTTGGCCGAGCGACCGTTTGGTCGCCGCAAGGGGCAAACGGCCCACGCCACGATGGCGGGCAGCGCCATGGTCATTGCCCTGAGTGACTGAAGGGGTGCGCCCGGGCGCATGCGGGCGGGCCGCGGCCGGCGTCATGCCGGACGACGCCCCAGCTTGCGGTACACCGTTGCCCGGCTGATGCCCAGCGCACGCGCGGCTTCCATCACGTTGCCGCGTGCGTCATCGACCGCCTGGCGGATCAGCGCCGTCTCCATGTCCTTGAGTGGCACGCTGTGCGCGGCCATGCCGGTCGCCTGACGGGCACCCGTGCGGTCATCGGCCTGCCGGGCCAGCACCTGCAATTGCAGGCCCGACCACAGTGGCACCTCGAAGGCACCCCGGTGGTGGCGAGCGGCATCGAACAAGGTGTCGATACCGATGGCAAAGCACTGCGAAGCATGGCCGGACGTGCCCGGGGCCAGGCCCAGCATGTCGCGGGCGGTGCGGTTCGCTCCCGCCATCACGCCATCGGCGTCCAGGCAGACCAGACCATCGTCGTGGCCACCGGGCACGCGGCCGGGCCAACTGATACGCAGCAACAGCCGGTGCGGTCGGGCCAGGATCAGCGCGTTTTCGATGGCACACGCCGACTGGATGACCAGGTGCTTGAGGGCCGGTTGTTCCTGCACGTTGACGCCGGTCAGGTCCAGCATGCCGATGCAGGCACCGTCGGGCCCCCAGATGGGGGCGCCGGCGCAACTGAATACGCTGGTGTCGTGGAAGAAATGCTCTCCCCGGTGCAGCCATACCGGCTGCAGGTCGGCCAGCGTGGTGCCGATGGCCGTGGTGCCAACGGCGGCCTCCGACAGGTTCACCCCGATGCGGGCGATGGCGGCCACATGCGGGTCGTGGCGGTCGAGGGGGCCCTGCACGTCAATGACAATGCCTTGTGCATCGGTGAGGATGGCGAAATAGCGTGTGTGCAGCATGGCCCGTGCCATCGACCGGATGACGGGCGTGGCGGCCTGGCGCAGTGGCCGGCTGCCCTGGCTGGCGCGGTTCATGGCGGCGGCCGAGACGGTATCAAAGACCACCCGGTCCTGAGGCCGGTGGCCCATGGCCAGGCAGCGTCGCCACGATCGCTCGATCGCGGGCGGAACGCTGGCGTCGGCGGCTGCACGGTGGCCGAACAGGATATGCCGGCGCGCCTGCTCGATCTGTTGCAGCCGGGCGGCAGGGGCAACCGGGTAGCGCGCAGCGGTGTTCATCACGGCGGTCGGATCCTGTGGGCAAGTCGGGTGTGAACGGGGCACGCCCATTGAAGCAGAGATTCGCCGGCTTTGCATCTGCGCGCTCCGGTGTGCCCTCAGGACAGGTGCCGGGTGGCGGGTGAGCCGCATACCGGCGGCTGGTCGCCCGCAGGGGCGGCCGGTTGAAGTGTGTTTTTGGCCGTGCCGACCTGCATGTCGCGCGGCAGCGGCACCCCGTTCTTGACCGCCAGGACCTCGGACATGATGCTGACCGCGATTTCCGGCGGGGTCTTGCTGCCGATGTAGATACCGACCGGACCGCGCAGCGAGGCCAGGCTTTCCTCGGTCTGCCCGAAGTGTTCGATCAGGCGCGCGCGCCGCGCTGCGTTGTTGCGGCGTGAGCCGATGGCACCGACGTAGAACGCCTCGCTGCCGATGGCCTCCAGCAGTGCCAGGTCATCGAGCTTGGGGTCGTGGGTGAGAGCAATCACGCAGGTGCGGCGGTCCACCAGGAATTCGCGCACCACATCATCGGGCATGCCGGGCAGCAGGCTGACGCCGGGCACCGACCAGCTCCCCCGGTATTCCTCGCGCGGATCGCAAACGGTGACGGCAAAGCCGCAGAACAGGGCCATGGTGGCCAGGTACTCGGCCAGTTGGCCGGCACCGATGAGCAGCATGCGGTATTCGGGACCAAAGCTGTTGCGCAGCCAGACGCCGTCATCGCTCAGCGGCATCGGGCGCTCGATGGGCTGCTGTGACACGCGGCCGGTGGCGATCTCGGTGTCGCGCCGCATCAGTTGCCCGGTGCCGAGGGCGCTGATCAGGGCCGCCAGAGCATCGGCGTCGGGGTTGAACTCGAGCAGCAACTCCAGCGTACCGCCGCAGGGCAGGCCGAAACGGTGTGCCTCGTCGGCGGTCACCCCGTATGTCACCCGCTCGGGGGGGCCTTCGGGAATCGCATGGGTGATGCCGTCGGCGGCGGGCGCCTCGGCGGGTGTGGCGGCGCGGCTGTAACGCCAGACCAGGTCGTCCTCAATGCAGCCGCCGGAGACGGACCCCACGACCGCCCCGGTTTCGCACAGCGCCATGATGGAGCCGACCGGGCGCGGCGAGGAGCCCCAGGTGCGGATGACCGTGGCCAGCAGGGCGCGGCGGCCGTCGCGGCGCCATTGCAGCAGATGCCGCAGGACCGTGAGATCGAGGTTTTCCATGGCCAGGCCCGTCCCGGTCAGCGCATCAGGGCCCAGCCCAGGGCCACGATGGCGGCAGCGATAAGAATCCATACCCATGCCGGTATGCCGCCGCTGCGGACCGCGGTATCGGGCGGCACCGCGTCGCCCGCATCCGCCGGCGGATGGCGGCGCAGCAGCTCGGCATCGAAGCGCTTGAAAAAATCGTCGGCAAGGGACTTGGCCGCGCCGTCGATCAGGCGCTGGCCCAGTTGCGCGATCTTGCCGCCCACCGTGGAGTGCACGCTGTAGCGCAACTCGCAGCCATGGTCGGTCGGCGTCAGCTCAACCTTGGAGTGGCCCTTGCCGAAGCCGGCCACACCCCCCTGGGCATCGAAGTTGAGCTGGTAGGACTGGGGTGGCACGATGTCGGTGAGTTGCACCTTGCCGGTGAAGCGTGCCGCCACCGGGCCGATCTTGAGCGCGGTGGTGACGTTGTAGCCGCCGTTGCCGGCGGGCTCGAACTTCTCGCAGCCGGGGATGCAGGCCTTGAGGATGTCGGGGTCGTTCAGGGCATCCCAGGCCTGTTGCTGGGTGGCTGCCAGGCTGCGTTGTCCTTGCATGTCCATGGTGTGTCTCCTGTCTGGGGCGGCGTCCTCATTGTCGGAGCAGGTGCGAGAGGGCGCCAGCCAGCTCTTCGAGCCGGCTGAGGTTGTGGATGGCCAGCATGGCGTCCGTGTGGCGGTGCAGCACCTGCGCGCCGCGCGCCAGCGGCGCATAGCCTTCGAAGCGCAGCAGCGGATTGAGCCAGAGCAGTCGCCGGCTGTGGCGCCGCAGCCACTGCAGTTCCGGCTCCAGGGCGTCGGGTTCGCCCGTGTCCAGCCCGTCGGTGATCAGCAGCACCACGGTGCGGCGGCCCACCAGATGCCGGGCATGGCCCTGTCGCAACTGGGCCAGCGAATCACCCAGCCGGGTGCCGCCGGCAAAGTCGGCGATGGTGGCGTTGGTGGCTGCCAGCATCTGGTCGGTGTCGGCCAGCCGGAAGGCGGCGCGCAGATCGCTCAGGCCGGTGCCGAAGGCATAGGCGGCACGTGGCCGGCCCCGGGTGGCGGCATGCAGGAAGGCCAGCAGCAGGCGGGCATAGCGTTCCATCGAACCCGAGATGTCGACCAGAACCAGCAGCGGCAGCGGCTGCTCGACCCGGGCACGGCGTGGCAGCCACAGCAGTTCGCCCTCGTGCCGTCGGGCCTGGCGCAGGGCGGCCGGCCAGTGGGGTTGCGCGCCGCGCCAGCCGGCGCGGGTGCGGCGGCCGGCGATGGGTGGCAGCACCAGGGGCACTTCGCGGACCAGGCGCTCGATCAGCCGGTATTCGCTGGCGCTCAGACTGGCGAAGTCGGCCTGGCGCAGGCGCTGGCGCTCGCTCGCGCTCATGGCCGCGTCCAGGCGCAACTCCTGCTCATCGGTGGCCGCATCGGCGGTCGGGGGGCGCGGTGCCTGCAGCGCCTCCTGCACGCGCGGCTTGCGCTTGGGCGGGTGGGCCGGCGCGGCCTTGGGCAGCATCTGGGCCAGCAGTTGCTGCGCGAGTTCGGGGTTGCGGAAGAACGCATCGAACAACTGGTCGAACACCTCGATGTCCTGTGGCCGGCTGATGAGCACCGCCCGCAACCCGGCACGCAGGTCATCGCGTCGCTCCAGGCCGACGATGAGCGCCGACTGCTGCGCCAGCGCAATGCGGCTGCTGTCCACCGGAACGCCGGCACGGCGCAGCGCGCGGCCGAAGCCCGTCAGGTTGTCCGGCAGTTTGCCGCTGCGTGCATCGCCCAGTTGCATGGCCGTCCCTTCACGCCGGCTCGGGCAGCAGCAACTGGTCGATCAGCGGCAGCAGGGCGGCCACGTCCTCGCGCTGCTTGAACAGGATGCCTGCCGTGTTCTGTACCACCTCGGGGTCGAGTTGCAGGGTGTCCAGCGCCACCAGCGCCTTGGCCCACTCCACGCTCTCGGCGATGCCGGGCGCGCGCTGGAAGGCATTGGCAAAGGGCTGCGATCGCAGCCGCGCCACAAAGGCGCTGACCTGCGCCGACAGCGCTTCGCCGGCATCGGGCACCCGGCTGCGCACGATCGCCAGCTCGCGCTCGCGTTCCGGGTAGTCCATCCACTGGTACAGGCAGCGGCGCTTGACGGCGTCGTTGAGGTCGCGCGTGCGGTTGCTGGTCAGCAGCGTGACCGGCGCGGCGAGCGCGCCGATGGTGCCCAGCTCCGGGATGCTCACCTGGTACTCGCCAAGGTACTCGAGCAGGAAGGCCTCGAAGGGCTCGTCGGCGCGGTCCACCTCGTCGATCAGCAACACGGCACCCGGCGACGGCGTCTGCAGCGCCTGCAGCAGCGGGCGACGGATCAGGTAGCGTTCCTGGTAGACCTCGCGCTCGATCTGCTCCGGGCTGGCAAAGTCCTGGGCGGCGCGCATGTGCAGCAGTTGCGCCGTGTGGTTCCACTCGTACAGGGCCTCGCGCTGCTCCATGCCGTCGTAGCACTGCAGGCGGATCAGCGGGCGGCCCAGCACCCTGGCCAGCGCCTTGGCCAGTTCGGTCTTGCCCACGCCGGGCTCGCCCTCGAGCAGCAGCGGGCGCTGCAAACTCAGGGCGAGGAAGGCCGAGGTGACCAGCTGGCGCGGTGCGTGATACCCCACGGCCGCCAGCGCATCGGCCAATGCGTCGATCGATCCGGTGGCCGCATGGCTGGCAGGGTCGTGGGTACCGTCGGTCATGCGGGCGTCATCCCCTGGCCTGCGCCACGGCACGCCTGGTTTGCACCTTGATCAGCTGGGCACGGTACTCGGCGCTGGCGTGCAGGTCGCTGTTGAGTTCCGACGCGTCGATGGCGACGCCATCCACCGCCTCGGGGCTGAAGCTGCCCGCCAGCGCGGCTTCCAGGCCGGGATGGCGGAACACGCCATTGCCCGCACCCGTGATGGCCACGCGCACGCCAGCGGCGGTCTGGGCCACGAACACGCCCACCAGCGCGAAGCGCGAGGCCGGCTGGCGGAACTTGGCGTAGGCGGCCTTGGCGGGGATGGGAAAGCTGATCGCGGTGATGATCTCGCCGGGCTCCAGCGCCGTGGCGTACATGCCCTGGAAGAAGTCGTCGGCCGCAATCTGTCGCTGGCTGGTGTGCACCGTGGCGCCCAGGCCGAGGACGGCCGCCGGGTAGTCGGCCGCCGGGTCGTTGTTGGCGACCGAGCCGCCCAGGGTGCCCATGGCGCGTACCTGTCGGTCGCCGATACCGCCGGCCAGCGCCGCCAGGGCCGGGATGGCCTGCTGCACCTCGGCGCTGCCGGCTACGGCCTCGTGGCGCGTCATGGCACCGATGACGATGGCAGAGCCCTCGCGGCGGATGCCGGCGAGGTCGGCCACGCCGGCCAGGTCCACCAGCATCTCGGGCTGGGCCAGGCGTTGCTTGAGGGAGGCGATCAGCGTCTGGCCGCCAGCCAGGGGCTGGCCGCCGGTCGCGATTTTTTGCAGCGCGTCGGCCAGGGTGGCGGGTTTGTCGTAGGCGAATGCGTACATGGTGTCCTCCTTCGCGCTCAGGCCTTGGCCGACTGGATGGCCTGCCACACGCGGTGCGGGCTGGCGGGCATGTCCAGGTCCTTGACGCCCAGCGGTGCCAGGGCGTCGAGCACGGCGTTGATGACGGCCGGTGGCGAGCCGATGGCGCCCGCCTCGCCGCAGCCCTTGGTGCCCAGCGGGTTGGTGGTGCAGGGGGTGCACACATGGCCGAGCTGGAACGACGGGAAATCGTCGGCGCGCGGCATCGTGTAGTCCATGAACGAGCCGGTCACGAGCTGGCCGGTTTCGCGGTCGTAGACGCAGTTTTCCAGCAGCGCCTGGCCAATCCCCTGCACCAGGCCGCCATGCACCTGGCCTTCGACGATCATCGGGTTGATGATGGTGCCGAAGTCGTCCACCGCCGTGAACCGGTCCACGCGCACCACGCCGGTCTCGGGGTCCACCTCCACCTCGCAGATGTAGGTGCCGGCCGGATAGGTGAAGTTGGTGGGGTCGTAGAACGCGGTTTCGTTCAGGCCCGGCTCCAGCTTGTCGAGCGGGTAGTTGTGCGGCACATAGGCCGTGAGCGCGACCTGGCCGAACGTCACCTTCTTGTCGGTGCCGCGCACGGTGAACTCGCCATTGGCGAAATCGACGTCGGCGTCGCTGGCTTCCATCAGGTGCGCGGCGATCTTCTTGGCCTTGGCCTCGATCTTGTCCAGCGCCCGCATGATGGCCGCTCCTCCCACCGAGATGGAGCGCGAGCCGTAGGTGCCCATGCCGAAGGGAACGCGGCCGGTGTCGCCGTGCACGATGTCCACCTGATCGGGCGTCAGGCCCAGGCGCGCGGCCACCACCTGTGCGAAGGTCGTCTCGTGCCCCTGACCGTGGCTGTGCGAACCGGTGAACACCGTCACACTGCCCGTGGGGTGCACGCGCACCTCGCCGCACTCGAACAGACCCGCACGTGCGCCCAGGGCACCGGCGATGTTGGAGGGCGCCAGGCCGCAGGCCTCGATGTAGCTGCTGTAGCCGATGCCGCGCAGCAGGCCCTTGGTTTTCGATGCCGCCTTGCGCGCTTCGAAGCCGGCCACGTCGGCCAGCTGATTGGCCTGGTCCAGGCACGCGTGGTAATCGCCCGTGTCGTACTGCAGCGCCACCGGCGTCTGGTAGGGGAAGCTGGTGATGAAGTTGCGGCGCCGCAGTTCGTCCTGCGGCAGACCCAGCTCCCACGCGGCGCGGCTGACGATGCGCTCCAGCAGATAGGTCGCCTCGGGTCGGCCGGCGCCGCGGTAGGCATCGACCGGGGTGGTATTGGTGAACCAGGCGTCGACCTCCACATACACCTGTGGCGTGCTGTACTGGCCCGCCAGCAGCGTGGCGTACAGGATGGTCGGCACCGCCGTCGAAAACGTGGACAGGTAGGCCCCGAGATTGGCGTCGGTGTGGACCTTCAACGCCAGGAACTTGCCATCCTTGTCCAGCGCCAGTTCGGCGTGGCTGACATGGTCGCGCCCGTGCGCGTCGCTCAGGAAGGCCTCGGCACGCTCACAGGTCCATTTGATGGGCCGGTTGAGCTTTTTCGAGGCCCAGGTCAGGCACACGTCCTCGGCGTAGAGGTAGATCTTGGAGCCGAAGCCGCCACCCACGTCGGGGGCAATCACGCGCACCTTGTGTTCGGGCAGGCCCATCACGAAGGCGGTGAGCAGCAGGCGCTCGACGTGCGGGTTCTGGTTGGCCACGGTCAGGGTGTACTCGTCGGTGGCGCGGTTGTACTGACCGATGACCGCGCGCGGCTCCATGGCGTTGGGCACCAGGCGGTTGTTGGTCAGGTCCAGACGGGTGACGTGCGCCGCGCCTGCAAAGGCCGCATCCACCTGCGCCTTGTCACCGATGGCCCACTTGTAGCAGTGGTTGTCGGGGGCCTCGTCATGTACGGCGCTGGCACCGGCCTGCCGGGCGTCGCGAACGTCCACCACGGCGGGCAGTGGCTCATAGTCGACGTTGACCAGTTCGGCCGCGTTGCGCGCCTGCTCCAGGGTCTCGGCCACCACCATGGCCACGTGGTCACCCACGTAGCGGGCCTTGCCCTGGGCCAGGATGGGGTGGGCCGGTTCCTTCATCGGCGTCCCGTCGGTGCTGGTGATGAGCCAGCCGCAGGGCAGGCCGCCGATCTTGTCCGCGGCGACGTCCTGGCCGTCGAACACGCCGATCACGCCCGGCGCGGCTAGCGCGGCCGACTTGTCGACGCTGTTGATCCTGGCGTGCGCGTGCGGCGAGCGCACGAATACGGCGTGGGTCGTGCCCTCCGGCACGATGTCGTCGGTGTACTGACCGGCACCGGTGAGGAAGCGGTAGTCTTCCTTGCGCCGGACAGGCTCGCCGATGTGCGGCAGCTTGGCAAAGTCGGATGCGCCCATGTCCGCTCTCCTCAGGCTTTCATGGCCGCGGCGCCTTGCACCACGGCCTTGACGATGTTCTGGTAACCCGTGCAGCGGCACAGGTTGCCCTCCAGCATCTCGCGCACCTCGGCTTCGCTGGCATCGGGCCGGCGCTGGCACAGGTCCACCGCGCTCATCACCATGCCGGGGGTGCAGAAGCCGCACTGCAGGCCATGGCACTCCTTGAAGGCGGCCTGCATCGGGTGCAGGGTGCCGTCGGCGGCCGACAGACCCTCGATGGTGGTGATCTCTGCCCCGGACGCCTGGGCCAGCAGCATGTTGCACGACTTGACGGCCCTGCCGTTCAGCAGCACGGTGCATGCACCGCACTGGGCGGTGTCGCAGCCGACGTGGGTGCCGGTCAGCCTGAGGTGTTCACGAAGCGCCTGGACGAGCAGCGTGTGGGGTGCTGCGTCCACGGTCACGGCCTTGCCGTTGACCTTGAGTGGAACCTGCATGGTGGTCTCCTGTGTTGTGTCGCGAGGCCATCACAGTGAACCATGTGCGCCGGGGGAAGTGCTTCGGGGAAACCCTGAAACGGGCCGTGCCCGTGACAGGGATTCTCAATTTGAGACAGCTGCGGCGCATGCTGCGCCGCAGTAAATGCAGCTGGCGTTCAGGTGCCGGCCGCCAGGCCCCGCCGGGGTCGCCACCAGCCCAGCACGGTGTAGGCCAGGATCGTGGTTGCCACGGCCCCCACGCCATACACCAGCAGGATCAGGAACCAGTCGGCGGGACCGCCGGCATCGGTGAAGCCCGATGACGACACCCGGGCCATGACCACCAGCGCCACCACGCCGCCGAGCAGCCCCAACAGCTCGGACTGCACCAGGCGGCGCGAGACCAGCCCGCGCTCCCGCACCAGCAAGGCCACGAACGCGAGGAGGCCCAGCACGGCCACCAGCAGCATGACCCACAGCATCGGCCCCAGCATTTCCTGGAAAACGGCCAGGAACACCATCGGATCGAGTTCTTTCATGGTCCAACTCCTTGCTTCAGGCGCGACCGCGCAGCATGCTGATATAGGTTGGCTTGAGGGCCATGGTTTTCATCACCCAGCTGATCCACAACTCCTCCAGTGGTGCGATCACGCCGGGGAACGACATCACCAGGTTGTCCTGGTAGTCGAACTCGATCAGCATGGCGCGGCCCAGGCGCGTGATGAGCGGGCAGCTGGTGTAGCCGTTGTACATGTCTGCCGAGGGCTTGCCGGTGATGTCGCCCACGAGATGAGAGACGGCCACGGGCACCTGCCACTTCACGCTCGCGGCGGTCTTGCCTTTGGGCACACCGGCGATGTCGCCCACCGCGAACACTTCGGGGTAACGCTTGTGACGCAGCGTCTGCCGGTCCACCTCGGCCCAGCCGTCGGCCGCCCAGGGCCCCTCGGTCCAGGGCAGCGGGCTGTTGCGTACCACCTCGGGTGCGCGCATGGGTGGCACCACGTTGATGAAGTCGTAGCCCTGCTCCAGGGTGCCCGCCGGCGTCTTGTAGATGGCGATGCGCCGGTCCGGATCGATGGACTGGAGCACGTGCTCGTGGTGTACCTTCACGCCACGGTCCTGGAACAGCATGCGCACCTTCTCGGCCACGATGGGCACCCCGAACAGCGACTTGCTCTGCGCCATGTACATCAGTTCGGCCTTGCCACGGTTGCCCCGGCGGCGCAGGTGGTCGTCCGAGATGAAGGTGTATTTCAGGGGGGCACCGGCGCATTTCATCTCGCCCAGTGGCCGGCCGAACAGGCCGACACCCCCCGTATCGGCAAACTGGTTCAGGGCCTGCCAGGTGGCGGCTGCGGCCTGTGGGCTGTGGTAGATGCTGCCCAGGCCATTGGTGCCGATGCGCGTGGTGTCCATGCCCTCGATGGCACCGTAGTTCAACTCCAGCCCGGTGGCCAGGATGAGGAAGTCGTATGCCAGGCGCTTGCCGCTGTCGGTGACGACCGCTTTGCCCTCGGGGTCGATCTCGGCCACCTTCTCGGCGATCAGCTCGACCCCCTTCGGGATGTACTCGCTGGTGGACGAGATGACATAGCCCTGCGGCTTGACGCCGGCGGCGATCAGGGTGAAGCCGGGCTGGTAGTAGTGCGCCTTGCGACCATCGATGACGGTGATGTGGGCACCGTCGAGCAGGGCCGCCAGCCGGGACGCGGCCGTCAGGCCGGCTGCCCCACCACCGGCGATCACGATACGTGCCTGCGTCCTGGCTGGCTCGGCTGCCCGTGCCGGCATTGCCGTGGCGCCGGCGGCGCCCACCAGTGGCAGCGCACCCAGCCCGGCAAGCAGGCGGCGGCGCCCGGTCAGGGGGGCGATGTTGCGGGGTGTCGCATCGATGGTCATGCTTGTCTCCTTGCTCGATGTCATTGAATCACATATACATTACTATGTATAGTATTAATGATGAGCGCGCCAACACCTTGATGTCTTGAGATTAGTCAAGAAATGTGGCGCTGCGGTATCCGAACCAGCGTGACGGATACCTGGCGCAGGGGCCTTAGGGGAACCACGCCGACGCCATGCGCAGGCCGGCCCACGTCAGCAGCAGAGAGCCGAACAGGTGCAGGGTAGCGTGAACCAGGGCCAGCAGCAAGCGCCCTTGCTGCAACAGCGCAATCCCCTCGGCCGAGAATGTCGAAAAGGTTGTCAGTGCGCCCAGGAAGCCGGTCACGATGGCGAGCCGCCAGACAGGATCGATCTGAGGTTGTGCCTGGAGCACGGCGATCACCACCCCGATCAGCCAGCCACCGATCCAGTTGGCGGCCAGCGTGCCCCAGGGGAGCAGCGCATCGCCCTGATTGAGCCAGAGGGCCAGCCTCCATCGCCCCAGCGCCCCCAGGCTGGCCCCGATGCAGATGGCAATCACTTGGTGCATGGGGTGTCGGTGCCGGGCGTCAGAACGGGGGCGAATCGTCGGCGGTATCCGCCGTGGCCGGCATGGCGCGGCCCTGGGTCAGGGTACCCGTGCCCGGGTTGGCTGCAGCCGACTGGCCGGCCGCTGTCAGCGGGTCGCTCGAGAGCTCGCCACCGAGCGCCTCGATCAGCGCCGGCATCAGCTGGCGCAACTCGCCCGTGCTCAGGGCCACATCGGTGTCGAAGCGGTCCTCGCCCTCGGTCGCGGGGCGGTCCTCGAACACGCCCTCCAGGAAGCTGAGCTTCTTCAGTTGCATCGACTCGGTCATGACAAAGCCGATGCGGCCTTCCCAGCTCAGGGCCAGGCGGGTGGGCAACTTGCCCTCGGCAATGTGTTTGCGCACCTCGTCATTGAGCAGATGGTGGCGGGTGAAGCGAACGACCGATTTTTCTTCGTCGTGCGATTTGAGTTCGCATTCGCGCTCCACCGCCAGGCCCGCCGGCCAGTCGTCGGGCGTCTCGGCCAGCAGCCACTGCGTCATGGCGGTCTGCGGCGTCATGGCGGTGTTCAACAGCGCGGCGGAAAAGCCGCTGAAGCACTGCACCAGCGAGCTCAGCACCTCGTCGTTTTTGCCCTGGCTGCCGGCATCGGTCACCAGCCAGCCATGCTCCAGGTCGATCCACACCCACACCTGGCTGCGACGGGCGAATGCCTGAGGCAGCAGGGCCAGCAGCGCATCCTCGCGCAGGGCCTTGGTCTCCTTCTTGCCGGGCTTGCGTCCGGTGGTGGCCTCGATGTGGTCGGCCGCTTCCTGCGCCTTCTCGCGCACCAGGGCGCCGGGAACCGCCTTGGTCTCGATCTGGAAGCGCAGGATGCGCTGGCCATCGACCGACTCGACCAGCGGGCCATGGGCTTGCCCGCGGGGCTCGACCCAGCCGAAGGATTTGTCCTGCGTGGCACCGCAGGGCGTGAAACGGGCCGCGTCCAGCGCCGTTTCCATGTCATCGAGCGTCGGTGCCCAGCCGGGCGCCAGACGGAAAAGGGTCACGTTCTTGAACACAGTATGAATAAGGTTGGCAAAGGCACGGGGCCTGTGATGGCCCAGGGGCCGGGGTCAGAGTTCTTCCACGCGCCGGGCCGGGTAGCTGTCCCAGGCCTGGCAACCGGGGCATTGCCAGAAGTGCTGGCGTGCCTCGAAGCCGCAGGCGGCACAGCGGTAGCGCTTGAGTGGCCCGCAGGCCTGCTCCAGCGCCAACATCACTGGTTGGCGCGCCTCGGCGTCGCTGAAGGTTTCGCCTTCGAGCCAACGTGTGGCCATGACCAGTGAAGGCTCCTGCCGCAGGTGGTCCAGGTAGCGCTGGCGCTGCTGCAGGCCGACCGGATCGAGGCTGGCCAGGGCTTCCGACACATCCAGCGAGGGGACACGCTCGTGCGCGGCTTCCAGCAGACGCTGCGCCTCGGCCTCGCGTCCGAGCTTGCGGGCGAGCTCCGCCAGGTTGTGGGCTGCCAGCGGCAGGGCCTGCGGGGCGTTGTCGGCCAGCCGCAGCAGGGCGTCGAATGCGCCGTTGGCATCGCCGATCTGCGAGCGCAGGGCTGAAATGGTCATCCAGCCGCGCGCCAGCGACGGTACGCGGGCCACGGCCTCGTCCAGCAATTTGAAGGCCTGCAGGGTGTTGCCGCTGCGCTGGGCCAGATCGGCCTCTTCGCACAGGTAGTGGGCCAGCCGGCCGGTGAAGCTGCCGGGCTGGGCCAGGTCGAGCTTCTCAGCCACGCGACGGGCTTGCGGCCAATCGCGTGAGCGCTCGTAAATCGACAGCAGCGCCAGCAGGGCCTCGCTTTCGAAATCGGAGCCTTCGAGCTTGACCAGCGCCGCCTCGGCGCGGTCAAGCAGGCCCGCCTTGAGGAAGTCGAGGGCCAGGGCGTGCTGGGCACGGTCGCGGTCCTTGCGCCCGATGTCCGAGCGCGCCAGCAGGTGTTCATGTACCCGGATCGCGCGGTCGTAGTCGCCCCGGCGTCGGAACAGGTTGCCCAGCGCGAAGTGCAACTCGGCAGTGTCGGGATCGCTTTGCACCGCTTCGATGAAGGCGTCGATGGCCTGGTCCTGCTGCTCGTTGAGCAGGTGGTTCAGACCCCGGAAATAGGCCCGAGGCGCATGCCGTCCGGCAATGCGCCACTGCCGCAGGTCCAGCCGCGATGCCACCCAGCCCAATGCGAAGGCCAGCGGCAGACCCCAGAGCAACCAGGTCAGGTCAAGTTCCATGGCGACGGGTGTCGACGGCGTCGGTGATGACTGTCGTGGTGCTGGGCGAGACGGTGGCCACAGGGGCCGGCGAAACGGGTGTGCTGGCCGGCGCCGCGGCCGTGTCGGCCACAGGAGCCTGATGCGCGCGGCGCGCACGCAGCCACAGGGGCAGCATCACGACCACGCCCAGCGCCACACCAATCAGCAGCGCCACGAACAGCGCCAGCACCAGAGGGGCCTGCCAGGACATGCCAAAGAACAGGTGCAGCGTCACCGGTGCCTGGTTGTTCAGGGCAAAGGCGAACAGCACAAAAAAAATGGCTGCGTTGAGCAGCCACATCAGGTATCTCATTCATCCCCTCTGTGGTGGGGACGATTGTACCGGTCACTCCGGTGCCCGGGGCTCCCGGCCGAGGATGGTGGCGGTGCGGGCGTCCACCTGTTCGCGCAGGGCCTTGCCCGGCTTGAAATGGGGGACGCGTTTCTCCGGAATCATGACGCTCTCGCCCGAGCGCGGGTTGCGCCCGATGCGCGGCGAGCGGCGGTTGACGGAGAAACTGCCGAAACCGCGGATCTCGATACGGTGGCCCCTGACCAGAGCGTCGCCCATGGCATCGAGTATGGCCTTGACGGCAAACTCGGCATCGCGGTGCGTGAGCTGGCTGAAGCGGCCAGCAAGCGCTTCTACGAGGTCGCTGCGGGTCATGGTCTTTCTTGTTACGGCTAACCGGAACGGGAATGGCCGGGGACAGGATGCCGGGGGCAGGCGATGGCCAGCCCCGGCATCCCATGCCGGGGGTAAGGATCAGTTGTTGCTGTCCAGCTTGGCCTTGAGCAGGGCGCCCAGGTTGGTGGTGCCGGCGTTGCCCACGTTCTGGTTCAGGCTGGCCATGGCTTCCTGCTGGTCGACGGCATCCTTGGCCTTGATCGACAGCTGGATGTTGCGGGTCTTGCGATCCACATTGACGACCACGGCCGACACTTCGTCGCCTTCCTTGAGCACGTTGCGGGCATCTTCGACGCGATCGCGGCTGATTTCGCTGGCGCGCAGGTAGCCCACCACGTCCTCGCCCAGATCGATCTCGGCGCCCTTGGCGTCCACGGTCTTGACCTTGCCGGTCACCACGGAGCCCTTGTCGTTGACCGACACGAAGGTGGTGAACGGGTCACCATCGAGCTGCTTGATGCCCAGGCTGATGCGCTCGCGCTCGACGTCGATGGCCAGCACGATGGCTTCGACTTCCTGGCCCTTCTTGTAGTTGCGCACGGCGACTTCGCCGGGTTCGTTCCAGGACAGGTCGGACAGGTGCACCAGGCCATCGATGCCGGCGGCCAGTCCCACGAACACGCCGAAGTCGGTGATCGACTTGATCGGGCCCTTGACGCGGTCGCCGCGCTTGGTGGTCTCGGCGAACTCGTGCCAGGGGTTGGCGCGGCACTGCTTCATGCCCAGGGAGATACGGCGCTTGTCTTCGTCGATGTCCAGCACCATGACTTCCACCTCGTCGCCCAGCGACACCAGCTTGGAGGGGGCCACGTTCTTGTTGGTCCAGTCCATCTCGGAGACGTGCACCAGGCCTTCGATGCCGGGCTCGAGCTCGACGAACGCGCCGTAGTCGGCGATGTTCGTGACCTTGCCGAACATGCGGGTGCCTTGCGGGTAGCGGCGCGACACGCCCAGCCAGGGGTCGTCACCCAGTTGCTTCAGACCCAGCGACACGCGTTGCTTCTCGGTGTCGAACTTGAGGATCTTGGCCGTGATTTCCTGGCCAGCCTGCACCACCTCGGAGGGATGGCGGACACGGCGCCAGGCCATATCGGTGATGTGCAGCAGGCCGTCGATACCGCCGAGGTCGACGAACGCACCGTATTCGGTGATGTTCTTGACCACGCCGTTGACAATGGCGCCTTCCTTCAGGGTTTCCATCAGCTTGGCGCGCTCTTCGCCCATGGAGGCTTCGACCACGGCGCGGCGGCTCAGCACCACGTTGTTGCGCTTGCGGTCGAGCTTGATGACCTTGAACTCCATGGTCTTGTTTTCGTACGGCGTCAGGTCCTTGGTCGGACGGCTGTCGACCAGCGAACCCGGCAGGAAGGCGCTGATGCCGTTGATCATGACCTTCAGGCCGCCCTTGACCTTGGTGCCGGTGGTGCCGGTGACGAAATCGCCAGACTCGAGGGCCTTTTCCAGGGCCATCCAGGACGCCAGGCGCTTGGCCTTGTCGCGCGAGAGCAGGGTGTCGCCAAAGCCGTTTTCCACGGAGTCGATGGCCACGGCGACGAAATCGCCCACCTGGACTTCGAGTTCGCCCTGGTCGTTCTTGAATTCGGCGATCGGCACATAGGCCTCCGATTTCAGCCCGGCGTTGACCACCACGTGGTTGTGCTCGATGCGCACGACTTCGGCGGTGATGACTTCGCCCGCGCGCATTTCGGCACGCTTGAGGGACTCTTCAAACAGGGCGGCAAAAGATTCAGACATGAGGTTTCCTAGAACCACACAGCGCCGGGCGCGGGAGGGCTGTCAAAGCTCGCGCGGGAGATCGGCGGATGGGCGGCGTTTCAAATGCAGCGCGTGACGCTGCGGTTGGGTCGAAGAACCATAGGGCCTGCGGGCGGGGAACACCCGGCGGGGCCTTCTGGGCCAAACAAAAACCGGTGTTCTCAGCGAGCCGCGAACACCGTCCTGCCTTGCCACCAGTCCAACACCTGCTGCACCGATTGCTCGATGGAGAGATGGGAGTTGTCCAGCTGCACGGCATCCTCGGCAGGCTTCAGAGGGGCGTGTGCCCGGGTGGTGTCCCGGGCGTCCCGCTCCCGCAAATCCTGCAGAAGATCGTCAATTTTAGCAGTAAACCCTTTTGAAATCAATTGCTTATACCGACGCTGGGCACGCTGCTCGACGCTGGCCGTCAGAAATACCTTCAGCGGGGCGCCGGGGAAGATCACCGTACCCATGTCGCGGCCGTCGGCCACCAGCCCCGGCAGACGCCGGAATGACAGTTGCAAGCCGTGCAGCGCGGTGCGCACGCCCGGGTGCCGGGACACCTGCGAGGCCATGCCGCCGGTGGTCTCCTGGCGCAGTTCGTCGGTGACGTCCTTGCCCCTCAGGAACACGCGCTCCTCCTGGAACGACAC
>Ga0265293_10006877_pt1 | contig 17865 bp, 20 predicted proteins | sample Munlanlewell138R_FD_192505 | JGI IMG/M metagenome (GOLD analysis project Ga0265293, IMG submission 192505) | Leachate microbial communities from a municipal landfill in Southern Ontario, Canada - Leachate well 138R | ecosystem: Engineered > Solid waste > Landfill > Unclassified | place: Canada...
ATCATAATCCGCAGGTCCCCTGTTCGAATCAGGGATGCGCCACCAAGAATTCATGAAAAAAATCAAGCGCTTAGGTCGAAAGGCTTAGGCGCTTTTTTCTTGCGTGCTCCCTGTCAGATGCTTCGTGTCCCGCTCCTGTCCCAAAATCCGAGGTTTGCGTAAAAGCTACGCGGGACTTTTCTACGGCCCCATGGAGCCATCCTTGGCTCCGTCCCAACGGCGCATTAAATTTTGCTTGTATACCCTTGGGGGTCTTCTATCCACTCTTGGAGATCGGAAGGCTTCCATCCGCATGCCCGCCCACCCAGCCGGACAGGTTGCGGAAATCTACCGTCAGCAATTCTTCTATAGAGCGTCGCCCTGCTAAGTGCCGTGATTTTCATCACATCCGCGATGCGATAGAACGCTGGCGAAGCGTCTCGTATGACGATTTTTTCTAGGCTCGGGTAGTCAGCTTGACGATTCATTGGCACGGTGATCTCCTTCTGTCTTTCATGGCCTCAGAATGCATCATTAGTCTTGAATTGAACACTTGCCCGAGCGTGCCACATCGTAGCCAATCACTCGGTCAAGCATAAAAAGTCGCTACCTCCTTGCTTTGGCACAGCCTACCCCCTCGCATCGTATCCAGAACGAAGAATGCGCAGCGTCGGGCTGCGCATTCGAGGAGTCATGTGGTTGTCGTGTGTATCGTCGTCAGCTTGGTTTTGGTGGCGTGGTCTTGCCTGCGCTCCCTCTCCTGAACCCCCGATCCCCCGCCATGAACGCCTCCAGCATGTGTGGGATAAGCGTTACAGCGTCAACGGTTTCCCCATATGTCTGCGCATGTAAGGCTGCATAGCGGTCAAGATCCGTTTTCAGGCTGGCCGGGCAGGTAAAGGTCAGTTTGACGGTTGTGGTTGTAGGCAGCGGCCCAAGCCGCAGTTTTTTGGCAGTGGTCATTGTGACGCTCCCTTGCTGAAAAACAATGGCTGGTACGGACGGAGCACGAGATCGCGGCTGGCCACGATCCGCACGGGCATTCCGGGCCGGATCGTGAGCGTGGGCTGGATATTCATGTTGCGCCGGGTCATTTCCTGCCCGACCTGATTGATGCTGTCCTGTGCGCTGTCGCGCCCGGCGATGATGATGCGGTTGCCGTCCAGGCGATTTTCGGGGGCGGCCAGTTCGGCGCCGACACCCAGGAGCGTCGTCAGCACAGCGCCGCCGACGATGCGATCCCAATGCCAATCGACGCCATCCTCCAGGCCCGCATAGCCCGCCGGGTCGCTGCCCACCAGATTGTCCAGCGTCAGTGAAGACGTATCCGGCAGGATGATGCGGTTCCACACCACCTGCACCCGGCTTTGGCCGTAGCTCACCTGACTGTTGTAGCGGCCCAGGATGCGAGAGCCTTGCGGAATCAACAGATGTCTGCCGGTCGCGGAGTCATAGACGGGTTCGGTAACGGTGCCGATCACATCGCCCGGCAAATCGGACTTGATACCTGTCACCAAGGCGGCGGCAATGACCGTACCGGCCATGACCTGATACGGCGAGGCCGGCATCTGCAAATCCCCGGAATTACGGGTTTCTGTAGAACCGGATTGCAGGAAGGCTTCTTTCTGATCTTGCCGGTTCTGTATGGCGGTGGGGTCGGTGGATTGTGCCGCTGTCGAGGCCGGCCCTGCGGCCAGCGGGTCAAAGGCGGCCAAGGTGTTGTCCACTCCGGGCGCGCCAAGTCTCGCTTGCGTAGCCGTCGCCGTGGGCTGGCCGGACTGGCCCTGGCCGGTGCGGAAGAACACCGATGAGGCCGCTGCCGCGTCAGCCTCCTTGCGCAAGGCTTCACGCTCGGCGGCTTCGGCGTCGATGCCAGGCGGCGCGTAGGTGGCGACCGTCGGCTGCTGCGTGTTCACGATGGCCGGCCCCAGATCGCCCGGCAACGGCGGCCCGAGTTCGGGCACATCGCCCGGCACATCCGGGATGGATAGCATGGAGTAATCGGCCGGCAACGCATCAAGTCCTTCCGACTTTGATACCCGGTCTACGTTGTAAAGCTCGGTCTGCTCGTTCGCGCCGCGCCGCTGCGGTTGCAATGACCAGACCGTGGCGCCCAGTACCGCGACGGCCAGGCCGCCGGTGAGCATAGCCAGCGAGCGCCGGTTCAGCCGCGTGACCGGGCGCGGCTGGGCGCGCAGCGCGACGGTTTCGGGCGCGACTTTGGCCGCCTGTGGAGCAATGTCATCGGGCGTGTGTTCTTCGCTCATGCTCAGTTCCTCCGCGCCACGCCGTCGCTGCGCTCGATACGCACCACGTCGCCTTTATCGCCACCCAGGCGCAGTTCGGCCGCGCCGAACAGCCGATCCACGATGTAGTACGGCGAACGAAAGCGGTAGTTCACCAACTGCCCATCCCCCTGTGCGCCAATGACGAATAGCGGCGGCAACTCTCCTTGGGCGATGCCTGCGGGAAACTGGATATAAACCTTCTGCCCGTCATCAAAGGCGCGCAACGGCTTCCACGGCGGATTGCTGCCGCTGACGGCATAACGAAAGCGGATGTTCTCCAGCGACAAGCCGGTATCGACGAGCGCACCCGCTTGCGCTGCTTGATTCTGGCGCTGCAAGGCCAGCATCCGGTCGCGGGGGTAATCCCAGGACACTGACGCCATCCAGGCTTTTTCCGTCGAAGTCAGTTCCAGCAGGTAGGTGCGGCGGCTGGTGGTGATGACCAGATTGGTTTTCAGACCCGAGCGAATGGGTTTGACCAGCACGTTGACGCGCAAGTCGGCTCCGCTGCCGCTGGAGGTGTCGCCCACAATCCAGCGCACGGTATCGCCTGCGGCCACCGTCACCAGTTCCTCGCCCGGCTGGAGCGAAATCATCGTCACGCGCCCAATCGCCGCATACACCTGATACAAGGCGCCATCGGTGTACGGCCAGACCTGTATGGCGTTGACGTAGCCCTCGCGGGTGGGCGCGACCCGCGCCTGGGCATTGGCGCGGGAGACGCGCACGGTTTCATCCGCAGGCTCTGATACCGGCTTGGTATCGTCAACGCCCGGCAAGGGCTTTAACTGTCCTGGCATGGGCAGCACCTCGGGCAGCGTCACTACCTCCACCGGCGCGGGCGGCTCGGGAATCGGCAGCGCCTGCACGGGCTCATCGAGCGAAATCATGGGCGGCGGTTTGCCGGGCGAGGCGCAGCCCGAGAACAACACAACCGAAGCCAGCAGCGTGAGCGGTAAAGCGTAAACACGGAAAGACGGATTCATGGCATGACTCCTTCGGAAGAATCCAGTTCACGGCTCCACGACAAGCCGTTGACGTAGATGCCCAGCGGGTTGCGGCGCAGCCGTTCTTCGGTGCGCGGGGTTTGCAGCACGATGGACACCACGGCCGTCCATCGCTCCAGGCCGGCGGCCGCGCCGTTGACGTAGCGGCGCTGCGTCCAGCGCACGTTGAACGATGTGTCGCTGGCGCGCACGACGCTGGTGATCTGCACCGTGACGGATTCCTTGCCGATGCGGCCGAACGGGTCATTCACCCGCGCGTAGTCGTTCAGTGCCGCCGCGCCCCGGTCGGTGGTGTAGTCGTAGGCATCGAGCCAGTTCTGACGCACCACGATGGGGTCGATGGACAGCGAACGCACCAGGGTTATGAAACGGGCGATATGGTGTGCCTGCTGCGCATCGGCCGGCCGGTACTGCGTGGCAGCTTCGCCGACCGCACGCACCTGGCCGGTTTGATCGACTTCGACGACATAGGGCGTCACGATGGATTGCATGGAGCGCCAGACCAGGCCGCCGGCCATCACCAGCGCCAACACCAGGCAACCGAACGCCATCCATCGCCAGTTCCTGGCCTGTACGCGGGCCGAACCGATGCGTTCGTCCCAGACCTGGGCGGCGGATTGATATGGGGTCGCAGGTTGCGGCGTCTCGGCGTAGCGCACCCGCGGTCGTTTGAATCGCATGGGGTTTTCTCCTTATGAATCGGAATCACGAAGACTCGGGCCTGGCCCGGCGCCGCCGCCATCGCCCCCGCGCAATGTGTGCGCAGCGGTCGTGGCCGCTTGGGTCATCTGCTGGCGGCGTTGCAGGCGCTTGGCCCAGGCGGGCTGGCCTTGTTTTTGCGAACCGGCGGCGTCGCCCGCCGCCGTGCTGTTGATGCCACTACCGGCAGCGGAAGAACCCGCTTGAAAGGCTGACCGAGTACCGCCAGCAGCCGATCCGGCCGCACGCGCACCGCTACCTGCCAACCGGGCAGCCGCTGGCGCCATGCGTGCGCCCGCCATCACTGCCGCACCGACACCCGTAGCGGCAGCACCCACGGCGACGGCCGTGCCTGCTGCGGCCAGCGCGGCACCCGCCATCGCGCCAGCCCCCAGTTGCGGCCCGCCGGAAATCAGCCCTGTTGCAATACCCGGCCCGAAGATGCCCAGCGCCAGCAAGGCAAGCGAGGCCAGCACGATGACCAGCGCGTGGTCAATGGACGGTTCGGATGGATGCACCTGAAAATCGGCGAACAAGCCAGTGCCGATACCGATAATCACCGCCAGCACCAAGACCTTCACGCCGGAAGACACCACATTGCCAAGCACCTTCTCTGCAAGAAATGAGGTCTTGTTCCACAGCGCGAACGGCACCAGGACAAATCCGGCCAGAGTTGTCAGCTTGAACTCGATCAGCGTGATGAAAAGCTGCACCGCCAGTACGAAAAAGCAGACGATGACCACCAGCCAGGCCAGGAACATCACGACGATGGGCGTGAGGTTCACGAACACTTCGGGAAAGCCTGCCATCTCGCTGATCTGTTCCAGAATCGGCGTACCCGCGTCGATGCCGATCTTGGCCAGCCGCCCCGGTTGCAGGAACTCGCCCATACTTACCGCCGAGCCGGTGGCCGTCAGGCCCAGGCCGGCAAACGAACGAAAGACGATGCCGGCCAGCCAGTTGAAGTTGTTGATGATGTAGGCGAAGGCGCCGACGTAGAGCACCTTGCGCAGCAGCTTGGCGATCACATCATCGCCCTGGCCGGTGGCGTGGTTCATGGCCCAATACAGGCCCGCAATGGTGATGTCGATGACGATCAGCGTGGCCGTCAGGAACGCCACTTCACCTTGCAACAGTCCGAAGCCGGAGTCGATGTAGGTGGAAAAGGTGTTCAAGAAGCGGTCGATGACTGTCACGTCATTCATGGCCTGGCCCCGTCAGTTCCCGTAGAAATCCACGGACTGCGGCGTGTACGGCGTGCCACTGCCCAGGAAACGACGTGTCACTTCTCGGCCACGCTCACTGGCGGCGGCCTGTCGCGCCAGCTCCAGCGCGGCGGCGCGCTCCTGCGTGATCTGGAGTTGCTGCGCCTGGATGGACTGCTTGGCTTGCAGGGCCAGAAGCTGATTGGTCGCCTGCATGGCCTGCAACGCCCCTTGCGCGGACTGGCTCTGGCTCACCAGATCAGCCAAAGCGCTTTCATCGTCGCGCAGATTCTGCGAAACCTGCGCCTGCATCCGCATCGCGGTATGCAGGCCATCAAGCGTATGTTTCCAGCGCGTCTGGGCATCGCGAGCCATCTGGTCGCCGCTGACGGTGGCGGCGTACTGCTCGGGATACAGGCGGGCAAACTCGCGGTCAAGGTGCTGCACGTCGTAAGCCATGCCCTGGGCCTGGGCGATCAGCCGATCCGTGGCGGCCAGCGTGGTACGCAGGCGGTTGACGATGTTGAAGTCCAGACTCGCCAGATTGCGGGCCTGGTTCATCAGCATCTGCGCTTCGTTCTGAAGCTGGTTGATCTGGTTGTTGATCTGTTCCAGGGTGCGAACGGCGGTCAGCGTGTTCTGCGTATAGTTCGACGGGTCAAAGACGGTGCGCCACGCCCAGGCGGGCGAAGCGGCCAGCAAGGACGCCGTGAGCACAGCGGCGAGCGACAGCGAGTATGTACGGGTTGTCATAGGGAAATCTCCAACGGTTGAGCATTGAGTCAGGAAGCCGTCGCGGGCGAGGAGCCGGGGAAGCCGGGCAACAGGTCAGCCGCCCAATCCAGGCCACAATGGCGCAGCCACGCGCCCGCAAAGCCTGGGGCGCCAGCATCCGCCAGTACACGATCCATATCGCGCTGATCTTGCGGCGTGGACGCTCCGGCAAAGGCCAGCGCCACCGGCCCCAAGTCAAGATCGAACACGCGATTGCCCAGCCGCGACTGGTAGTAGTAGTCACGTTTGGGCTGCGCGGTGGCGACGATCTCTATCTGTCGGCTGTTCAGGCCGAAGCCCTCGTAGATCGAGCGAATCTGCGGCTCCGCCGCCTGCGGATTGGGCAGAAAAATGCGGCTGGCGCAGCTTTCGATGATCGCGGGCGCGATGCTGGAATCCTTGATATCGGCCAGCGATTGCGTTGCAAAGATGACGCTGACATTCTTCTTGCGCAGCGTCTTGAGCCATTGGCGGATGCGGGCGGCAAACACCGGGTCATCGAGAAACAGCCAGGACTCGTCCAGAATCAACAGCGTGGGCGCGCCATCGAAGCGCTCATCAAAGCGGGCGAACAGGTAGCCGAGCACGGCCAGCACCGCCGCGCGGCTTGCCATCAGCTCTTCCATCTCGAAGCCCTGCACATCGGCCATACCCAGCCGGTCGTGATCGGCGTCCAGCAACTTGCCGTGTGCGCCGCCCAGTACATAGGGCGCAAGCGCCTGGCGCAGCGCGTTCGATTGCAGCAGTACCGAAAACCCGGTCAGCGTGCGTTGCTCCACCGGCGCACCGGCAAGGCTCCCTAGCGCCGACCAGATGGCGGCCTTGTCCTCAGGGCTGACGGCTACGCCTTCATGCTGCAAACGGCCTTCAATCCATTCCGCTGCCCAGGTGCGGTAGCCTTCACGGTCAATGTGGGCCAAGGGCTGAAATGAAATGCCGCCATCCGCGCCCAGGTCGTAATGCTCGCCACCCAGCCCCAGGATGGTGGCGCGCATCGAGCGGCCCATATCAAAGGCAAAGATGCGCGAACCGGGATAGCGGCGAAACTGCTGGGCCAGGACAGCCAGCAAGACCGACTTACCCATGCCGGTTGGCCCCGCGACCAGGGTATGGCCCACATCGCCAATGTGCGTCACCAGCCGGAACGGCGTCGCGCCCTCGGTGCGCGTCACGATCAATGGCGGGCCATCCAAGTGCTCGTTCCTTTCCGGCCCCGCCCACACCGCTGATACGGGCATCATGTGCGCAAGATTCAATGTAGATACAATGGGCTGACGCACGTTGGCGTAGGCATTGCCGGGAATGGACGATAGCCAGGCATCCACGGCGTTCAGTGTCTCAGGGATCGTCACAAAACCCCGGCCCTGGATGACGCGCTCCACCAGGCGCTGTTTTTCATCGGCCGTGGCCGGGTCGGTATCCAGCACCGTCACCGTGGCGGTGAGGTAGCCAAAGGCCACCTGATCGCTGCCCAGCGCCTGCAAGGCGGCATCCGCATCGGCGGCCTTGTTGCTGGCATCGGTATCGACCAGCGGGCTTTCCTGCTGGAAAATGGTTTCGCGCAGCAGCGCGAGCACATTCTTCCTTTTCGCAAACCATTGGCGGCGCAGGCGGGCCAGTTCCTTCTCGGCTTCCGCCTTGTCCATGCAGATGAAGCGCGTGCTCCAGCGATAGGCAAAGCCCAGGCGGTTCAAATCATCCAGCAGCCCCGGCCAGGTCGAGGTCGGAAAGCCCCGCACCGACACCACCCGCAGGTGCTCCTCGCCCAGCGTCGGGGCCAGCCCGCCAACAAGGGGCGAATCGGCCAGCAGCGCATCAATGTGAAACGGCACGTCCGGCACGCCGACGCGGTAGCGCCGTGTCGAGATGGTGGAATGCAGATAGGTCAAGGTCTGGCCATCGTCCAGCCAGGTGATTTCCGGCATCACGCCATCGAGCAGGTCGAACACGCGGTCGGTTTCCGCGATGAAGGCTTCCAGGCGACCATGCCAATCCACGCCTTTGCCGGGCACGTTCTCATACAACAGTTTGGCGGCGCGGGCGCGGGATTCTTCCGCAGGAAGAAACACTAGCGTCAGGTGGTAGCCGCTCTCGAAGTGATTTCCAGCTTCTTCAAACGCGGCGCGACGCTCCTGATCGACCAGCCAGGACAGCGGTTCAGGAAAATCTGAATGGGGATAGTCGGCAGCTTGCCGACGCTCAGCTTCAATATACAGCGCCCACCCTGAACCCAGGCGGCGCAGCGCATTGTTCAAGCGTGCGGACGTGGCAATGAGTTCGCCTTGGGTGGCGCTGTCCAAATCCGGCCCACGAAAGCGCGCTGTGCGCTGAAATGAGCCGTCCTTATTCAGCACCACACCGGGTGCGACCAGCCCGGCCCAAGGCAGCCAATCGGCTAGAAGCGCAGGACGCTGGCGATATTCGGCAAGGTTCAGCATGACGTCACCCCCTCACACGTCCAGCAGCGTCTTGTGCTTGATGTGGCGGGCGAAGACCTGCATGAACTGCGGGTCAACACGGGCGCCCCACACTGCCAGGGAATGGCCGACGATCCACAGCACCACGCCAGGAATCCACAGTTGCAGGCCCAGCCCCATGGCGGCGGCGAGCGTCCCGTTGGCAATGGCCACAGTGCGCGGTGCGCCGCCCATCAGAATCGGCTCGGTCAAAGACCGATGTAGCGGTATCTCAAAGCCCGGAGCGAAGCTGGGAGCGCCTTCGGTGTCGGCACTCATACGACAGCCCCGCCAGAGAAGGAAAAGAACGACAGGAAGAACGAGGACGCGGCAAACGCAATCGACAGCCCAAAGACGATCTGAATCAGCTTGCGAAAGCCCCCGCTGGTATCGCCAAAGGCGAGCGCCAGCCCCGTGGCAATAATGATGATGACCGCCACGATGCGGGCCACCGGCCCCTGGATGGATTCCAGAATGGATTGCAGCGGCCCCTCCCAGGGCATGGAAGACCCGGCGGCCTGCGCCGCACCGGCCAGGAGCATCAGCAGCACGGCCAGCATCAGCCCTTGCGCCACAGGCCGGGTAAGGCGGCGAAAGCGGATGACGTTAAAAAGCGGAATTACAGAAATACGGAAAGCACCAGGCGTCATGACAGTTCTCCAGACAGATCAGGGGATGGGGATGAAGAGGATGGCGGCTCGGGAATTGGCGACGGCTCAGACAACGGCGCTTTCAGCGCATCGGCCAGTTGGTAGCCCATGCCGTCAAAGCCAACGACACGGGCAATGCTCTCGATACGGCGCTTGCGCCCGCGCCCGGCGATGTAGATCACGACGTTGACCGCCTCGGCGATCAGGGCACGCGGCGGGTTCACCGCGACCTCCAGAATCAGTTGTTCCAGGCGCAAGAGCGCACCCACGGCGGAACCGGCGTGAATGGTGGCAATGCCGCCCGGATGGCCGGTGCCCCAGACCTTGATGAGATCCAGCGCCTCGCCGCCCCGCACCTCGCCCACGACGACACGGTCGGGGCGCAGGCGCATGGTGGCACGCACCAGTTCCTGCATCGACACGACACCCATACGAGTGCGCAGCGGCACATGATCGTTTGCAGTGCATTGCAGCTCGACCGTGTCTTCCAGCACCAGTACGCGGTCGCCCGTGGCGGCGATTTCGGCCAGCAAGGCATTGGCAAGCGTGGTCTTGCCGGTGCTCGTGCCGCCAGCGATCAGGATGTTTTGCCGGGCGCGCACCGCCCGCACCAGAAAGTCGGCCTGAGCGGCGCTCATCATGCCGTCGGCGATGTAACGCGTAAGCGGAATCACGCCCACGGCGCGCTTGCGCAGCGCAAAAGCCGGGCCGGGTGCGGCCGGTGGCAAGATGCCTTCAAAACGCTCGCCGGTTTCGGGCAGTTCCGCAGTCAATAGCGGCTGGCCGCGATGCACCTCCGCCCCAACATGGGCCGCCACCAGACGGATGATGCGCTCGCCATCCGCTTCGGAGAGTTCCAGACCCAGCGACGCCCGGCCCGTAGAGAGCCGATCCACCCACAGGCTGCGGTCGGGGTTGAGCATGATTTCCACCACGTCCGGGTCTTCCAGCGCGGCGGCGATCAGTGGCCCCATGGCGGTGCGCAGCATCTGAATGCGGCGATCCAATGACGTGGACAAAGAAGACTTCGGAACGGCACTCATGAGACACGCTCCCGCGCTTCGAAATGCGCCGGCGCGTCATCCATCCGTACCGGCTCAGGGTGCAGCTCCTCCACCACGTCGCGCACCAGGCTGCGGCCGCGCAGCAGGTGGCGGCCAAGCTGCTCGACGAATTGCTCAAAGCGCGCCTTGCCCTGGGCGCGGGCCGCATCCTGATGGGCTTCGGGAATGGGGGTGCTGACCGTCAGGTAGTAGCGCACGAACAGCGCCAGCGTTTCGATCTGGATGTTCTGGTCACGCTCCAGGCGCTCGAACTGGCGAGATAGCCGATCCAGCCGCTTGGCCATCGCCGCTTCGCGCTGGTCGCCGGCGTCCGGCGAAAGCCACGATGCCAAGGCGGCGGCAACGATGGACGACTTGGACACGCCTTTCTTGGCGGCCAGCTCGTCCAGGCGCTTGGCATGTTCAGGGTGGATAAAGAGGTTCAGGCGGTAGCGGCTCATAGCTGGATTCCGTCATCAGGGTCGAGGGCGGCCAGCCGCGCCACGCGCTGCATGGCCGGATCAAGCTGGCTGGGGAGAACAGGTGCCAGGCCGTCGTCATCGAGCAGCGCCAGGTCGCTGGCCGGGTAGTCCGGCTGCGGGCTGTAGGTAGCGGTTTCGTCTAGCTCGGGCTGATGGCGCGGGCCGCCGTCGTCGGCCACGCCCGCCATGTCATCGCCACCCACCGAAGCGGGCGCAACAGGGACGGTCGGAATCGACAGACCACTCCAATCGTCAGGACGGGTCGGCGGCGCATCCGCATAGCGCCCGGCGGCGAGCACGGGCGGGGCCAGCACGCGATGCTTGAAATTGGCATCCAGGTAGTAGCGCAGCTTCTTGGCCTTGATCGGCGCCACGCTGGAGACCATCACCACGGCCTCACTCGGGGGAAGCTGCATGACTTCGCCGGGGGTCAGCAGGGGCCGCGCCGTTTCCTGGCGTGACACCATGAGATGACCCAACCAGGGCGCAAGGCGATGCCCGGCATAGTTGCGCTGAGCGCGCAGCTCGGTGGCCGTACCCAGGGTTTCGGAAATCCGCTTGGCGGTGCGCTCGTCGTTGGTGGCGAAGGTCACGCGCACATGGCAGTTATCCAGAATGGAATGGTTCTGGCCGTAGGCCTTGTCGATCTGGTTGAGCGACTGCGAAATCAGAAAGCTGCGAATGCCGTAACCGGCCATGAAGGCCAGCGCCGTCTCGAAAAAATCCAGGCGACCCAACGCCGGGAACTCATCGAGCATCAGCAGCAGCTTGTGGCGGCGCTCAATCCCATCGGAGCCGTCCAGCGATTCCGTCAATCGACGCCCGATCTGATTAAGAATCAGGCGAATCAACGGCTTGGTGCGGCTGATGTCGGACGGGGGCACCACCAGATACAGCGATACCGGATGATCAGAAGCAATCAGGTCGGCAATGCGCCAGTCGCAGCGCGACGTGACTTCGGCCACCGTTGGGTCGCGGTACAGGCCCAGAAACGACATGGCGGTGCTCAAAACGCCCGAACGCTCGTTATCGCTCTTGTTCAGCACTTCGCGCGCGGCGGACGCCACCACCGGATGCGGTCTGCCTTCATCCTCATCCGCACCCAGGTGCGGGGTCGTCATCATCCGATGCAAGGTCAGCTCGAACGGGCATGCCGGGTCGGACAGGAAGTTCGCTACGCCGCGCAACGTCTTATCTTCACCGGCATAGAGCACATGCAGGATGGCCCCCACCAGCAGCGCGTGACTGGTTTTCTCCCAGTGGTTGCGGCGCTCCAGCGCTCCTTCGGGATCGACGAGGATGTCGGCGATGTTCTGCACATCGCGCACCTCATGCGCGCCGCGCCGTACTTCCAGCAGCGGGTTGTAGCCTGCGGATTGGCTATCTGTGGGGTTGAACAGCAAACAGTGCGAGAAGCGCGACCGCCACCCGGCGGTGATCTGCCAGTTCTCGCCCTTGATGTCGTGGATAACGGTCGACGCGGGCCAGGCGAGCAAAGTGGGCACCACCAGGCCCACGCCTTTGCCCGAGCGCGTGGGCGCGAAAGCCAGCACATGCTCCGGGCCTTCGTGGCGCAGGTATTGCCCCTCGTGCTGGCCGAGGAACACGCCAACGGGTTGGGTGAGCCCGGCTTCGCGGATGTCGCTGGTATCGGCCCAGCGCGCGGAACCGTAGGTCGTGACCATCCGTGCCTGGCGCGAACGCCAGATCGACATGCCGATGGCAACCACCACGGCGATCAAGCCGCTGCCGCCCGCGATCAGGCCGCCGATGTTGAAGACCTCCGGCGCATAGGCGTCGAAGAAGAACCACCATTCGAATAGGCGCCAGGGATGATAGATCGGCGTACCGTAGACATCAAACCAGGGCGAACCCAGGCGTAGCTGATAACCCAGGGCGGCGGCTGTCCATTGTGTGGCACCCCACACGCCGGCGATCACGATGCCGAACACGACGGCAATCTGCCCGAACAGCACATTCGTCCCTTGCATAGCCTGGCCTCCGATATCTCCTGCGCTGATTCCTCAAAAAACGGCACATGGGTGTGCCTGCCATACGAGGATCGGTGCCGGGCCAGTGCCGGTCAAAGACCTTTATCGGGACGAAGGTGACGAAAAAAGCATCATTTCACGCTGGGGCGAACATGACAAAAACGCCGCAAGCGTGGGTGCGCTGCGGCGTGTCAACGAAGAAAAGCGGAAATATGTGTCGAATTGCCGACGATCAGAACTTCGGTGGTGTTTCCTGCGGTGTATAAGGCACCTTGCCGTCGCCAAAGAAACGCCGGTTCGTCGCTTCGGCTACCCGGTTGCATAGCACGTCGCCCAGGTTGGAGCGATCCGTCTTGCACTGGCGGCGCAGCTCTTTCAAGCGTTCAGGGTCGGCGGCCAGCTCTTCCACAGTGGGTACGTCAGGCTCAGGCGTTGGCGTCTCAGAGGGGCCGCAACCAGCCAGTACGCCCACCAAAACCAATAACAGCGATATCTCGCGCATTACACCTCCGATGTATCAGGTTGTCGGGATTCAGGCAGGTCCGTACCCGACCATTCCAGCGTTCCCGCCCGTTCGATGAACCGTTCCAGTGCTTCGGACAGGTCTTCATTACGATGCAGCAGATAAGTGGTCAGCCTGGCCTCCTTGCCGGCCAAAGGCCGGGCGACGACACCCCGATCACCACACACCAGCATGTGCGAGGCACCCGCCAGTCCCAAGGCATAGCCCGCCGCCACGAGCGTCACCATCATGTCGAATGACGCGACCCGTTCGAGTATCAGCGGCTCATCATCGGACCGACGCAGAATCCGATCAATCTGCCGCGTAAACCCTTCGCATATCGTCGGATGCCCGAGCACCAGGGGATAGCGCAACACTTCATCCAAGGGTACATGTCGATGCGTCAGCAAGGGGTGGCGCTCCGGCACCACGACGCGAAGCGGATCATGCCAGACAGGCCGCGCCACCAGCCCATCGCCCACACTGCCCACCTGATTGAAACCCACGTCATACAGGTCATCGTGCAAACCCCGAAACTGCTCGGAGAACGGCATTTCAAACATGCGAACCTCGACTTCCGGCTCTTGCTCCCGGCATCGGGCGAGCAAGGCCGGCAGGCAGGGAGGCGGCAAAGCGTCCGACAAGGCAACGCGCAATTGCCGCTGATAACCATTTGCTATCGCCAAGGTGCAGTCCCTGGCCTGTTGCACCATCGGTAGAATGCGTCGGACATGCCGCAAAAATTCATGTCCTGCGCGGGTCAGGCGGGTACTGCGGGTTGTGCGTACAAACAACTGCGCTCCAAGGTCTTCCTCCAGTTCCTTGATGGTCCTGGACAGTGGCGACTGCTCGATGTGCAACCGCTCTGCCGCACGGGCGAAGTGGAGCTCTTCCGCCACGGCAAGAAAACAACGAAAATGACGAATTTCCAAGCTAGATCCTCTCCGTGATTAATCAAAAAGGCACGCTCAGCGTCATTCCATGGAATTGCTGACATGCAGCATTATTTACCCATGGGCTTCTATAGAGCGCGACGTATTAGTTCTGGTTCATGGATTTTCCGTGCCGTTCTTCGGGCCACGCAGTAAGATTCATCGGCCTTTGCAGACTCAAGTGCCCAGTGCGCCTATGAACTAGCACCATCGGCAGCAAGGTCTGCAGGCCCGCCCTCCCGTCACAAGGCGGAGAGGGTGAGAACTCACTTCAAGGACAGTATCCATTCGGCCAATGTCTTGGCTTCCGCTTCCGATACCGTGCCATTTGGTGGCATGGGTATCGGCCCCCAAACCCCAGAACTACCCGAACGGATATTTCCTGCCAGCCTTTCAATCGCGTCTGTAGCTCCGGCTTCTTTGGCTGCGATATCCTTGAATGCGGGGCCGACCAACTTGGTGTCAACAGAATGACAAGCGAGGCAGAGTTTGGTTTTGGCAAGTTCAAGCATCTCTGCCTGTGCCGGTACAACGGCGAGAAGTAACGGCAAGATGAATGCGAAACGGTCGATGGTCGAAGCATAGCGACGAGAATTAGACATAAAAAATCATCCTTTAAAGATAAGAAAAAGTACGAATCTAGGCTTTTGAGCTCACTGAATATTCCGGTTGGTTCCAGAGAACCACAACCCCACAGATGCGGAAAACATAGTCACCTAATTACTTCACTTTATTCGAACCGCATAGTTTTTTACGTCTGCGCAGGACGGCGGGGTTTTCACAACCTTGCTCAGAAAACAAGCAGTGAATCCTAGGTCCGGCAGCAGGACGTACGTTCTTCATGAACGGTGGCGGGTGATTGTTCCAGAATGAGCATACTGGCGGGTAACTGAGCGCTTTGTGTGTATCCCAACGCCCAACCACACCAGCCAGCCATAAAGATTGCCGCTAGCAGGAGGCCCCGTCTCGCGCCTCGGGGTGAGTAGACTCGCTTCATGCTAGCTCTCCCGTTTGAGCAGCTTTGCGGCAGTCTCGGTTATGCGTATGGAGGGAAGCGGTGAAATAGGAAGCGCCGGTATTGACAGCACCGGAGGACGGAACGTCCATGTTGGAAATGCTTGCGTCATTTCGCGTCGCATAAGTCGTTGAGAACACGAACCATGCTGCGAGGGCGATAATCGCACCTATATTTAGATGCGTGAGCAAACGCATCATCAATTCTATGAGTTTCATTTATTACTCCTGATTCAATCTGTTCGCGCCGGCAGGCGCACACGGCACTGCCTAACGGAGCGCCCTGCATTAAGAAAGAGATTTTTCAGGAGATAGAGGGAGGCGCGCGACTACGATCAGGGCGCCATTGATTGTGTGCAAGGATGAGCTCGGACTCGGGCAAGCAAAGCGCGATCCCGCATACGAACTGATAAACCGGAAGCGATGTATCTGCAGGAGGAACACCACGGAACTGGAAGTGAGGTAGACAGAAGGGACAATGATCCGCCTGAATGCTGTTAGGCTCTTCAGCGGCCTCGTCCTGCATGTCGACTTGAACCAGCTTGGTTCCGTTTGCGCTGCATACCTCTATCCAGACGCCTCCAGCGGCTTCTGTTGAGGCAAGGATTTTTGAAACCGTCGGCGCCAGCGCCGCAAAAAGGACGAGTAGCGCCATGAGCCATACCACACTGGCATGGCGGTATGGGCGCGCGACACCCATGGGATAAGGCCGCCTCATTGAGGCCGCCTTTGGGCTGAGCGAGTCACGCTCAACTCTCCCGAGGCCAGTGCAGCATACAGAGTCATCAGTGAAGCGCATGCTCGCCATTAACCAAGACATTTTGACCGAATGATGCGAACTTCTCCCGGGTTTCCTCGGGCAATTTCGCTTCGGCCATGCTAGCCGCTTCTATCAGCCGGCGGGCTGCCGACTCACTCAGGCCAGCCATCTTCAATGCCTCGATATCCTTAAGGCCGTCTCCACCGCAAACATGGACCTGCCATTTGCCGTCGCGAAGCTTGAGCAATGCACGGCCGCCGCGTGCTTGTTGCGTCCATCCCGCGAGCGCGTAGTCTCCCTCAATGACAACGGGACCCACCACCAGTGGCGCTTCGGGACGATCCCAAATAGCGCGCATGGAATGCGCCACCTCATCTGCTTCCATGGACTCGGCAGTGGCTACACCGCCAATCATGATGAAGGCCAACATCATGGCTCCAACAGCTCTTGCCATAGATGCAAGGATCATTTCGGATTCCAACGTGGGTCGATTCTCTATCATGGTGCCTTGCTCTTCTTTTCAGTTACTTCAAGCCCGCTGCGGAGCGGATTTCGCAGTTGCTTGTAATCGCGCGGCCTTCCTCGAACCAAAACGTAATGGGCAGGCTTTTGCCAATTTCCAGCTCCAAAGCGGGCTGTTCCAGCATGACGTGATGGCCGCCTGGCGCGAACTCGAAGCTGCCGCCCGCGGGTACCTCAACCTTGTCCTCATGCACCATGGCGGCCATGCCGTTTACAGTTGTGTTGGCATGCAGCATCACTTTCCCGAAGGCCTTCGACTGCGCACCGATAAGCGCTGCGTCATGAGCGCTGCTGTTGCTCAGCGTAAAATAAGCAGCCGACGGCAAGCGATTAGGCAATGCGCGTATCCAGCAGTCGGAGACGGTAACGCCATCGGGTGCGGAAGCCTTGGCTGCATCGCCAAAGTCACCTTGTTGGGAACGTTGATGCCCATGGTGCGCGTGTCCCGAATGGGCATGCGCGGATAGGGAGGTGATGGCTGCGAATACGACCGTCAGGAATTTTAAAGAGTGGTTCATGATTTTCCTTGGTTTAGTGTTTGTGATGGTGGCCGCCGTTTGACGAGCCGCTGGCCAGCGGACGAACGGGGGCTTCGATGCTGACGGTCTCGCGCTTGCCGTAAGGGCTCTCGAAGGTCAACGTCAAGGGGATGTGACTACCTTCTTGAACTTGCTCCTTCAAGTCGATCAGCATGATGTGGTATCCACCCGGCTTGAGATCGACAACTTGGCCTGCAGGCAGCCCCAGGCGTGGAATCTCACGCATCTTCATGACATCGTTTTCCATGGCCATCTCGTGAATCTCGACATGTTGAGCCGCCGGAGAGTCGGCCTGCACGAGCGCGCTGTCGGTCGTGGAGGAAAGACGCATGAAGACGCCGGTGGCATGTTGTTGCGCGACGGTGGCACGAACCCATGGTTCGTCTACGGTGATTTGAGCGTGCGCGTTTGCCGCGACTAACAGCGCGCCGGCCGTGGCGATAGACCAAGTGAGCAGTTTTGATGTAGTGGACATAACAATCTCCTGAAGAAAGGATCAATTGAGGGCTAAAACTTGACGGATATCTGCCGCGTATTCTTCAACGGTTTGTGTATGACGCAAGCCCAGGCGCAGTTGGCCGGACTGGTCATAAACATAGGTGATGGCGCTGTGATCCATGGTGTAGGACGAGCCCGTCGGAACTTTCGCGTAATATGCTTTGAAATCGCCAGCTGTTTTTTTCGTCTTTTCAAGATCACCGTAAAGACCAATGAAACTCGAATCGAAGGCAGTTACATAGGCATCCAGGACTTCCGGCGTGTCACGCTCCGGATCGACAGTAATAAATAAAACCTGCAATTGATCACCGTCCTTTCCGAGCAGCCTCTTAACCTCGGCCGCCCTAAATAGAGCAGTCGGGCACACGTCGGGGCATTGGGTGAAGCCGAAGAAAATCAGCACGGCCTTACCCTGGAAATCGGAAAGTCGGTATTGTCGTCCGTCCGCTCCGCTTAACTGGAAATCACGACCAATGTCCGTATCGGACATGTCTATGCCGTGGATATTCTCCAGCTCGTCAGAG
>Ga0265293_10006878_pt1 | contig 17863 bp, 16 predicted proteins | sample Munlanlewell138R_FD_192505 | JGI IMG/M metagenome (GOLD analysis project Ga0265293, IMG submission 192505) | Leachate microbial communities from a municipal landfill in Southern Ontario, Canada - Leachate well 138R | ecosystem: Engineered > Solid waste > Landfill > Unclassified | place: Canada...
TCAAATGACATCGATTTCGATAAGGGGTGGCAAAATGATGCAACCCCTGATGCACAGATCCAAGAGGTGGTTAACCGTTGGAGATATCAGCGCCGATGACCATTGCCTTTATTGCTGTAATTTTTGGATTGGCGCTCCTCGTCTGGAGCGCCGACCGTTTTGTGGAGGGATCGGCCTCCACCGCCCGCCATTTCGGCATGCCGCCGCTCTTGATCGGCATGGTGATTGTCGGCTTCGGTACATCCGCGCCGGAGATGGTGGTGTCTGCGCTGGCCGCCTCGCAGGGTAACCCGGGCATCGCGCTGGGGAACGCCTACGGCTCGAACATCACCAACATTGCCCTGATCCTGGGGGTGACTGCCTTGATCAGCCCCATCGCCGTACATTCGCAGGTGCTGCGCAAGGAACTGCCCATCCTCACGCTGGTAACCGTGTTGGCGGCATGGCAACTCTGGGATGGCGAGATCACCCGTTTCGATGCCATGGTGCTGCTGGCCGTGTTCGGCGGCCTGATGGCCTGGACCATCTGGCAGGGGCTGCGGAAGAAAGAGGATGCGCTGGGAAACGAGATGGAGCAGGAACTGGACGTCCGCGCCATGCCCATTCGCCGTGCGGTCTTCTGGTTGGTGGTGGGGTTGGCGCTGCTCATCGTCAGCTCCCGCATTCTGGTCTGGGGCGCGGTGGAAATTGCTCATGGATTCGGGGTCAGCGACCTGATCATCGGCCTGACCGTCGTCGCGGTGGGCACCTCGCTACCGGAACTGGCTTCATCAATCATTGCAGCCAGGAAGGGCGAACACGATATCGCTCTCGGTAATATCCTCGGCTCCAACCTGTTCAACACCCTGGCGGTGGTGGGGATCGCCGGTACGATTCACCCGCTGGCGGTCGGGCCGGAAGTCTTCAACCGGGACATGCTGGTGATGGCCGCACTGACCCTGTCGCTGTTCGTCATCGGCTATGGATTCCGGGGACCGGGACGTATCAACCGCATCGAGGGCGCGGTGCTACTGGCCTGTTACGTTGGCTACACGGCTTACCTGATCAGTACGGTTTTCGGCGGGCAGGCATAGGCCAATTCGATTCCGTTTTGGGGAACCGAACCGGCGTCCTAAAACCGGATTCGAAGTTGTTGCGGCTCGACGTCAGGTATCCGTTTTTACTGCAAACCCGTCACCCTGGTCCGGTGCCGGGAAATCGAGGGAGAAAATCGTTTCTCTGGTCGGGTTGTTGGGAAGTGGTTGTGTCAGATGACTTCGGCGTTTATTATCAAGGAGTTACGAGGAGCGCGGGCTTTGAGACTGTTTTGTGGTAGGTCGGCGTTCCCTCCGATTTTGCCGGTCTGAGAGCTAACGCAAATCGGACTCACCTCGAAAACGCAAAAATTATTCACCCGGATTTCCCGCGTTTCCGACTTCCCACCGACACCGCCTCACGCCGAAATCCCGTTTTTTCAATGGGTTGAGCGTCAAGCGCAGTTCAAGACGAGTTCGAGAGATTTTTCGGTGGAACGGAGAAAACGCACCTCCGAAAGTGACCCCGAAAAGGAAGCGGGGTTGAAACGGTACTTCCCGACCCCGGAGAATGCCCAATCCGGCCAACGGCCCGAAACCCTTTGATAACAGTGGCTTTCCGGTAATCGAAAAATCGGAGCCGTGGTTGTAACTTTTTTCTGCTTTAGCAGATGTGTTGCAGCGTCGAACGCTCGTCTGAGGAAATCGAAGTGGCCGTTCAGGAAATCCGCTTGATTTTTCCTTCCTGGTTCTTTATTTTAGGATGTGCAGTGAAAATAAAATAAAGACGAGCCTTATTTTAGGTTCGAGGCAGGCAGAATGAAGCGAGAACTCCAAGGCAGATACGTGACCATATCGACGGTGGGTGAGAAGGCCCAGGCCTTCGTGCCCGCGCCGCTGCCGCCACGTCCACCTATCGACTGGACGCCGGAGCTGCGCAGCAAGTTCGACCAGGCATTACTGGCGCTTGGACGTCTGGACAGCGTCTCGACCTTGCTGCCGGACACCTCGCTGTTCCTCTACATGTACGTCCGCAAGGAAGCGGTACTCTCCTCCATGATCGAGGGGACGCAATCGTCGCTTTCCGACCTGCTGCTGTTCGAGTTGGATCAGGAACCCGGCGTGCCACTGGATGACGTACGGGAGGTCAGCAACTACGTTGCGGCCCTCGACCATGGTCTGCGCCTGCTGGAGGAAGGGCTGCCGCTGTCGCTGCGCCTGTTCCGCGAGATTCACGGCGTGCTGCTGACCAAGGGCCGGGGCAGCAATCAAACCCCTGGCGAATTTAGGCGCAGCCAAAACTGGATCGGCGGCACCCGGCCGGGCAACGCGGCCTTCGTTCCGCCTCCGGCCGAAGAGGTACTGGAGTGCATGAGCAAGCTGGAGCTCTTCCTGCACGACCAGCCGGAGCCGACTCCGGTGCTGCTCAAGGCGGCACTGGCCCATGTGCAGTTCGAGACGATCCACCCGTTTCTGGACGGTAACGGTCGTCTCGGTCGTCTGCTGATCGCGTTGCTCCTGTGCGAGCAGAAGGTGCTGCGGGAGCCGATGCTCTACCTCAGCCTCTACTTCAAGACACACCGCCAGTATTACTACGAGCTGCTCAACAATGTGCGCATGACCGGCGACTGGGAAGCCTGGCTCGACTTCTTCGTCGAGGCGGTCATCGTCACCGCCACCCAGGCGGTCGAGGCAGCGCAGCAGCTCCTGGATCTGTCGAACCAGGACCGAGACAAGATCAGCGGCCTCGGTCGGGCGGCGGCATCCACCCTTCAGGTCCATCGGGCGCTGATGGAGCATCCCATCGCCACCTCGGGCTCGTTGGTGGAAAAGACCGGCATTACCCCGGCCACGGTCAACAAGGCGCTCGGCCACCTGGAGCAACTCGGCATCGTCAAGGAGCTGACCGCCCAGAAACGCAACCGCCTGTTCAGCTATGCGGGCTATATCGAGATCATGAGTCGCGGCACGGAACTGCCGGGCAGATAGGTCAATTCGATTCCGGTTTTCCGGAATCGAATCAGATTCGTTGGGAGATTGTTCCTGGTATCCGCTCGGGTTGCAAACCCAGCATCCTCGTCCGGAGCTTGGAAATCGGGAGAGAAAAGTTGCTTCCTCGGTGGGAACTTGGGGATCGACTTGACTTCCTATATGAAGCCATTTGTTTTCAATGTGTTACGGGGTAGCTCGGGGTCGGAGGCTGAGTTGCGGACGAGAGCCGTTTGCTCCAACCAAGTTGCTCTTGTCACACTAGCCGGCCTGAACTATATTCATTTTTGTTAATTATGAATATTTGAGGTGAGGTATGGCCACAACCAGCCTAAGCTTGGGTGAGCACTGGGAAGTGTTCATCAAAAATGAAATCGCTAGCGGCCGCTACGGTTCCGCCAGTGAAGTAGTGCGCGATGCCTTACGTGCCATGGAAGAGCGCAAAAGCAAACTCGAGGCCTTGCGTGCCCATCTCTCAGAAGGCGCAACCCAAGCCAGGAATGGCGACTTTGTGGATGATTTTTCAATGGACTCGCTCATCAATGATCTGGATGCTGAGTCCTGATGCAGCCCACCAGAAAAGTCAGGATTACCCCACGTGCTCGGGACGACCTTAAAAATATTGGTCGCTACACCGAGCGTACCTGGGGTAAGACCCAGCGAAACCACTACTTGAAAAGTATTGAAGCCCGCTTTCAATGGATTGCAGAAAATCCTCTTTTGGGAAAACACCGAACAGACATTTGCGAAGGGTACTATAGCTTTCCCGAAGGCCAGCATGTGGTCTTCTATCTGATTGGTAGCAATGCCATCGATATCATCGGCATTGCCCACAAGGAAATGGACACCATCAGTTATTTCCTGGAAGGCTAACCACCCAAAATTCAAGCCCGAAATGCTCCGCAACTATCCGACCCAACTTGCACCGTCTGGATTCGGCTGAGCTATTACCGTACGATCTTTCATATTGATAATTGCCACCAACATCAAAACCCCAACCGTTCTCGGTTGGGGTTTTTTCTTGTCCGATCGCGCTGTTTCCCGCGTGCTGTTTGGTGTTCCTGCGGAAGCCTGCGAACTGCGCCGGTCAGCCTCTCAGCCCGTTCCGGGCCACGTTCCACTCTCTCCTGGTCATTCCTCACTCCGACCTCGCTCCCTAAAACCGGGCCGAAGTCCGCAAAGGCCGCAAGTCAGCACGTTACAAATCAGTGTTACGCGCGGACGTATAAAACGGTTGGTTTGCAGCATCATGTGGTGAAGGAAACGCTGCTGGTGCGTTTCGTCGGTAGTTATCGAGAACTACCGGCATATTGCAACGCGGAAGTACGTGCCTGGATGGTGGCCAAGACAAAAAACACCTTGTCAGGACAATGCCTGCTGCCACGATGACATGTGGTGGTTGGCTTCTACAGCCTCGCCGTTGATAGCGTCGATCCGGAAGCCGCGCCGTCAAGAATAATGAAGGGGCTGGCGCATCACCAGTGCAAAGGACTGAGCCAGGCCTTGCTCAAGGATGCTCTGCTGCGCACCGCACAGGCCGCCAGCACCGGTGCCTCGGTGATAGCTTCCCACCAATTTGCCAAGCGCGAGGCATCCACGCCGGAGCTGGCCCGCGAAGCCATCGGCAAACACTGACTGGCCAACCGGATGGGCACGTTGCTCGGCCGCGAAGAGAGAAAATCACCATCATCCGCGTCCTGCACGGCGCACGGGGTTCACTTCGCGTCCTTCTATGCCGGTCGACGCTTCTTACTTTGAGGCATTGCGGATCCGCTGGCAGCGATACTCAAGAGACCAAGCTGACTGTTTCCGCCTTGTCACGACCGGTCTTTCCTGGCCGGATTCGTATACGGGGCGCGAGCGCGCTGCTCGTCTACCGTCAGGGTGCAAACAGGGGTTTGCGGTTTACAGGCTCACAGTAAATTCGAGGCTGCCGCTGTCCGATACGATGTTCGCGTGATAGCATCAAGGGCACGCATGGTGCCACGCCGCAACGATAAGGGTCTCCATGCGCACGGGCCCTGGCCACCGAATTTCTCGTAGTACTGAACTGAACTGACCCGCTCCGCGCCACATAGAAACAAGGAACAACAGGAACGATTCATGGCCAAGGGCAAAGACAAGAACAACGGCGGCAAACCCCAATCACAGCTGGGCTTCGAAGCCGATCTGTTCAAAACCGCCGATAAACTGCGTGGCAACATGGAGCCCAGCGACTATAAGCACGTCGCCCTGGGGCTGATTTTCCTCAAGTACATTTCCGACGCCTTCGAGGCGCGTCATGCCGAACTGCTGGCCGAAAGCGCGCAAGCCGCCGAAGACAAGGACGAATATCTCGCCGACAACATCTTCTGGGTGCCCAGGGACGCCCGCTGGTCACACCTGAAGGCCAACGCCAAACGCCCCGAGATCGGCATCCTGATCGACGACGCCATGCGCGCCATCGAGAAGAACAACGAATCCCTGAAGGGCGTGCTGCCCAAGGACTATGCCCGCCCCGCACTCAACAAGGTGATGCTGGGCGAGCTGATCGACCTGATCTCCGGCATCGCCCTGAACGAGAAGGGGCCAAACGGTACCAGCCAATCGAAGGACGTACTCGGCCGCGTCTACGAATACTTCCTCGGCCAGTTCGCCGGCTCCGAGGGCAAGCGCGGCGGCGAGTTCTACACCCCACGCTCGGTGGTGCGCGTGCTGGTGGAGATGCTCGAACCCTACCAGGGCCGCGTCTACGACCCCTGCTGCGGCTCCGGCGGCATGTTCGTGCAGAGCGAGAAGTTCGTGCTGGAACACGGCGGCCGCATCGGTGACATCGCCATCTACGGCCAGGAGAGCAACTACACCACCTGGCGCCTGGCCAAGATGAACCTGGCCGTGCGCGGCATCGACGCCGATATCCGCTGGAACAACGAGGGCAGCTTTCACAAGGACAAACTGCGCGACCTGCGCTTCGACCACATCCTCGCCAATCCGCCCTTCAACATCTCCGACTGGGGCGGCGACCGCCTGCGTGAAGACCCGCGCTGGCAGTTCGGCGTGCCACCCGTCGGCAACGCCAACTACGCCTGGCTGCAGCACATCCACTGGCACCTCGCCCCCGGCGGCGCCGCCGACGTGGTGCTGGCCAACGGCTCCATGAGCTCCAACCAGAGCGGCGAAGGCGAGATCCGCAAGGCCATGATCGAGGCCGATGCGGTGGACTGCATGGTGGCCTTACCCGGCCAGTTGTTCTACTCCACCCAGATTCCGGCCTGCCTGTGGTTCCTTGCCCGCGACAAGTCCAACGGCAAGCGCGGCAAGGAGACCCTGCGCGATAGGCGCGGCGAAGTTCTGTTTATCGACGCCCGCAACATGGGCACGCTGGTCGACCGCACCCGGCGTGAACTCACCGACGAGGACATCCAGAAGATCGCCGCCACCTACCACGCCTGGCGCACACCAATTTCCCCTCTCCCCCACGGGGGAGAGGCCACTACATCTCGATGATGAGGGAAAGCCACAGGGGTGGGTGATGGGAATGCTCGGATATGTCGCAGAGCATCCGCGTCGCAGCATTCGACCAGAAAAAATCGAACCTGATACCGTCTACATAGCACTTGAGCATATGCCGAAGCGGTGCATTGCATTGAGTGATTGGGGAAGCGCATGCGTATTGAGAAGCAATAAATACGAGTTCAAGAAAGGGGAAATTCTGTTTGGAAAACTTCGACCCTATTTTCATAAGGTTGGAGTGGCACCAGTTGATGGTGTTTGCTCCACAGATATTGTCGTACTCACTGCTAAAGAAGAAAATTGGTTCGGCTTTGTACTTTGTCACGTTTCGAGTGCCGAATTCGTCGAATATACAAACTCGGGTTCGACAGGAACAAAAATGCCAAGAACGAACTGGAAGGAAATGGCCAACTATGAAGTAACAATTCCCCCTGCACACTTAGCTGAAGCATTCAACAGGGTCATAAGGTCTCTGGTGAACCAGATAATTGATGGCATCCATGAATCCCACAGTCTCAATCAGCTCCGCGACACTCTGCTTCCCAAACTAATCTCCGGAGAAATCCGTATCCGCGACGCTGAGAAACTGGTAGAAGTTGTCACGTGAGCAGCCTGTCGGATAACGAAAAGCGCTACCTTGAAAGACTTTTAGGCATGCAGAGCGGCTATGTTCTGGATTATTCCGATGCGAGCTATGGGGAGTTTTTTAATCGACATCAGGTCGATATTCACGGCGATAAATATCAGACGTATGGCACCTCCAAAGCCAAGAAAATGCGGGCTTTCTGGGAACAAGAATCCGACACTTTGGTTGGGCGAGTGATTTCGGAGATGCTTGATTCGTATGAAGTTGAGTGCACCCTGAACTCAACTAAGATTGACGCACCTGTTCTTGATAAGGCGCGGAGTATTGTTGCTCGGCTTTTCGAAGAAGCAGCGTCTATAAAACCGAGCCAGACCGCTGACGATTTTCTGGATCGGGAATTCACGGTCCCCAACATCCAGAGGCTGCCGATTGAAACACGCGCAGTACCCATCGTTGAAAGCCGTCTTGTCGAAGCGCGCGCTGCTTTGCAGGCTGGCGCGCATCTTTCCGTCATTTTTCTTTGTGGCAGCGTACTCGAAGCCGTTCTGCTTGGTGCCGCCCAGAAGGAACAGGTGCGCTTCAATCAGGCTAAGGCGAGTCCGAAGGCGGCTGATGGCACCGTCAAGCGATTCCACGAATGGACGCTTGCACAACTTATAGACGTTGCAAGCGAGGTTAACGTTCTCAAGCCGGACGTTAAGAAGTTCAGTCACGGACTACGAGACTTTCGCAACTACATTCACCCACATGAACAGATGGTGTCCGGATTCATGCCGGATGAACACACGGCCAAAGTCTGCTTTCAGGTACTGAAAGCCGCACTCGCCAGCGTTGCGGGAGCGCGCAAATGACCCGAGTCACCGTCGATCCCGAGTTGCTGACCTGTGTGCGCGAATTGGAAGGACCCCATGAATAACATCATAATTTTTGAAACCGAAAATCAACCGGTACAAGTGCGACTGGAGGGCGAGACTGTCTGGCTGGTTCAGGCGCAAATGGCGGAATTATTCGGCACGTCGACTGACAATATCAGCCTGCACCTGAAAAATATCTTTAAAGACAAGGAGTTGGACGAGGCGGCAACTACCGAGGATTTCTCGGTAGTTCGTCAGGAAGGGGCGCGCCAGGTCAAAAGGCAGCTCAAGCACTACAATCTCGATATCATCATCTCGGTGGGTTACCGGGTCAGCACCACTCGCGCCACCCGCTTCCGCCAGTGGGCCACCGGCGTGCTGCGTCAGCATCTGGTGGAGGGCTACAGCCTCAACCAGCAACGCCTGACAGAACGCGGCATCGAGTTCGAGCAGGCCCTGGACCTGCTGTCGCGCACCCTGGCAAACCAGCAGCTGGTCTCCACCGAAGGGGAAGCGGTGCTTGAAGTCATCGCCGATTACGCCCGTAGCTGGAGCCTGTTGCAGGGCTATGACGAGCAGAGTCTGCCCGGTCAGTCTGACGCGCAATCCGGTATGCAGTCTCTGGTCCTTAATGATGTGCTGGCGGCGATCGCCCAGCTCAAGGCGGAGCTGATCGCCAAAGGCGAGGCCACCGAGCTATTCGCGCAACTGCGCGACGAGGGGCTGGCGTCCGCCATCGCCACTATCGAGCAGGGCTTCGGCGACGAACTGTTCTACCCCAACGTGGCAAGCCGAGCGCCCAACCTGCTGTATCTGGTGATCAAGAACCATCCACTGGCTGATGGCAACAAGCGCACCGGGTCTTTTTTGTTCCTGTGGTATCTGCGCCTCAACCAACATCTCCTGGCCCGGCCTGTGGAGCGTCTGATCAACGACAACACGCTGGTGGCGCTGGCGCTGTTGGTCGCTGAGAGCAAGCCCGATCAGAATGCGTTGATGGTCAAGCTCGTGGAACATTTTGTGCTGCTGAAAGACACCACAGGCGACGACTAATGGCTTTTCTGTCCGAGGCTCAACTGGAAACCGCGCTGTTGGAGCAGCTTGCCGTGCTGGGCTATACCTGCGCCTCCGACGATGTCATCGGCCCCGATGGTAAACAACCGGAGCGGGATGCCTACGACGAGGTGGTGCTCACGGCGCGACTCACCGCCGCTGTAGCGCGCCTGAACCCGGCGTTACCACCAGAGGCGCAGGCGGATGCCATGCGCCGCCTGACGCAATCAGAATTGCCGAACCTGCTGGAAGAGAACCGTCGCATACACAGGCTGCTCGCCGAAGGTGCCGATGTGGAGTACTTTTCACAGGGTCAGGGTGAGGACGGCACGCTCACGGCAGGTCAGCTTGTGGCAGGAAAGGTGCGGCTGATCGACTTCGAGCGACCCGCCAATAACGACTGGCTGGCGGTGCAGCAATTCACCGTGGTGACTGGCCAGGCCAAACGCCGCCCGGACGTGGTGGTGTTCGTCAACGGACTGCCGCTGGCGGTAGTAGAGCTGAAAGCGCCCGGTGGTGAAAGTGCCACACTGAGCAGCGCCTTCAACCAGTTGCAGACCTACAAGCAGGAGATTCCTGCTCTGTTTCATAGCAATGCCTTGTTGGTAACCTCAGACGGATTGATGGCCCGCGTCGGCTCGTTGTCGGCGGAGCAGGAGCGCTTCATGCCTTGGCGCACCACAGACGGCACACGCATTGAGCCGAAGGGCATGCCCGAGATGGCCACGCTGATCGAAGGCGTATTCGAACAGGGGCGGTTTCTCGACCTGCTGCGCCACTTCACCGTGTTTGGCGAAACTGCTGGCGGGCTGACCAAGATCATCACCGGCTACCACCAATTCCACGCGGTAAAAAAGGCGGTGATCTCGACCTTGCGGGCGAGCCAGCGCGCCGTGGCCGAAGACCCGGCCGTGTACGGACTGCCTAGCGTCAAGGATCAACCGCCGGGCGATCACAAGGCCGGGGTGATCTGGCACACCCAAGGCTCCGGCAAAAGCCTGCTGATGGCGTTCTATGCAGGCTTGCTGGTGTTCGACCCGCGCATGGCCAATCCCACGCTGGTGGTGTTGACCGACCGCAACGACCTGGATGACCAGTTGTTCGCGACCTTCGCCATGTGCAAAGACCTGCTGCGCCAGACGCCGGTGCAGGCGCAGGATCGCGAGCACCTGCGCACTTTGCTCAATCGAGCTTCCGGCGGCGTGATCTTTACCACTCTGCAGAAGTTTGCACCAAAGGCGGACGAGAGCGATTTTCCGACACTAACCGAACGCTCCAACGTCGTGGTTATTGCCGACGAGGCGCACCGCAGCCAGTACGGCTTCAAGGCGAGGGTGGCCAGCAAGACCGGCGAGATCGCCTACGGCTTTGCCAAATACCTGCGCGACGCGCTGCCCAATGCCTCCTTCATCGGTTTCACCGGCACGCCCATCGAGGCGACCGACGTGAACACCCCGGCGGTATTCGGCCACTACATCGATATCTACGACATCAGCCGTGCGGTGGAAGATGGTGCCACGGTGCCGATCTATTACGAATCGCGGCTGGCGCGCATCGAACTGGACGAGGATGAGAAGCCCCGCATCGACGCCGAGATCGAGGCGCTGCTGGAAGACGAGGACGAACCCAGCGCCGAACGCACCAAGCAGAAGTGGAGCACCGTGGAGGCGCTGGTCGGCAGTGATAAGCGCTTGGCGCTAGTAGCCGCCGACCTGGTGCAGCACTTCGAGGACCGGGTGGCTGCGCTCAATGGCAAGGCAATGATGGTGTGCATGAGCCGGCGCATCTGCGTGGCTCTCTACGACGAGATCATCAAGCTGCGCCCCGACTGGCACAGCAACGATGACAACGCAGGCAGCATCAAGATCGTGATGACCGGCGCGGCCAGTAATCCAGTGGAGTGGCAGCAGCATATCGGTAACAAGGCGCGCCGCGACCTGTTGGCCAAGCGTGCCCGTGATCCACAAGATCCGCTCCAGCTGGTGATCGTGCGCGACATGTGGCTGACCGGCTTTGATGCGCCCAGCATGCACACCATGTACATCGACAAGCCGATGCGCGGCCACGGCCTGATGCAGGCTATCGCGCGCGTCAATCGCGTCTTCCGCGACAAGCCCGCTGGCTTGATCGTGGACTACATCGGCATCGCCCAGAACCTGAAGTCGGCGCTCGCGCAGTACTCCAAACCCGATCAGGACAAGACCGGCATCGACGAGTCTGAGGCAGTGGCGGTATTGCTGGAGAAGTACGAAATCGTGCGCGATATGTTCCACGGCTTCGACTACCGCACCGGCCTCAGCGGTACCCCAGGCGAGCGGCTGGCGATGATGGCCGGGGCTATCGAATGGATTCTCACCAGGCAGCAGCAGTGGGCGGAGGCAGAGAAAACACCGGAGGCCAAGAAGCAGGCACAACGGCGCTTTGCCGATGGCGTGCTGGGATTGTCGAAAGCCTTTGCGCTGGCTGCGAGCTCGGATGAAGCACGGGCCATACGCGAGGAAGTAGGATTTTTTCAGGCGATCCGCGCGGCGCTGGTCAAGACGGCCAGCGGTGTCGGTGTTACACGCCAGGATCGGGAACTTGCCATCCAGCAGATCGTCAGCCGTGCCGTGGTCTCCACCGAGATTGTCGATATTCTCGCTGCAGCGGGAATCCAGACGCCGGACATCTCGATCCTCTCCGACGAGTTCCTGCTTGAAGTGCAGCAGATGGAGAAGAAAAATCTGGGACTGGAAGCGCTGCGCAAACTGCTCAATGACAGCATCCGCTCGCGCACCCGCACCAACGTGGTCGAGACCCGCGCCTTCACCGAGCGGCTGGAAGACGCCATTGCCCGTTATCACGCCAATGCCATCACTACCGCCGAGGTGCTGCAAGAACTGATCAAGCTTGCCCAGGACATCCGCGCCGCGCGCAATCGCGGCGAGGAACAGGGCTTGTCCGACGAGGAGATCGCCTTCTACGACGCGCTGGCAGAGAATGAGTCCGCCTTGCAGGTGATGGGTGACGATAAGCTACGCGTGATTGCCCACGAGCTGCTGGTCAGCCTGCGCGAGAACGTTGCCGTCGACTGGGCCCACCGCGAATCGGCCCGCGCGCGGTTGCGCGTGCTAGTCAAGCGCATTCTGCGCAAGCACGGCTACCCGCCCGATTTACAGGACGCGGCGGTGCAAACAGTGCTGCAGCAGGCGGAGGTGCTTTCCGCCTCGTGGCAACCGAGGCATTCACACGCATGAGGGCCTCCAGTTATTCGAAATTTTCGAATAACTACCATCGTTGGTAAATACGCCAACACCAACATGCGCCGGCGCTGAACAAGAGGGAGTCAAACTGATAAATTTCAGCGCAACTTGGTTTCGGTTGGAACAGGAGGGCTGCTGGCACATGCATGCCTCTGCAACAGCCTCACGGCCCTGCGCCGCGTCAACCTGGGCGACAAAAAGTGACTGTTCTGTTTGCGCCATCTCCGCGTACTCAGCAGCCCCCCAAGAAAACCTGCGAACTTCAACAACCACCCAAATTAGCCGCTCCGGGCAACATCACGTTCTCTCCTGTTTATTCCTAACAAGGCCAGTTCGCTAAAAATTAACTATGCCCCGCTGTAAATTGTTCATTTCTCTGGGTGGAATACGAGTCTTGCCAAATTTTGCCAAAGAATCTACGCTTACGTCATGAGCACGATGAACATATCTCTCCCTGACAGTCTGAAGTCCTTTGTGGACGAACAGGTCAGCCAGCGCGGCTACAGCACCAGCAGCGAGTATGTGCGCGAGTTGATCCGCAAGGATCAAAACCGCCTGCAGTTGCTTAACCTGCTGTTGGCCGGAACAGCATCAAGCCCGGTAGCACCAGCCGATGTCAGCTACTTCGAAGGACTGCGAGATCGGGTGCGCAAGGCCACCAAAGCCGCTGCCAAGGGGTGAAGCGCAAGCCCATCGTCCCGCGTGAGCAGGCCAACCGGGATGTCGATGATGCCATTACCGACTACCTGAACGAAGCCACCGAGGCCGTCTCGCTTGGCTTCATCGATGCGCTGGAGCAGGCCTACACCCACATTGGTCTCCACCCCGCCACCGGCTCACCAAGCTACGCCCACGAACTGAATCTGCCCGGCCTGCGCGTTTGGCCGCTGACCCACTACCCGCAACTCGTGTTTTATGTTGAGCATCCAGACCATATCGATGTCTGGCGTGTGCTGCACGGCCAACGGGATATTCCGACGTGGATACAGGAGCCCGACGATGTGTGACGTTTGTCCAGCCGGGGCATATCCGCGTTTCCAGCGGCATAAACGATAAGAGGCAACCATCACCACTGTCACACTGGGCCAGCGCTTGTGATGGTTGTAACGATGGTGGTGGCCACCGCCTACTATTATGGTCGGCGCACGCATCATGCCGTAGGCAAAACGAGTCCTTCCTGGCGATATTTCAATACGAGGGGCGCGAGCGCAGCCTTGTGCCACCACTCGGCCAGAAAATAAGGTTTGCAGGGTTTACGGTTAGCACCCGGTGGTGGCCAGTAGGCTGGGTGGTCATGACAGGCTCCAGGTTGATGGATAGCACCGCCATTCACGCGCTAGCGATCAGCAAGCCAAGCTTGTTCATCAAAAGTTGGCCGAAGTGGTGGAGCGCAGGGATGCGTGGAATAAAGTGTCGTATTTCAAGAGCGAAAGCGAAATGAAAATGCGCTCCAGTAGGGGCGGCAAGCGTTTGCTCGATTTTGTCTTGGGGCCGGGATGCTCCCAGCGTCACCCCCCCACAACAGCGAATGAATCGCCTCTGGAAATTGGTAACAAAATATGCAGTAACGATGTTTTTGCAAAATGTTCTTGACAAACGGCCTAGGGGTTTACCATGAAATGATCCCGATTCAGGTCGCAAGCATCCCTCAGCCATTGCAGGCTGCGTAACAAGCTGGGTAAATGTGAGGCTCAGGCCTGTTGAGGCATGTAACCGAACTTTATTAGCTCTTTGATCCAACGAGGCACATTGCGTTTAACTGCCGTCTCTTCGCAATCGACGGTCGAATCCCGGCAATGCTCGCCGCGGCTGATCATGAAGTAACATGCACGCAAGAGTTTGTGAGCAAGAGCAAGGATGGCGCGTTTATGGCCGCTCCGGTTGGCCAGGGAAGTGTAATTTAGGAGAATATGGGAATGAGCGAACGATTTTATCTGCTTAAAATACAGCTGCTTGACATCGAACCATCAATCTGGCGTCGTTTTGTAGTGCCCGCCAGCATCACGCTGGACCGGCTGCACGACGTCATCCAGATTGCCATGGGTTGGGCCGACAGCCACCTGCACGAGTTCACCATCGAGAATAAACGATACACGGAATATCCGGAATCAAAGGAAGACGGGCTGGCAAGCGGCAGGTACCGTCTCGGCGATTTGATCAAACAGAAAGGACGCACTTTCCGCTATCTGTATGATTTCGGAGACGGCTGGGAGCATGAGCTTATTCTTGAAGAAAGCAGCTATTTCAATCCCGAACCAGGAACTGAATTGGCCTGTCTTGATGGCCAACGAGCCTGCCCGCCAGAAGATGTGGGCGGCGTGCCCGGTTACTTTGAATTCTTAAATGCGCTGAAAGACCCGAATCACGAGGAACATGAAAGCTATACGGAATGGTCCGGTGGTGGCTTTGACAGTGAGCGGTTTGAGCCCGAATCGATCAACTGGGAGCTGATGAAATACCTCCGCTGGTCCCGGGACAGATATCAAAGCTGGGAAGGGATCGAATGAAAAGAATAAGGATAAAGAAATACGGAAGTCTCATAAAAAAGAGACGGCCATTGTTCGCTCCTCGGCAGCCGAATATCTGACCTTTGTCGCGGCTGGGGGAGGATCGGAAGCCAGCGTGGAAATGTGCTACGAGGACGAAAATATCTGGCTGACCCAGAAGATGATGGCGACCCTCTACGACGTCTCGGTGCCCGCCATCAATCAGCACCTGAAGCGCTCTTTTGCCTGCAACGAACTGACGAGGGAGGCAACTGTTAAGCAATACTTAATAGTTCAAACCGAGGGCAGCCGGGAAGTCCGGCGCGAGCTTGAACACTACAACCTCCAGGCCATCATCGCCGTCGACTTCAAGATCGAAAACGAGCGGGCGGTGCAGTTTCGAAAATGGGCAAACCAGATCGTCAAGGATTACACCATCCACGGTCAGACAGCGGCGGAGGTGATTGTCGGCCGTGCCGATCACCGGAAGGAAAACATGAGGCTAACCCATTGGAAGGGTGCGGGGTGTGTGCACACGGTTGCACACGGTTGATGCCAATGGGCAGTCGGAACTGGTAGGATTGCTGGCATCAAGGGCTGGATTCCGCACCTTTCCGCAGCAGTTCGAATCTTTCCGCACGAACCCGCAGGAGCCCTCACCAGCCCTCACCAGCCCTCACCAGCCCTCACCAGCCCTCACCAGCCCTCACCAGCCCTCACGGCCCGATGCCAGGCCATTGATTTTCAACAAACTGCTCGATCGGTCCGCGCTTGCTGACTGCGGACTTTCAATCGGCCGGAAATCTGGCTAGCCTGGACGGCCGTCGGTACCGACACGTTGCAAATCGTCGGTACTTGTCTATACCTACCGACGAATCGGAACATCTCAGCTGGCACTGACCTGCGTCGCGACTATCTTGGTCGACGTCGCCAGGCACGACTCCTCGTAGTCCTCGATGTCGACCTGCCGATAGAGCACCCGCCCACAAAGCTTCAGAAACTTGGGCCCGATCCACTCGCTGCGCCAGCGTTCCAGAGTAGCCTAGCTGATGCTCCAGCGGGCGGCCAGTTGTTTTTGGTTGAGGTGAACGACGTCCATCTTGGTCTCCTTCCGAATGGGTTGGCAGGAGTCCATGAAGGCGCCGTTCCGCCCAGAAGCCAAGCGATTTACCTGCTGAGACCTATTCGCCGCATCTATTGCGGCGAATAGGTCAGTCATTCCCCTCAAGAGCTCACCCTCATGGCAAATTGGGTGTAAATGGGTGTTTTAATGTATGCAGCTATGCAGCTCGATAATGGGTGTAAATGGGTGTAGTATTGGTTCATGCTGAAAACCGACACCATCCAGATAACCCCGGAGATCCTGAGTCTCATCGCCAGGATCGACGAGTTCAAGGGCGCATGGCGTGCCTTGGGTACGCTCGCACCCGATCGCCTGTCGGCCCTGCGCCGCGTGGCCACCATCGAGAGTATCGGCTCCTCCACCCGCATCGAAGGCAGCAAGCTGTCCGACCGGGAAGTGGAGCAGCTGCTGTCAAACCTGGAGATCAAGTCCTTCGCCACCCGCGACGAACAGGAGGTAGCTGGTTACGCTGAGCTGATGAACCTGGTGTTCTCGTCCTGGCAGGATATCCCCTTCACCGAGAACCACATCAAGCAGTTGCACCAGATCTTGCTGCACTACAGCGAGAAGGACACCTGGCATCGCGGCAACTACAAGACCAACTCGAACAGCGTCGCCGCCTTCGACGAGACCGGCGTGCAGATTGGCATCGTTTTTCAAACCGCATCACCCTTCGACACGCCCCGTCTGATGACGGAGCTGGTGGCGTGGGTGAACCAGGAGTGCGAAACGGCCCGGCTGCATCCGCTGCTGATCATCGCCCTGTGCATCGTCGTGTTCCTGGAGGTCCATCCTTTTCAGGGCGGCAACGGGCGGCTCTCCCGCGTGCTGACCACGCTCCTGCTGCTGCAGGCCGGCTACGTCTATGTGCCGTATAGCTCGCTGGAGAGCGTCGTCGAGCAGAGCAAGGAAGCCTATTACCTGGCCTTGCGGCAGACGCAGGGGACGATCCGCACCGAGGCACCCAACTGGCAGCCGTGGTTGGTATTCTTCCTGCGATCCCTGGCTGAACAGGTGCGACGCCTGGAGAAGAAGGTCGAGCGCGAGAAGATCGTGCTGGCGGCCATGCCAGAACTGCAGCTACAGATCACCGAGTTCGCCCGCGAGCACGGCCGCGTCACCATCGGCGAGGCCATCAAACTGACCGGTGCCAGCCGAAATACGCTCAAGCAGCACTTCCGGGCACTGGTCGAACGCGGCACGCTTGATCAGCACGGCAGTGGCCGTGGAGTTTGGTATGGCCTGCGCTGAGGGACTGCGGGACGCGGGTTCGATTCCCGTTTCGGAATTGAACTGCCCCCGGAAAGCAGACGAGGTTGAGGCCGCACATCGGCAACCAATCAAGGCGAAAAACCTGCTTGATCGTCCACGGCAGATAGGCGTACCGGCAGGTTTTTCGATCTGGTTCGCACGGGTTCGCAGCAGCCCGCAGCGCTTCGATTCCGTACTTTTAATAGTCGTTTGGTGCGGGGTGCCACCCCACCAGGTCTCGCTCAAGCCCGCGCTAACCAATCCGGGTTTTATCTAATTCAAGGATTCCCCTTAATTTTTTTGCCGCAATCAGACATATTGTTGCCACTTGTAGATAAGTGGAGTCGATTTGTTTGGAGCCGGGAATGCAGAAAAAACCAGAAGATATCTTCCGCTCATGTGGTGGTCAACTACGGATGAGCGAGGCTATTGAGCGCGGGATCAGCCGTTACATGCTCTATGCCCTTAGGGATAAAGGGGTGATAGAGTAAGTCAGCAGGGGGTGTACCGCCTGGTGGAACTTCCTCCCATCAGCAATCCCGACCTGGTAACGGCCGGACTGCGTTTCCTGAATGCAGTCATCTGCCTTGTATCGGTACTGGCATATCATGAATTCACTACACAGATTCCGCACAGTGTTTCCGTGGCCATGCCAAGGGAATCACGGCAACCGTCCCTGGATTATCCACCACTCAGTGTTCACCGGTTCTCTGACCTGGCATTCCGTGCAGGTGTCGAAGAGCACCAAATCGACAGAGTGTCCGTCAAAATCTA
>Ga0265293_10006879_pt1 | contig 17863 bp, 15 predicted proteins | sample Munlanlewell138R_FD_192505 | JGI IMG/M metagenome (GOLD analysis project Ga0265293, IMG submission 192505) | Leachate microbial communities from a municipal landfill in Southern Ontario, Canada - Leachate well 138R | ecosystem: Engineered > Solid waste > Landfill > Unclassified | place: Canada...
TCAATCGCGAGGCGATCGCACTCCTCGAACGGTCGCGTGCGAAGGCTGGCGCCGCGCGATAGGGGCGAGGCCCGCTCGCGGCGTTTGCACCGGATCCGAGACGCCGCCCTCGGAGGTGTTACCGACGCGTCCGAGGGCGGTCGTGATGCTGAAGGCACCTCATCCCCGCCCATCGAGGAGGACTCACCATGGTCTCCGTCGGCTACGCGCTCCTGACCGAAGAGCACCCCGCGAACGACCTCGTGCGGAACGCGGTGAAGGCGGAGGAGGCCGGGTTCGCCTTCGCCGCGATCTCGGACCACTTCCACCCGTGGCTGGACAGCCAGGGCGAGAGTCCCTTCGCGTGGACGGTCCTCGGTGCGATCGCGCATGCGACGGAGTCGATGGCGATCGGCACGGCGGTCACGTGCCCGACCACGCGGTTCCACCCCGGGATCATCGCCCAGGCCGCGGCGACCGTCGCGACGATGGCGCCCGGCCGCTTCTTCCTCGGCGTTGGCACGGGCGAGAACCTGAACGAGCACATCTTCGGGGACCCGTGGCCGGCTCCCCCCATCCGCCGCCGGATGCTCACTGAGGCCATCGAGGTCATCCGCGTGCTGTGGACCGGCGAGGAGAAGAACTTCGAGGGCGAGTTCTACACGGTGGACCGCGCGCGGATCTACAGCATGCCGGACGTGCCCCCGCCCATCATCGTGGCGGCGGGCGGGAAGCTCTCGGCGAGGCTGGCCGCCGAGTCCGGCGACGGCATCATTGCCACCGCGCCCGATGCGGATTTGCTGGAGACGTGGCGGGGTGAGGGCGGAACGGGCCCGAGGTTCGGCATGATCCACATCGTGTACGCCTCGGACGAGCGTTCCGCCCGCGAGACGCTTGCGAAGCACTGGTCGCACGCGCCACTGCCGAGTCCGATGAACGCCGACCTCAAGGGCCCGCGTGAGTTCATGGCTGCGTCGAAGTTCATCCGGCTGGAGGACTACGGCGACGAGATGCCCCTCGGCCCCGACGCCGGGCGGGTGATCTCCGGGATCCGCGAGTTCGAGGAGGCCGGGTACGACCATGTGCTCGTGCATCAGATCGGTCCGGATCAGGACGGCTTCTTCCGCTTCTTCCAGGAGGAGGTCCTCCCCGAGCTCGACACACAGCCTGCCCGCCTCGCGCAAGGTGAGGCAGCGATGGCGTCCGCCTGACGGGGGTGGGGTAGAGTGGGGTCAGGTCGGCCAGACCGGACATCAAGGATGGAGCTGGCCTTGCCCCCTGGTGATGCAGAGCCCCTCGCGCCTGGTGCGCCGGCACCCGCCCTCGATCCGGTCGAGGAGGCGAGCCGCGATTCCTTCCCCGCAAGCGATGCACCGGCGTGGACGCCGGTCTCGGGCCTCGGGGCCCCGGAGAACGAGGTCTCCCGGCCCATGGGCCGCCCTCGGGTGGTGATCATCGGTGGCGGGTTCGGGGGACTCGCGGCGGCGAAGGCGCTGCGTGACGCGCCCGTGGACGTCACGCTCATCGACCGGCGGAACCATCACCTCTTCCAGCCGTTGCTCTACCAGGTGGCGACGGGAGGCCTCTCCCCCGCCAACATCGCCGTGCCGCTGCGACGCATCCTGAGCCGCCAGGAGAACGTGCGCGTCCTGCTTGCCGATGTGCAGGCGATCGACCTCGAGGTGAACACGGTGACCGCGTCCGGACAGGTGATCGCCTACGACCACCTCATCGTCGCCGCGGGATCGCGCAACCACTGGTTCGGACACGACGACTGGGAGGAGCACGCCTCCGGCCTGAAGAACGTGGGTGAGGCGACCCGCCTCCGAGGCCACATCCTCCGCGTGTTCGAAGAGGCCGAGCTCCAGCCCTCGAGATTGCTCGATAACCCGGGACACCTCACGTTCGCCATCGTGGGCGCCGGCCCGACCGGCGTGGAGATGGCCGGTGCGATCGCGGAGCTGGCGCGTGACACCCTGAAGCACGACTTCCGCTCGATCAATCCCGCCTCGGCGAAGGTCGTGCTGATCGAGGCGGCTGGCCAGGTCTTGCCGCCGTACCCGGAGAGCCTCGGGCGGAAGGCGCAGCGCGAGCTTGAGCGCCATGGCGTCCAGGTCCGGACGAGCACCCTCGTCACCGAGGTGGACGAGAACAGCCTGACCGTCAAGAACGCCGAGGGCGTCTCGGAGCGGATCCCCGCGCGGACGATCATCTGGGCCGCCGGGGTACGCGCCGCCACCCTCGCCCAGCAGCTCGCGACCGCCGCGGGCATCGAGCCTGACCGAGGCGGGCGCATCCCCGTGGGCACCGACCTCCGCATCCCCGGCCGCCCCGTGTACGTCATCGGCGACATGGCCCACGTCCCCGACGAGGACGGGCGACCGCTGCCCGGCCTCGCCCCGGTCGCGATCCAGGAGGGTGAGCATGCCGCCCGTGCCATCCTCGCGGGACTGCGAGGCCAGCAGGTGGGCCCGTTCCGCTACCGCGACCGAGGCAGCATGGCGACAGTGGGGCGCGGGTTCGCGGTGCTGGAGCGTGGGCGCATCCGGCTCTCAGGCTGGCTCGGATGGCTGGGCTGGCTCTTCGTCCACCTCATGCAGGTGAACGAGTTCGAGAACCGCGCGCTGGTGTTCACGCAGTGGGCGTGGTCCTACCTCACCCGGAACCGCTCGGCGCGGCTGATCGTGCGCGAGCCGGAGTCCGAGTAGCTCCTCGTCGGTCGTCGTCCCCCTCCGCCGAATCTGCTGTCACTGCACTGCAACGCGCGAGCCTCGCGTTCTGATGCGGAGCCCTCGGGATGCCCTCGTACGGTGCGGTCGTCCCGCGAAGTACGAGGAGTACGAGGAGGACGTGATGCCGAAGGTAGAACGCGCGATCGAGGTCGAAGCGCCGCTGCAGGTGGTCTACAACCAGTGGACCCAGTTCGAGGAGTTCCCCGAGTTCATGGAGGGCGTCACGGAGGTCCGCCAGATCGATCCGCGGCGCCTCGCGTGGAAGGCGGAGATTGCCGGCGACGTCGCCGAGTGGGAAGCGCAGATCGACGAGCAGGAGCCGGACGAGATCATCGCCTGGCACACCGTCGCCGGCCGAGGCGTGGACGGCTCGGTCTCCTTTCGCCCGGCGGGTGAGGACCGCACGCACATCCAGCTCGATATGTCCTACGAGACGGAGTCGTGGACCGAGAAGGTCGGCGACATGCTCGGCTTCGTCGAACGCCGCGTCGAGGGCGACCTGGAGCGGTTCAAGGAGTTCATCGAAGCCCGCGGACACGAGACCGGCGGCTGGCGTGGATCCATCCATACGACCGAGGTGCGCGACGGCCGTCCGATGAACAGCCCGAACGAGGGCACGATCGAGACCCATGTCGACGCGGAGCGGCGGAGCGCCGAGGAGCGCCAGGCGGGCGCCGTCGACCTCGATGAGCCGGGGGCGGCTCCCGGTGGCGGGCCGGCGATCGATCCGGCCACCGGTCAGCGACGGATCGTGTAGCACTCACCCCTTCGAGGCGAGCCACGCCTCGATGACCGCCTTCGCGGCCGGGCCGGCCTGTTGCGATCCCGAGCCTGCGAACTCCTTGATGACGGCCACGGCGACAGCACCACCGTCGGGGCCGTCATCTTCGGCGTACGCGATGAAGAGGGCGTGCGGGTTCTCCTCCATGACGACTTCCGCCGAGCCGGTCTTGCCACCCACGGCGACGCCCGGGATCGCCGCGGTCTGCGCCCAGCCGGTGTCCACGCTCGCGCGCATCATCTCCGCGAGGTCGGCGGCAGCCTGCGGGGAGAGCGCCGTGTGCCACGCTTCGGGCGTCTCGCCCAGCATGAGGTGGGGCCGCATGACGACGCCGTCGTTCACGGCGACGCCCGCGAGGAGGGCGAGGTGGAGCGGGCTGATCTGGAGCTCGCCCTGCCCGAACGCCGAGGCGGCCAGCCCCGCGTCGGTGTCGAGGAACCCGGGCGTCGTGGCGAGTCGTCCCTTGCTCGTGGGGAGGGCGAACGGCACCGACTGGTCCAGCCCGAGTGCCTCGGCCATCGCCACCAGCCGCTCCTCGCCGACCTCCAGCCCGAGCTGCGCGAAGTAGGTATTGCAGGAGTACGCGTACGCGTCCCGCACGGTTCGAGTCTGGAACCCCGGCGGCTCATTCCTCGACACGATGCGGACGCCGTCGATGAAGATCTCGGGCGGGCACTCGGCGGGTGTGTCGGGGGTCACGAGGCCCGCCTCCAGCGCCGCGGCGAGCGTGACGGTCTTGAACGTAGAGCCGGGCGTGTAGAGCCCTTGCGTGGCGCGGTTCAGGAGCGGGCTGCCCTCGGCGGAGCGGAGGTGCTCCCACTCCTCGGGCGTGAAGTTCGGGTCGAACGTCGGCGTGCTGGCGAGCGCGAGCACCTCGCCCGTGTGCGGGTCGAGGGCGACCACCGCGCCGGTCGCGCCCTCCAACGCCTGTTCCGCCGCCCGCTGGATGTCGAGGTCGATCGTGAGCTGGACGTCGTCGCCCTCGCGCGATTGGTGGAGGAGGTCGAGCCAGGTGTCGCGCGGGCTCGGGCTCGCGCGGCCGAGGAGGGAGTCCGCCGCGACCGCTTCGACGCCCGTCGCGCCGAGTGCGGAGACGTATCCCAGCATGTGCACGCCGCCGCCGTCGAGGTAGACGCGCCGCGGCTCGCCGTCGGGGCCGATCTCGGTCGTCGCGAGGCGCTCGCCGTGACGGTCGAGGATGTCGCCACGCTGGACGCGCAGTTCCTCGACGCGGTGTCGCTCGCCGGCAACCGCGGGGTCCGTTGTGAGGTCGGGCCGCGCCACCTGCCAGTAGCCGAGCACGAGCGACAGCGCTGCGAACCCGCCGAGGATCGCAAACCCCAGGTGTCGCATCCTCGGTGCTGCCGTGGCGCTCAGCGGCAGCCGGACGCGAGGGCGGGGCGCTCCCGCCTGGCGACGCTCGGGCGACGAGGCGGCCACGATGAGCGCGAGCATTACCCAGCCCATCACCATCGACGAGCCGCCATACGAGAGGAACGGGCTGGTGAGGCCGGTAAGCGGCAGGATGCGGAGGATGCCGCCGAACACGAGCAGCACCTGCGCCGCGAGACTGATCGCGAGGCCGGCCATCAGAAGCTGGTTGAACGGATCGCGGACGACGCGCGCTCGGGCGAGGGTGTGCACCGTGATCAGTCCGTAGAGCATCACCACCACGAACGACCCGAGGAGGCCCCACTCCTCGCCGATGACGGCGAGGGGGTAGTCGGTGTGTGCGGCAGGGATGAGCCCGGGGTAGCCGTAGCCCGGCCCCGCTCCGAACACGCCGCCAAAGACGAACCCGCCGAGGGCCTGCAGTGACTGGTAGCCCGAGCCCCGCGGGTCGGCCCATGGATCGAGCCAGACGTCCACGCGCTCCTCGATGCGCGCGGAGCCCGAGTAGATCACCGCGAACCCGATCACCGCTCCGACGACGGCGAAAGCGACATAACGCTTTCGCCCGGTCGCGACGTACAGCAACCCCACGAGCGTGGCGCCAAAGATCAGCGAGGGCCCGAAGTCGCGCTGCGCGAGCACTCCGAGGACGGGGAGGCCAAACATCCCCAGCAATGGCAGCCAGTCGTACAGCGGTGACGCCATCACGGCGCGGCCGTCCGGCCGTGGCGCGTTGCGGCCCTCGCGCGGGGCGTCCCGCACCTCGCCGGTGGGGGTGCGGACGGCGAGGTGGCCCGCGATGAACGCGACGAGGAGCACCCGCAAGACCTCGGCGGGCTGGATGCCGACCGGACCGAAGCGCAGCCAGAGCCGAGCGCCCTCGCCGGTTACGTCCTCGCCGACGGCGAGCGTGAGGACGATGAGCGCGAGGCCGGCGGCGAGGAACCAGTACCGGAAGCGCAGTAACCACGGGAGGAGGTAGGGGAAACCGACCAGCATGATGAACGCGGCCCACCCGGCGCCGATCCAGAGCAGCTGGGTCGTGACGAGGCCCGGCTGCACCCGCGCGATCACTCCGAGCCCGAGTGCGCAGAGGATCCACGCCGGCGACAGGACATACGGGTCCCACCGCCGGTAGAGGAGCGAGAGCACCGCAGGCGTGGCGAGCGGCAGGCTCGCGACGATCACGAGGCTCGCGAGCATGTCCGCCGTCGGCTCGCGGTCCGTCGCCACGAGGACGATGGACGGGACCATCACGATCAGGAGGGGAGGCACCAGGAGCAGCAGCAGGCTGTGGCCGGCAGACCGGGAGTGCCGGGATGCGGTCATCCGCTCTCCTTCGTGGCCTCGTCACACCGTGCCGTCATCGAGACGGTGCCGCGAAGCCTCGATCAACGTACCGCACGTTCTCCTTGGGGGTGATTCCGATTCCGTGACGAGTCTCACAAGCCACCACCAAGGGACTGGACGGAGCCTCGGGGTGGCGTCCTATCGTGGAAGGCGAACCCCGCAGCCCACCAGAGGGAACCGCGTGTTCGAATTCGAACTCGAAGCTGAGGCCTGGCCGATCGCGCTGCTCGTGCTGCGCATCCTCACGGTCCTCCTCCTGTACCTCTTCCTGCTCACGGCCTTCCGAGCCCTGCGCGCCGACCTCCGCGCCCCCGCTCCCGTGGAGCGCCCTCGTCGCCGCGTCCGTCGCGAGCGCGCACCCGTGGAGGTGGTCCCCGCCTCCGTCGCCGCTGCCTCCTCGACGACAGTCGAGGCCTGGCCCGAGGTGGGCGAGACGCCGGTCGAGCCCGTCGAGCCGTGGGACGACGAGGAGGAGTGGGAGCACGAACCCGTGCCCGCTGATCCGGAGCGAGAGCGGTCTCGTCTGCGCCCTGCGTTCCTCGTGCCGGTCGTGGCCGCTGTCCTCGTCGCGGGGTTCGCGGCCGGGGCGTTCTGGCTCGCCGACGATGCGCCCGGGACGCCTCCGACCGAGCAGGTGGGGCCATCCGCCACGCCGATCCCGCCCGGTGAACCGCCGACCGAGCAACCGGCCCCCGGCCGGGTCACGGTGGGCCTCGCGGCGCGCGAGGACTCCAACCTCCGCGTCACCGTGGACGGCACCGTGCAGTTCGATGGCGTCCTCCGCGAGGGCGAGAGCCAGGCCTGGGAGGGTGGCACCCGCATCCAGGTCTGGACGGACAAGGGCAAGACGCTCCAGCTCGCCGTGAACGGCGTCGACCTCGGCGCGTACTCCCCGGCGATGGACCGCCCGGACTGGAACCGCATCGACTTCGGCTTCTGGCCCGGCTGGGCGCAGTAGGGAACTTCGAGGGACCTCTCGGCGCTTCGGTAGCCCTCGATGCCGGCTGTCCCGGCTGTCGCGACTGCGTCACTCGTCGCCGGAGCAGGGCCATCGGTCCGCGATTCGTCGACGGCTACGTTCCACGCGATCTGCGAAGGAGCGAGCCCATGACCGAGCAGCACGTCCCACCGTCGCCTCACGAGCAGGGGGATGAGCGCTACCCCGACACCGGACCGCGTGCGTCTCGCGATCCCGCGAACGAAGCGCCGGACAACTTCAAGCGCACACCGCCCCCGGAGGCGGTCGAGCACGACCCGCAGGGTGCCGGCCGTCGGTTCACCTCGAACCAGGTGCTGGTCCTCACCCTGGCAGTGGCGCTGCTCGCCGCGCTCGCGCTGGCCCTCGTGTACCTCTAGCGGCGCCGTAATCGAGGTCGATCTGTTGGGGAGATGTTGCTGCTCGGTTACGCGGGCGGAGAAGTGGAGTACTTGCTAGGGAACCGCAACGAGCCCCCCTCATCCGGAATGCGGCGGGGATGCAGGCGTTCGTAGCTTCTCGGTGGACGCTGGCCCGGGAACAGACCGTGGACCAGACAGTCTCTCAACCAGACCGCTCGGGTACTGTGCACAGGATCTCGCCATGCGAGTTCACGAGACCTCGGCCGCTCGTTCGCTGCTTCCCGCTCTCCGGGCCAGGGCACGGGTGTTGCTGGTCCGCCTCGACAACATCGGCGACGTGATCCTCCTCGGCCCTGCCGTTGCCGCGATCCGTGAAGCGCTGCCGGAGGCCCAACTCACGCTGCTTGCCTCCCCGGCCGGAGCGCAGGGTGCCGCGCTCCTCCCCGAGATCGACGAGGTCATCGAGCATCGCGCGTCCTGGCAGCAGCTCGTCCCGGGCACCGTGGCTCCCGAGGCTGACCGCGCCCTGATCGAGCGGCTCCGTGAGGAGCGCTACGACGCCGCGATCATCTTCACCAGCTTCTCGCAGACCTCGGTCGCGCCGGCCGTTGCCTGCTATCTCGCCGACATCCCGGTGCGCGCCGCGTACGCGCCGGATGCCTTCGCGGGCGAGGTGATCTCGCACCCCGTCCCGTCCGAGGGCGTCCCGGCGCACCAGGCAGAACGGAACCTGCACCTGGTCCGCGCGCTGGGGTTCGAGGGCGGCGATGGCCGTCCTCGCATCGTTGTGCCTCCCGAGGCGAGCGAGCGCGCGTCACGCCTCCTTGCCGCCGCGGGGATCGAGGACGGTGCGCCGTTCGTCGTGCTGGTGCCCGGTGCGTCCGCACCCGCCCGCCGGTACGCACGTGAGCGGTTCGCGCAGGTCGCGCGTGACACCGTTGCGCGCGGTCTGCCGGTGGTAGTCCTCGGCGGGCCGCACGAGGAAGCACTCGGGGGCGAGCTGGAGGCCGAGGCGGGAGCGTTCGGTGTCGTCTCCGTTGCGGGCCGCACCAGCGTCCCGCTGATGGCGGCCGTGATCGCTCGGGCGGCGCTCGTGATCGCCAACAACTCACTTGCGTTGCACGTCGCGGACGCCCTCGGCGTGCCGGTGGTGTCGACCTACGCGGGGACCGACCCGTGGTCGTACTGGGAGCCACGGGCGACGCCGCACCAACTGCTCACCAAGGCTGTCGAGTGCTCGCCGTGCTTCGGCATCGAGTGCGACCGCGGGCACGGCTGCATGGATATCGAACCGCACGAGGTCCTCGTCGCGGCGGAGGCGCTGCTCGCGCCGGTGGGCGCCCTGCTCACCGCTCAGGCGGACAGCGTCGGAAGGAACTCGCGATGAACCTCGTCGAACTGTCTCGCCCTCGTGTGCTGACGTGGCACGTCCACGGCTCGTACCTCTACTACCTCGCGCACACGCCGTGCCTGTTCATCCTGCCGGTGAAAGAGAGCCGGCCGGAGGGCTATGGCGGCCGAGGCGGCAACTTTGCGTGGCCGGAGAACGTGGTCGAAGTACCCGCCGAGGAGATCCCGGACACGGACTTCGACCTGATCCTCTACCAGTCGAAGCGCAACTATGTGCGCGACCAGTTCGACATCCTGACGCCGGGCCAGCGGAAGCTGCCACGCATCTTCCTCGAGCATGACCCCGGCCTCGCGTCGCCGACGGACAGCCGCCACGTGGTGGACGACCCGGACGCGCTGCTGGTCCACGTCACGGCGTTCAACGACCTGATGTGGGACTCCGGCCGCACGCCGACCAGGGTGATTGAGCACGGCGTCACGATCCCGGACGGCCTCGTGTACTCGGGCGAGGTGGCCCGCGGCATCTCCGTGGTGAACAACCTCCCGAAGCGCGGACGCCGCCTCGGCCTCGATGTGTTCGAGCGGGTCGCCGAGGAGGTCCCGATCGACCTCGCCGGCATGGGGTCCGAGGAGCTCGGCGGACTGGGTGACATCCCGCACCGCGAGCTGCTCCAGCGCGAGGTGGACTACCGCTTTTTCTTCAACCCCATCCGCTACACGAGCCTCGGGCTCTCCGTGATCGAGGCGATGATGGCTGGGCTCCCGGTCGTCGGCCTCGGCACCACTGAGATGACGACGGTGATCGAGAACGGCGTGAACGGATACGTCGACACGCGTGTCGACCGCCTGATCGAGCACATGCAGCGTCTGATCGCCGATCCAGAGGAGGCCGCGCGCCTCGGCGAGCAGGCGCGAATACGCGCGGAGGAGCGCTTCAGCATCGACCGCTTCGCCGAGGACTGGCTCGACACCTTCGAGGAAGTCGCCAGCCGCGGCAACTACGCCAACCAGTTCGCGCCTGCCTCCGCGGGCCGCGCATCCAACCAGACCCCGGCAGTGAAAGCCTCGCGATGAACGCGAACCCACAGCACGGGATCCACCGTGTCCGCTCTGGTCACTCTCGCCGTCGGGTCGCGGTGATCTCGGAGCATGCCTCACCCCTCGGCACCATCGGGGGTGTCGATGGTGGTGGTCAGAATGTGTACGTCGCGCAGGTCGCGAAGCGTCTCGCGGCGGCAGGCCACCGCGTGGACGTCTTCACCCGCCGCGATCGGGAGGACCTCCCGCGCGTCGTGGAGCACGAGGGCTACCGGGTGGTCCACGTGGACGCCGGGCCGCCGTCATTCGTGCGGAAGGAGGATCTCCTCCCGCACATGCCGGCATTCACGGAGTTCGTGTGCCAGTACGTGGCCGAGCAGCCGTGGCCGTACGACGTGGTCCACGCGAACTTCTGGATGTCAGGGATGACGGCGCGCGAGCTGAAGCGTCGCTTCGACATCCCGTTCATCATCACTTTCCACGCGCTGGGCAAGGTGCGTCGCATCTACCAGGGTGACGCCGACGGGTTTGCCGACGATCGGCTCGCGATCGAGGAGAGCCTGGTGGCCGAGGCCGACCGTGTCATCGCGGAGTGCCCACAGGACGAGATCGACCTGCTGGCGATGTATGGCGCCGACCCGCGCCGGATCACGATGATCCCCTGCGGCTACGACCCCACCGAGTGCTCCCCGGTCGACCGCGCCGAGGCGCGTGAGCGCCTCGGCCTCCCGGCGGACCGCCCCATCCTCCTGCAGCTGGGACGCCTCGTCCCCCGCAAGGGGATCGATAACGTCGTGCGGGCGCTCGCCTGCATCCGGGAGCGCGTGCCGGACGCCCTGCTCGTGGTCGCAGGTGGCGAGTCGGACGAACCGGACCCCGAGGCCACCCCCGAGATCGGACGCCTTCTCGGGATCGCGCAGGCCTCAGGCGTCGCGGACGCCGTCCGGTTCGTCGGCCGCCGCCCGAGGGCGGAACTCAAGGACTGGTACTCGGCGGCGGACATCTTCGTGACGACGCCCTGGTACGAGCCGTTCGGCATCACCCCCGTGGAGGCGATGGCCTGCGGCACGCCCGTCATCGGCGCGAACGTCGGCGGCATCCAGTACACCGTCGCCGACGGCGACACGGGTCTTCTCGTGCCGCCGCATGATCCGGACGCGCTCGCCCTCGCGGCAACGAGGATCTTCACGGACCCGGGGTTACAGCAGCGCCTCGCGATCGGAGGGATCCGGCGCGCGCGTGACCTGTTCACCTGGGACCGAGTCGCGGCCCTCATCGACGAGCTGGTCGAGGCCGTGATCAGCGAACGCGCCGACGAGGTCGCCCGCGAGGAAGTGCGTCGCCGCACCGTGCAGGACGGGTTCGACGGCCTCGTGCGAGTCCTGAGCGCTGCGAGGGCGCGCAACACCCGCGAGGCCACCCGCATGGCGCGGATGATCTCGAACTGCTTCGCGAACGGGAACAAGGTGCTGGTCTGTGGCAACGGTGGCAGCGCCGCCGATGCCCAGCACTTCGCCGGTGAACTGGTGGCCCGCTTCCGTGCGGAGAGTCGTCGAGCGCTCCCGGTGATCGTGCTCGGCGCGGAGTTCTCCTCGCTGACCGCATGGGCCAACGACGTCTCGTGGGAGTCCGTCTTCGAACGGCAGGTCGAGGCGTTCGGACAGCCCGGGGACGTCCTGATCGGGTTCAGCACCAGCGGACGCTCGACGAACGTAGTGAGGGCGTTCCACGCCGCGAAGTGCCGAGGCGTGCAGACGCTCGCGATGGTGGGAGGCGACGGGGGTGACCTCCTGCACCTCGCGACCGCCTCGCTGGTGGTGCCGACGCGCGACACGCAGCGGATCCAGGAGGTCCACGGCCTGCTGGTGCACCTGCTCTGCGAGCTCATCGAGCAGGATCTCGCCACCCTCGAGCCGATCGAGGTGGAGGCGGCATCGTGAGCATCACGGTCTTCCTGGACAAGGACGGCACGCTCCTGGAGGACGTGCCCTACAACGTGGACCCGGAGCGCATCCGGCTCGCCCCGTCGGCGGACCGCGCGCTCCGCATCCTCGCCGAGCACGACTGCGACGTGGTGGTGGTGAGCAACCAGTCCGGCGTCGCGCGCGGCCTCTTCCGCGAGTCCGCGCTCGAGGCCGTGCGCGAGCACATCTCCTCACTCTGCGCGGGCCTGCATGTCCACCTCGCCGGGTTCTACTACTGCCCCCACCTCCCGGATGGCGATGTGCCCGAGTACGCCATCGAGTGCGACTGCCGGAAGCCCGCCGATGGCATGCTCCGCCGCGCGGCCGAGGACCTCGGCCTGTCGTTGGAGGACGCGTGGATGGTGGGGGACATCCTCGACGACATCGAGGCGGGCAACCACGCGGGGTGCCGGACGGTGCTCATCGACAACGGGAACGAGACCGAGTGGCGTCTGCCCGCGCGGCGCTGGCCGTCCGTGGTCGTGCGTGATCTGGAGAGCGCTGCCCGCGTGATCGTCGGCGAGGTCGAGGTGGTGCCGCCCTCCCACTCGCTCGCACACCGTGTTGAGGATGGGGCGAGGAGCGTCGCGTGATGCGCGACACGCTGGAGGTCGTCGCCGGCTTCAGCCGCCTTCATGTGCTCGTCATTGGGGACGCGATGCTGGACTCGTACCTCCTCGGACGGAGCACGAGACTGAGCCGCGAGGCGCCCGCGCCGATCGTGGACATCACCTCGCGCGTGGACGCCGGAGGTGGCGCTGCGAACACCGCGGCGAACGTGAGCGCCCTCGGCGCCACTACGACCCTCCTCACCGTGCTCGGAGACGACGAGGACGGCGACCGCCTGATCTCCTGCCTCGCGCGCGACGGGGTGAGGACGGACCAGGCGATCCGCATCCGCGGGCGTTCGACGCTCGCGAAGCAGCGCGTGGTAGCGGAGCCGCAGCTGATCGTCCGCTTCGACCAGGGCACCACGCAGCCGGTCGAGGGCGCGGACGAGGCTGAGCTCATCGCGCGCCTCCGCCGCTTGTTCCTCGCCTCGGACGCGGTCGTGGTGTCGGACTACGGCTACGGGGTGCTCACGCCCCGCGTGGTCGCCGCGCTCGCCGAGTTGCAGCGCAGCGCGCCTCGCACGGTGGTCGTGGATGCGAAGGACCTGCCGAAGTACCGGGATGTGAACCCGACGATGGTGAAACCGAACTTCGACGAGGCGCTCGTGCTCCTCGGCCTGTCTCGCACGGCCGAGGCCGACCGTGCGCGCCTGGTGATCGAGCACGCCCCGGTGTTCTTCGAGCGCACGGGCGCGTGTCGCGTCGCGGTCACGCTGGACTCGGACGGCGCGCTGCTGCTGGAGCCGGACGGGACGTGGTACCGCACCTACGCAGCTGCCGCGCCTCACGCGCGGGCCGCCGGGGCGGGGGACACGTTCGTCGCTACGCTCGCCCTCGCGCTGGCCGCCGGAGGCACTCCCACCGTCGCGGCGGAGCTCGCCTCGGCGGCCTCGGGTGTGGTCGTGCAGCGGGACGGTACGACGACGTGTGACGCGGACGACCTCTGCGCCGTGCTCGCCGGCGACGGCAAGATCGTGGTGGGCGAGGACGAACTGCGCGCGGTGGTCAACGCCTACCGCCACGCCGGGCGACGGATCGTCCTCACCAGCGGCTGCTTCGACATCGTCCATCGAGGGCACGTGACCTACCTCAGCCAGGCGAAGGCGCTGGGTGACGTGCTGATCGTGGCGCTCAACTCGGATGACAGCGTCCGCCGCCTGAAGGGCCCCGAGCGCCCGCTCAACACGTTCGAGGACCGCGCGCGTGTCCTCGAAGGGCTGTCCTGTGTCGACCACGTGGTCGTGTTCGGCGAAGACACGCCGGAGGAGGTCATCCGCCTGATCGGGCCCGATGTGTTCGCGAAGGGCGGCGACTACACCCACGACACCCTGCCGGAGACCGCGCTGGTCGAGGCCCTCGGCGGGGCGGTGAGCATCCTGCCCTACATCGACGGCGCGTCGACGAGCCGCGTGATCGAGCTGATCCGATCGCGGACGACGTGACCGCCGAGGCCTCCAGTCGCTGGTTGACCGCGAGGCGCATCCTCGCCGTCCGCCTCGACGCTGCCGGGGACGTCCTGATGACCACGCCCGCGTTGCGCGCGCTGAAGGAGGGCGTCCCCGGACGTCACCTCTCACTCCTCACGTCGCCCTCGGGTGCGGCGGCGGCCCGCCTCGTGCCTGAGGTCGACGAGGTGATCGAGTACGTCGCGCCGTGGATGAAGCCGGCGTCCTCGGACGGCTCGAGCGAGCACCTCGCGATGATCGAGCGGCTCCGCGCCGGGCACTTTGACGCCGCCGTGATCTTCACGGTGTACAGCCAGAACCCGCTGCCTGCCGCGCTCCTCGTGCACCTCGCCGGGATCCCCCTGAGGCTCGCCCACTGCCGAGAGAACCCGTACGACCTGCTGACGGACTGGGTGCGCGAGACGGAGCCGGAGCACGGCGTCCGCCACGAGGTGCGGCGCCAGCTCGACCTCGTCGCCACCGTGGGAGCGAAGCCCGCCGACGAACACCTCCGCGTGACCGTCCCGCCCGGGGCGACGGCTCACGTGGGAGGGCTCCTCGGTGGCACCCTGGACCGAGGGCGGCCGTGGGCCGTGATGCACGTCGGCGCCACGGCCGCGTCCAGGCGGTACCCCCACTTCGCGGAGGTGGCCCGCGCCCTGTCCGAGGATCACGGCTGGTCGCTCGTGTTCACGGGCGGTGCGGACGAGGCGGGCCTCGTCGAGGCGGTGCGGGAGGCCTCGGGCGTGCCGTCGCTGTCGCTCGTCGGGGCGCTCGACTTCGCGCAGCTTGCGGCGCTGGTCGAGGAGGCGCCCCTGCTGATCTCGAACAACACGGGGCCGGCCCACCTCGCCGCCGCCGTAGGGACGCCGGTCGTGGACCTCTACGCCCTGACCAACCCGCAGCACACGCCATGGATGGTGCCGCAGCGCGTGCTGTTCCACGACGTGCCGTGCGCGCCCTGTTACCGGAGCGTCTGCCCGGAGGGCCACCACGCCTGCCTCGCCCTCGTCCCGCCGAGCGTTGTCGTGCAGGCGGCGCTCGACCTCGCGGCGGGTGTTCCGGGTCCGCCGGAGGGCCTCCCGGGCGTTGTGACCGGCCTCAGCCGGATGGGTTCGAGGTAGCGGTTCTACTACTCCGAGAGGTTCCGACACCGGCCTGTTACCGCTCGGCGCAGCGAGCGCTCGTACGGTCGTCTCGTCGCATGCGAAGGAGGCCACCATGCCCCGAGGCAAGAAGATCGACCTGCCGGACACCCTGAAGCGCTCGCCGAAGCACGCACAGGAGATCTACCGGGAGACGCTGCAGTCCGCCCATGAGACCTACGAGGGCGACGAGGAACGCGCGCACCGCGCGGCCTACGCAGCGGTGAAGCACTCGTACAAGAAGTCCGGCGACAAGTGGGTCGAGAAGGACCGCAAGGGTCCCTCGGACGCCCAGGCCGCCCGAGGCCCGAACTCCTCGCCGTCCTCGCGCGAGAGCACGAAGAAGACCAGCGGTGGTCGCGTGGACGACGAGGGCCAGACGAAGGATGAGCTGTACGAGCGTGCGAAGAAGCTCGATGTCCCGGGCCGCAGCAAGATGAACAAGGAAGAGCTGGCCGTCGCCGTCCACGAGGCAGGGACGACGAAGCGCTAGCGATGAGCTAAGCGACCATCGCCGGGACCGCCGCCAGCACCTCGCGCACCGTCGGTGGTGGCGTGGCGACTCCGCCGTCGGGCCGGCCATCCCCGACCGCCCGGTGCAGCCCTCGGTCCGAGGGCGCCCATCGGGCGCGGTCGGAGCCCGTGAAGATCACCACGCTCGGTACGCGCAGCGCCGCAGCGAGGTGCGACGGTGCGCTGTCGTTCGTGACGACGAGCGACGCACCCCCGACCGTCGCGGCGAGCGTGCCGATGCTGGTGCGTCCGGTGAGGTCCACGATCGGCGCTTCCGCCTGTGCACGGACCTTCTCGTTCACGGAGCGGTCGACCTCGCTCCCCGTGAGCACGATTGCATGCCCGGCGGTGGCGAGCGTGTCTGCCACCGCGGCGAAGCCTTCAGCGGACCAGCGCCGGTCTGGCCCTCGCCCGCCCGCATGCACCACCACGTACGGGGCGCCGGATGGCAGCCCCGCCGCGTGGAGCGCCCGGGTTGCATCGGCGTGCTCCGCCTCGCTCACGGGGAACTCCAGCCTCGCGTCGAGGTCGGTCGCACCGAGGTGCTCGGCAAGCATGAGCAGCCGTTCGACCTCGGAGCGGTCGCGGGGATAGGGGAGGAAGCCGGGCACGGAGGAGCCTTCGTCCGGTGCGAAGCCGGCGTGCGCCTCGGCGGGGGTCGCGACGACGAAGCCGTTCGAGGCGCGTCCATCGCCGTGCATCTGCACGGCCAGTACGAAGCGCCGATGCGCCGCCTGGAACTCGTACTCGTGCGCCCTCGACCGGTCCGGCTCGCGCTCCCCGATGCCCGGCCAGCCGGGGAATGGGATGAAGTCGTCGAGGTACGCGGGGAACCGCGTCACGAGCTCCTCCGCCCACGGGAGCCCGATGAGCGAGATCCGGTTGGCCGGATGGCTGCGTTTCAGCGCGCGGATCGCGGGGATCGCGCAGATCAGGTCGCCGAGCTGCAGCGCCCGGAACACCCCGACCGCACGGAACTCGGCGTGGCCGGTCGATGGCAACGTCATCGTGACACCCCCAGCAGCTCCCGCTGGAGGCCGCCCGTCCGCAGCGCTGCGATCCGCTCCATGCGAGGAAGGAGGGCGTCGCTCACTGTCGCATCCCGTCAGCCGCCCCCGATCAGTGCCGGAGCCGGCAGGCTGTCACCCCGAGGGCGACGAAGGCGCAACGCGGCGGGGGTGCCCATTGCGCGGACGCGACGAGGCGGCTCGATAGCAAATCCTCGACGAGGTGAGGCGGCCGTTACGAAGTTGAAGCGGCGTCGCTCCTACTGTCGTCCAGCGGCGGTTGTGCTGCTCGGAGAGAACAGATGGCCAACGCACCCTGGCAGGACGTGGACTTCGATGGCGCAGTGATCCTGATCACCGGCGCCGCGAGCGGCCTCGGGCGAGAGACCGCCGGCCTCCTGGCAACCCTCGGCGCGGACGTCGTCCTCGCGGATGTCAACGCCGACCGGGCGGAGGGCACCGCCGCTGCACTTCGCGAGGACGGATACCGGGCGACCACGCTGCATCTCGATGTCTCCGACCCCGATGCTTGCGACCGCGCGGTCGCCGACCTCTTCGCGGATCGTGGACGCCTTGACGCGCTGATCAACGCGGCAGGTGTCGACGTGACCGCACCGGCCATCGACATCAGCACGCAGGACTGGCGCCGCATCATGGGTGTGAACCTCGACGGGCCGTTCTGGCTCAGTCGCGCCGTGCTGCCGGTGATGCGTGAGCAGGGCGGTGGCCACATCGTGAACATCGCGTCGACGGCCGCGAAGCGGGCGTGGGCGAACGCCGCCGCCTACCACGCCAGCAAGTGGGGACTCCTCGGCCTCAGTCACGCCCTCCACGTGGAGGGGCGCGAGTACGGGGTGAAGGTGACGGCCATCGTCGCGGGAGGGATGCGCACGCCGTTCGTTTTCGACCGCTTCCCGGACCTTGACCCCGGACTGCTGCAGGACCCCGCGTGTGTGGCGCAGACCATCCTGTTCGCGCTGTGCCAGCCGCGCGAGACCGTCATCCCCGAGCTGACCGTGCTACCGATGCGGGAGACCTCATGGCCCTAGATCGAGCGCCGGATACGATCGCCTTCTTCCAGCCGCAGCGTTCGGAAGCGTGCCCGCCGAGGCTGCTCGACATACTCATCCCGACATGCAACCGCTCGGCAGCCCTCGCTGCGACGCTCGCGACGTTGACCGCGCAGACGTACCGAAACTTCCGCGTCGTGATCGCCGA
>Ga0265293_10006881_pt1 | contig 17862 bp, 20 predicted proteins | sample Munlanlewell138R_FD_192505 | JGI IMG/M metagenome (GOLD analysis project Ga0265293, IMG submission 192505) | Leachate microbial communities from a municipal landfill in Southern Ontario, Canada - Leachate well 138R | ecosystem: Engineered > Solid waste > Landfill > Unclassified | place: Canada...
CCAGGGCGGCAGCGTGAGCGAAGTTGTTGTTCTCACCCACGATGAAGTTGGTGAACACGTACTTCGGGTTGAGCTGCGGTGCGGAGTTGCGCGCGGGCGCCGCGTCAGCGGCCGGTTCGGGTTGAGCGCTGAAGATGTCCTGTTGCTCGGGGACCTTGCTGGGCAGCAGTTGGAAGCCCAGGCGCGGATTGGCCACCCCTAACTGCTGGAGCGAGCTCTCGATGACGGCGCTGTAGTGCGACCGGATCCAGTCGCGCGCGAAGTTTGTGGGCACGCCGATCATGAAAGAGCCGTCCTCGATGCCCAGCAGCGTGACGTTGCTGAACCAGGTTCGGAACTCGACCTCCGGGATTTCGTCGCGCACGCGCGAGATAACGTCGTCCCAGATCCCTCCGTCGATACCTGACATCGTCCTCTACCATCCTTAACTAAGCCCGGCCCAACGGCGGCGCGGACGTATATATGACTTCGTTACATCCGCTCACCCTAGGGGCAGCGGTCTCGCTACCGGTGGGTCGGCTCCTGGCGCTAACGCCCTGCTGGCGCGCCGAAGGGACGACCTACTCGCCCCGGTTTCCCGAAGCGGCCGGTGTGCGTAACTGTGGGGCCTGGCGTTCCGGGCGCGCCCTCGCCCAGACCGTTCGGCCTCGGCTGCGGGGTCCCTTGGCGGTCCGCCGGGGCCAGCAGTCTAGCAGATGCAGGACGTTCACCCTACACCCATTCGACCCTGCTGTGGCGGGGTTCAAGCCGGTAGGCGCGGTAGCCGGCGACCGTTTGGCCGCGTGGTACCTTCTTGACTGCGCGCGACCACGGGGGTGCGTTAGCGTGAAGGTGAGAGACCAGAGGTAGCGAAGATGCGGTTCGAGTTCGATGTGATAGTGGTTGGCGGCGGGCACGCGGGCATAGAGGCCGCCGTGGCTGCAGCTCGCCTGGGCGCGAGGACGGCCATGGTCCTGCCGAACCCGGACAAGATCGGCCTCATGCCCTGCAACCCCGCAATAGGCGGTCCGGGTAAGTCGCAGCTCGTGTACGAGGTGCAGGCGCTGGGCGGGGTGATGGGCAAGCTCGCCGATCAGACCGCTATCCACACGCGCACCCTCAACGCCTCCAAGGGCGCGGCAGTTCAGTCGCTCAGAGTGCAGAACGAGCGTGACGGGTACGCCGCCGCAGCGCGGGCGCTAGTAGAGGCGACGCCCAACCTCCAGGTGGTGCGGGCAGAGATCGCCGACCTGGAGGTGGACGATGGCCGGGTCGTCGGCGCGGTCACCACGGACGGGCGGCGCCTGCAGGCGCCTGCGATGGTGCTGTGCACGGGCACCTTCCTGGCTGGGGTTGTGTGGTACGGCAAGCAGCAGCGCCCGGCCGGCCGCCAGGGCGAGGCGCCAGCGCGGCACCTCTCCGCCAGCCTTAGGGCCACGGGGCACGAGCTCCTGCGGCTGAAGACGGGGACGCCGCCCCGCATCCGGGCGGACTCCGTCGACATGAGCGTGCTGCAGGAGGTGCCCTCGGACGACCCGCCGGGCACGTTCAGCGGCGTGCCCGGCCCTCGGATGACCAGCACACCGACCTGGCTCACACGAACGACGCCAGAGACGCACGCACTGATTCAGGAGAACCTGCTGGAATCCGCCATGTACGGCGGTGAGATCGACGCGACCGGACCGCGCTACTGCCCCTCCATCGAGGACAAGGTCGTCAGGTTCGCGGATAAGGACCACCACCTGCTGTTCGTGGAGCCGGACGGCGTTAACACCAGCGAGCTTTACCTGCAGGGCCTCTCGAGCTCCATGCCGCCGCGCGTGCAGGACGAGATGATCCGCACGCTGCCGGGCTTCGAGAAGGCCGCTATCCACCGCTACGCCTACGCGGTCGAGTACGACGCTCTGGACCCGGCGCAACTAGACGTGACCCTCATGTCGCGGAAGCTCCCGGGGCTCTTCTCGGCCGGCCAGATCAACGGCACCAGCGGTTACGAGGAGGCGGCGGCGCAGGGCCTGATAGCGGGCCTTAACGCGGCCCGCTACGCCGCTGGCATGGAGCGTGTGACCGTGCGGCGCGATCAGGGTTACCTGGGCGTGATGCTCGACGACCTGGTGCGCTGGGGTATCGAGGAGCCGTACCGCATGCTCACCTCCCGCAACGAGTTCAGGTTGCTGCACCGCCAGGACAACGCGAACGAGCGCCTCATGGGACTCGGCCATGAATGGGGCTTGGTGCCAGCGCAGGAGCTGGAGAGGCAGCAGCGGTCGGAGCGGCGTGTGCAGGCTGAGGTGGAGCGGCTGGCGCGTACTCGTCACCAGGGAGACCTGGCCACCAAGATGCTGTGCCGGCCGGGCGTCGATTACCAGCAGGTCGTGGAGTTGGTGGGAGCAGCGGCCGAAACCCTCACGCCGGACGAGGTGGCTCAGGTCGAGACCTTGATCAGGTACGAGGCGTACATAGAACGGTCACGTAAGCACCTGGAGGGGCGCGCGGAGTACGAGAAGCTGCTACTCAACGGGGTGGATTACTCGAACGTTCCCGGCCTGTCCACGGAGGGGGCGCAGGCCCTTAGAGGGGCGCAGCCTGCCTCGCTCGGAGCGGCGCAGCGGCTGCGCGGCGTGAGGGATAGCGACGTCACTGCCCTGCTGGTGCACCTGAAGACGCGGCGCTCGTCGCGCCCCAGGGCCGCGTCGGACCAGGCCTCGGACGCCGCTGCGGCTGTAACGCCCTAAGCAAAGCTCGCGGCGAGCGGGCCGCGCTGCCGGCACGAACAGGCGCCTCGACGAATGTTTCACGTGAAACAATCCGTATCCGGAGGCGCTGCGCTGCGAACCCCGGACTGCTCAGTCAGACTTGGGATCCCGTTGTCCTCACGCAAGGCCGCCCCTGAATGTTTCACGTGAAACAATCCGGGCTACGCTAGGCCCTAGAAGCGAATGACCGAACCGACCCAACTACTAGAACAGTACGCCGCCCTGCTGACGCGCTACCACAAGACGCTGGACCTGCTCTCCGACGCGGGCCTGGCTGACTTGCCACGGCACCTCGACGACGCGCTCGGGTACGCGCAAATCATCGAGGACAGGGCCGGCCCCACACCGGTCATCGTCGACGTCGGCTCAGGAGCCGGCCTGCCCGGCATCGTCATCGCTGCGGCGCTACCCAACGCGACGGTTCACCTGGTGGAGCGCCGCAGGCGGCGCACGGCCTTCCTCGAGCTGGCCACGTCAGCGCTAGGCCTGAGCAACGCGCACGTACACGGCGGCGACGTACAGGAGCTCGATGGGGTGTGCGCGGACGTGATCACAGCGCAAGCTGTTGCGGACCTGGCCACCCTTGTACAACTAACGCGTCACCTGCACCGCGACCCCTGCTGGGTCGTGAGTCGGCGCGGCGACGAGCAGCGCGAGGCCCTAACAGACATCCTCGCCGCCGCCGGGCTGCCCCCCACCAGCACCGCTGCCGAAGATGCCGCGGCTCAGGCCGAGGTGCTGGTTAGAGCGCTCGAGGGGCGTGGTAGCCTCGTCGCAGTTCGGCTACCCGGAGGGTCAGCGTGCCTACCATCGGCGTGATCAACCAGAAGGGTGGCGTCGGCAAGACCACTACAGCCGTGAACCTTTCGGCGGCCCTGGCCGAGTTGCGCAAGATCCTGCTCGTAGACCTGGACCCACAGGCCAACGCCAGCAGCGGAGTCGGGGTCGCTGACCCCGAACGGACCGTGTACGACGTTATCTCCGGCCGCGCATCGGCGCGGCAGGCCGTCAGCCGCACCGCCATCCCGAACCTTGACCTGCTGGCCGCATCGGCGGACCTCGCAGGCGCAGCGGTGGAACTCGACGCCAGCCGCGAGAACATGCTCCTGCTCCGGCGCGGCCTCATGGGCGTAAGACCTAACTACGACTTCATAGTCATAGACGCGCCGCCCTCGGTCGGCGCGCTGACGCTCAACGCCCTGGCGGCAGCGGACCTACTCATCGTTCCCCTTCAGACCGAGTACTACGCGCTGGAAGGCATAGCCAGCATGATGGAGACCATCGAACGCGTGAGGGGCTCCATCAACGCCGACCTGCGCATCCTCGGCATCCTGTTGACCATGTACGACGGCCGCACGCGGTTGTCGCAGGAGGTGGAGGAGAACGTCAGGCGCCACTTCGGCGAGCAGGTGTTCCGGGCGGTCATCCCGAGGACGGTGCGGTTGGCCGAGGCGCCTTCGTACGGCGAGTCGGTGCTAAGCTACGCGCCCAGCTCGCAAGGGGCACAGGCGTACAGGGCGTTGGCAGAGGAGGTTCTCGAACGTGTCAGCCAAGGCTAGAGGACTGGGCAGGGGGCTCGACGCCCTGCTGCCCAAGGTAGGTAAGGACGTACAGCAGGTACCGCTGGCGCAGCTACGCGCCTCGCCGTTCCAGCCGCGCCTGACTATGGACGAGGCGGCCATCGCAGAGCTCTCCGCTTCCATCGCCGCCAAGGGCGTCCTGCAACCGATCCTGGTGAGGCCAACCGACAACGGTTACGAGATAGTGGCCGGCGAGCGCCGCTTCCGCGCCGCACGTCAGGCGGGCCTGGTGACCATCCCCGCGGTGGTGAGGGAGCTCTCCGACCAAGAGACGCTTGAGATAGCCATCATCGAGAACCTGCAGCGCGAGGACCTCAACCCGATGGAGGAGGCGCGCGCCTACAAGCAACTGCTGGAGTTCGGCCTCACGCAGGAGAAGGTGGCAGAGTCCGTCAGCAAGAGCCGCAGTGCCATCGCCAACACTCTGCGCCTGCTAACGCTGCCGGAGGACGCGCAAGCGGCGCTCGAGAGCGGCAGGATCAGCGCCGGCCACGCACGCGCCATACTGTCGCAACCCACCGCAGACAGGAGCTGGGCGCTGAGCGAGGTGCTCCGGCGCGACCTGACCGTTAGGCAGACCGAGGCGCTGAAACGCGGTGCGGCCGCCACGGAGCGCGGCAACGGTAAGCCAAGGTCGCCCGCCTACCTGCAGCTTGAGCAGGACCTGAGCCGCTTCGCTGGCACACGCGTGAGCATCAACGGTGAGAAGAAGGGGCGCATCGAGCTCTACTTCCACGACGAGCAGGAACTGCAGCGCCTACTCGAGCTTCTCGGTTACCAGGCCTGACACAGCACACGTGAGCGCGGTCCCCGGTCGCGGGCAACCGGCATAGCGATGAGCCGGTTCCTGGGTGGTACCGGCGAGGCCATGGCGGGAGGAGCCGGGGCCGCCGGTGGTAGCATCGCGGGAAGACGCGCGGCGCGCCCGGACCGAACGGAACAGGGCCCGTCACGCGATCCCAACACGATCAGAGGTGTTCTGAATGAAGCAGCCAGTTCGCGTGGCGGTAACCGGAGCGGCCGGCCAGATCGGTTACGCGTTGCTCTTCCGCATAGCGTCCGGCGAGATGCTCGGCAAGGACCAACCGGTGATCCTGCAGTTGCTCGAGATCACGCCCGCACTTAAGGCGCTGGAAGGCGTCGTGATGGAGCTGAACGACTGCGCCTTCCCGCTCTTGCACGGCGTAGTAACTAGCGACGACCCAGCTGTGGCGTTCAAAGACGCCGAGTACGCACTCCTCGTGGGCTCTAGGCCCCGGGGCCCAGGCGTGGAGCGCAACGACCTGCTGCAGGCCAACGGCGCCATCTTCACCGTGCAGGGCAAGGCGCTCAACGATCACGCTGCTCGCAACGTGAAGGTGCTCGTGGTCGGCAACCCAGCCAACACCAACTGCCTCATAGCCATGCGCAACGCCCCAGACCTCGCACCCGAGCAGTTCAGCGCCATGACCCGCCTGGATCACAACCGCGCCAAGAGCCAACTGGCGCACAAGAGCGGCGCGCGCGTGGCCGACGTCAAGCGCATGATCATCTGGGGCAACCACTCCAGCACTCAGGTCCCCGACCTGAACCACGCCAGCGTTTCGGGCAGAGCCGCCACGGAACTGGTCGACGAGGCGTGGACCACGCAGGAGTTCATTCCCGTGGTGCAGAAGCGCGGGGCGGCGATCATCGAGGCGCGCGGAGCCTCGAGCGCGGCCTCTGCAGCCAACGCGGCTATAGACCACATGCGCGACTGGGCCCTCGGCACGGCCGACGGCGACTGGGTCAGCATGGGCATCCCGAGCCGCGGCTGGTACGGCGTGGCGGAAGGGCTCATCTACTCCTTCCCCGTGACCGTGGCTGGAGGCCAGGTGAGCGTGGTGGAGGGCCTAAGCAACAGCGCTTTCATCGAGGAGCGCATGCGGCTCAGCGAGCAGGAGCTGCTGGAGGAGCGCGAAGCGGTGGCAGACCTGATCTAGCCGCGCTGGTCCGGCGGGCGAACCGCCCCGTCGACCCTCGAAGCAGTAGAAGAAGCTAACACCCGCCGCCCCGCCGTACGGATACGTCCGTGCAGCGGGGCGTTTTCTCGTACAGGCGTGGTAACATGCACGCTACTAACGGCATGAAGCCGGAGAGGTACGAGAACTCAGTGAGCCGTAACCGTTCAGAACCCACCAGGAAGGCGGCACAGAAGAAGGCCAGCCAGCGTCCAGAGGCCGAGATCCGCGAGGTCCTCAAGGACCACGGGCTGCGCTACAGCCGCCCGCGCGAGATCATCCTTGGTTACCTGCTCGAGCGCGACCGCCACGTCAGCGCCGAGAGCCTTTACGTCGACCTCAAGGGCCGCGGTAAGGAGCTGAGTCTCTCCACCGTCTACCTGAACCTCTCCACACTCGCCGAAGCCGGCCTGGTGCGGGAGTACAAGACGGCGGCGGGCCAGTCCTTCTACGACAGCAACGTCACCCCGCACTACCACGTGGTGTGCCACGAGACCGGCGAGGTCCTCGACGTGCCCGCACCCGAGATCAACGGCGTGCCGCTGGGCCGGTTCCTGAAGGCGTACGTGGAGGAGCTCACGGGCTGGCAGGTCGACGAGCCACGCTTCAGCCTCACGGGCGTCTCGCCCCAGGCCGATCACGGCGAACGCGTGGTGCGCGCCGCGCCCTCTGAGCACGAACACCAGCACTGAAGCACGCAATAAACAGCTGCCCAACGCACTGAAGGCCGTAGACTCATAGGGTATGAGCGATGGCCCCAGCGTTACCCTCGCCGGCTTCGACATCCGCACCGGCATGTCGCACGACGAGTTGAGCGAAATCGAGCAGATCCAGCGCGAAGTGTGGGGGCCCGACGACATCGTGCCGGCGCCGCACCTGCGCGCGGTCGAGCACTCAGGTGGCCAGGTGGCAGCCGCGTTCAGGGAAGGGCGCATGATCGGCTTCTCCTACGGCTTCCTGGCCGCCCCACACGGCGCCGGGATGGTCGGCAGCGGCCTTCACTCGCACATGGTGGCCGTGCGCAGCGAGGGGCGTGGCCTGGGCGTGGGTCAGGCGCTTAAGTGGCAGCAGCGTGACTGGGCGCTACGTAACGGACTCACCTGGATCTCTTGGACGTTCGACCCGCTGCAGGCGCGCAACGCGCGGCTCAACCTGGAGCACTTAGGGGCTCTGGCGTTCGATTACCTGGTCGACTTCTACGGTGCGATGCCCGGACCGCTGGGCGGCGGGCAAAGCAGCGATCGCCTCCTGGCCGTGTGGCAACTGAACAGCGCCCGCGTTAGGCGCCTGCGCCCACGCTGGGCGCTTGCGCTCGACTCCGCTGCTCAGGACTCGGAAGGCCGCCCGGTCGCTGTTCAGGCGCAGGCCGCTCCGAGAGTGGGCGCTGCCGCACCCGCCGGACCAGACCAGAGCAGCGACTTCTGGGCCGTGCGGCCATCGAGCGGCGATCCCGATGCCGAGCCGCTCCTGGCAGCGTCGGATCATATGCCCGAGACCGCCAGGGTCGCCGTGCCGCCAGACGTTACGCGACTGCTGAGCGAGAACCCCGACCTCGCGCGGCGCTGGCGGGGCGCCGTGGGCGCCGCCATGTCGCGCCTCCTGCAGCAGGGCTACGTGGCCGTGGGCTTCGGAGGCGGAGGCTACGTCATGAAACACGGATTCGAGGAATAGAAAGACCGAAATAACAGAATGTAAACCGGAACTTGACAAACATTGAACACTCGCCTATCATCCTGACGAGGAGGCGAGGAGCATGTTCGACTATAGGTTCACTCGCAACGCAACCGAATACACGGCCAGGCTGCGGCAGGAGGCCCACAACGCGCGGCTCGCGCGGGAACACACTTCGCGCCTCGCCCGCATAGCCGCCCGCACGTTCCGCGCCTGGGCCAACCGCCTGGACGGCGACAGCAGCAAGCGCGCGGAGGCCCTGGGAGCGCAGTGGGCGTTCGAAGCGCCCCGTACAGAGGCCCCAGCGGCCAGCTAACCGGCCAGCTAACCGGCCAGTGGCCACGCTGCCGCACCGCCAGGCCCAGAAGCAACGACCAGACATCACTCGAACGCTACCCGGAGGAGCCCCAACGTGAGCGACATCGAAAGAGTCAGACAGATGGTGAAGGACGGCCGCATCACCGAAGCCGAGGGTGAGCAGCTGATCGGCGTGCTCGGCAGCGCCAACGCCGCCGACAACGAGCTGCAGGCCGCTGGCGAGCAGATCGACGCCGAGGCCCGCGCCATCGAAGCCGGTAACCCGCGGCACCTCGCGGGCGCCCCGCTCCCGCCCTTCGAAACCGATAACCAACTGCCGGACGCGCAGAGCGGCGCCGACGGCCCGCCCGCGCCGCGCAGCGCTAACACGCCGACCGCCCCAGCGGCCCCCGCAGCGCCAGTCGCGCCCCCGGCGCCAGGCGCCCCAGCGGCCTCGGCCCCCACCGGCTCCGCTCCCGCAGGCACCCGCTGGGTCTCCCTGCAGATGCTAGCCGGCGACCTCGACGTGGTGGTGGACGACGCCATCGACCAGCCAGAGGTCGAAAGCGACGGTCCTGTCGACGTGATCGTGGAGCGCAGCGACGACGGCTTCCGCGTCAGGTGGGACCAACCGTCGGGCACGTTCCTCGACAAGATGATCGGCAAGCTCCGCAGCGGCAACCTCAGGATGCGCCTGCCTACGGGGTACGGGCTCGACCTGGCCGCCACTGCTGGCGACGTCGACCTGGTGGGCGTGCCGTACCTGCGCGGACATCTGACCGCCGGCGACCTCGACGCCACGGGCCTCAGAGGAATCGACTTCACCAGCCGCGCGGGCGACATCGAGGTAGAGGCCGAGCTAACGAGCGGCTCGCATCGCCTAAGCGTCACCGCCGGCAACGTGGTGCTGAAACTGGCGCCTAACTCCAGCGTGGCCATCAAGGCTGACGCCTCCATCGGCGACATATCCAGCCGCTTGCCTGACCTCAAGACCTCCAGCAGGAGCCTCGGCGAGAGCCTCGCCGGCAACTACGGCGCCGGCGCCGCCACCTTAGACGTGGCCGTTACCACCGGCAGCATCAAACTGGACGTGCGCCGTGGCTGACAACGAAGACCGCCGCAGGATCCTCGACATGCTGGCCGCCGGCTCTATCTCGGTGGACGACGCTTCCAACCTGCTCAAGTCGCTCGGCGGCAGCCAGCCAGCAGCGCCAGCCGCGCTGGGCGCACCAAGCGCACCCGGAGCGCCAAGGCGAACGGGCGGGCCCGCGCGGCTGCTGCGCATCTCCATCGACGAGGTAGACCCCGCCGCGCAGGCGGACGGCCGCAGCGGCGGCACCAAGGTGCGCGTCAACGTTCCCCTCGCGCTGGCGCGCTTCGCTACGCGCTTCCTGCCCAAGGAGGCCAGCGCAGAGCTGCACGAACAGGGCATCGACCTTGAGGAGATCCTCGGATCGCTCGGCGACGACCTGCCCGACGGGGTACTGGTAGACATCGTGTCCAGCAACGAGGGCGAGAACACCGCCAAGATCGTCATCGAGGTCGTGTGATGCTGACGTTGCGGCGCTTCGACGAGGCGGGCAGGCGCGCCTACTTCGACGAGGTGCGACCCCGCATCGTGGTGCTGCGCGTGCACACCGCGGGCGCCAACATCGTCTGGGGTGTGCCGCTCTGGGCCGCAGAAGAGGTCGCCGCGTTCCTGCTGGGCGCGGCCGCGCTACTCAAGGCAGGCCTGCCGCTCGCGCCCCGCGCCTGGCGCCGGCGCCTGTGCACAGGCGTCACGGTTGCTGGCAGGGAGCTGCGCTTCGGCTCGGAGGAGCCGAGCGCATCCGCCGCCGCTTCGCTACTGGAGGTGTGCCGCACCATCGATTCGCTGGCTGGCGGGTCGCTGCGGGACCTGCTTAGGCTGCCCTCAGGCGAGCCGTACGTGCGCGTGCGCACAGGCGACACTCACGTAGAGATCGCGGCCTACTGACCGCCCGAACAGGAGACCCACTCATGCGCAGACTACCCATGCCTACCCAGTGCCCCGTGACCGGCGGCCCGCTGCTCGTGACGCGCCTGGAGTGCGAAGAGAGCGGCGTGAAGATAGAGGGCCACTTCGAACCGAACGAGTTCGCGGTGTTACCCGAAGAGAACCTCGACTTCCTGCGCCTGTACGTCAAGGTGCGCGGCAACCTCAAGGAGGTGGAGCGCATCCTCGGGGTCAGTTACCCCACCGTCAGGCTGCGGTTCGAGAAGCTCCTCCTCGCCCTCGGTTACGAGGTCGCACCCGACACAGCGGAGGAGCGCGCCGGCGTGCTCGACCAGTTGGAGAAGGGCGAGATCGACGCCGAGGAGGCTTCCAAACGGCTTCAGTCCCTCACGCGGCGCGGCTGACTCCTCCAGGCGCCGCGTGAGCCTGGGGCGCACCGCTTGGTCGCGGACCGGCCCCAGGAAGCATGCAACCCGTTCGTATCCCCCGCGCCGACCCAGGTCGGCGCGGCAACTTGCCGTAGCGGGCGACCGGCCGCCGCTTACCCTTTCGTTATACTGGCCGACGCATGCCGGACTATTACGCCATCCTCGAGGTGGAACGCACCGCCGACGAGAAGACCATCAAGGCCTCCTACCGGAAGCTGGCTCTCGCCTACCACCCCGACAGAAACCGCGGCAACGCCGAAGCCGAAGAGAAGTTCAAGGCCATCAACGAGGCGTACGCCGTGCTCTCGGACGCCGACAAGCGTGCTCGTTACGACCGTTACGGCAGCGTCGACGAGAGCATCCCCATGGGCGGCGACATCTTCGACATCTTCGCCTCCGTGTTCGGAGCCAACTTCGGCGGCGGCGGCGTTCGCACCAGGCAGCAGGGCCACCCCGGCGAAGACCTAGAGGCCGAGCTGGTCATCACGCTCGAGCAGGCGCGCGACGGTGCCACCGTGGCCGTTGAGCTGGAGCGCATGAAGGCGTGCCATCACTGTCACGGTGACCGCGCCGAGCCCGGTACCGGCGGCAAGCGCACGTGCGACCGCTGCGCTGGCGCCGGCCAGGTGCGCGTGCAGTCGCAGTCGATATTCGGCGCCGTGGTCACGGCCCGCGCCTGCCCGGACTGCCATGGCGACGGCCAGATCATCACGGAACCGTGCCGCATCTGCAACGGTCGCGGCCGCGAGATCGGCAAGGACAGCGTCGACGTCACGCTCCCGCGCGGCATCGACGGCGGCTACCGCCTGCGCGTGCCGCGTGAAGGGAACGCCGGCACCGACGGCGCCCCGGCCGGCGACCTCTACCTCTACCTGCAGCTCGAGAAGCACCCGTTCCTCGAGCGCGTAGGCGACGACCTCCACTTCGAGCTCGACTTAGGCATCGCTCAGGCGGCGCTGGGAGCGAGCTTCGTGATACCCACGCTGGACGGCGAGGAGGAGCTGCAGGTGCCTTCCGGCACCCAGCCGGGCACCACCTTCCGCCTGCGGGGCCGCGGCATGCCGCGCCTCAGGCAGACCGGCAACGGCGACCAGATCGTGACCGCTAAGGTGCACGTGCCCACCGACCTGTCCGGCTCGGCTCGGGAGCACCTCGAGGCGTACGCCGCGGCTGCCGGAGAAGAGACCGCGGAGCACGTGAGCGTGGCCGACAAGGTCAAGGGGTTCTTCCACGGTCGCCGCAAGAAGGGCAGAAGCGCCGACAAGGGCGAAGATCAGGCCGAACGCACCGAACAGGTGGGCGCCGACTAACCCCCGCGGCGGCCCCCGCCCGCCAGCGTGCCAGCGGCCCACTCGAGAAGCTCATCCACGGACTCCTCACCGAAGCCGCGCAGGTAGCGCGCGCCCGCCTCACGAGCGAACCACGTTCGCTGACGCTTGGCGTAGCGGCGCGACCCCACGATCACTGCCTCCAGCGCCTGCCCTAGCGACAACTCGCCGCTCAAGTGCGCGGCTACTTCCTTGTAACCGATGGCCTGCAGCGCCGTAGGCTGCTCTGGGTAACGGGCCAACAGGGCCCGCACCTCGTCCACCAGGCCCAGCTCGAACATGCGCCGCGCGCGCTGGGCTACGCGCTCTGCCAGCGGCCCCGCCGGAGGGTCCAGCACGACCAGGTCGTACTCGTGCGCGGGCGGCAGGTTCGGGAAGGCGCTCGGCGGTGAGCCGGTGCGCCGCAGCACCTCCACGGAGCGCACCACCCGGCGCGGGTTGCGCTGGGCGCGCGTCGCGTCCTCCTCCGAGACGGCCGCCAGCTCGCCTATCAGCGCGTTCAGCCGCCCGGCCGCCACGTCGCGCCACAGCGGCGCCTGCGCCTCCGGGTCCGCGGGCGGCACGGTCGGTAGGCCCGTGCGCAGCGCGCGTAGGTAGAAGCCGGTTCCACCGACCACGATGGCCGACTCTCCTTGAGCCACCACCGTGTCGATGGCGGCTTCGGCCAAGCGCACGTAATCTGCTACTGAGAACGCTTCGGCGGGAGTAACGACGTCCAGCAGGTGGTGCGGCACGCGGGCCCGCTCGGCTGGGCTCGGTTTAGCCGTGCCGATGTCCATACCCGTGTACACCTGCATCGAATCGGCGCTAACCACGTGCAGCCCCAACCGCTCGGCCAGGTGCAGCGCGGCGGCGCTCTTGCCCGAGGCGGTGGGTCCGGCCAGCATCGGCAGAAGCGCCATGCCAAACGCTAACAGACCTCTTGGAAACGGGTGCTACACTCGCGCCATGAAGATAGAGAAGTACGGCACGGGCGCCGACGTACAGGAACTGCTCGACATTAGGAACAGCATCGGGGCGCTGCTCGACAACCACGCGAACCGCTCGCCGCTCATGCCCAAGGCCGACCTGTTGGACCTGGGGCACGCGTTCCAGCTTCACATCGAGGTGCCGGGCGTTGAACTCGCCGACCTCGAGATAGCCACCGACGAAGACGAGCTGCACGTGGCCGGGCTCCGGGAGCCTAACCTCGAGTTGGGCCAGACGCTCGTGAGCGAGCGCGCCGTGGGCCCGTTCCAGCGCACCTTCCAGCTGCCGCAAGCTGTAGATGCTGAAGGCGGCACGGCGCACCTGGCCGCCGGGGTGCTGGTCGTGACCCTACCCAAGCGCGACTGAGCCGACCGCGCCTGAACCCACCGCATCCGCGTGGACCGCGACCGAGCACACCGCACCCGAGCGGACCGCGCCTGAACCCACCGCCCGACCCGTCGCTCCTAAACCCCTAGCTTCAGTCGAGGTCGATCTCTAACTCACCCGTTACGTTGCCTATGACCACCACGTCGTCGGAGTCTAGGTAGTACAGCAGCCGGTTGCCTTCCAGCACGTCGCTGCCCTTCACGCTGCGCGCCGGGTTGCCGACCAGTATGGCGGTGCCGGCCTCCTCGTCGAGCTCCAGCGAGTCGCCGCTGGTTACGCGCTCCTCGCTAGTAACCTGCACGCTGCCGACCAGCGTGGCGCGCTGCTCGCCGACCGCGAACGACATCTGGTCGGCGGTGGCGGTCAGCGGCTGACCCGAGCCCGGCTCCTCAGCGGCGCGCGTTAGCTCAATCGGGCCGTCCATGACGCCCTCGTCCACGTTGCGGTCTAGAAAGAAGCGCGAACCGACCACCTCGGTGCGGCCCTGCACCAGCGTCACGCGCGGCTGGGCGGCGGGCTCCGTTTCCTCGATGCAGCCGGGCCGATTGAAGCTCACGGTTGCGTCGGTCAGTTCGAGGGTCTCGTCGCCCGCGCCCTCCTCGGCGTCCACGGGCGCCCGGATGACGGCCAGGGTGGAGGTCAGCACGGCGTCCTCCACCTGCGTCTCGACGCGGCCCGGCGCCGGGCCGTACACCATGGTCAGGCGCTGACCCTCCTCGCAGTTGCGGTTGTTGCCAATGGTGCGCGCTCCGCCCGACGCGAGTGCCAGATTGGCTATCACTAACTCGGTGTCGTCGCGCTGCAGGCTGAAGGTGGTGGCCGACTGGGCGTGCGCGGCCTGAACCACAAGCGCCGCGGCGCCAGCCACGGCTGCGAGCGCCGCTAGCCACGCGCCGGCCCGTGCCACGCTGCGGGGCGCAGGCAGCGAATACCGCCCGGCGCCCCGGTGCCTCACTGTTCCGTTTCGTCGGCCAGGTCGAAGGCGGAGGTGTCGAACTCGCTGGGCACTGAGGAGTCGATCGCTTCGAAGAAGTCGAACTCGATGTCCTGCTTGATGCGGTCCGTGCTCAAGGTGGCGCCGCTGTCGGCGTCGACGGAGCGGGCGGGCGCGTCAGCCGAGCCCACGATCTCTGCCACGCCGGTGTTGTCGTCGAAGAACACCACCGCGCCCGTGCTGGTGATGGCGCCGTCGACAACGGTCACGTTGCCGCGCGCGTACAGCAGCTTCTCGTCGGTCAGCACGCGGATCTCGTCGGCGGTGATGATCATCTCGGTGCCGTCCTCATCGATCCGCGTCATACGCGCCTGCGCGCCCGCGCTGGTGAACACGCCCAGCGTGCGCACCTCCTCGTAGATGAGCTGCTCGGCGGAGGCCCGCTGGTTGCCGTTCACGAGCTGCACGTCGCCAGAAGAGGTTGAGCGGTCAGTGTCGACGTCGAACTCGACCGTGCGCGCCGAAATCAGGACGGCGTCACCGTCTTCGCTGTCGGGCGAGACCGTGACCTCAGCCGGCCCTGCCAGCACGCCCAGGCCGGTGGCCTCGCTGTAGGTGAGGGTGGGCCCGGTGGCCGTCATGCGGCCGCGTTCCACGAGGACGCCGTTGCGGAACGCCGCGGTGCGCTGCCCGCCCGTGCCGATGGAGGTGCCTTCGGGCGCGCTCAGCTCCGCGAAGCTGCCGCGGATGGTGAGGGTCGAGACGGTGGCCTGCACGCCGAACTCGTCCGGGTGCTCGTAAACGATGGGGCCGGAGCGCAGGTTGCCGCGCTGAGTGCCGCCCGAACCGTCGATGGTGATGATGCGGCGCCCCGCGTCCTGGCTGTCCTCACCGTCCTGCGCCGTGGCGAACGCCAGCAGCGCACCGAACGCCAGAAGGGCAGCGATTAGGACACGGCGGAGCGTTGCAGAGCGTGGGGTCACTTAGTTCTCCTCGTTTAGGTCGACCATGAACTGAGCGTACCCAACGGTACCGGGTCCGCCCGACTCGAAGTCGGTGAAGTCGAAGCTGATGCGCATGTCCTCGAAGACGCTCTCCCCCAGGTCCGGGCCCGACATGATGGCGCGCGGCACCTCGAAGCGGCCGTTACGCTGGTCGATGAGCACCTGCCTGCCGGCGCGAGAGAGCATCACCAGGTCGAGTTCGTCCTCAACCAGGTGGGCGCGCATCTCGTCGCCCCGCAGGTTCTCGGAGCGGTCTATGGTCACGCGCTGCGAGTGCAGGGTGAAGTCGGTCTCCCCCGCTACCGTGCGGCGGCCGTCCTCCACGCTGTGCAGGGTGGCTTCCTGACTGGCGGGCACGTAATCGGCGCGCGGCGTGGCGAAGTGCCACACGGCCTCAGGATCGGAGCGCGGGTAGAGGGTCACGGCCACGTCCTGAAGCTCCACCGCCGCGCTGGGCACCACGGTGGCCGCGCTCGGGAGCACCGCCAGCAGCACCAGCAGCGCCACTACGACGGCGAAAGGTATGAGCGCCAGGCGAAGCATGGGCTGAATGTACCAGCGCAGCGCGCTGAGAAGGATGACGCTTCCGGTTAAGCCGGGTTCACATCAGCCGAGCAGGACGCTCAGTCGAAGACCACGCTGACGACCTGGAACACGGTGTCGGAACCGGACGCGCTGGTAACGGTGACGTTGTCGCCTACCCGCTTACCCATGAGGCTCTGCCCCAGGCGCGACTCGTCGGACACGCGGCCCTCGAGGATATCGGCCTCGTGTGTGCCCACCAACTGGAACACCATGCTGTCGCCCGCGTTGTCGGCGAGGGTCAGGCTGGCTCCCAGGCGGGCCACGGCCATGTCGCCCTCCTCGGGCTCGACCACGACCGCGCGGTGCACCAGCTCTTCCAGGTCGGCGATGCGGGTCTCGTTGGCGCTCTGCAGCAGACGCGCCTCGTCGTAGGCCGCGCTCTCACGCAGGTCGCCGTCGGCGAGAGCGGCGCCCATGTACTCGGTGAGCTCCTGGCGCTTCTCTTCCTTGAGGTAACGGAGTTCTTCCTTCAGCTTCTCTAGACCGCGGGCGGTCATCTCGTACTTCGTCTTCGGCACGGTGCTCCTCTACTAGGGGTACGGTAGTCCCCGAACGCCGCCCATAGCGGGCTTGGCGGCTAGCGAGCCGGTGGGCCTAAGCGAGCCACCGGGGCAACGTCCGCCGAAGAGTATAAAGGCTCGCGCGGCGCGCGTACACGCCTGAGGATGCCGAGAAGCTAGCATCGCCTGTGACCTCAGTCCCGAGCGAGCCGCCGGTGCAGAGGGCCGCGGACCCCGAGCGGGATCTGCTGGCCCGCCAACTGGTGCTGCGCCACGGCTGGAACAGCACCGTCTACCAGCTCATGAACCCCGACATGCAGCACTGGTTCGCGCCCGGCGGCGACGCCCTGGTGGGTTACGTGGAGCACCTCGGCGTGCGCGTGGTGGCCGGCGCCCCCGTGGCCGCCTACGAGCGGCTGCCGCAAGTAGCTCAAGCGTTCGAGGACGACGCGCGCCGCCACGGGCTGGCCACCTGCTACTTCGCGGTCGAGCCGCGCTGGCTCGAGCTGGTGGGGCGCCGCGCCGAAGCGGCGCTGGTTGGCGCGCAGCCGGTGTGGGACGCGGCCGCCTGGGAGAGCGCCGTCCACACGCACGCCTCGCTCAGGGCGCAGTTCAACCGGGCGCGGAACAAGGGCGTAAGCGTTGTGCGGCAATCGGTATCCGGCCTCGCGCCGGACGCGCCCGGCGCCGCCGAGCTGACCGCTCTGCGGGAGCGCTGGAGCGCGGCTCACGGACTGCCGCCGCTGGGGTTCCTCACGGGCGTGGACCTGGTGCCGCGCGACTCCGGGCTTCTCGACGCCATGAGCGAGGACCGCCGCCTGTACGTGGCGCGGCGTTCGGGAGCGGCCGTGGGGTACCTGGTGGCTTCGCCCATACCGCTGCGCGAAGGCTGGCTGGTGGAGCAGGTGGTGAGGGACCCGCGCGCCCCTAACGGCACCAGCGAACTGCTCATCGACGCCGCCGCCCGCGACCTGGCGCAGGCGGGTGCGAGGCGCCTGACGCTGGGCCTGTCGCCCCTCTCGCGCCGGCACCGACCCGCGAGCCTGGAGCGGCGCGACACGCCCGCGTGGACGAGGGCCGCGTTCGCCTGGGCGTACGCGCACGGCCGGCGCTTCTACGACTTCGCTGGCGTGGAGACGTTCAAGGAGAAGTTCAGGCCGCCGCGCTGGGAGCCGGTGTACCTGGTGGCGGGCGGTGCGCGTCTCAGCCCCCGCACGCTGTACGCGGTGGCGGCGGCTTTCACCGGCGGCCGGCCGCTGGTGACGCTGGGGCGCGGGGTGCTGCGCGCGTACGGCCCCCGCCGGCCAGCCCGGAGCGCGGCCTAGAACGCGCCGGGTTTAGACGTGCGGCGCGCGGCTTGCTACAATCTAAGACCGCTGCCGCACCCAGGCAGCGGTGGGGCGCGGGCCCTTAGCTCAGCGGTGAGAGCAGTCGACTCATAATCGATTGGTCACTGGTTCAAATCCAGTAGGGCCCACCAACGAAAAGCC
>Ga0265293_10006882_pt1 | contig 17861 bp, 18 predicted proteins | sample Munlanlewell138R_FD_192505 | JGI IMG/M metagenome (GOLD analysis project Ga0265293, IMG submission 192505) | Leachate microbial communities from a municipal landfill in Southern Ontario, Canada - Leachate well 138R | ecosystem: Engineered > Solid waste > Landfill > Unclassified | place: Canada...
CCGAACGCGCGGGGCAGCGGGCTATCGGCGGGGCTGGGGCGGCCTTTGCCGGGCACGTCGCTGGCGGCCTGTGTGGTGGCGCTGGTGGTGGCGGCATTGGCGCTGGGGCCGGTTGCGGCGGGCATCGCAGCACTGGCCACAATGGCCGGCGCGGGCACCGTGGCGGCCATTGCCCGCGTAAAGATCGGCGGGCAAACCGGCGATATTTTGGGCGCAAGCCAACAGATCAGCGAAATCGCCGTGCTGGCGGTGCTGGTGGCGCTGATCTAAGCCATAACAAAACCGCCGCCCCAAAGGACGGCGGTTTTGTTCGGCTGTTTAGCTGATCACGCGGCGCGCGATACCAGAACTTCGTCCACTTTTTTCTGGGCCAGCACTTCATCCGTGCCGCCGACTGCGGCCACTTCGCGGGTCAGCCGTTCCAGCGCGGCTTCATAAAGCTGACGTTCGGAATAGCTTTGTTCGCGCTGATCGTCGGTGCGATGCAGATCGCGCACGACTTCGGCGATGGCAATCAGATCGCCCGAGTTGATTTTCTGTTCATATTCCTGCGCCCGGCGCGACCACATGGCGCGTTTGACCTTGGCTTTGCCTTTCAGCGTGGACATCGCCTTGGACACGATATCGGGCGAGCTGAGCGAACGCATGCCCACTTCGGTTGCCTTGTTGGTCGGAACCCGCAGCGTCATCTTGTCTTTTTCGAAAGAGATCACGAAAAGTTCAAGAGACAGGCCAGCGATTTCCTGTTCTTCAATCGACACGATCTTGCCCACGCCATGGGCGGGATAAACAACGAATTCATCGGGACGGAATTCGGGTTTTCTGACTTTGCTCATAGACGACTTCTTTCTCGGACTGGTCTCCATGTGCAGCGATAAGACAGGGGCCGGGGGGCCGAATGCCCACCGAACACCATGTCCTGATCCGCGAATGTCACATCCCCTGACCTGTGCAGAGGTTGGAGCCCCTAATTTCAGCGATATTGCTTTATCTATATAGCACAATTTTCGGGCAAAACAAAGTGCCACGATGCACATGCTGGCCGCCCGGGGGCGGATAACGCCGCAAATCGCGGTAAACGGGGCATTTCCCGGCCCGTTTATCCCAGTCTATACCAGCGAATCGAATCGCTCAACCACCCTCGCCGGGGGCTTCGGAAAAGTATTTGCCGAGCTTGTCAGGCTCGCCATCGCGTTCGTCGGCCTCGGGCAGCGGGTCTTTGCGCGTGATGATTACCGGCCAGAGTTCGGAATATTTGCGGTTGAATTCAACCCATTTTTCCATATCCGGTTCGGTATCCGGGCGGATCGCATCGGCGGGGCATTCGGGTTCGCAGACGCCGCAATCGATACATTCGTCGGGGTGGATTACCAGCATGTTCTCACCCTCGTAAAAGCAATCTACAGGGCAAACCTCGACGCAATCGGTATATTTGCAGGCGATGCAGTTATCGATAACGATGTAAGTCATGGGCTGTTTCCATCCGAAATCCGTTGAGCCTAGCTATCGCGCCCGGTCCGATCATTCAAGCGGATCACGACGCGAAAGAAGCGCGTTCCGGCGATCCTTGGCAGAGGGGCGGCCCTTTCCGTCATAGCCGGGCGCCGGTGGAACGATATCCTGCGCTGCGGGCGCGGGGGAAAGATCGTCGTACAGCATCTGTGCCTCGGGCGCGGGGCCGCGCCGTTCGCCCAGCGCCACGATCCGGACGACGCGAATCTGGCGCGCCTGGGCAAAGGTCAGCGTATCGCCGGGGCGCACCAGTTGGGCGGGTTTGGTCACGCGATCGCCATTGACGCGCACATGGCCCGCGCTGACTTCGTGTGCGGCCAGCCCGCGCGTTTTGAAAAACCGCGCGAACCAGAGCCATTTATCAATGCGGATGCGGTCAGTTGCCGCGTTGGATATGCCGCTCACCTAGGTCTTGTCGCGCAGGCCCATAAGCGCTGCGGCAAAGGGGTTGTCGGGATCGATTTTCTTTTCCGCGCGCGGGGGGCGGGCCTCAAAGCTTTTGGGTTCCGCGGTGTCGCGTTCGCCGCCACGGCGCGGACCCCCGGGTTTGCCCTGACGCGGTTTCGCGCCCTGCTTGGCGCCCGGCTTGCCCTGCCCCTGACGACCTTGTGCCGCGCCATCGCGGGGTTGACCACGCGGGCGGGCCGGCCGGCTGGGCCAGCTAAAGGTATAGAACACCTCGATTTCGGGGGCGGCATCGGCGGGTGTATCGCCCGTTTCCGGGGCTGCCGCAGAACTGTCCGCCGCTTCGGGCGCTGCCTCGGCCACGGGGGCATCCGCCACAGGGGCCTCAGCGTCAGCGGCAGCCACCTCGGGCGCCGTTTCGTCGCCCGCTTCGGGGGTATCTACCGCCACGGGGGTGGCTTTCACCCGGGGCCGTTCGCCCTTTTCGGCGCGGTAGCCCAGGCCTTCCATCAGGCCCGCGAATTGTTCCAGCGTCATGCCGGTGATCGACAGCATATCGGCCGTGCTTTCAAACCCGGCGCGGCTGTTGGCGGCGCGCAGCAAATCGGCCAGACGTTCCAGCATATCGATGCGAATCGCCCGCGCACCCGCAAGCCGATAGCCCGACATCGCATAATAGCCATCGGGCACACCTTCGCGTGCGGGGATGGTCACCAGCCCGGGGGGCGGGCTTTCGGGGGCTTCGTCATGGCTTGCCGCCAGCGACCAGAGCAACAGGCGCAGCCTTGTGGGCGCGGGTTTCAGCAGTTGCGGCATGAAAATCGTGAACTGCCCGAAGCGCACCCCATGTTTGCGCAGCGCCCCACGCGCATCCTGGTCAAGATCCTTGACCTCGGCGGCCACCTGTTCGCGCGGAATGACCCCGAAGGATTCGTTCATGCGATAGGCAAATCCGCGCGCAAGGCCCGAAAGCGCCTCGTCGCGGCCCATGGCCAGCAGCGGTTCAAACAGGGCCGCAATCTTGCGATCAATGAAATGCTGCAAACGCCGCGCGACCTTTTGCGCGACCTCGGCACCCGCTTCGTCATCCACGAAAGGTTCGGCCCGTGGTTTAAGCGGGTCATCGCCGCGCACCAGCTTGCCCACCGCATGGCTGCCCCACATCAGGCCGCCTTGTTCGGTGAAATCCATTTCCGTATCGGGGGCGTTGTAAAACCGATCGGCGCGCAGATTGAATTCGGGCGCAAGCGCCGCAATCGCCGCCTGTCGGAGGGTCTTGGCCTCTTCGGGGCTGGCGCTTTTGTCTTGCAAGAAGCGGAACCCTTCAAGCCGGCCAACGAATTCGCCCGCCACCGTCACTTCACCTTTGTCGTTCACCTCGGCCACAAGGCTCTCCCTCTGCTTCAACCGGCGAAGCAGGATGCTTGTTCGCCGGTCAACAAATCTCTGTGTCAATGCGCCATGCAGCGCATCCGATAACCGGTCTTCTACCGCACGCGTCAATCCGCGCCAATGGGCTTCATCGTCAAGCCAGCCATTGCGTTGCGCCACATAAGTCCAGGTGCGAATGAAGGCAAGCCGTTTGGAAAGCGCGTCAATATCGCCGTCGCTGCGGTCGATGCGCTGGATCTGGCGCGACAGCCAATCATCAGGCACGCGGCCGATGCTGCGCAGATGCCCGAAAATCACCGCCAGCAGGCTGGCATGTTCTGCCCGCGAAATACCGCGAAAATCGGGGATTCGGCACACGTCCCACAACAGCCGCACATCCTGAGCGTTGCGCAAATTATAGCCGATTTCCGGCAATGCAGCCAGCGCTTTGAGCGCGGCCAGATCATCGGCTTCGCGCGCGCGCGACAACAGGGGATTGCTTGATCCCACCTCAAGCGCGTTGATCAGCGCATCGACCGAGCCGAATTCCAACTGCGCATTGCGCCATTCCAGCTTGCGCACCGGGTCAAAGCGGTGCTCGGTGATGGCATCCACCACTTCGGGATCTAGGGGCGATGCCTCGCCGGTGACGCCGAATGTGCCGCCGGTCATATGCCGCCCGGCGCGGCCCGCGATCTGGGCCAGTTCATTGGGCGCCAGCGGGCGCATCCGCCGCCCGTCATATTTGGTGGTCGAGGAAAAGGCGACATGTTTGATATCAAGGTTCAGCCCCATGCCGATCGCATCGGTGGCCACCAGAAAATCGACATCACCATTTTGATACATATCGACCTGCGCATTGCGCGTGCGCGGCGACAGCGCCCCCATCACCACGGCGGCGCCCCCTTTTTGGCGACGCAGCAATTCGGCCATGGCATAGACGTTTTCCACCGAAAACCCGACGATGGCCGAACGCGGCTGCATCCGCGACAGCTTTTTCGACCCGGTATATTCAAGCTGCGAAAACCGTTCGCGGTGCACGAATTGCGCCTTGGGCACCAGCGCGCCGATAATGCCGCGCATCGTATCTGCGCCCATGAACAGCGTTTCTTGCATGCCGCGCGCATGCAGCAAGCGGTGAGTGAACACATGGCCGCGTTCGGGATCGGCGCAAAGCTGGATTTCATCCACCGCCAGAAAATCCGACCCCATGCCCAACGGCATCGCTTCGACCGTGCAGACCCAATATTGGGCGCGCGCCGGCACGATCCGTTCTTCGCCAGTCACCAGCGCCACGACCGAAGGGCCGCGCAGCTTGACGATCCGCTCATACACTTCGCGCGCCAAAAGCCGCAGCGGCAGGCCGATGACACCGGTGCGATAGCCCAGCATCCGTTCGATTGCATAATGGGTCTTGCCGGTGTTGGTCGGCCCCAACACGGCCGTGATCCGGCCCTGCGCCTCTGTCATGGATTTGCCTTTTCGCTCTTACAGGGCCGTGTCGCCCAATTCGCGTTCCAGCCGCGCGATCGTTTCGGCCAGCCCGTCGCGGTTGGGATGCAGCGCCTCGACCAGCCGCCACGCCGCAAGGGCATCGCGGGATTTGCCCATTTCGTCAAGGATGATCGCAAGCCCCGAAAGCGCATCGAAATGGCGCGGGTTCAGCATCAAGGCCATGCGGATATCTTCGAGCGCGGGGCCATAATGGCCTTCGCGAAACCATGCGGTGGCGCGGATGTTATAGGCTTCGGCAAATTCGGGCGCGTGATCCACCAGCGCGCTGAGATGTTCGATCGCCACGTCGTTTTGCCCCGCATCCACCGCTGCGCGCCCCCGGCGCAGCAGCAAATCCAGCGCCGGCGACCCGGTTTGCGACCATTTGCGCCAGATCTGATCCTCGATCCGGGCCAGTTCGCGCCCCTCGGCCTGGGCAAGCCGGGCAAACAGATCGTCGATCTCATCCGCGCGCGCGGTGCCGGGTAGCGCCAGCAGCGCCACGAATGCAAGGTTGAGTATAATGCGCAGAGCTTTCATAACACCGCAACTTTAACGCGCCGGCCTGATTTGAACAGTCCCGCCAGATCACGATTTGGAGCAGACGCCATGGACGATCTCATTGCAAGCGCCGTGGATGCGCTTAACCGCCGATTAACGGATGGTTTCCCCGCAGGCAGCGCCAAATTCATTGTTCAAGACATAGGGGCGATCACCGTGGATTCCAGTGGCGCGCGTGCCGCCGATCTGCCCGCCGATGTGACGCTGCGCGCCAGCGCCGATACGTTCATCGCGCTGGTCGAAGGCCGCCTTGACCCCGCCCGCGCCGTGATGACCGGCAAATTGGGGATCGAGGGCGATATCGCCATGGCCATGCAGCTTGCCCGCGCCTTGGGCTAGCCCAAAGCTTGCAGCCCCCCCTGCCAAGCCCCTATGTGTGTGCCAACGGATCAATGAAAGGTTATCCCATGCGCACTGCCCCCCCTGCCATGTTTCGCGACGCAGCCCCCTCTGGCCCCGGCGCCGGTGGCGATGATCTGGGCCAATTGCCCGAATGGGATCTGAGCGATCTTTATCCCGGCCCCGATGCCCCCGAAATTACCCGCGATCTCGATTGGCTGGGCGAGGCCTGCGCCAGTTTCGCCGCCGATTATGAAGGGCGGCTGGCCACGCTCGATAGTGCGCAGATGCTGGAATGCATCACCCGGTATGAGCGGATTGAAAATATCTCGGGGCGGATCATGTCATTCGCGGGCCTGCGCTATTATCAGAATACGCTTGATGCCGAACGGGGAAAATTCCTGTCGGATTGTCAGGAAACCATCACCGATTTCACGGCGCATCTGGTGTTTTTCTCGCTGGAATTCAACCGCCTGGACGATGCCCGGATCGAGGAACTTTTGGGCGCCGATGCCGATCTGGCCCGTTATCGCCCGGTGATCGAACGCATGCGCGCCATGCGGCCCTATCAGTTGTCCGACGAGCTGGAAAAATTCCTGCATGACCAATCCACCGTCGGCGCATCGGCCTGGAACAAGCTGTTCGATGAAACCATTGCGGGGCTGACCTTTGATGTGGATGGCGAGCCGCTGGGGATCGAGGCAACGCTGAACCTGTTGACCGACCGCGACCGCGCGCGGCGTGAAACCGCTGCCCATGCGCTGGCCGCCGTGTTCGGGGCCAATATCCGCCTGTTCGCGCGGGTGCATAATACGCTTGCCAAGGAATTGGAAATCGAACAACGTTGGCGCAAAATGCCCACGCCACAAACCGGGCGGCATCTGTCAAACCATGTCGAACCCGAGGTGGTCGAGGCGCTGCGCAATGCCGTGGTTGCCGCCTATCCCAAACTTTCGCACCGCTATTATGAATTGAAACGCAAATGGCTGGGCCTTGACGCGCTGGAAGTCTGGGATCGCAACGCGCCGCTGCCGATGGACAGTCCGCGCCTGATCAACTGGGATGAGGCCCGCGACACCGTGCTGGGTGCCTATGGCGATTTCGCCCCGGAAATGGCCGAACTGGCCGAGCCGTTTTTCACCAAGGGCTGGATCGATGCGGCCGTGAAACCGGGCAAGGCGCCGGGGGCGTTCGCCCATCCCACCGTCACCGATGCCCATCCCTATGTGTTGTTGAATTACCTGGGTAAACCGCGTGATGTGATGACGCTGGCCCATGAATTGGGTCACGGTGTGCATCAGGTTCTGGCCGCGCCGCAGGGGGAATTGCTGTCATCCACGCCGCTGACGCTGGCCGAAACCGCCAGCGTTTTTGGCGAAATGCTGACATTCCAACGGCTTTTGGACAATGCCGCCACGCCGCAGGAACGCAAGATCCTGCTGGCCGGCAAGGTCGAGGATATGATCAACACCGTGGTGCGTCAGATCGCATTCTATGATTTCGAATGCAAATTGCACGACGCCCGCCGCGAGGGCGAACTGACCCCCGAGGATATCAACCTGATCTGGATGAGCGTGCAGGCGCAAAGCCTTGGCGATGCATTCAATTTCATGGAAGGTTATGAAACCTTCTGGGCCTATGTGCCGCATTTCGTCCATTCGCCGTTCTATGTTTACGCCTATGCGTTCGGCGATGGGCTGGTGAATGCGCTTTATGCCGTCTACCGCGAAGGCGACCCGGATTTTCAGGCGAAATATTTCGATATGCTGCGCGCCGGCGGATCGAAACATCACAAGGAATTGCTGGCGCCCTTCGGGCTTGATGCCAGCGATCCGGCGTTTTGGGACAAGGGGCTAAGCATGATCGCCGCCATGATCGACGAATTGGAAGCGATGGACATCTGATCCACTGCCCCGCCGCGATTACCGCGCGGCGGGGCAACCCTTATTCCCAGCGGGCCCAGGGAAAGGGTTTTTCCTCGGTCGCGCCGGATTGAAATTCGGCCACGCGCGCCAGCCAGTTGCCGATCTGTTTACCGAAATCGGCAAGGGCCGCGTTCTTTTCGCCCGCAAAGACCATCCAGAAAAACTGCACCAGCGCCACGGCCACCAAAAGCGTCTCGGCGATCGCAAAGAACAGCGCCAGAATCAGCATGTAAAGCCCGCGCAACCACAGGTTTTCGGGCAGCTCGTCACGCATGGAATCGTGTTCATGCGGCGCGGACTGATCGCGATCCTCGGGCATCACCGGCCCTACGGGGGGTGTGGCGTCATTGGGGGGAATGGCCATCCGTTACTCCTGCAAATTACATATGTCGGTGAATCCAACGCCGGGTCACGCCATTTCGATCACGCCTTTTTCGATCGCAAGTTCGCGCATCCGGGCTTGCAGCTTTTCAAAGGCGCGCACTTCGATCTGGCGGATACGTTCGCGGCTGACCTCATACTGGCCCGAAAGCTGTTCTAGCGTGACCGGTTCATCCTGCAACCGCCGCTGCATCAGGATATCGCGTTCGCGATCGTTCAGCACATCCATCGCCTCGATCAACAGGGCGCGGCGGGTTTCAAGTTCGTCGCGTTCCGCGTAATCGCCGGCCTGATCGGCATCGGTATCTTCAAGCCAATCCTGCCATTCGCTGACCCCTTCGCCGTCGCCGCCGATCATGGCATTGAGCGAGGCATCGCCGCCGCCACCCATCCGCCGGTTCATGGAAATCACCTCATCCTCGGTCACGCCCAGATCATGGGCGATCTGGCGCACATTATCGGGATGCATATCGCCATCCTCCAACGCGCCGATCCGCGATTTGGCCTTGCGCAGGTTGAAGAACAGCTTTTTCTGCGCCGATGTCGTGCCCAGTTTCACAAGGCTCCAGGATCGCAGGATATATTCCTGAATCGAGGCCCTGATCCACCACATCGCATAGGTTGACAGCCGAAACCCCTTTTCGGGATCAAAGCGTTTGACCGCCTGCATCAGGCCGACATTGGCTTCGGATATCACCTCGGCCTGGGGCAGGCCGTAGCCGCGATATCCCATCGCGATCTTTGCCGCGAGCCGCAGATGCGATGTCACCAGTTTATGCGCCGCGCTGCTGTCGGCATGATCCACCCAGCGCTTGGCCAGCATATATTCTTCTTCGGGCTCAAGCATCGGGAATTTGCGAATCTCCTGCAAATACCGGTTCAGGCCCTGTTCCGGGCTTGGCGCTGGAAGATTGGTGTAATCGCTCATTGTGTCACCCTCAAACCTTGGCAGGATATTCTTGTCGCAACCCTATCCCCATATTTTTAACGGAATATGAAGCCGGGCGGGGATATGAATCCAGTTGATTGGCCGAAACTCACGCGGAAGTGTCCGTTTACCCGCGCATGGCCCCCAAAAGTGCGGCCATATCGCCCGGTATCGGCGCCTCGAACCGCAATGTGGCACCACCAAGCGGATGGACAAAGCCCAAAACCGCCGCATGCAGCGCCTGACGGGGAAATTGCTCGGCCGCAAGCCGGGCCGCGGGGCCAAGCGCGCGGGCGCTGAGCTTGCGCCGCCCGCCATAGGTCTGATCACCCACTAGCCCATGGCCAACATAGGCCATATGCACCCGGATTTGATGGGTGCGCCCGGTTTCAAGCTGGCATTCGACCAGCGCACATGCGGCGGGGCTGCCAAATGCCTCGATCACGCGCGCGCGGGTAATCGCATGGCGACCGCCCTGAAACAGCACCGCCTGACGCTGGCGGTCGGTTTTGTGGCGCGCAAGCTGGGTGGTGATGCGCAGGATATTGCCTTCGTCAAAACGCACGCCGCGCAGGCCCCGCAAACGTGGATCGGCAGCATCGGGGCAGCCATGGACCAGCGCCAGATAGCGGCGTTCGACCGAATGGGCCTCGAACTGCGCGGCAAGCCCCTGATGGGCGGCATCGCTTTTGGCGGCCACCAGCAAGCCGGTGGTGTCCTTGTCGATCCGGTGCACGATGCCGGGCCGCTTTTCGCCCCCCACACCCGACAGGTTATCCCCACAATGATGCAACAGCGCATTGACCAGCGTGCCCGAAGGCGTGCCCGGCGCGGGATGCACCACCATGCCCGCGGGTTTGTTGATCACGATCAGATGTTCATCCTCGTAAACCACATCAAGCGCGATCTGTTCGGGCAGCATATGCGATACTTCTGGCGCGCCGATCGCGATCTCGATCATATCGCCCTCGGCGACGCGGGCCTTTTGATCGATCAGCGCCACACCCTGCCGGGTCACGGCGCCATTTGCGATCAACCGCACCAGCCGCGAGCGTGACAGCACCGCTTCGTCTGGCACGTCGCGCGCGAGTGCCTTATCAAGACGTCCGGGCGGATTTGGCCCGATGATAACCCGCAAGGTAGTGTCCGACATGAATGACCAATCCCAGATAGAGCCGCCCGAACCCGCCAATCTGCGGCTGTTACGGCGGCTCGTGACAGTGCTGACCGCCACGATGATTGCGGGGTTTCTAATCCTGATCGTGCTGCTTGTCATCCGCTTACCGGATATCACCGCCGATCGCCCCCTGCCCCTGCCCGATGCGATCACCCTGCCCGACGGCACGCAGGCTGCGGCATTCACCCAAGGGCCGGATTGGTATGCGGTGGTAACCACGGATGATCGCATTCTGATCTATGACCGCGCGACGGGGGCGTTGCGGCAAAGCGTTGCGATTGCGCCGTGATGTCGGGGTTATGGTACCACCTCCCCGGCTCGAACGGGGGACCTCTTGATCCACAATCAAGCGCTCTAACCAACTGAGCTAAGGCGGCACTGAGGCTCATTTATAGCCGCTTTTACCCGATTGCAAGAGCAAGCCATGCAAATTCTGCCATGGCTGATCCTTGCTTTGCGCAGCCCAAAGCACTATGCGCGAGACAACCATTTGACGGAGCAAATCCATGGGTATCAACAAAGAAAGCGACATTTCGGCCAATATTCAGATCGGTCCGACGACGCATGGCATGGTGCGCATTTATATCGAAGGCGAAGGCATTGAAATCCCGATGGATTTCGACCCCGAAGAAGCCGAGGAAATCGCCGAGGAAATTCGCGCCGCCGCCGCGCAGGCCCGCTTGATCGGCGATGGCCCCAAGGGCAAGGGCAAAGGCAAGGGAAAACGCTGATCCCGGGGCTGCCGGTTCGCTTGGCCCTTGTATCGGGGCGCCCGCCATCCTACCTAGGGCTTGGCGGGAACTGCCCTTCGCGTGAACACGGGTCAAATTCCGGTGGCCTTAACCAACTCCGAGGGAGCTGGCTCTGGCCGGGCCCTGGCCCGGTTACCTGGCGCCCACCTGTATGAACAGGTCCTCGGGAATTAGCTGCCCCACGGTTGCCTGGTGGTCCCGCCGCTTTCAGAATGCCTCGGGGCGGGCTTCGCGCGCCATGTGATCCAGCACGGCATTCACGAATTTCGGCTCGCGCCCTTCGGGGAAAAACGCCCGCGCGATATCCACGAATTCATTGATTACCACTTTGACCGGGGTGTTGTTATCCACCAATTCCGCGCCCGCGGCGCGAAACAGCGCGCGCAAGGTCGGATCGATCCGCGCGATCGGCCATTTCGCCACCAGCGCCCTGTCGGTCATCTGGTCGATCCGGGCCTGTTCATTCACCGCGCCATTGGTGAGCAGATCGAACAGATCCACGTCGGCTTCGGCCATTTCATCGCCATCATAGGTGGCGCCAAAGCGGTGATCGCGGAATTCGCGCTGCACCGTATCGACCGATTGCCCCGCCGCTTCCATCTGAAACAGGGCCTGCACGGCATAAAGCCGCGCGGCCGAGCGCATCTGCCGCGTTACCTGCACCGCGTTCATGCGCTGGGCGTCCCTTTGGTATCCGCATCGGCCAGCCGGATCGCATCGCCGTGAAAGCCCATATCCTTGCGCGCCCCGCCCCACCGGCGCGACAGCGCGATCAGATGCAACGCCGCCGCCGCCGCACCGCCGCCCTTGTTCTGGCCGGCGGCATCGGCGCGCACGTCGGCCTGCGCCTTGTTTTCCACGGTCAAAATCCCGTTGCCGATGCAACAGCCTTCCAGCCCCAGCAAGGTCAGGGCGCGGCTCGAATCATTGCACACGGTGTCATAATGGGTGGTTTCACCGCGGATGACACAGCCAAGCGCGACATAGCCATCGAAATTGGCCAACCGGTCGGCAATGCGAATCGCCGTGGGCAGTTCGAGCGCGCCGGGCACTTCGACCAGATCCCATGTGCCACCGGCGGCCTCGATCGTGGCCTTGGCCCCGGCCACAAGCTGATCGGCGATATCGCGGTAATAGGGCGCGACCACGATCAGCATCCGCACGGGCGCATTAAAGCCGGGCAGCGGCAGGGTAAAGGTTTCTTCGTTAGCGGCCATGATCAGCCCTCTTGATGGATGGCGCGGGTGCCGACGATGTTCAGGCCATAGGCATCGAGCCCGACGATACGCGGTTTGGGATTATCGCTGACCAGAATCAGATCATGCACCCCAAGCGCCGACAGGATCTGCGCACCCAGCCCATATTGCCGCAAGGTCTGGGGCGAGGCCGCGCCCTCGGGGGCGAGCTTCATCGTCGTATCGCGCAACAGCACGACAATACCGCGCCCCTCAGCGGCGATCACCTTCATCGCGCCCTCGATTTCGCCGCCATCGCTGCGGCCGATGCCCAGCACATCTTCGAGCGGGTTAAGCGCATGCATCCGCACCAGAACCGGCGCCCCATCGGTCACATCGCCCTTGGTCAGGGTGATATGTTCGGCGCCCTGCGTCTGGTCGGTGAAAATCTGCATCACCCATTCGCCGCCATGCACGGAATGCACGGTCTTGCGTTCGCCGCCATTGACCAGATTGTCATGGCGACGGCGATAGGCGATCAGATCGGAAATCGTGCCGATTTTCAGCCCATGTTTTTGCGCAAACCCCACCAGATCGGGCAGGCGCGCCATGGTGCCATCTTCGTTCATGATTTCGCAGATCACCCCCGCGGGCATCAATCCCGCCAGACGGCTGACATCGGTCGCGGCTTCGGTATGGCCGGCGCGCACCAGCACGCCGCCATCCTTGGCGCGCAGCGGAAACACATGGCCAGGCGTGGCAATATCGGCGGCGGTTTTCGACGGATCGATGGCCACGGCCACGGTGCGGGCGCGGTCATGGGCGGAAATGCCGGTGGACACACCTTCGCGCGCCTCGATCGAGATCGTGAATGCGGTTTCATGGCGCGACGAATTATTGGTGGACATCAGCGCCAGCCCCAAGGCATCGACCCGTTCGCCCGTCAGCGTCAGACAGATCAGCCCGCGCCCGTGGGTGGCCATGAAATTGATCGCCTCGGGCGTGGCCATTTGCGCGGGAATGACCAGATCGCCTTCGTTTTCGCGGTCTTCGTGATCGACCAGAATGAACATCCGGCCATTGCGTGCATCATCGATGATATCGCTGATTGGCGAAATCATTTCGGAATAATCGGTCTTTTGAATTTCGGTCATGCGCATGTCCCTGCCTTTGGTGCGCACATAGCCCAAGGCGCGCCGCTTGGCCAGTGAAAGGCGGCGCTTATGCGCCCCATTCCTGAAGGCGCGCCACATAGCGTGCCAGCGTGTCGATTTCCAGATTGACGCGATCACCCACGGCCATGAGGCCCCATGTCGTGGCCTCTTTGGTATGGGGAATCAGGTTGATACCGAAATCGCGGCCATCGACTTCGTTCACCGTCAGCGATGTGCCATTCAGCGCGACCGACCCCTTGGGCGCGACAAAACGCGCCAGATCAAGCGGCGCGCGCAAGGTGATGCGGGTGCTGTCGCCTTCATCGGCCATGGCGATCACGTCGGCCACGCCATCGACATGGCCCGAAACGATATGCCCGCCCAGTTCATCGCCGACTTTCAGCGCGCGTTCCAGATTAAGCCGCTTGCCCAGCGCCCAATGCGCCAGATTGGTTTTCGACACGGTCTCGGCCGAGATTTCCACATCAAACCACGGCTGCGGATCACGCCCGAGCGCGATCACCGTCAGGCAAACCCCGTCGCAGGCGATCGAGGCACCGATATCAATCCCGTCCACATCATAGGAAGTGCCAATACGCGCGCGCAGATCGCCGCGCTGTTCCAGCGCCAAAACAGTGCCGATATCGGTGATGATCCCAGTGAACATGGCCGCTCCCTTTCGTTCAGCCCATGGGTTAGCGCGCCGGCACAATGCGCGCAAGTCCGCAGCCTCATATGCAAGAAACAGGTGACAATCGACGCGCGCCAAGGCAGAAGAGAATTATTAACACGTTTGATTTTATATAGTCGTGTGGCGAGTTTGGTTGGTGTAATGGAATATCCATCTGGCAAGAGCCGGTCCTTTTTGTTTCTGCAAGGTCCGCATGGTCCGTTTTTCCACATTTTGGCCCGGATGCTGCGCGTGACAGGCGCACAAACCTGGCGGGTGGGTTTCAACGCGGGGGACCGCGCCTTTTGGCGCGGGCGGGCCGATTATATTCCCTATACCGGCAGCCTTGATGACTGGCCCGCAACGTTCGAGACGCTGATCGCGCAAAAGGGCATCACCGATATCGTGCTTTATGGCGATACCCGTCCGATTCATGCCGGTGCTGTCGCGGTTGCCCGTGCCGCCGGGCTGCGCATCCATGTGTTTGAAGAAGGCTATCTGCGCCCCTATTGGGTCACCTATGAACGCGGCGGGGCGAATGGCCATTCGGCGCTGATGCACACGAGCCTGGCGGAATTGCGCCATATCCTTGCCAATACCGACCACGACACGGCCGAAGCGCCCGCCCATTGGGGCGATATGCGCCACCATGTGTTCTATGGCGCGCTTTATCATTGGTTCGTGATGTTCCGGAACCGCGCCTATCGCAATGTCAGGCGCCACCGCGAATTGCCGGTTGCGGTCGAATTCGGGCTTTACCTGAAACGGCTGCTGCTGATGCCTTTGCACCGGATCGAGCGTCGGATTGTCACGATGCGCATCCGCCACGGCGGTTTCCCCTATCATCTGGCGCTTTTGCAACTGGAACATGATTCGAGCTTTCAAAGCCATTCCAGCCTGAGCACGATGCCCGAATTCATCGAACTGGTCATTCGCGGCTTTGCCCTTGGCGCGGCGCCGCACCATCATCTGGTGTTCAAGGCCCATCCGCTGGAAATCGGGCGGCGCAACCTGCGCGCCGAAGTCGCGCGGATCGCCGCCGAATATGGCGTGGCCGGGCGGGTGCATTACCTGCGCGGCGGCAAGCTGGCGCAACTGCTTGATCATGCGCGCAGCGCCGTGACGGTGAATTCCACCGCCGGGCAACAGGTGCTCTGGCGGGGATTGCCGCTCAAGGTGCTGGGGGCCGCGATCTATGCCAAGCCGGAATTCGTATCCTCGCAGCCCCTGCCCGAGTTCTTTGCCCGCCCCGCGCGCCCGGATCGCCAGGCCTATCGCGATTTCCGGCAATATATGCTGGAAACGTCGCAAATTCCCGGCGGCTATTATTCTGCGCGCGGTCGTCGGATGCTGTTGCGCAATGTCGTCGATATGATGCTGGCGCAGCATGATCCCTATCAGGCGCTGGCCGCCGGCACCGCGCCACCGCGCCCGCATCTGCGCGCCACGGGCTAGGCCGCGTCCTCGCCGCAACACCTGTTGGCTGAATCGCCCCGCACGCGCGCATTGCTGGCTTTTTGCCGTTGCCCCCCGTAGTTTGGCCGAAAAAGTAGCAGTTCCGCCCAGAGCAGTTCCGCCTATGGCGAGGAGACCAGTGTTAATGTTTCGTATTGCGCATGTGGCCCGGTATGCCACCCTTGCGGCGCTTGTGGGCGCCCTGTCCGCCTGCAGCCTGCCCCGCTCTGGCCCGACCAAGGCCGAAATCCTTGCAGGTTCCATTGAACAATCGGGCAATGCCCATGTCGTGCCGATCACCGATCATGTCACCCGCGCCACCGCCGGGGTGCCGGGGTTGGGGTTTGATCGCGCCTTTATCGATGCGGGGATTTTGGGGTCGGATACGATCCAGCCGGGCGATACGCTGGGCATTTCGATCTGGGAAAATGTCGATAGTCCGCTTTTGGGTGCGCAGGGCATGCCCGCCACCACGCTTGAGGAAATTCAGGTCGATGGCGCCGGTTTCATCTTTATCCCCTATGCCGGGCGTCTGCGCGCTGCCGGTAACAACCCCGAGGCCGTGCGCCGCCTGATCACCGACCGGCTGGAAACCCAGACGCCCGACCCGCAGGTCATGGTGCGCCGCATGGCCGGCGACGGGGCGACCGTATCGCTTTCGGGCGCGATCAGCGGTCAGGGTGTCTATCCGATCGAACGCCCGACGCGCACGCTTTCATCCATGCTGGCGCGTGCGGGCGGCGTTGCGGTTGAACCCGAAGTGGCGCGGATCACCGTGATGCGTGGCACGCAAAAGGGCACGATCTGGTTCGAGGATCTGTTCGCCAATCCCGCCTTTGACATCGCGCTGCGTGATGGCGACCGCATCCTTGTCGAACGCGATTCGCGCGCCTTTACCACGCTGGGCGCACTTGGGGCGCAAAACCGCATCCCCTTTGACAGCCAGTCCCTTTCCGCGATCGAGGCATTGGCACAGGTGGGCGGGCTGAGTTCCACCCTGGCCGATCCCACCGGCGTGTTCGTGTTCCGCGACGAATCCGAATCGGTGGCCCGCGCCGTGCTGGGCCGCGATGATCTGCACGGGCCGCAGCGGCTGATCTATGTGCTGGATCTGACCTCGCCCAACGGGATTTTCAGCGCGCGCGATTTCATGATCCGCAATGGCGATACGCTTTATGTGACCGAAGCCCCCTTTGTGCAGTGGTCGAAAACCCTGAATGCCGTGACCGGATCGCTGACCTCGGCCAATTCGCTCAACACGCTTGCCGGTAACTGACGGGGGCAATGCGCAGGCCGTTTCATAAATCCGCCCGCGAAGATCTGCAGCGGCTTTATGTCTATAGCGGTGGCTTTCTGACGCAAAACCGGGTGCGGCGCATCCTGCGCCTTGCGGGCTGGGATATCCGCATCGGCCTGCCGGGCCCGGGCGATTGGGTGGGTGTGTGGGGGCAAAGCCCCACCGCGCGGCGCGGCGCCGTTGTGGCCGGGCGGCGCGCGTCGCATATGCTGCGGGTCGAAGATCCGTTCCTGCGCTCTGTCCAGACCGGGCGCGAGGGCGAGCCGCCGCTGGGCCTGTTGCTGGATCGCAAGGGGGTGCATTTCGATGCAAGCACGCCATCCGATCTCGAAGATCTGCTGGCCCGGCATCCGCTGGATGATACCGCGCTTCTGGACCGGGCGCGCGATTGCATGGCCTGGCTCGGCGCGGCGCATATTTCCAAATATAACGATTTCGATCCCGCCCGCGCCCTGCCCGATGCGCCCTATGTTCTGGTGATCGACCAGACCCGGGGCGATGCGGCGCTGCCTGTCGATGCCATGGCGCTGTTTCGCGAAATGCTGGTCTTTGCGCGTCTGGAAAACCCCGGCGCGCGCATCGTGATCAAGGCCCATCCCGAGGCCACCGCCGGCCACCGCGCGGGCCATTTCGGCCCCGATATTGCCGCGCCCGACATCACATGGTTACGCGATCCCGTCAGCCCATGGGCGCTGTTCGAAGGGGCTACCGCCGTTTACACCATGTCATCGCTGCTGGGGTTTGAGGCGATCATGGCCGGCCACCGCCCCCGCGTCTTTGGCCAGCCGTTTTATGCGGGCTGGGGGCTGACGCAGGATGAAAACCCCGTCGCGCGCCGCACCCGGCGGCTGACCCGCGCCCAGTTGTTTGCCGCGGCGATGATCCTTTATCTGACCTGGTATGACCCCTATCGCAAGCGGATCGGCAGGCTGGAAGATGTGATCGCAGCGCTAGAAGCCCAATCCCGTGCCCGGCGCGAAGACCGCACGGGCTATGTGGCCGGTGGCATGCGGATGTGGAAACGGCCGCATCTGCGGCGCTTTTTCGGCCCGCGTTTGCGCTTTGCCAGCACGCCTGCCAAGGCCATGGCCACCGCAAAGGCCGCAAAATTGCGTCCGCTGATCTGGGCCGGTGCTGCCGGTGATCACGCCGATGTGGTGCGGGTCGAGGATGGTTTTTTACGCTCGCGCGGCTTGGGGGCTGCGCTTGTGCCGCCCATGTCGCTGGTGGCGGATGATCTGGGCATTTATTATGATGCAAGCCGC
>Ga0265293_10006883_pt1 | contig 17860 bp, 16 predicted proteins | sample Munlanlewell138R_FD_192505 | JGI IMG/M metagenome (GOLD analysis project Ga0265293, IMG submission 192505) | Leachate microbial communities from a municipal landfill in Southern Ontario, Canada - Leachate well 138R | ecosystem: Engineered > Solid waste > Landfill > Unclassified | place: Canada...
GAGATTGAGGCTGGCCATATTCCAGGCAATCAAGCTGATGGCCGTTCCCAGCAGGGCCAGCGACAGGCCGACCTGCATCATCCGGTGAAAACCCACCCGATCGGGCAGGCGTCCCAAAAACAGCAAACCGGCCAGCGCGCCGCCCATATACATGACGTAAATGAGCGAAACATCGCTCGTCTGCAATTGCCACGCTTCTTTATACAGCGCGTACAAGGGGCTGATGAGCGCGGTGCCCATCACCCCAACAATCATGGCAAAACTCACCCAGAAAAAGGGCGATCCCTTCAATTTCATGGTTCAACCGTCGGTGTTTTTTCTTGAAGGCGTCCGCTCAGGTCTGCGCACGCATCAAGACTGTGGGGTCCAAGTATAGTGCTTTGACCGCGCGCACGAACAAGCGCCGTTAAACCGAGTGAATTCAGGTCTATGATCATAGGCGCTCGCTCGATTAAGAGGAAACATGCCATGGTTCACGATGACGAACGCCTTATTGAGGCAAAGCGGAACAAGCTGCTGGAAAGCTGCAAGCAGCCAATTCGCAGACATAAACTATTAGGCGCTTTTGATCGTTTTGCTTCGCGAGTCACTGGCTGGGCAGGCTCTCCGCTGGCTTTTACCTTGGCTTTCATTCTGGTGCTGGTATGGGCGATCAGCGGGCCCATTTTTGGTTTTTCGGAGACCTGGCAACTGGTGATCAACACCGGCACGACGATTGTTACCTTTCTGATGGTCTTCCTCATCCAGCAAAGCCAGAATAAAGACTGCCGGGCGGTTCATCTGAAGTTGGATGAATTGCTTCATTCCATCAAGAACGCCCGGAAGGAGATGATTGATGCCGAGCATCTGTCGGAAGAAGACCTGGAGCGTCTGGCGGAACAATTCCGGAGAAACAAGAGCCAAACAAAGCCAAAGTAAAACGTTGCAAGCAGGGCGGGCATGAAACTTGCTGATTCCTCATTATGTTTTATTGAGGAACAGCGCCATGACGAAAAAAATCAATTGCCGGAACTCGTATTGGGATTCCACCCTCAACAATCCGGTCTCCTACCCGCCGCTCACTCAGGATCTTGACGCCGACGTCGTGGTGGTCGGCGCGGGCATCGTGGGACTGACCGCCGCCGAGACGCTATGCCGTGAGGGGAAGTCCGTCGTGGTGCTGGAGGCGCTGTGCATCGGATCGCAAGTCACGGCCAGGTCAACGGCCAAAGTGACCTCGCAACACGGGATGCGCTATAAAGGCCTGATCGATGACGTTGGCAAGGACAACGCCCGTCTTTACGCGCAAGTCAACGAGGCCGCCATCAACGAGATGGAACAGTTGATTGCAAGAGAAGGGATTCACTGCGCTTTCGAGCGTAAGCCCGCTTACCTATACTCGACGGAAGCCTCGGCGGTGCGGTCAATCAAGGCCGAGGCTGAGGCCGCCGCCAGCTTGGGACTGCCTGCCCGGCTCACCACGGATATTCAAGCCGCCATCAAGGTTGAGGCAGCGCTCTGTTTCGACAATCAAGCCCAGTTGAATCCTGTTCAATATCTCAGCGGTCTGGCGGCCGTGGTGGCCCGAAAGGCACCGGTTTTTGAGATGAGCAGGGTTACCGGGATAGAACATGGCGAACCTTGCCGGGTAAAGACCGAGGCGGGCGCCACGGTGACGGCGCGCGATGTCATCGTCGCCACGCACCAGCCTATTGTTCCCGATGGCAAGTTTTTCGCCAAAGCCTTTCCCTTCAGCCACTCCGTCGTGGCCGCGCCACTGGAGGCAAGCCGCGCTCCAGGCGGAATGTGCATCACCAGTGGCGAACCCAGCTTCTCCTTTCGCGATGATGCCTCGGGCAGCCAGCGCTACCTGATCGCGGTTGGCCCGACGTTCAAAACTGGCGTTGCGGAAGCGGAGGCAGACAGCTTCAGGCAGCTTGAGCGCTTCGTTCGGGAAACCTTTGGGATTGAGTCACCGGCCTATCGGTGGACCAATGAGGATTTTGCGCCGATGGATGGACTGCCGTTCGTTGGCCGGGCGACCTCGGGCTCGCCGCATTTTTTCGTGGCGCTTGGCTTCAATGCCTGGGGCATCACGACAGGCGTGGCGGCAGCCGCATTGATCACCGATCTGATCATGGACCGTTCGAGCCCCTGTGCGGAACTGTTTGATGCCAGTCGGATTCGGCCACTGAAAGGCGGCGCCGAGTTTCTCAAGGGAAACGTCCAGGCCGCCAAGCACTTTGTTGGAGACCGCTTCGGAATTCCCGCCGAAGACGTGGACCTTGCCCCCGGCCAAGCCACGATCACTCGCATCAATGATGAGAAAGTGGCGGTGTATTGCGATGACGCGGGAACGACGCATGCCGTGTCGGCGGTCTGTACCCACATGGGCTGTCTGGTGGGATGGAACCAGACCGACAGGAGCTGGGATTGCCCCTGCCATGGATCGCGGTTCGATACGGACGGGAAGGTATTGCATGGCCCCGCTACCTCGCCGCTTGAAAAAGTCACGGAGGGTTGACCCATGGTTCATGCTGACCAAGCGTTGATGTATCAGCTTCAACGGTCCGAGTTGGGAGACGGCGGGCAGCTGTCCGCGCTGCCCGCAAAGGACGTTTATTTCGGTTTGCTCGATGCGCGGCCTGACCCCGTCATGCTGGAGCAGTCCCGGCACTATCTGCACTGTCAACTGGACCGTGTGGCGCAGGGACGGACGGACTTGCCCGCCGACACGGACGGTTTGATGCACTGGATGCAATCGAACACGGCTTCGGTGGGGCGGCAATATCGTGATTACCTGGCGGCGCGGCGCAGTGGCGGGCCCCGGCGTTACTTCCCGGCGACCTCGCATGCGCTGCATTTCCTGAAAGCCGTTGCGCCAACCAAGCTGGTGGATGGCGCCTGGCTTTACGGGGTGGTGAGCCAATGGCGGGATGCGCGGTATGCTGAACTGATCCGGATCTATCTGGAAGAACTGGGCGAAGGAGACGCGCAAAAAAACCATGTGCTGCTCTATAAACAACTGCTGGCGGCGCACGAATGCACGGGTTGGGAACATCTGGACGACGCCCACTTCGTCCAGGGCGCGATTCAGTTGTCATTGGCTCGGCATGCGCCAGCGTTTCTGCCGGAAATCATCGGCTTCAATCTTGGCTATGAGCAGTTGCCGCTGCATTTGTTGATCTGCGCCTACGAATTGAACGAGCTGGGCATTGATCCCTACTACTTCACGCTCCATGTCACCATTGACAACGCCGCGACCGGGCATGCCGCCAGGGCGGTCAAATCGGTCATTGACGCCATGCCCCAGGTGGGCGATCAGGCTTTGTTCTATCGGCGTGTCCAGCACGGTTACCGGCTCAACCGCTTGGGCGCGGGCACGACCGGCATCATTGCCGAGTTCGATCTTGAGCAAGAGCTGCTGGATATCCTCGCCGCCAAGGCGTCCGTCGGCGCTCAACTGCATTCCGACTATTGCCGTATTGCGGGAAAAACCGTCAATGAATGGCTGGCCGCGCCAGAACCCATGCGCGGCTTTGTTGAGGCCCTGGAGAAAACGGGCTGGATCCGTCGGCATGAGCCGCCCGCGAACAGCCGCTTCTGGAAGCTGATCGTGGGTGAGAAAGCTCCGATGTTCGGCGTGTTCAATGCCTATGAACGGCAAGTGCTTCATGATTGGATTGCGGGCGATAGCCTGCAAACATCGAGGACGGCGGCCGCCAGCTACCGGAACCGGGGGCTGGTGTTCGACGGGCCGCCCCAAGGCGCCATGTCTGATCCTGAACAGGAGGAGGGCAAGGCGTCAGACTACGGCAAACGCCAGCCACGCTACCCATGCCGCAAAGGCGCCGCCCTTGACGATGCCTTTACTGCCGAGTCAACGCTGTTGCGCGACAGGCTGGCCAATGCGCCGGATAAGGACGCCGCGATGGATTTGCTGGTGCCGTGGTTGTCGCCGGTCCATCATCATGGCGCGGCGGGCTTGATGGCAACACGGTTTTTTTCCCAATGGCTGCGGGCATGACGCCGAGCGGTTCCGACCTGGCGCTGCTGCGCTTGGGGGACGTGCTGAAGCAGGTGGGTTACCGCCACATCACGGTAACGCCTGCCACCCACGCGCGTGTCAATACGCGCACGGAGAATGCATGGGCCAAGGACCTGACGGGCGTGTTTGGCTGGAGCCGTCCCTTCCGCGTTGGGACGGTGCCGGTTCACGTGTTCGAACTCATGCGGCAAGCAGGCATTGCCGCGCCTTATCAAGACGGCTGGCGCAGTACTTTGCGGGTCTCAAACTTGAACGACCGCTTGTATTTCCACTCGGCCTGGCCGACCGAGGCGGCCGATGCCGTGTTCTTCGGACCCGACACTTATCGCTACACGGCCGCCGTCTCCCAGCATTTCAGCTTGGATCAACCGTCTGTCCGGCGCGCGGTGGATATTGGCTGCGGCTCGGGCGCGGGCGCAATTGAGCTGGCGCTGCGTTTACCCGATGCGGAGGTGCTGGCCGTTGACATCAACGACGCAGCCCTGCGGCTGGCCCGGATCAACGCGGCGCTGGCCAGCGCGCCCATACAGACCAGACACAGCAACCTGCTGGCTGAAGTTGACGGCCAGTTCGATCTGATCACCGCCAACCCGCCTTATCTGCTGGATCCGGCGGCGCGTTCCTATCGGCATGGCCGCGGCCCGCTGGGCGCGGGGCTTTCTCTGGACATCATCAAGACCGCGCTGCAACGTTTGAATCCCGGCGGCAGGCTGCTGCTTTATACCGGCTCAGCCATTGTTGAGGGCAAGGACTTATTTCATCTTGCGGCGGCTCAACAGTTGAAGAGCCAGTGCGCGTGGAGTTACCGGGAGATCGATCCGGACGTGTTCAGTGAAGAGCTCGAGTCCGGGGCCTATGCCAGTGCGGACCGTATTGCCGCGGTATGGCTTTGCGCAACCATGCCCGCCACATCAACGAACGAGGAGGGAGCGCCATGTTGAACGATCCCCTGGTCTTGATTCTGCTGTACTTCATCATGCCGCTGTGGCTGCTTGCGGGATTTGCCGACTGGTTCTGTCATCGCGCCTCGCGGATTGAAACCACGTCCGGGCCGAAGGAGTCCCTGCTGCATCTGCTTCAGTTCAGCGAAGTGGGCGTGCCGATACTGGCGGCCCTGTTTCTGGAAATCAACGCGGGAATCATCGCCCTGATGATCGTGGTTTTTTTCATTCATGAACTGACGGCATGGTGGGACGTCAGCTATGCCACCAGCACACGCGAAGTGACCCCGATCGAGCAGCATATACACAGCTTCCTGGAAATGATTCCGTTGATTGCCATTGTCTGCGTCAGCGCGCTGCATTGGAGCCAGTTTCAGGCGCTGTTCGGCTTCGGCCCGGCGCGTCCTGCCTTCGGATTGGCGTGGAAGGCGGAACCGCTCCCCGTACCGTATGTGCTGACCTTGATGGCGCTTGTGCTGTTGCTGATCATCATTCCCTATACCGAGGAGCTGATGCGGGGACTGCGCGCGCAGCGGGCGCTGCGCCATCATGAATTGCCAGCGCGCAGCCAACTCAAATAAGCCGAACGGGTCACCTCGGAAACGGAGTCCAGGACTTTCTGATGATTGACCTGATGGCGCAGTGTCAGCCGCGCTTCGGCCACTGTGCGGGATTTGCAGAACCAATGGCAGCTGTGCTGAAAAAGATAGAGTTCCGCCGAGAGGTGGTAAGCCCGGTCTTTGGCGCCCCACTGGCTTTCGTTGTCCACCACGTGGCGCAAGCCTGCGGCATGAATATGCAGCAACTCCCGAAAATCCCGGGTCAGCGCGGGGAGGACACGCTCAAGATAGGGAACGCAGAGCGGCAGCGTGCCCATACGGGTGGCTTGCGGATTTTCTTTTTGCATGGTGCCGGCCAAGGTTTGCAGTTGCGCAGCCACCGCGCGTTCGGTCTGGGCGAAGGTTTCCAGCACTTGGAGCTGCCGCGTTTCGGTCTCTTCGTGGATGGCGCGGGTGTAGCCCTGCGTCAGCGTTTCCATATGCCGCTCAAGCTGCAGGTTGGCCAGATGCTGGCCAAGCAATGCAATATGCGCACGCTGGTAGCGAACGCGCAGCAACACCCATGCCACGATGGCCATCAACAAGGTTGATGTCAGGTTCATGACTTGTATTCCTTCATGGCGTCATCAGGCGCCCAGCGTGTTTTTATGAATGCGGCCATCTTTCATGATGAGCTTCATTGACTGTTCAGGCCGGGCGATCAGGGAAAGGTCTTCAAGCGGATTGCCGTCGATGACGAGCAGGTCCGCATAGGCGCCGACTTCAATCCGGCCGAGTTTGCCGGGGTAGGGGTTGCGCGCGCCCGAGAGCGCCGCCAGCTCGGCGTTTCCGCTGGTGAGCAGGCGCAAGACCTCGACGTTGTCATACCACCGGGCAAACTTGGCAAGCTGCTTGCCCTGCGTTGCCGTTCCCTTGGGGTTGAACAGGATGTCGGTGCCGAGCGCCATCTTGACCTGGTACTTGCGCCCCCATTCCACCGCCCTGGCGGTTCCTTCGGCAATGCGCTGTTGCTGTTCGCGCTGTAGCGGTGAGGAATACGTGTTGGCGTCCTCGTCGGCAAGAAAGGGCTGGATGCTCCACCAGGCATCCGCGTCTGCGATGCGCTTGACGGTTTCCTCGTCGGCCAACTGGCCATGCTCGATTGATTTCACGCCATTGGCCAGCGCGCGCTGGATACCGGCGGACGTATAGGTGTGGACGCACACATAAGTGCCCCAGTCCGCCGCCGCCGACACCGCCGCTTTCATCTCGGCATCCGTGTACTGAAGCGCATCAATTGGATCATAGGCGGACGCCACACCGCCGCCGCCCATGATCTTGATCTGGCTGGCCCCGAGCATCAGTTGCTCCCGGACGCGGCGCAGCACCTCGTGGCCGCCATCGGCGATGGCCGAAATACCGGCTCTTTCCGCGAGGCTGAGACCGGTCTGCGCCGTGCGCGGCACCTCGGCCAGGGTGCGAAAATCGCCGTGGCCCGAGGTTTGCGAGATCATCGCGCCGGACGGGTAGATGCGTGGACCGGGAAGGCGTCCTTCGTCGATGGCGCGTTTCAGTGCGAACGCGGGGCCGCCAGCGTCCCGGACGGTGGTGAAGCCGCGCAGCACCGTCCGTTCGGCTTCCCCGGCGGCAACCAGGTGGATGTAGGGAATGTCGGCGGTCATGGCCGCCATTTGCGAAATCCCTGCAAGAATCGAATGCCAATGCGCATCGATCATGCCGGGCATCAGCGTCCGGCCGCCGCAATCAATCGTTTCCGCATCGGCAACCGTGTCGGCGGCATCGATCAGGTCATGGATGAACGTGCCGTGGACCAGGACGTCCCGGCCCTGGATGAGCTTGCCCTGGATGCCGTCAAAGATGCGCGCATTCACAAGACGGATCGGTTTGGCGGCGGCTTGCGCAAAGGCGGGGCTGATGATGCCTAGGGCGGGGGTGGCCAGGCTTGCCGAAAGGCCTTTCAGGACTGACCGGCGCGATAGTCCTTTGTTGATCCGGGCAAACAGCTGCTGCGCTTGTGGACTGCAGCAAATGCAGTCCGCAAGATGCGTGAGACGCTGATACCCCGTATCAGTATTGAGTGGCACAGTATGCTCCTATGAATCTTCTCGGCTCTGTGAAAGAAGCCTACTATACGAAAGCAGTATGCAACAGCTGTTCAAGCACTTTTTCCAGCTCGGTAACGAGGACCCGTATGACAGACCAGGCCGCATGTGTGAACATTTCCTTTACTTCTCCGGATTGGCGCGGACAGGCGCTATCGAATTTCAGCCTGTCTCCGTTCGTCCTGGACGGCATGCTGTTCGCCTCCATAGAAGGCTTTATCCAGGGCATCAAATTCGCGGAAGAGGATCCACGCCGCTTGCAGGCTTTTCAGCTGAGCGGCTGGGAGGCCAAACGCCTGGGCGGCGAGGCGGACCGCAGCGGCGTGTACTGGGACGGCGCGCGTCTGGTGTATGGCTCAACGGCGCATCATCAACTGATTGAAACCGCGATTCGCGCCCGCATCCAACAATCCGAAGGCTTGCAGGCGGCGCTGCTGTCCACGCGGGGAGCTGTTCTGGTGCATGAGACGGGGCAGGAAGAGTCGCCAACCACCTCGCTTCCCGCCACGGTGTTCTGCAGGATATTGACGGATATCCGGGAGGCGCTCATCAGCGCGCGCCAACACACTGCTGACTGACCCGGCTCCCTCGTATCCGAGATGGGCGCGGGCAGCACGTAGCGCAGCAAGGACCCAGCGCCCAATCACAGGACGGGGCTGAGTATGGCCATGACGTTGTTGCAAAGCTGATAGTGCAAACGCCAGGCGGCTACATCGGCCTGGCTGACCGGCCTGGATTGCGCAATATACGTGTCTTGTCTGCGGCGAATGTCCTGCGTCAGTTGCGGATCAAAGAACAAGATATGGTTCTCGAAGTTCAGGTCAAAACTGCGGCGGTCCATATTGGCCGAACCGATCAGCGTCATCTCTCCATCCACCGTCAGCGTTTTGGCGTGCAGCAAGCCGCCGGTATATTCGTGAAGCCGGACGCCCGCCTCTAATAGCTCGGCGTAGTAGCTACGGCTTGCAGCCCCGACGAAGCGGCTGTCATTCCGGGCGGGAAGGACGAGGGTGGTTGCGATGCCGCGCCGGGCGCTGGCGCACAGCGCGGCCTGCATGGCGGCGTCGGGGACATAGTAAGGCGTGGTGATCACCAATTCCCGCCGGGCGCTGAACATCAAGGTCGCGAACAGCGTTGGCGTGGCGGAATAGGGGTTCTCCGGCCCGGTCCCGATGGCTTGCGCGACGAACCCTTGTTCCCGTGGCGGCATGGGCAGTTGGGCCAGCCGCCGCCAATCCTCATCGGTGCAGTTCAGCCAGTCCGTGAGGAAGAGCAACTGGTTCTGCCGGGCGATCGGGCCTTCAAACCGGACCACCGCGTCAACCCAGGGCGCGTACTTTGCCTTGACGGCAAATTCCGGGTCGGCACAGTTCTGGCTGCCGCAATAAGTAATACGATTGTCAATCACAACGATCTTGCGATGGTTGCGAACATCAACGCGTCCCCGCAGGATGCGGATCAGGAGATTGCCGATCGGCTGTGCGCACGCCAGTTCCACGCCCGCGCGTTTCATTGCGGACCAGTGCTCGCTGCGGATGAATGCGCGCGAACCCAGATCGTCAACGATCACGCGGCACGTGACGCCGCGCTGCACCGCGCGAACCAGGGCTTCAACAACCTTGCGGCCGTTTCTATCGGGCAGCCAGATATAGAAAAGAAGGTGCACGTGCTCTGTTGCCGCGTCAATATCCGCGGCGATGGCGTCAATGGTCGAATTCGAGTCATCCAGCAAATACCCCGTATTGCCGCCCACCGGCGCAAAGCCGCCGATCGATCCGCCAATGGCGAAGCCGGGCGACGCCCTCCCAGGCAGCTTGGCCATCGCCGTGGCCCAAGCGGGAGAGGGGGGCTGAGCACGGCCAGACGGGCCCCGGCGAACGGGAGCCCCGGTCGAGCGGACTTCGCCCAACATCAGATAGGCCAGGGCGCCCACATAGGGCAGGGCCATGATGAAGAGAATCCACGCAATGCGCGACGCCGGATCGCGGCGCGGCCGCAGCAGGACGCGAATCGATAGACCGGTGATGATCAAAAGGTGGACAAGCAGCCACATGGCAAGATCCTGGTTCTTGTTGCGGGTGGATTTATGGGGACCTTATCACGGGGGAGGGGTGATATTGGGATTGAAGGGGGACACAGGCATTGGGTGGTCGGCGTTGTTGGGTTGCCGAGGAAAAAAGTAAGGATGCGGTTATTGGTCAGGACAACGTGCGTCATGATCGCAACGCTGACGCTGCGTTGTTTCGTGTTTTCTATTCAGCCATCCATGACATAGCCTCGTACGACTACTCACTGGAACAAGTGAACGCCTCGGTTTAACTGGCCATTCCTACTATGGGCGCCCGATTTTGTGTGGAGCTGTTGAGTTGAGCAAGGCCGTTTTGGGTCGACAGCGATCAGCCGTGACCAGCGGCTTTCGGCCAAGAGCAGATATTGAGTCATGACTCATAACCTGGATGCCTACACATCAATACAGCACTTCTTGTATTTGCGGCCACTGCCACACGGGCATGGGTCATTGCGGCCCACTTTAGGACGTATTCGACCACCACGAAATACACGCTCGTAAGCGAGCTCCGGGGGAATAGGTTCCATCATATTGGCTGTCTCCGCATCCAGTGCATCGTCCTGTTCCCACGGATCGTACAGTTGCAGACCGAAGCGCAATTGGGCATCTCCGGAGCTCAGGCACAGCCCGAACCACCGATCCGCCTTTTGGCGATACTTGCGGTGCGTGCAATAGAAAGCCAGCTTCCGAGTTGCTACGCTATTTGGCTCGCCCGAACACACGATGGTCAAACCGCAACCGTCACCGAACATCATGGTCACATCATGCGGCTTGCCGTCCTGCTCGGCGCGACGGGCTTGCCGGTCGATCATGCGACTGAGATTGTTGAACGCTTCACCGCTCATCTCAAGCAACTGGAATCCCTGTTCTAGGACCGTAGACTCGGGCCTGGTCTCGATCGCCCGCACGATACGCCCGAGCGTGTTGCCCTCGAAGCGTGTCATGAAACCCTCGGGTATAGCATCGCCAGCCAGCCCCCGGCGACGAGCTGCCATGGCGATGTCCACGCCAGCGGTGAAGTCCTCCGCCAGGTGCAGCATCATGGTCGCGTCTTCCAGCCACAGGTTGTGTTTAAGGTGGTAGGAGAGGATCGTTAATTCCTGCGCGGCTAACAAGCGGTCGGCGTACCTTGCGCGGCGGGCGATGAAACTGAGAAACTGCAGCGGGGTCGACAGCAGCTCGGTCAACACATCGACCAGGAAGATGTCGGTAACCAAGGCAGCTCGCACGCACGGCACCTCGCTCGTCTTTAGGAACTGGCGGGTCTGGAAGCTCAATGCCGGGTAATGGTCGCTGACCACACAAAACATGAATATTTCGGTGATGCGAGGCAATTCCATCTCAGATCCATCGGCGCAGGCGAACCGGTTACTGGGATCTCCGAGGCATTCGGCGCAGGTCAGACCTTGATCGTAGGCATCCTGGACGCTTTTTTTAAAGTCGTCCCGGATGATCTGGTCATTGCCCTTACGCCCCTCGATGGTGAGGCGCTTGGCTTTCGCCTGAACGATGATCGCACGGTCTGCCCACAGTACGAGGACATCTATCTCGGCCAATTTGGTTTTGCCCTGCCAGATGTCGATGTTCGCGAAAACCCGGTCGTGCCCGAACACGGCCGCTAGGCGTTCGGCAACGAAGTTCTCAGTGAACTCTCCGCGGTGCCGGTCTCGGTTCGGTCGGTAGGCCTTGTCATCCTGCATCCAGTAGAACGGCGAATCGTATATAGCTTCCGCTAACGCGTAGTTCTGCAGCGAGACAAATTCCCCGCTGGGCGACCGAAGCAGCGGCGTCGCCGTGATCTGGTTGAAATCCTGCAGCGCTGCAAAGCCAGGGTTGGTATTGCCATCGGGCACGGTGAACTTGAGTAGGATGCGTTCGACCAGCTCAGGCTCCAAGTTGGCGTAAGCTCCGACTTCAGCGGGCGTTATATAAAACGCAGGTAGCATGGACCACTGGTCAGGAGGTAAACCGCGTAAGGCCAAGATGAAATCGGAAAACCGATTCGTGAGCACTCGGTCAACTGCCTCCACGACCTTGCAAACCTGGGCGATCGTGAATCCGACGTTGGCCTGAAGCCAGTCGGCATCCGCAGCGTAGCGTTGCGCTGCGAGGTCCACGTATTGAAAGTTGTAGGCTGACTCCGCGGCGTAATAGATTGGCTCGCGCATCGCTCCCCCGGAATCGAAGGGATTTACTTGCTCGCCCCGTTCCAATGCCGCCAGAGCTTCGCTTAGCGAAAACGCTCCAGACATCGCGTCGTGGAGTTCGCGTAGCAGTCGGTCGCTTGCTGCGACGTACTCTCCAAGTGCTTGGAGACTTGGCAGTACCCAGTCGATCGGGGCCTTGAGCATCAGGCCGATTAGTGTGTTGATCTCGGTACGCAGCAGTCGGCTGGAATCGAAGCAATCCTGCAAATCAGCCTCGGTCACGCGATCAGCGTAGGTCAGCATATTGTCGCGCATGCACAAAGCCGCCACAGCATGTATATACCCAGGTTTAGTGCATAGTGCTTGGAGTTCGACTTAAGACCTCCTGTTCGGAACGGGCAGGCCTCCGGGGGCAGGGCGAAGGTTCGCTTTTCGGACGACGCGGCGGTTTTTTCATAGCAGGGAACCGAACTTGAAGCCAAGGGTATATTAAATTTTAGATGAGATAGTGTTCGCTATGGATCAAAGCCGCCAAGTTGAACCCTGAATCGCTGTAGTAATCACCAAAAGCAAAAAAGCCCAAACCGATGTTTGGGCTTTTCTGAAATCTAGAATGGGAGACGAGACGTGCATCGAGCTCGTGGCTTATTTATATCTAACTGGTTGTAGTTCCTGTGTTGAGCTTCTAGTCTTGACTGTGGCCTTGGTGCCTGTAGCTGCTGTGCTTCAAAACCTGTTGATAGTGGCTAGTTTGATTCTCGTAGGCTACAAACCTTTCTGATGTAGGTGGCTTGTGTCGACAAGCAGCTGTTAATTCATTTCTCTTGTAAAAATGTATCCTACGGGCTACATTTTAATTAAATACGTGAATTTTGATGCTTAGGGGATACATGACAACACTAGCTGACGTTGCAGGCTTGCTCCGTTGCGTGCGTCGGGAAGCGGGTTTGAGCCAGGAAGCGCTGGCCCAACGCGCTGGGGTCTCTCGCACGACCGTTGCTCGCATGGAGACGCTTGCCAAAGGCGACATGAGCGTTTCCGCATTGCTGCGGCTGCTCGAAGCCGCGGGCTACGACCTCAAGCCTGTCAAGCAGGGTCATGTCAGAACCGTCGAGGATATCCTGGCCGAGCAGAGGCGGGACGGCGAACCATGAGACTCGATGTGCATGTATGCGGAAGGACCGTTGCCAAGCTCTATCGGGAGCGTGATGAGTATGTCTTGAGCTATCTGCCGGATGCCGATCCTGCGGATTTCGTCAGTTTGACGATGCCGGTCCGAGCGGAACCCTGGCGCTGGCCGCGTGATCTCCACCCTTTCTTTCGGCAGAACCTGCCTGAAGGCTATCTGCTGAGCATCATCCGTGAAGAATTCGGGCCGCTGCTTGATGGTACGGATCTTTCATTGCTGGCGGTGGTGGGCGGCATGGGGATTGGGCGTGTAACCGTCACTCCTGAAGGTGGTACGGCAAGCGGCGATGTGGAGCCGTTGCAGATTGAGTCTTTGCTCAAGGCAGAGAACACCGCGACGCATTTTGCCAGCTTGGTACGCCGGTATGCGCGGGCATCCATATCAGGCATGGTGCCCAAGTTCATTGCACCGGAAGAGGGAGCGAATGCGTCTGTGTATGCTGTGGGCAAGCCCACATTGCGCACCAGCCGCCACATCATCAAGGGCTCGGATGACAACACGCCTTATCTCGGGTTCAACGAGTTCTACACCATGCGGGTGCTTGAGCGCCTGAACGTCGTACCGGTGGCAAGGACACGCATGTCGGCGGATGGGCGCGTGCTGGTCGTAGATCGGTTCGACGTGGATGATCAGGGGGTCGTCACACATGGAGTCGAGGATGCCTGTGGTTTGCTGGGACTGCCGCCGCACGAGAAATACGCAACGACGACCGAGCGGGTGTTGAATGCTACTCGGGCATATATACCTGCTGCGGCCATCCGGGCGCAGTTGGAGCAGTTCGGCTGGCATGTGCTGACCAACTATGTGGTACGCAATGCCGATTGCCATGCTAAGAACATCGCGTTGTATTACACCGGCTTGAAAGATGTGGCTTATACGCCGGTCTATGATGTTGTCACCACGCAGGCGTATCCACGTTATGCAGTTAACCCGCCGGGGTTAGCCGTTGATGGACGCCAAACTTGGGTGGTCGGGAAGACCTTGGAACGGTTCTTCAAGTCCAGGTTGGGCATTGCGCCGAAACACTATGCGGAAATGGTGGAGTGTTTATGCCAGTCGGCTGTAGAGGTTGGGCAAGAGGTAATAGAGGCGGCCAAGAATGAGCCTCGCTGGCATAGCGTTGCCAAGCAGATGGTGCATGCTTGGAATGATGGGATGAGTTCGTTGCGAAGCCCGAAGAGTTTGGCAGCTTTCAAAGGACTGGACGAAGCGATTGTACAGGCGGGGTTCTCAGACCCTGCAAAGCCCGAGAGTGAGCGAGAAGTTATCGGGAGGTCAGAGCTGCTGGGTAAGCCACGCTAGGTCGGTATCTATTAAATTAATCGCACTCTGCAAATGCCACCAACGAAAAAAGGCCCAAACCGAAGTTTGGGCCTTTTCTAAAATCTGGAGCGGGAGACGAGTCTCGAACTCGCGACCTCAACCTTGGCAAGGTTGCGCTCTACCAACTGAGCTACTCCCGCATTTCCGTTGCGGCGTTGCGCTGCAGCGGAGAAACAGAATTATACATAGATTTTCCTGAAACACAAACTTCACAGAAAAATTGCATCAATCAAGCCGAAGGCGGCTTGGGCAGGGCCAGCAGTAGAACGCCACCGCCTACCAGCGCAATGTCGAACCAGTCACGTACGGAAGGCCTTTCCGGCCTTACTGATGCTTCATGTGCTGCCTGACGGCGTCTTCATGCAGCGATTCATTGAGCTGATCAACAATCGTGGTCCATTCGCCGTCGGCGGCTTTTTTCTCCGCCAGGAACTGACGTTGTCCTTCGCTCCAGAACGGGGCATCGATCAAGTCCATGTCAGTGGGGATCTGATGCTTGCCGATGAACTCGGCAATGGCCGCCTCAGTGGCGTCCAGGCCCAGTTGCAGAAATAGGTTGGTCATGCGGGGTTCAGTCATTATTGCCTCCTGTCTTGATGAGCAAAACTGCCTTGCAGGCTGATGCCGCCACTATAGCGGTTAAGCGCCTCCCGCGCTCAGGCATGAGACGGTCAGACACCAATATCCTCGTTCCACAGCTCGGGCCTGGCGGCAATGAAATGACGCATCAACGCAATGCAGTCTTCGTTTTGCAGCACTTCAAGCGTGACGCCTTTTTCGCGCAGCAAGTCCTCGCCGCCCAGGAAGGTCTGGTTCTCTCCAATGATGACTGTCGGGATGCCATAAAGCAGGATGGCGCCCGTGCACATCGGGCAGGGCGAGAGCGTGGTGTAGAGTACCGATTCCCGATACACGCTGGCTGGCTGTCGGCCCGCATTTTCCAGCGCGTCCATTTCTCCATGGAGAATGGCGCTGCCTTGCTGGACTCGCCGGTTGTGGCCGCGCCCGAGGATGCGCCCCTGATGTACCAGCACCGATCCAATCGGAATGCCGCCTTCCTGGAGGCCGAGACGGGCTTCGTCAAGGGCTGCCTGCATGAATTCGTCCATGGTGTCGTCTCCGTGCTGCTTGTGTGATGGGTTGAAGCGATGTTTTGCTCATAGTAGTGGAATTCGGCGCCACAACGAACAACGCGCCCACGAGGGGCGCGTTGTGTTGGGAGGCCTTGAGCGTTACGCCGTGGCGCGCTGGCGATCCACGATCTGGTTGTCAACGCCATCCACCAATGCGGTCAGGTGGAAGTCGAACGCGATTTCGGCAAACGGGCCGTCCAGGCCTTCGGCCTGGATGCGGTCGGCGTCGGTGTGCTCGATGACCGGCGGCACCAGGTCCTCGCGCGTGGCGTAGGCAAAATCGTCAAACACCAGCGGGTCGCCGTCGATATTGATTTGCGTCGTCAGTTTGCGATGGCCGTCGGCGCTGATGAAGAAGTGGATGTGCGCGGGACGGTTGCCGTGGCGGCCGAGCCTGGCAAGCAGCGCATGGGTCGGGCCATCGGGCGGACAGCCGTAGCCGTGCGGCACAATGCTCCGGAATTTGTAGCGGCCGTTTTCATCGGCAATCAGGGTGCGGCGCATATTGAATGGCTGCTGTTCGCCGGTCGGGTCGAAATGCGAGTAGAAGCCTTTGGTGTTGCAGTGCCAGACTTCCACTTGGGCGCCCGGCAGTGGTTTGCCCGCGGCGTCAAACACCGTGCCGTGCATGATCAGGGTCTGGCCGTTGGTGTCGGTGCCGTCGTCAAGCCGGGCAAAGCCGTGTTCAACCGGCGCGCCTGCCACGTAGAGTGGGCCTTCAATGGTGCGCGGGGTGGCGCTTTCAATGCCCTGGGCGGCGTCCGCGGCGTCCATGCGCATATCCAGGTAACGGTCAAATCCGAGGCCCGGCGAAAGCAAACCGGCTTCGGAACGCGAGCCCAGGCGATTCAGATAGGCAATGCCCGCCCAGAATTCGGTGGCGCTAATGTCCAGGTCATCAATGGCCTTGAACAGATCGGAAACAATGCGGTGGACGATCTGCTTGGTGCGCGCGTCGCCGTCGGCCTGGTTCAAGTTGGCAATCACCTTCAGGAAATCCTGAACCTCGGGGTTGTCAAAAATCTTCACACTCATGGGGTGCCTCCTGATAGGAATCGTGCGTTGCCCGGTGCCGTCAAAGATTGCGCTGGGCAGTGAGCTTGCAAAGGGGCTCATGCTGTCTATTGAAAATGTCCGCCCTCAGTTTTTCCAACACCGTTTTCGTCTTGTTTCATGCCTAAATGATATAGTTTGGCGATAAGGCCGGATTTTCCTGTGATTTCTCCAGGCACTATACTGTTATCCTATGGTTTTCCCTCATGGACTTAAGGCAACTCAGATATTTTGTTGCGGTGGCCAAGGCGCGGAATTTCACGCGCGCCTCGGAAGCGCTGCACATTGCCCAGCCCGCGCTGAGCCGACAGGTCCAATTGCTGGAGCAGTCGCTGAACACCAGCCTGCTCTACAGAAACAGCCGTCCGCTTCAGCTAACCGAAGCGGGGAAGGTGTTCTATGAGCAGGCAATCCAGATCCTGGGGCGGGTTGAACAGCTGAAAAGCACCATGGAACGGATGACGCAAAATCAGCGAGGCGTGCTGTCCATCGGTTTTGTTCCTTCCATTTTGTACGGTGGTTTGCCGAGTCTGGTGCGCAAACTACGTCAAAGCCGGGCTGAACTGGACATTCAGCTGATTGAGTTGAGTTCGGTCCAGCAAAATGAAGCGCTGAAAACGGGCCGGATCGATGTCGGCTTTGGCCGGGTGCGCAGCCAGGATGCGGGCGTTGAGCGCGTTGTGCTGCGTGAGGAACGTCTGGTGGCGGCCATTCCCCCGCGCTCGCCGCTGGCTCGCACGGAGGCACCGATCGAACTCCAGCAGATCGCAGGCGAGAGTCTGCTGGTTTATCCGAATGCGCCTCGGCCCAGCTTTGCGGACACCGTGCTGAGCTTATTGGATGATGTGTCGGTGCGGCCCGCCGAGGTGATTGAAGTGCGGGAGCTGCAATCCGCGCTGGGCCTGGTGGCGGCGGAGGCGGGCGTGTGCCTGGTGCCCACGTCGGCGCGGCTACGCAGCGATGTGCATTACCGGCTGGTGGCCGATGAGCGGGCCACCTCGCCGGTGATCTTGAGCCATCGCAGCAATGACAGCGCCTGGTACATAGAAACGATCAAGACGCTGATTCAGCGGATGTACGCGGAAAACCCGCCCTGAACGTGTTCAGGACGGGGAGTGCGCATGCGCTTTGTTGGCTTCGCTGGCGCTGGGCGGCAAGGAGGTATTGGGATTGCCGGACAGCGCGGCGCTGAGACTGTAGAGCGGCGCGAACGAGTCGGCCTGGGCCATCGGCCAGACCGTGCGGAACAGGGTGTTGCGGAACTTGCCTTGCAACAGTTCGCCTTTTTCAAGGTCCGGATACAGCGCTGCCAGCAAG